>JACCDH011538601.1_pt1 | contig 29279 bp, 24 predicted proteins | sample 7442481 | NCBI WGS metagenome assembly JACCDH01 (sample SAMN15323433, study PRJNA562643) | freshwater metagenome | isolation source: river surface water | place: USA:Blue River Watershed | collected 2017-08-15 | reverse complement strand
TGTCGATGCTGAACAGCTACTCCGGCTGGGCAGCGGCAGGTATCGGCTTCTCGCTGCACAACTCGCTGCTGATCATCGCCGGTTCGCTGGTGGGTTCGTCGGGTGCGATTCTGTCGTACATCATGTGCAAGGCGATGAACCGCTCGTTCTTCAGCGTGATCCTCGGCGGTTTTGGCGGCGATGCGTCGGCCGCTTCCGGTGGCGCGCAGCAGCAGCGCAACGTGAAGTCCGGCTCTGCGGATGACGCCGCTTTCCTGATGGGCAATGCCGAAACCGTGATCATCGTTCCCGGTTATGGTCTGGCCGTGGCGCGTGCGCAGCATGCGCTGATGGAGCTCTCTGAAAAACTGTCGCACAAGGGAGTGACCGTGAAGTACGCGATCCATCCGGTCGCTGGCCGCATGCCGGGCCACATGAACGTGCTGCTGGCCGAAGCCGAAGTGCCGTACGATCAGGTGTTCGAGATGGAAGACATCAACAGCGAATTCGGTCAGGCCGATGTGGTGCTGGTGCTCGGCGCGAACGACGTCGTGAACCCGGCCGCCAAAGATCCGAAGTCGCCGATCGCCGGCATGCCGATTCTGGAGGCGTACAAGGCCAAGACCATCATCGTCAACAAGCGCTCGATGGCTGCCGGTTATGCCGGCCTTGACAATGAGCTCTTCTACATGGACAAGACCATGATGGTCTTCGGCGATGCGAAGAAAGTCATTGAAGACATGGTCAAGGCCGTCGATTGATTGGCTGCCGGATGAAACAAAAAAGCGGACTGCGGTCCGCTTTTTTATTGCGCGTGATGCTCAAGGATCATGTCACCGCATGCCGTACATCATCTGATCCGCCAGCAGACGTTTGGCTGGCGGCATGACATCGATCAGGCCCAGCGCCAGCCCCAGCGCAGCCTGAGCCAGAGAGCGATCGGGTGTGCTCGCAAATACACGGGCCATCAGATCCGTGAGTCCGGTCGTCATTCGGCGGTCATCGCGGCGCGCACGCGCAAATGCCGCCAGCGAAGACGGCGAGATGTCTCTGGCCAGCAGAGTTGCCAGCACCGACGCATCGCGCAAACCGAGATTCAGCCCCTGACCCGCAACCGGGTGCAGCGTCTGCGCCGCATTGCCAATGGCGATGGTTCGCGGTGTGGAAGCCGGCTCTGCATTCAGCCCCAACGGATACGCATGACGGTCGCTGATCTGCCAGAACCGTCCGGCGCGCTGCCCGAATGCCTGCTGCAGCGCCAGAAGGAAGCTTTCATCATCCAGCGCTTGCAAATGATCAGCCGTCTCGGGTCGCACGCACCAGACCATCGAGTATGCATCGTCTTGCGGCAGCAGTGCCAGCGGACCTTCGGCCGTAAAACGCTCGAAGGCCCGGCCAGGCGGCGCAGCATCAGTCTGCACCTGCGCGATGATGGCCGTCTGCTGATAATCACGCTGACGCGCGCGTTGTGGCTGCTGGCCATACACGCCGCCTTCGGCTTGTATCAGCAGCTGTGCAGTCAGCGTGCCGCCGCCGTCGATCTGAAGCTCAACGTGTTCGTCGGTCTCGCTGAATTCACTGATCCGGGCCGGGCGCAGCATCTGCACACCCGAGTCGCTCAGTGCAGCATCCAGTGCCTCGACTACCGCGCCGTAGCGGCACACATACCCGAGCGCAGGCAATTCGTAATCGGCAGCCTCGATCAGCGTCCTGCCAAAACTGCCTCGGCGCGAAACATGAATCTCGGTGATCGCCGTTCCAGCGTTGGTCCATGCGCGCATCGGTTCCAGCAACTGCCGGCTGCCGTGCGAGAGCGCGATCGAGCGCGGATCTTGCCGGGCAGTTTGCGCGGGCTTCGCATCGACGAGCGCAATGCGCGCGGCCGCTACGCCGCGTCGTATCAGCATGGCCGCGGTCGCCATGCCCACCGGGCCGGCGCCGGCAATTGCGATATCGGTCTTGAGCGCCATGAACTCCGGGTCAGCCTTTCATCACGGCTTCGATCTCGGCCACGGTCTTTGGTGCGTTGCGTGTGAGGATGTCGCAGCCTTCGGAAGTGATCAATGCATCATCTTCGATGCGTATGCCAATGTGCCAGAAAGCCTCGGGCACGCCCTCAGCAGGCCGCACATAGATACCCGGTTCAATCGTCAGCACCATGCCCGGTGCCAGCGTACGCCAGGGTTTTTCAGCCCCGGCGGGTGCGGGGTCGCGGTAGTCGCCGACATCATGCACATCCATTCCAAGCCAGTGGCCGGTGCGATGCATGTAGAACTGACGGTAGCTGCCATTGGCAATCACATCGTCCAGCGAGCCGACCTTGTTTTTGTCGAGCAGTCCGGTATCCAGCATGCCTTGCGCCAGCACCCTCAGCGCGGCATCGTGCCCGTCGGTGAAGCGAGCGCCGGGCCGGGTGGCGGCGATGGCAGCGTATTGCGATTCCAGCACGATCTCATACAGCGTTTTTTGCGGGCCGCTGAAGCTGCCGTTCACCGGGAAAGTGCGGGTAATGTCGGACGCGTAGCTGTCGAGTTCACAGCCGGCATCGATCAGCACCAGCTCGCCATCGCGCAGCTCGGCATCCCCGGCGCGGTAATGCAGCACACAGGCATTCGGCCCGGCGGCGACGATCGATCCGTAAGCAGGAAATTGCGAGCCATGGCGGCGGAATTCGTGCAACAGCTCGGCTTCCAGATGATATTCACGCAAACCGGCGCGCGAGCAGCGCATCGCTCGCGCATGCGCGTCGGCTGTAATGTCGGCGGCGCGCTGCATGATCGCGATCTCATGCGCGTCTTTGATCAGGCGCATCTCGTTCAGGATCACGCGAACATCGATCGCTGCGCTGGGTGCGGTCACGCCGGCGCGCACCTGCGCACGCACCGCATTCAGCCAGCCCTTGACCTGCTCATCGATGCGGCCACTGCTGCCCAGCGCATAGAACAGCGCGGGTGTATTTGCCATCAGTCTGGGCAACTCGGCATCAATGCTGGTGATCGGGTAAGCGGCATCCAGGCCGAACGTCTCGCGTGCCGCATCGGGCCCGTAGCGATAGCCGTCCCAGATCTCACGCTCTTCATTTTTCTCGCGGCAGAACAGGATGGCCTGATCTTTGTCGCCGGCCACCAGCACCAGCGTCGCCTCAGGTTCGGTGAAACCGGTCAGATAATAAAAATAGCTGTCATGCCGGTACGGATAATCGGCATCGGCGTTTCGCATGACTTCCGGCGCGGTGGGAATGATGGCCACGCCGCCGCCCTGCGCATGCATCTGGGCGAGTACGCGGGCGCGACGGTTTGCATAGGGATTCATGATCAGTTCTTGTGAATGAGAGGTGCGTTCAGTTGTTCCAGCCGCTCGACGGTGCCGACATCGGTCCAGTCGCCGCGATAGACTTCGCCGCCTATTCTGCGCTGCTTCGCGAACTCGCGCAGAATGGGCGCCAGTTTGGCGCTGCTGCCGGGCGACACGCTGTCGAACAGCTCCGGCCGGTAGACGCCGATACCGGAAAACGTGTAGCGCGGCTCGCCCTCATTCGAGATTGCATAGCTCTCCAGCGCAAAATCGCCGTCCGGATGATGCGGCGGGTTTTTCACCAGATACAGCCAGCCGAGATCGCGCGTCTCTGCGGCATGCGGATTGCCCCAGACATCGTTTTCTTCCAGCACATCCTTTGCAGCAGAAAAATCGAAGTGGGGGCAGTAGATATCGCCGGCAATGGCTATGAACGGTTCATTGCCGAGCAAATGCCGGGCTTTCGCGATGCCGCCCGCCGTCTCCAGCGCGGTGCCCTCCGGCGAGTAAGCGATGCGCGCGCCGAATTGGCTGCCATCGGCGAGCGCGTCTTCGATCATCTGGCCCAGATGCGCATGATTGATCACGATCTCGGTGATACCGGCTCGTACCAGATTCAGGATATGCCAGACGATCAGCGGCCGTCCGCGCACCTGCAGCAGCGGCTTCGGGCAGGTGTCCGTCAGCGGCCGCATGCGCTCGCCCCGTCCGGCAGCAAAAATCATCGCCTTCATGATCGCGTGCTCAGAAGGTGTAGCCGACGCTGGTGGTGTTTTCGTCCAGCGTATCGAGCAGTCTGATCAGCGGCGCGAACTCTTTGTAGCGATACGCGGTCTTGCGCGTGTAGTCCATCACCAGCGGCATATCGTTCAGATAGCCATCCTTGCCGTCACGGTGGTACAGCCGTGCGAAGATGCCCAGCACCTTCAGATGGCGCTGCAGGCCCATGAATTCGAAATCCTTGTAGAACGCATCGACATCATGGCTGACCGGCAGACCGGCGCGGCGCGCGCGTTCCCAGTAGCGTATCGCCCAGTCAAGCACCATTTCTTCATCCCACTGAATATACGCATCGCGCAGCAGCGATACCAGATCGTAGGTGATGGGTCCGTACAGCGCATCCTGAAAATCCAGAATGCCCGGATTGCCCTTGTCCAGCACCATCAGATTGCGTGAGTGATAGTCGCGGTGCACGTATACCTGCGGTTGCGCGAGATTGTTCGCCAGCAGCACGTCAAAGACCTGATTCAGCGAAGCGGTCTGCGCATCGTTCAGTGTCGCTGCCCGGTGCTTGCCGATATACCAGTCGGGGAACAGCATCAGCTCGCGATGCAATGCTGCGCGGTCATACTCCGGCAGCTGTCCCGGACGGCTCTGTACCTGCAGCAGGATCAGCGCATCGATGGCGTCAAGGTACAACTTGTGCGCGGTATCCGCGTTCAGCTGTTTCAGGTAGGTGGTCGAGCCCAGATCGGACAGCAGCAGGAAGCCGCGCTCGATATCTTTGGCCAGCACCTGCGGCACGGTGACGCCGGTGTTGCCGAATAATTCGGCGACCTGCAGGAACGGTCGTACGTCTTCTTGCGGCGGTGGCGCATCCATCACGATCAGTGTGCCGCCATCAGCGGTATCGACACGGAAGTAGCGCCGGAAGCTGGCATCGGCGGATGCGGCCCGCAGGGTGGCGGGCAGCGTTGTGGGGCTGTCGAGCTGCGTCAGCCATGCTGAAATGTCGGCAAGACGCGGGTCAGTGGTCGGAGATTCGGACATCAGGAATGAAAAGGAATGCAGATTGACAAGTTGATAGCGCCGCCGCGGCCGGTGCGCACAGTGAGTTCCCATATAATAAGGGATTAACCTCTGATTCGCGGCGCTGCCACGGCCACTTCCCTGTTCATGATCCGGCGATTGTCTCTTCCACAACCTGTTGCCGAGCTGCGCCTGAATGCGATAGCGTTTGCGCTGGTTTTGCTGCCAGCGCTGTCGGCGGCGCAGGATCGCCCCTGGATCGCTGGCGCTGCCGATGACAATGGCCCGACCTTGTTCGAGGCGGAACAGATCACGGGGCGTCCTGACCATGAAGTCAGCATGGAGCGCCAGGTGGGCATCAGTCGCGGCAAGACGCAGATCGAGGCGGATCACATCAAATACGACATCGTTGACGACCGCGTCGATGCCACCGGTAATGTGCGCCTCCAGCGCGAGGGCAACAAATTCTCCGGAACCGAGCTGCGCCTGAAACTGGACACCGGCGAAGGTGTGCTGCACAGCCCTGTCTACAAGCTGATGCGAATGAACGCCCACGGCAAGGCAGACCGCATCGAATTCGAGTCGCAGGACCGAGCCACCGTCATCGGTGGGTTCTACACGACCTGCGAAGGACCCGACCCCGACTGGTATCTGCGCTCCGGATCGCTCGCGCTGGATAATGGCCGCGAGATCGGCGTTGCTGAAAACGCGGTGCTCGTGTTCAAAGGTGTGCCGCTGGTGGGCGCACCGAAGCTGTCTTTCCCGTTGAGTGAGGAGCGCGTTTCCGGTTTCCTCGCGCCGACCATCGCCACGTCGACATCTGGCGGACTGGAAGTCGTCACGCCGTACTACTGGAACATCGCGCCCAACCGCGATCTGATACTCGCGCCGCACTACATCACCCGCCGCGGCCTGATGCTCGGCGGCAGCGCCCGTTATCTGGGCGAGGACTATGGCGGGCAGACTAATTTCGAGGTCATTGACCGCGACAACCAGACTTCCGAGAGCCGTTGGGCCGTGTCTTCCCGTCACAAGCACTCGCTTGACCGGGGTCTGACGCTGAACACCAACCTGAACGCGGCATCGGATGATGATTACGCGCGTGATTTTCCGTTCAGCCGGGTCTGGGCTTATCAGCCGGGTATTCCGCGCCGTCTGCTGGTGCGTGATGTGCGACTTGATTACGCCAGCCAGGACTGGACCGCCAGCGGCCGGCTGACCGAGTATCAGGTGCTGCAGGATCGCAGCGGCCGGGCAACGATTCAGCGGCCCTACAGCCGTTTGCCGCAGCTGAACTACAACTACTATGGCGAGAATGACAGCGGACTGAACTGGTCGCTCGGCTCGGAATTCACGCGCTTCCATCAGGCTTTCATTCCGTCCGATGGCATGCCGCGGCAGGGCGATCGCCTGGTTGTCAGTCCGCGCCTGACCTACAACTACAAGACGCCCGGTTTCTTCCTGCGTCCGAGTTTGTCGGCGCACAGCACGGTGTACAGCCTCGATGAGACTGCCGCGCCGACGATGACCGCGCCGAACCGCACGCTGCCAACCTTCTCGCTGGATTCCGGCCTGATTTACGAGCGCGATGCCAGCCTGTTCGGGAATGCGGCGATACAAACCTTCGAGCCGCGGGTGTTCTACACCTACACGCCGTACAAGCGGCAGGATTCGACGCTGTACCCGCTTTTCGATTCGACCGAGGCGGACTTCAATTATGCGACTGTGTTCCGCGAGAACCGCTTCGTCGGCAATGATCGTATCAGCGATGCCAACCAGGTGACCACCGCGCTGACCACGCGCTATCTGGAGCCGAATGGCATGGAGCGCGTCAGGCTCGCGATTGCGCAGCGTTTCTCATTTGCCGACCAGCGGGTCACGCTGAACGATGCCACGCTGTTGCCCACGGAAACCCGCTCGGACATGCTGTTCCTCGGTTCGGGCCGGGTCACCGATCAGCTGCGTGTCGATTCGAATTTCCAGTTCAGCCAGTCACGCAACGAACTCAACCGCATGAATGTCGGTGCGTTCTGGCAGCCCGCACCGATGAAGGTGCTGAACGTGCAATACCGCCGTGACGTGCGCAATTTGCCGAATGATCCGAACTCCAATTTCGAACTGATCGATGTATCCTCGCAGTGGCCGCTGGGCGACCGCTGGTATGGCGTCGGCCGGATCAGCTACCTGCTGAAAGAAAGCAAGCTCGGCCAGTCGCTGGCAGGCATCGAATATAAGGCCGATTGCTGGATCTTCCGTGTTGTCGGCCAGCGCGTGCCGACAGCGCAAGGCGTGGCCAACACCACGGTCTTCCTGCAGCTTGAATTCAACGGTTTGTCCATGCTGGGTGCGAACCCGATGCGCGCGCTGCGCGCCAATGTGCCGGGTTATCAGCCACTGGGCTCGACCGACTATCCGTACGAAACTTATTGATTGTGAATCCCATGAAGATTGCCGTGAGCCGTTTTGTTCCGTGCGCGATAAAGCGCTGTTTCCCGGTGGCGGCCGTGCTCGCTGCATCGGCATTCCTTGCTGCTCAGGGGGTGAGTGCGCAGGACAAGGGCGCCGGCAAGCAGCCGGTGCTGGTCGATGCGATCGTCGCCGTGGTCAACACCGACGTCATCACGCTCAAAGAACTGAATGACCGGATGGCGCTGATCGAGCAGCGCATGAAGCGCCAGAACATGCAGATGCCACCGCGCGAAGTCCTGCAGAAGCAATTGCTGGAGCGCATGATCGTCACCCGCGCGCAGATGCAGCTGGCGCGCGAGAGCGGGATCCGAATTGACGACATCATGCTCGACCGTGCAGTGGCCCGCATCGCCGAACAGAATCAGCTGTCGGTGCAGAGTTTCCGCGACCAGCTGGAGCGCGAGGGACTGTCATTTGCCCGCTTCCGCGAAGAGATACGCGAGGAAATCACGTTGCAGCGTCTGCGTGAGCGCGAGGTCGATAACAAGCTGCAGATCGCCGACTCGGAAGTCGACAATTATCTGGCTGCTGCCAGTGGCAAGCCCGAAGCCAGCCAGCAGGAGCTGAGCATTGCGCAGATACTGGTGCGCGTTCCCGAGAATGCATCGCCACAGCAGATCGCTGATCGCCGCAAGCGCGCAGAGACAGCGATCGCCCAGCTGAAATCCGGCACTGATTTCGCGAAAGTGGCGGCCAGTTTCTCCGACGCCGGTGATGCGCTGACAGGCGGCGATCTCGGCTGGCGCAGTGTGTCGCGTCTGCCGCAGCTGTTCGTCGATGCGGTCGAGAAGCTGGGTGACGGCGAAATCGCGCCGCTGGTTCGCAGCGCGAACGGCTTTCATGTGCTGAAACTCAATGGCCGTCGTGCCGCCGGGGCCACCAAGGCGGGCGTGGGCACCATGGTGCAGCAGACACGCGCACGGCACATTCTGATCAAAGTGAATCAGATCGTGTCGCCTGCCGAAGCCAGGCGCAAGCTCGTCGAGCTGAAAGGCCGTCTCGACAACAACGCTGCGAAATTCGAAGATCTCGCACGCCTGTATTCAAATGATGGTTCGGCCGGCAAAGGCGGCGATCTGGGCTGGATCTACCCCGGCGACACGGTGCCCGAATTCGAGCGGGCGATGAACTCGCTGCGTCCCGGTCAGGTCAGCGAACCGATCGAATCGCCGTTCGGTTATCACCTGATCGAAGTCCTGGAGCGCAAGACGGAAGAAGTCTCGCGCGAACGCCAGCGTCTGATGGCGCGTCAGGCCTTGCGCGACCAGAAGCTGGAAGAAGCTTACGAGGACTGGCTGCGCCAGCTGCGCGACCGCGCCTACGTCGAATACCGTCTCGACGAATTCAGTCCGCGTACGCAATAGGCATCGCCCGAATGGTTGCCATGCCCTGTCCGCGCATAGCGATCACCTGCGGCGAACCGGCAGGCATCGGCCCTGAAATCTCGGTGCGCGCCGCGCTGGAGTCCGGCGCGCTCGATGTCGTGCTGATCGGTGATGCGCAGCAGCTGCAGGCGCTGGCCGCGGAATTTTCTTCCGGTCGTCAAATCACCGCGCTGGACTCTGTGGCCGCGCTGCAGTGTGTGCCACGTGAACCCGGAAGACTCTCGCTGATCGATTGCCCGCTGGCCGTTCGTCCTGTCCCCGGACGGCTGGATGCCCGCAATGGCCTTGCCGTGCTGCAGACGCTGGATGTTGCGATCGACGCCGCAATGACACAGTGGGTCGATGCGATTGTCACTGCGCCCGTGCAGAAAAGTACGATCAATGATGCCGGCATGGCCTTCACCGGCCATACCGAATATCTGGCGGATAAAACCGGCGCGCAGCAGGTGGTGATGATGCTGGCCGGACCTACGCAGGGCACGATGCTGCGTGTCGCGCTGGCGACTACGCACCTGCCGTTGAAAGAGGTCAGCGCGGCCATCACGCGCGAGAGCCTGATGCGCACACTATCGATCATTCATGCAGACCTGAAGCAGCAGTTCGGCATTGCCGATCCGCGCATCATGGTCGCCGGCCTGAATCCGCATGCGGGCGAGGACGGTTATCTCGGGCGCGAAGAGATCGAGGTGATAAGGCCCGTGATCGAGGCGGTTCGCGCGCGTGGCTGGCAGGTCTCCGGTCCATATCCCGCGGACACGCTGTTCCAGCCCAAATACCTGAACGATGCCGATTGCATGCTCGCGATGTATCACGATCAGGGCTTGCCGGTGCTTAAATTCGCGACCTTCGGCCAGGGCGTGAACATCACGCTCGGATTGCCCATCATCCGCACCTCCGTTGATCATGGCACTGCACTCGACATCGCAGCAAAGGGCACAGGGCATGCCGACTACGCCAGCATGCAGGTGGCGATGCGCATCGCTGCTGAAATGATCTACAGCTCGGGCCGCGTCAGCGCATGAAACACATTCCCCGCAAACGTTTTGGCCAGAACTTCCTGACCGATCAGAACGTGCTTCACGAGATCATTCGCGCGATTGCGCCGGCCGCCGATGATCTGATGGTTGAGATCGGCCCCGGTCAGGGAGCGATGACCTCGCTATTGGTGCAGGAACTGAATCAGCTGCATGCGGTCGAGCTGGACCGCGATCTGGTCACGCTGCTGCAAAAAAAATTCAGCGCTGACCGCCTGATCATTCACTCGGGCGATGCGCTGCAATTCGACTTCGGTTCACTGGTGCCGCCGGGACGCAAGTTGCGCATCGTCGGCAATCTGCCTTACAACATTTCCAGTCCCCTGCTGTTTCATCTGGCGCGCTTTGTCGGGCAGGTTCAGGATCAGCATTTCATGCTGCAAAAGGAAGTGGTCGAGCGCATGGTCGCCGAGCCCGGCAGCAAGGATTACGGCCGACTGTCCGTCATGCTGCAGTGGCGCTATCAGATGGCGCTGCTGTTCATTGTGCCGCCGGAGGCTTTTGATCCGCCGCCGAAAGTGGATTCGGCCATCGTTCGGATGATCCCGATTGCCTCACCGCTCGATTGCGAGCAGCACAAGCTGGAGCAGGTAGTGACCAGGGCGTTCTCGCAGCGTCGCAAGGTCATACGCAATTGCCTTTCCGGGATGTTTACCGAAGTGCAGCTGGTGGAGGCGGGTATCGATCCTCAGGCGCGGCCGGAGACCGTGGGACTGGAGGCGTATGTGACGCTGGCGAGGCTGCTGTAGTTGTTCTTCTGGCGCTTGCCCACTGCCAGGTCCGGCGTGGATTCCGGCCTGCGCCGGAATGACGATTGATCGGGTGGTTGCTTGCTCAGGCATCCCGCTCGATCAGCTCGATCTTGTACCCGTCCGGGTCCTGTACGAAAGCGATCACGGTCGCGCCGCCTTTCACCGGCCCTGCTTCACGGGTGACATTGCCTCCTGCTGCCTTTACCGCAGCACAGGTCGCCGCCGCGTCCTCGACGCCGATCGCGATATGTCCATATGCGGAGCCCATCTCGTATTCGCTGACCCCGTAGTTGTAGGTCAGCTCGATCTCGGCCTGATCGGGATTGCTCGCATAGCCTAAAAATGCGAGTGAGTATTTCTGGTCAGGTCTGTCGGTGGTGCGCAGCAGGCTCATGCCCATCACCTTCGTATAGAAATCAATCGATCGCTGCAGGTCGCCCACGCGGAGCATGGTGTGAAGTATGCGCATCTTTTCCTCTGTTTCAGAAAGTCGGCAGTTTTTCAGGCTCGTGCTCGCGCAGTGCCTTGCGCGCAGATTCAAATTCCGGCAGCACGGACTGCACCGTCGCCCAGAATTGCGGGCCATGGTTCATTTCACGCAGATGCGACAGCTCATGCGCGACCACGTAGTCGATGTTGGGCAGCGCGAAGTGCACCAGACGCCAGTTCAGGCGGATGCGGCCATCGGCCGTACAGGATCCCCATTGCGTGCTGGCTGAAGACAGCGAAAAACGCTGGTAGGTCACGCCCAGTTTTTCCGCATAAATGTCCAGTCGCTCGGCAAACACGCGCTTGGCTTCGCCCTGCAGCCAGCCCTGCACACGGTCTTTCAGCTGCTGCTCGGTCGCCGACGCAGGCAGGCTGATGTGCAGTTCTTCCGTGCTTTCATCAAACCGTGCGCCCAGATGCCCGCGATCGGCAATGCGCAGCGTGATGTCGTTGCCAAGATAGGGCAGCCTCGCACCGTCGCGCCACTCCATCGGCGGCTGCAGCCGGCGCACCGAGCGCTCGCGCTGCTCGTTCATTTTGCGGTAGATCCACTGCTGCTTGGACTGGATCGCCGATTCGATCTCGGAAATCGTCACCCATTTCGGCGCGGTCACGCGCAGCCCGTCGTCGTCGATCAGAAAGCCTATCGTGCGCCGCTTGGAGCGCAGCAGCCGGTAGTCAAGATACAGCGTATCGAGGTAGATGCGACGATGGTTCGGCGGTATCGCCGTCTCGGGAACGGTGGAAGCCTGCGGCGATGCTTTCACGTGGGAGGTTTCGGCGTCAGACAAGGGATCCAGCAGCAGCGCGAGCTGGTTGGGGTCGACAAATTTTTTGCGCAGGAACTGCCTTATCGACATGCCAGATATCTTTTTGAAAATCATTGATGGTGCAGCCAGCTGCCGGAGGAGTTCAGGCGCCTGCCTGAACCTGATCCTCAGTCTGATCGTCGGCCCGATACGCATCGGGCGTGATGATCCGCATCTCGGATTCTATCCAATTTTCGACCCTGGTCATCAGTTCGGATGGTGTCAGGCCATCCGGTGCGATCGGCGCGCCGATGGAGACGGTAATCAGTCCCGGCTTCTTGATGAAAGCGTTGCGCGGCCAGCAATCGCCGGAATTGATCGCGATCGGCACCACCGGCGTATTCGTTCCTATCGCCAGTATCGCGCCGCCCGCTTTGTAGTTGCCTTGCCGGCCGACCGGCGTGCGCGTGCCTTCGGGGAACATGATCACCCACTGACCATCGTCCAGCCGCTGTTTGCCGACACGGATCACCTGTGCCATCGCATCGCGGCCTTTGCTGCGATCGATCGCGATCATGCGCAGCATGGCCAGCCCCCAGCCGAAGAACGGAATGTAGAGCAGCGACTTCTTGAACACGAAGATCAGCGGGCGCGGCATCAGCCAGCAATAAAAAATCGTCTCCCACGCGGACTGATGCTTGGACAGCAGGATCACCGGCGCATCGGGAAGATTCTCCATGCCTTTGATCTGCCAGCGGATGCCGCACGCATAGCGCGCTGCGAGCGTGATGAACACATTCCAGCGTGTGATAAGCCAGTAGCGCTGGCGATATGGCAGCAAGATGAATACGAAGCACGCAAGCGCCCAGATCACCGTAATCACCAGGATCAGCAGCGCAAACAGCAACGAGCGCAGGAACAGCACAGGACGGGACATTCGATTTCCATTCAGGGCGACACCGCTGCGCGCTGCCGGCCACCATTATCAATGTTGTTTTTTCTTTGCCAGCGCTGCGCGCGCCATTTCCACGGTGTCCGGCGTTGCCTGATCCGCGTGCAGCAGACGATCCACCATGCTGGCGAGGTCATCGAAAATCTTCGTGCCCGGCGGCAGATCGCCCGCGGCCAGCGTCCGTTCGCCATTGCCGGTCCTGACCAGATACGGTGAGGCACCCACCTGCGCGGCCGCCTGCAGATCGCGCAGCGAATCGCCGACGACCGGCACACCCTGCAAGCTGAGCTCGAAGCGCTGTGCGATCGACAGCAGCATGCCGGGCTGTGGCTTGCGGCAGTCGCATTCCGCCTCCGCGGCATGCGGGCAGTAAAAGATCGCATCAATGCGCGCGCCTACCGCTTGCGCCGACTGATGCAGCTTGTGATGAATCGCGCACAAGGTCTTCATGTCGAACAAACCACGGGAGATGCCAGCCTGATTGGTCGCCACCGCCACGCGGTAACCGTGCTGGTTCAGGCGGGCGATCGCCTGCAGCGAACCGGGAATGGCCACCCATTCCAGCGGCGACTTGATATAGGCGTCCGAATCAAAGTTGATCACGCCGTCACGATCGAGGATGATCAGTTTTGCGGTCGGGTCGCTGGCGGGCATGAAAGACGCTCCGAGCCGTCAGGCCGCCAGCCGCGATATATCCGCGACCCGGTTCATCATCGCATGCAGCGACTGCAGCAGTGCGAGACGATTGGTACGCAGCGCCGGGTCTTCAGCCATCACCATCACATCATTGAAGAAGGCATCCACTTCGTCATGCAGCGCAGCCAGCGCTTTCAGGGTCGCGCTGAAATCTGCTTTCGCAAACGCCTGATCGACCGCTTGCCGCGTCTCCGTCATCGCGCCATACAGCTTTTGTTCAGCGGGCTCAGTCAGCAGCCCGGGCTGCACTTCGCCATGCACGCCTTCGTTTTTCTTCAGGATATTCGTGATGCGCTTGTTGGCCGCAGCCAGCGACGCGGCCTCAGGCAGCGTGGCAAAGGTCTTCACGGCCTCGAGGCGCTCAAGAATATCGTCGAGGCGGTCGGGCGACTGGGCGACCACGGCTTCCACCGCATCTTGTGCATGGCCGCGTTCGCGCAGCAGGCCACGCAGACGGTCATAGATGAACGCCTGAACATCTGCCACCGGATCGGTGAATTGCGCATTGCCACTGAACTGCGACGCAGCCTGACGCAGCAGATGGGACAGCGACAGCGGCAGCTTTTGTTCGACCAGCATGCGCAGCACGCCCAGCGCATGGCGGCGCAGCGCGAACGGATCTTTGTCGCCCGTCGGCGCAAGACCGATGCCCCAGATGCCGATCAGCGTTTCCAGTTTGTCCGCCATCGCCACCACGGTGCCGGTGCGCGTGGCGGGCAAGGCGTCGCCGGCAAAGCGCGGCTGGTAGTGTTCGCCAATGGCCGCAGCGACTTCATCGGCCTCGCCATCATGGCGCGCATAGTAGGTGCCCATGATGCCTTGCAGTTCAGGGAATTCGCCCACCATGTCGGTCAGCAGATCCGCTTTCGACAGCTGCGCGGCGCGCTTCACCAGCGCGACCTCCGCGTTCAGCGACTCTGCTATCGCGCCGGCGATCGCGACCACGCGCTCATTGCGCTGTGCCTGCGAGCCCAGTTTGTTGTGATAAACGACGCTGGAGAGGCCTGACAGCCGGTCGAAAAGTTTTTTCTTCTTGTCCTGCTCGAAAAAGAACTTTGCATCTGACAGGCGCGGACGCACCACACGCTCATTGCCGCCGATGATGTGCTGCGGATCGGCGGTCTCCAGATTCGAGACGATCAGGAAGCGCGAACGCAGCTTGCCGCTGCTGTCGGTCAGCGCGAAATACTTCTGATTGGTCTGCATCGTCAGGATCAGGCATTCCTGTGGCACGGACAGGAAGGCTTCATCGAAACGGCATTCATAAACGACAGGCCACTCGACCAGTGAGCTCACTTCATCCAGCAGCGATTCAGGCATCAGGATCTGGTCGCTGCCCGCCTTGGCCTGCAGCGCTGCGCGTATTTTTTCCTTGCGCGCGCTGTAGCTGGCGATCACGCGGCCTTCTTCTTCCAGAATTTCCGCATAACGCTCTGCCGCGGGAATCGTCAGTGTGGCTTTGCGCGACAGGAAGCGATGACCGAGCGTCGTTTGCGACGATTGCAGCCCCAGCAGGGACAGCGGCACGACCGTGTCATCCAGCAGCGCGATCAGTCCATGCACCGGACGTACGAAATGCACGGTCTCGCCATTGGGTCGCTGGTAGCTCATCACTTTGGGAATCGGCAGTTTGGCGACGCTTTCTTCCAGCGTCACCTGCAGGCCAGCGGCCAGCATCTGGCCGGGCGCGGTGTACGTGAAGAAGAAGCTTTCCGCCTTGCCATCGCTGGCCCGCTCCAGTTCTGACAGCGCGATGCTCTCGCGTCCTGCCTGCGCCGCCAGCGCGGCGAGCTTCTTGGTCAGCGGTGCGGCAGGCTGGCCCTGTTTGTCCAGCGCCACCGATACCGGCAGCACTTTCTCACGGATCTGCTTGTCCGGCGACGATGCGCGCACGCCTTGTATCGTCACCGCGAGCCGGCGCGGGCTGGCATAAGCGGTGAAGCTTGCCCCGTCATCAAGGAAGGCGCGCGCGGACAGGCCATTGAACATCGCCGTGGCGAAGGCATCGCCCAGTTTGCCCAGGACTTTCGGAGGGAGTTCTTCGGTCAGCAGCTCGACCAGCAGTGTGTGCTTCATGGTGTTCAGTCGTTATGTTCGTCAGTGCCGGTCAGGCGGCCTTGCTTGCGTCGCCCAGCATCGGGAAGCCGAGCTGTTCGCGCGAGGTGTAATACGCTTGCGCGACCGCACGCGCGAGATTGCGAATGCGGCCAATGTAGGCCGCGCGCTCGGTGACCGAGATTGCGCCGCGCGCATCCAGCAGGTTGAAGGTGTGCGCCGCTTTCAGCACCATCTCGTACGCGGGCAGTGCCAGCGGCACGGCCATCAGCCGCTGCGCCTCGGCTTCGTAATTCGAGAACAGCGAAAACAGGAATTCCGCGTTCGAGCGATCGAAGTTGTAGCCGGACTGCTCGACTTCATTCTGGTGAAACACGTCACCATAGGTCAGGTGTTTTTTGACACCGCGCTCTTCCCATTCGGTCCACACCAGATCGAATACGTTCTCCACGCCCTGCAGGTACATCGCCAGACGCTCGATGCCGTAGGTGATCTCGCCGAGCACCGGCTTGCAGTCGATACCGCCGACTTGCTGGAAATAGGTGAACTGCGTGACTTCCATGCCATTGAGCCAGACTTCCCAGCCGAGACCCCACGCGCCCAGTGTCGGATTTTCCCAGTCATCTTCGACGAAGCGCACATCGTTTTCGGTGAGTTTCAGTCCCAGCGCTTCCAGCGAGCCGAGGTAGAGATCGAGAATATTTTCCGGCGCGGGCTTGAGCACCACCTGATACTGATAGTAGTGCTGCATGCGGTTGGGATTCTCGCCGTAGCGACCATCCTTGGGGCGGCGCGATGGCTGCACATAGGCGGCGCGCCAGGGCTCAGGGCCGATTGCGCGCAGGAAGGTCGCTGTGTGCGAGGTTCCCGCACCGACCTCCATGTCATACGGTTGCAGCAGCGCGCAGCCTTGCGCGTCCCAGTATTCCTGCAGCTTGAGGATGATTTGTTGGAAAGTCGGTTTTGTTTTCATGGGAAACGGTGTCGGGCGCACGGCTCGGCGACGCGCCGGGAAAAATCATCTGGAAAACCCGGAATTTTAGCCGTTTTTGCTACGCCCAAGACGCTTCAGCCCGGGCAGGGCCAGCAGCGCGAGCGCCAGTCCGACGGGCAGCGTATTGCCCAGCCACAGGTAGGGTGTTTCACCCTGCATGCCTTGCACGGAAGCCTCCAGCGTGCCGCGGCTGAAGGCGGGCAGACGGGCGGCGATCTGTCCCCGGGCATCAATCACGGCGGTCGCCCCGGTATTGGTCGCGCGCAGCATCGGCCGGCCGGTTTCCAGTGCGCGCATCTGCGAGATTTGCAGATGCTGAGGCAGCGCGATGGTATCGCCAAACCATGCAATGTTAGAAACATTCAGCAGGAGGCTGGGCACCGGACTGCCACGGTCAATGGCGGCTGCGATCTGCGCAGCGATCTCTTCGCCGAATAGATCTTCATAGCAGATATTCGGCAATAACCACTGCTCGCGCACATCGATCGGTGGCTGATACAGCGGGCCTCTGCCGAAGTCGCCCAGCGGCATTTTCATCAGATCGACAAACCAGCGCGCGCCCGGCGGTATGAATTCGCCGAAGGGCACCAGATGATGCTTGTCATAGCGGTAGAGCGTGGACTGGCCGAAAGAGAATCCGATCACGCTGTTCAGATAGATGCCGGGCGCCGTCGTCCACGGCACGCCGACGACCAAGGTGCTGTTGCTGTCCCACGCAAAATGCGCGAGCTGTTCCAGGTAGTCCGGTGGCAGCTGGGTCGACAGCAGCGGCAGCGCGGTTTCCGGAGTGGCGATCAGGTCAGCGGGCGCTTCGGTGATCATTTCCCGGTACAGCGACAATGAGGCATCAATATTCGCTGCATCGAATTTCATCTGCTGCGGCACATTGCCCTGCAACAGGCGCGCACTGATCGGCTTGCCCAGCGGCCGGGTCCATTCAATGCGTGCCAGCGCAGTGCCGGCCAGCATCAGCACCACCAGCAAGCTGATCGCGGCAAGATTCAAGCGGCGCCGGTGCAGCATCAGACCAAGGCATCCGGCGGCCATCGCCGCCAGCCAGCCGACGCCATACACACCCAACAGTGGCGCGAAACCTGCGAAAGGACTGGCGGTGTGCGCATAGCCCGTTGCTACCCACGAAAAGCCGGTGAAGATCCAGCCGCGAGTCCAGTCGGCCAGCATCCAGCAGGCAGGCAGAATCGCGATCGCGGCGTAGGCTTGGTGATCAGCGCGAAGTGCCGCCCATGACGCCACCCACAGGGCCAGTCCGTACAACAGGCCGAGGCTGGCCGCCAGCAGCACGATGGCAAGTGCCGACAGCACGGCTGGCATTTCTCCGTACACATGCAGGCTCACATACAGCCAGTGCGTGCCGGTGAGAATGGAGGCGGCGCCGAAGCTCCACCCGAGCAGCAAGGCATCGCGCGCGCGCCTTGTGTTGAGGAAAAGACGGGTCAACAGCGCCAGACTTATCAGCTGCACCGGCCATGCGCCGAAAGGCGCAAAGGCAAATACCGTCGCGCCGCCGGCCAAAAGCGACAGCAACAGCGCGGAGCGCGACAGGGGGCGGGCCGCAGCGGCTGCCCCGGCAGCCTGATCAGACGCGGGCAAAAACATTCGGGGCGCTGCACGGCATGCCGTGCATCAGCTGGCTTCTCCGAACGAGCGCTGCGGCATTTTTTCCACCAGCAGCACATGTACCTGTCGTGCATCGGCACGCAGCACTTCGAAGCGCAGATCGTCGATCTCAAACTGCTCGCCCTTGCGCGGCATGCGGCCAAGATGATTCGCCACCAGACCGCCGATGGTATCGACATCCTCATTGGTCAGTGCGGTGCCGAGCGCTTCGTTGAATTGTTCTATCTCGGTCAGTGCCCTGACGCGCCAGCGCGGGCCGAAGTCGCCGTCTTTCACCGGCAGGATATTGTCTTCTTCTTCGTCGAAATCGTATTCGTCTTCGATGTCGCCGACGATTTGTTCAAGCACATCCTCGATGGTGATCAGCCCGGCAACGCCGCTGTATTCATCCACCACAATCGCAATGTGATTACGATTGGCGCGGAAGTCGCGCAGCAGTACATTCAGTCGCTTGGATTCGGGAATGAAAACCGCCGGTCGCAGCATGTCGCGCAGATCGAATTCATCTTCTGCGTAATAGCGCAGCAAGTCTTTGGCAAGCAGAATGCCGACCACCTTGTCGCGATCGCCATCGACTGCAGGGAAGCGCGAGTGCGCCGTCGCCAGGACCGTCGGCATCCATTCTTCGATCGGACGGGCAATATCGACCACATCCATTTGCGAGCGCGGGATCATGATGTCGCGCACGCACAGGTCGGATACCTGAAACACACCTTCGATCATTGACAGCGCGTCGGCATCCAGCAGATTGCGTTCATGCGCATCGTGCAGCACTTCCAGCAACTCGCTGCGATTTTCAGGCTCGGGAGAGATCAGCGCGGTCAGGCGCTCAAACAGGGAGCGGTGGGGCTTGGGATGGTCGGCGGCACGCCCGCCGGGGGGATAGTCTTGCATATGGCGCAATGCCAGAGTTCAGGAAAAGAGAGGATACCGTAAAACGATCGGTGGTCCGATAAAGAAAGACAGCAGCAGCATGCAGATTTGCTAATTTGAAATTCGCCGCTCACACATTTCCGCGCGAACTGACGTTGGCAGGAGATCAGTCACGCTGCAGATACGGATCGGGAATGCCCAGTCTGGCCAGTATCTCGGTTTCCAGCTGTTCCATCTCGGCCGCTTCCTCATCGTCCTCATGATCATAGCCCTGCGCATGCAACACCCCATGTACGACAAGATGCGCTGCGTGCTGTTCCAGCGGCAGATCTTGCTCTGCCGCTTCTTTCAGCAGCACATCGGTGCAGAGCACGATATCGGCACGAACGATGTCGTCATTGCCTTCTGCGTCTTCTTCACTGTACGCGAAGGTCAGCACATTGGTCGCGTAATCTTTTCCGCGATAATCGCGGTTCAGCGCGCGACCTTCCTCGGCATCGACAAAACGCAGGGTCAGCTCGGCGCTGGCCAGCTGAGCTGCCTGCACCCAGCGCCGTATCTTTGCTCGGGAAAGCTGTTCCGACAGCCGCCGGTCGGCGAACTGCACCGACAGGGACAGGGACAAGGGCTTATTTGCCGCCATCGCGAGTGGCTGCAGTGGTTGCTGTGGCAGCAGCGGCGGAGGCCGCATCATAGGCATCGACAATGCGGCCGACCAGCGGATGACGGACCACATCGGCGCTGGTGAAGCGGGTAAACGCGATGCCGCGCACCGATGACAGCACATTCATCGCATCGACGAGGCCGCTTTTCTGTCCGCGCTGCAGGTCGATCTGCGTGATATCGCCCGTCACCACTGCCTTGCTGCCAAAGCCTATGCGGGTGAGGAACATCTTCATCTGCTCGGGCGTGGTGTTCTGCGCTTCATCGAGAATGATGAATGCATGATTCAGCGTGCGCCCGCGCATATAGGCCAGCGGCGCGATCTCGATCGCCTGTTTCTCGAACATTTTTTGCGTGCGGTCGAAGCCGAGCAAGTCATACAGCGCATCGTACAGAGGCCGCAGATACGGATCGACCTTTTGCGCCAGATCGCCGGGCAGAAATCCGAGGCGCTCGCCGGCTTCGACGGCAGGGCGCGTCAGTACAATGCGGCGCACCGCATCACGCTCCAGTGCATCGACAGCGCAGGCAACGGCCAGATAGGTTTTGCCGGTACCGGCCGGGCCGACGCCGAAGGTCACATCATGTTCGAGAATCGCCTTCAGATACTGACTCTGATGCGGCGTGCGGCCGCGCAAATCGCTGCGACGGGTTCGCAATACCGGGCTGTCCGGCATCTCATCGGCATCTCTGGCCAGAATGGCGGGCTTGTCGGGCTGAGCGGCGCTGGCTTTCTGCTCTACCAGTGCCAGCTGGATTTCTTCGACCGAGATCGGATGATCGGCTGCGGCATAAAATTTTTCCAGTATCTCGACCGCGCGCTGCGCATTGAGTCCGTCAGCGATGAATTTTTCTCCACGCCGGAACAGCGTGACATCCAGCGCCGCGGCAATTTGCCTCAGATTTTCATCGACCGGCCCGCACAGGTTGGCAAGCCGCGTGTTGTCGACCGGCTCAGGAGAAAAATAGCGCGGTGGCGTCTGCGCGGCTTTCGCGCTGCCGCGCGGCGTGCTGTTAGCTGACTTCATTGTTTCACCACCACATCGCCGCGCAGCGAGAACGGATGGCTCTCGGTAATGTTCACCTCAATGAACTGACCGATCAGGCGCGATGCATGCGGCCCGCCATCAAAGTTGACTACGCGATTATTCTCAGTGCGGCCCTGCAATTCATTCGGGTCACGTTTGGACGGGCCTTCGACCAGCACACGCTGCAGACTGCCCACCATTGCCTCGGAGATGCGGCGTGTGTTGTCGGCAATGACTTTTTGCAGTCGCTGAAGGCGCGCGAGCTTCACGTCCTGCGGGGTGTCGTCGGCAAGATTCGCCGCAGGCGTGCCGGGACGAGGGCTGAAGATGAACGAGAAGCTGTTGTCATAGCCTACATCGTCAACCAGCTTCATCAATGCCTCGAAATCTGCCTCCGTTTCGCCCGGAAAGCCCACAATGAAATCCGACGAGATCGTGATATCGGGTCGTACCTCACGCAAGCGGCGAATAATGGATTTGTATTCGAGCACGGTATAGCCGCGTTTCATCGCCGCCAGTATCTGGTCCGAGCCATGCTGTGCCGGCAGGTAGAGATGGTTGACCAGCTTGGGCACACGCGCATAGATATCGATGAGGCGCTGGGTAAATTCCTTTGGATGGCTAGTCACGTAACGAATTCGCTCGATCTCTTCGAATTCTGCGATGTATTCGATCAGCAGCGCAAAATCGGCCATGTCGCCTTCGGCCATCAGGCCGCGGTACGCATTCACGTTCTGGCCGAGCAGGGTGATTTCCCTGACACCCTGAGACACCAGCTGGGCGACTTCGGCCAGCACGTCATCAAAGCGGCGTGAGACTTCCTCGCCCCGCGTGTAAGGCACGACGCAGTAGCTGCAGTACTTGCTGCAGCCTTCCATGATGGAAACAAAAGCGCTGCTACCCTCGACACGTGCAGGCGGCAGGTGATCGAATTTTTCGATCTCGGGAAAGCTGATGTCGACCTGCGCACGGCCTTTGGTACGCCGGGCATGCAGCATCTCGGGCAGGCGATGCAGGGTCTGCGGGCCAAACACGACATCCACATACGGTGCCCGTTTTACAATGGCTTCACCTTCCTGCGAAGCGACGCAGCCGCCGACGCCAATGATCAGGCCGGGATTTTTCTGTTTCAGCTCGCGCACGCGGCCAAGGTCGGAGAACACTTTCTCCTGCGCTTTTTCGCGGACGGAGCAGGTGTTGAACAGGATGATATCGGCATCCTCGGGCGTGTCGGTCTTGATCACTCCCTCGGCTTCGCGCAGCACGTCCGCCATTTTGTCCGAGTCGTACTCGTTCATCTGGCAGCCGAAGGTCTTGATGAATAATTTTTTTTGCATGAATCGAAAAAGCGTGGCGCCGGGCGCGGCGCAGCGCGCAGTGACCTGACAGGTCAGTGGGCTTGGGTGCGGGGAATAATGCACAAAATTATAGCAGGAGCATGCATCGCTTACATTGCTGTCAGGGCTTTTCTGCCGGCGATGGCCGCTGCTGCTTTGTCACGATGCGGCCGGCTGCTGCCGCCGCTTCTGCCCTTGTCCCTGCTTATCTCTCTGGCCACCCTGTCGCCTGTCTGTGTTGCACAGCCCACGGACTGGAACAACTGGGAAAGTTTCCGCCAGCGTTACATTCAGTTCGATGGCCGGGTCACCGAACATGAATTCAATGCGCGCACCACTTCCGAAGCACAGGCTTATTCCCTGTTTTTTGCGCTGGTGAACAACGATCCCTCCTTGTTTGCATTGCTGCTGGAATGGACAGAAAACAATCTTGCCAATGGCGATCTGGGCACCCGGCTGCCGGGATGGTTATGGGGGCAGGCAACGGAGCCGGTGTCCGGAACCGAGCTGATGCCCCGCTGGCGGCTGCTTGACGAGAACTCTGCATCCGACGCCGATCTGTGGATCGCCTACACGCTGCTGGAGGCCGGCCGCTTGTGGCAAGTGTCCCGCTATCACGCGCTGGGCATGACGCTGCTCAGACAGATCAGCCAGAAGGAGGTGCTCAGGCTGCCGGACGGAGGAGTCATCTTGTTGCCCGGACAGCGCGGCTTTCAGATTGCGGAACACCGCTGGCGCATCAATCCCAGTTACTTCGTGCCGCAGCAGTTCGCGCTGTTTGCGCGTGCCGATCCATCGGGCCCGTGGTCCCTGCTGGTCAATCAACTGTCGGTGATGATGTCGGACTGCTGCCCATCAGGTTATGCACCGGACTGGGTGGTGTATCACGAGGGTTCCGGTTGGAAGACCGACAAGGAAAGCCGGGCGACAGGCTCCTATGACGCGATTCGCGTCTACCTGTGGGCCGGGATGATGGACAGCCGGCAGCCCGGACGCCGGCAACTGCTGGAAGCCCTGCATGGCATGCATACGCGACTCCAGCGCCGCGGGGAAGCGCCGGAGCGGGTCGACGTGACATCGGGAAAGGGCTCGGGCAAGTCGCCGCCCGGCCACGTCGCAGCCCTGATTCCTTTTTTGGATGCGCTGGATGAAAAAGCGCTGCTGGCACACAGTCTGCAGCAGCTGCGCGCGCTGGAATCGGAGGGGCTGTCTGGCCGCAGGCAGCGTTACTACGATCAGGTGCTTGCATTGTTCGGGCTGGGTTATATCGAACGGCGCTTTCGGTTCAGTCCGTGCGGCGAGCTGTTGACCGCATGGAGCAGGCTGAGTCCGGAATGCCGGGGTCAGAACACGGCCGAGAATGCCAGCCCGCCGTAGCTGACCGAGGGATCGTCGCGTGGTTTTTCTTTACCTGCGGTGAAGTCCAGCGAAAAGGTTTTGCTCAGCGGGATCGCGATGAAAACCCCGGCCGCCCGCGTTTCGTAGGTGTCGCCCTTGAGCCGTTTCACCTCGACACCGGTGCGCCAGCCTTCGGCGGGCCGGAATCCGGCGCGCAGTCGTACAAAACTGCTGCCCAGACCGATCGAGTAGTTCGCGATCAGGTCGGCATCAGACCGGCCGACGAGCGGCGTGTAGGCCATCAGCTGCGGATTGAGCGTGATGATATTTCCGGATTTTTCATCCTTTGGCTCGAAGGGCGCGAGTCCGATGTTGCGATAGCCGATGGTCGCCGAGAGGTCGATTCTGCGCGTGCCGAATTGCCATGCGTGCCCTATGCCGCCCTCGATGCCGGGCACTTTGCCGTTCACCTCTTCGGCCGCGCCGCGTTCGGTCGATGAGAAGCGATAGCGAATCATGCTGATCACTGCCTTCCGGTACCAGCCACGCCCGAGCTGCTCGCCATCCATCGGCATGACGGTGCCGAGATAAGCATAGCTGCTGTTGGATGAGCCCTCAGCGCCCGAGAAAACGACGTTTTCTGATCGGGCTGCTCCGCACAGGGCGATTGCGGCGGCGCCCGCGAAGCAGGCCAGCGTTCTGCGGATCCGGTGTGCGCGTGTCGCTGACGGTGTCATCAGGCGTGTCCTGAGGTGTGTCGTTGATCGAGTCATTATTTTTTTTCCGGTGCGGTGAGGGTGGTGTTCAGTTTGCCCGGGCCAGGCCGAAGGGCCTTTGCGGTGACCATTGCCAGATGCCACCCGCCGCGAACGATGGCTTTTTTCAGGAGCATCAGAAAGGCCGAGGCCACACTGCGGCGGCGATGGCGTCGCTGAAGGCTGTTCATCAATTGTTCGCCCGAACCGTAGGGTATCGCAACTGCCGCGCGCATTTGCTCCGGACCGGCCGGAGTATAGGCCAGCCCGATGGCCACCTTGCCCGGGGCAGTCAGCTTCATTTTTTGCAGCCTGCCCTCCAGCGTATGCGCAACACCTTCGACCCGGATCGCGAAGCGGCTGGCGCGCTTTACCTGTTTTTGCTGCTCATCCGACAGATCAAGCAGCAGGCCTGCGCCGGTTGCGGAGGCATCGACCACGGTGCCTTGCAGATCCAGCCCGTTGTCGGTGCAGAGACGCGCGGGATATCTGACCGAGGCGCGCGGATAGAACCGGCGTTGCTTGCGCTCCAGCATGACTCCCAGCGCGCACAGCAAAAAGACAAAATCGATTGACGCCCAGAGTCCGACAAAAACCAGCATGGAGGTCAACTCCGGTTCGGCATGCAGGCGGTACACGCACATCCCCAGTGCAGCGGCGTTCAGCGCGGCCAGCAGATAAAACGGTTTGGCCAGTGCCGAGACAAAGTCTTTTTCCAGAATCTCGCCTTTTGGCGTCACTCTGAACTGAGGCGCGCGCGGACTGCGCAGCAGGTGCAGAATGTTGACGGTCAGATGGATCGATTGAATGACTTCATACAAATACGAGATGAATGGCCAGCGCACTTTTCCATAAATGAACTGAGTCGTTATCGTCGAGCACAGCAGTGCCGGGGCACCGTAGGCGACGACTTCGATCACTTCTGCATTCGCCAGCGGGACATACAATAGCAGCGTAATGATCGGCATGATCAGGTGGATCAGCCGGGTAATCGGAAAACCCCAGAATAGCGCGAAATTGGTGAACAGGATCCGCTGCATCAGGCTTAGCTTCGGCAATCGCCAGGGATTGAGAAACAGGAAGATTTGCCACATACCCTGACCCCAGCGTGCGCGTTGCTGAATGAAGCCGCTGAAAGTCTCGGGTTGCAGGCCAGAGATCAGTGGCTGATTCAGATAGGCAGAGGTGTATCCCTTAGCAAACGCGCGCAAGGTGGTTTCCGCATCCTCCGTGACCGTCTGCGTCGAAAAACCGCCGATATCCTCGATCGCCACGCGGCGCAGCATGGCCGCCGATCCGCAGAAGAAGGTTGCTCCCCAGGCATCCAGTCCCGGCTGGATCTTGTTGTAGAACATGTCATTCTCGGAGGGCGAGTAATTGAAGGTGGCGAGATTTCGTTCGAGCGGATCCGGGTTGACGAAATAGTGAGGTGTCTGCACCAGAAAAAGCGAGGGATCGGCAAGAAAAAATCCCAGCGTCTTTTCCACGAATTCACTTGCAGGGACATGGTCACAATCGAGGACGACGATGAATTCACCTTGTGTGATTTTCAGCGCGGCATTCAGATTGCCGGCCTTGGCGTGTTCATTCTTTTCGCGGGTCAGGTAGGTGGCGCCGAACTGCGATGTGATATCGCGTATCTTGTCCGCGCGCCGACGTGCGGCTGCCGCCCGCACCGGATCGGTATCCGCCAGCATTTGCGACGTCCCGCCATCATCCAGCACATACACCCGCAGTTTCCCCGACGGATAGCGTATCTGGGTCGCCGCAACAATGGTTGCGTGCACCAGCTCAGGATCTTCGTTGTAGGTAGGTATGTAGACATCGACGACCGGTAATGCCGCCGGGTCGGCAGGCAGGGGCAGCGGGGTTCTCTGACTCTTCAGCAGATTGGGCAGATGGCCCAGCGCATTTATCGCGTACGAGTAGCATTCGGTCACGAATAACAGCAAGCCGATGATGGCGGCTGCCACACCGAAATGCAGGGGCAGGGTGTCTGTACCCCGCCATATCAGATAGCGCAGTGTCGCCGCCAGACTGAGGAAGATCATCGCAATGCGTATGACGTCATGGCCGCGACGGTCATCGCGGTCGCGCCAGACGACGGACATTGCCCCTACCAGCAGCACCGTCAGTGCCGAGCCGAATAATTGTTCTTCCAGTGTGGCGGGCAGCGAAGAGACATAAATCAGCCCGACAACGCCCAGACCGACACGAAGCGTCGGCAAGGTTTGACGAAACGAATGTCCGGTAGCTATCGCCGTTGGTTCACTTGTGCGCATTGGGTTGTGGCTCGTTCGAGACAAGCAGTCAGGTTTGGACAAAAAGTAACTTTGCCTACCTTAAAAAAATTATTGCTACTTTGTCAACAAAAAAATCCGATAGTCGGTTAATTTGATCGACTATATATTTTTATGAGGAAACTATGCGTTGCCAGTCAGTTGCCTGTCATGCAGGCTGAAACGCGAGGATTCAGATGAGATCCCGCTCATTGGGCAGAGATGTGCAGCTTAGGCACGAAGCTGTGTCATATTTCCCTAACGCAAATCACTAGCTCACCGGCGTGCGGCTCGCATACGGCACGCTTCCGGCACGCTTCCGGCAAAATACGCAGATGGCTCAGACACTGTTCGACAAATACGGCGGCGTACCCGTAGTGACCCGCATCGTGCGCGACTTTTACAAGCGCGTGATGCGCAGACCAAACTTGCGCCGGTATTTCGAGGGCGTGCCTCTGGAGCGGCTGATTCATCATCAGATCCGCTTCGTGTCGATGGCGATGGGAAAACCGCCGCTGAATTACTCAGATGCGGTGCTGCATGCCGCGCACGGGCCGCGAGGCATCACCAAGGCATCATTCGATCTGATGATTGCACTGTTCCTCGATGCGCTGGCTGCAGAAGACATCGACCCTGACGATATGGAGCAGATCGTCAGTGTGCTGCGTGCCCGACAGGATGTGGTGGTCAGCAAATAAGTCGATAATTCTCTCCCCGGCCGAGGCGAGAGCATCACGCCACATCGCTTGTCACGTATCTGCATGAATTCTGCTGAAGCCTTAGTACCCGATGTCTTCGTGCTGCTGGACGATGCCGGTTCCGGTTCATCTCCGGATTCTCGGCACTCCCGGTTTTACAGCAGATTGCGACAGGAGATCGTCTGCCGTGATGCTGAGTCGGTGGACGGCTTTTTCCAGGCCATTGACGCTGCATTGGCTGCAGGTCTGCGTGCCGTGGGATTTTTCAGCTACGAATTCGGCCATCTGCTGCACGGCCTTGCGCTGCAGCCAGCTTCAGCGCCGCCTCTCGCGCGTGTGCTGATGTTTGAGCATTGCGAGCACTGGTCCGCAGCCGACGTCGGACGCTGGCTGCAGAGCCGTACTCTCGATGCTTCTTATGCGCTTGAATCGCCGGTTCCGGCATTCAGCGAAGCTGCGTTCACTGCGCAGGTCGAGACCATCCGTCGCTACATCGAGGCCGGGGAAACCTACCAGATCAACCTGACCTTTCCCTTGCGATTCAGGACGCATGGTGATCCGCTGGCCTTGTACGCAGCGCTGCGTGCGCGACAGCCAGTTCCTTTCGGTGCGCTGGCGGCGCTGCCGGACGGATCGCATGTGCTCTCATTGTCACCAGAGCTTTTCGTCAGCCACCGCCGAGGCCAGCTGCGCTGCAAGCCGATGAAAGGCACGGCGAGAGCTCAGGGCGATTCATTGCTGGATGAGCAGCAGAGCATTGCGCTGGCCGGCAGCACCAAGGAGCGCGCTGAAAATCTCATGATCGTTGATCTTCTCAGAAACGATCTTGGTCGTATTGCCGAGACAGGATCTGTCAGCGTGCGCGATCTGTTTGCTGTCGAGCGTTTCGGCGGCGTCCTGCAAATGACCTCGACCATCGAGGCTCGCCTGCGCGCCGGAGCCAGCTTATCGGATTGTTTTGCGGCGCTCTATCCGTGCGGTTCGATCACGGGCGCCCCGAAGCGGCGCTCCATGCAGATATTGCAGTCGCTGGAGCAAGCGCCGCGTGGTTTGTATACCGGCGCCATCGGTTGGTTCGATCCGCCCTCATCGCTGCCCAGACCGGGCGATTTCACCTTGTCAGTGCCGATCCGAACACTAGTACTTCAGCCTCCCACTGCCGGCGAGATGCGCGAGGGCGAGATGGGAGTGGGCGCGGGCATCACGTACGACAGTACTGCGCAGGCGGAATATCAGGAATGTCTGCTGAAAGCGGCCTTCCTCACCGGCCTGCCGCCCGGATTCGACCTGTTTGAGACCATGCATGCGACGCGGGCAGGCATCCGGCATCATGAACGTCATCTTGCGCGACTGGTGACATCGGCGATGCATTTTGGTTTTGCACTGGACAAGGCCGAGCTTCGGCGGAGGATGGTGAGCGCGTGTGAACAGCTGCCCGATCATGGCGAATACCGGCTGCGGCTCTCGCTCTCGCCTGCAGGGAAAATCACCATCACGCATGCACCGCTTGTGCCACTGACAACGCCGGTAAAGCTGCTCTTGTCGGACACGACAACGTATTCCGATGACCACTTCCTCAAGCACAAGACCAGTATTCGGCGTCTTTATGATCAGGGCTGGCAGCAGGCCGAGGCCGTTGGCGCATTCGACAGCCTCTTTTGCAACGAGCGCGGAGAGCTGACCGAGGGCGGTCGCAGCAATCTGTTCATCAAGCTGAAGGGGCGCTGGTTCACACCGCCGCTGTCGGCCGGTCTGCTGCCCGGCGTGATGCGATCAGTGATGCTGGAGGATGATCGCCTGAATGCGACCGAATGCAGCCTGACGCTCGATGATCTGGCCGCGGCGGAGGAAGTGGCAGTGTGTAATGCGTTGAGGGGATGGCTGCGTGCTGAAGTATTTTTCCCATCCGGCTTACCCCGGAGTGAGTTAGTGAATCGAACGTTTTGCGTTTTGCGAAAAGTAGACTACTTTTAGATGTAAAAAAAGCACTTAGATCGCTCTAAGTGCTTAATTTAACTAGGAATTCTTGGTGGTGATAGGTGGACTTGAACCACCGACCCCAGCATTATGAGT
>JACCDH010261044.1_pt1 | contig 29291 bp, 47 predicted proteins | sample 7442481 | NCBI WGS metagenome assembly JACCDH01 (sample SAMN15323433, study PRJNA562643) | freshwater metagenome | isolation source: river surface water | place: USA:Blue River Watershed | collected 2017-08-15 | reverse complement strand
TTAGAAATTAGTAATAATATTAATAAAGAAGTTGTTAATGGTAATTTAAAAGTTTCAGGCATTAGTTATTTTAATTATTTTACTGGTAAACAAGTTTTAACAAATAATATGACGATTAGTCTAAATGATTTAAAAATTGCAGAAAACATTTATTCTAATAATGAATTCAGTGTTATAAATAAAGATAATTTAGTTATAAATACAACAACAAATTATTATGATTTAGATAAAAAACATAATTTAAAACAAATATTAAATGTAGAATTAAAAAATTCTAATATATTTTATACAAATTTATTATCTAATCTAAATGATGTAATTATAAATAATAAAAAACTAGATTCAAATAAACTATCAAATGATTTTAAACAATTAGCAGAAATTATTGCAATAGAAAAAGTTAAGTATAAAGCAGAAAATGAAGGTCTTTTAATTGATTTATTGTTTGAAAGAATGAATGATGTTTATAATTTTAAAGATAAAGAAGAATTAAAAATAGCTTTAATCGAAGAATTTAATAAATTGCCATATTTAAATCAAGATATTAAAAATAAATTAAAATTGTTTTTAGCAGAACAAGATAAAGTTATTGAGATTGAATTATTAAATAAAAAATCAACTATGTTAAAAGAATTAATTAGTAAAATATTTATTTCTGGAGATCCACAAAAGGTAATAGAAGAAAATTATGAAATAAAAATACAATAAAAAAGAATCTTAGGATTCTTTTTTTATTTTAGAATAATTTTAAAGTTTAATAAATCATTTTTTCTCTTAATGTTTTTTCTAATATCAATTGTTGTTTTATGTTTAAAATACAATTGTTCAAATTTTTTTTCAATATCTTTTTCAATTCTTTCTTTATTATTTAAAATAAATAAATGAAATGACTCTATGTTTTCTTTTTTAATTTTTTCAACATCTTCAAAAAAGAAATCAATAGAAATAGATTTAGCTATTTCTAAATTAGGTACAGTAATTGTAGTGTCATCTTCAATAAAGATAAAATTTTCTTTAGAATAATGATTTTTAATTTTTTGTCCTTCTTCTAATACTAAATTATAACAATAATCAGTGAAGTCTTTTTCTAAAAATGCAAATATTTCATTATGATACTCTAAAATTAATTCATAATTTTGGTCTATATTTTTATCTTTTAAATTAATGTTAATTAATTCATCGTATTTTTCAAAAATTATTTTTTCTAAAATAAAAAATGAAGTACTAAGTACATCATTTATGATATATGGTTTATTTTGTAATTCTTTAATAAAATGAATCCAAATATTAAAAGATTCATCTTTTTTATTATTGATAATTAGATAATTGTTTATCACATCAAAGAGATTTTTACATTCAGAATGATTAAAATTTAACATAGAGTCTTCATTATAATTAAATTTATGAATTCCAGTGCCATAGATAATATTTTTAAAAATTGAAAAGTCTTCTTGGGTTAAATCGTCTTTTAATTCTTCTTCAAGAAATAAAAGATCTTTTCCACTATTTCCAATTAGTTCTCTTATTTTGCCATGATGATAATCTAAATTATTTGAACGGTCAAATAAAATATCAGAATAATATCTAGCATAAAATATATTTGCTAGACTTAATAATTTTGAATATTGCTTATTTAAATACATAAAAAAATCCCTAGATTATAGGGATTTTATCATACAAATGAAAATATATCAACAATTAAAATATGATTATAAGTAATATAAATAAAACACCAGCTAATGCTGGAACAATAAATAGTTCATTTAAACCATATTTTTGAGCATGTGGAATTATTGGAGCAATTAACTTAGAAACATGTTGATTTTCATTAATAACTTTCAAATTATTAACAAGAATATTATTTTCTGGATTCTTTTTGTAATCTAAATATAATGGAATAGACATTATACCTATAATTAAAATTAATAACAATGCTAACATTTTTCTTCTCCTTTTTTATATATTAATATTTTACTTTAAAAAAATTAAATTTCAAAGTCTTTTTTGTTAAATTTTTTTAAATGTTTACAAACATTAGTATAACTTATTTTTTCTAAAAAGTCTAAGGTTCTATCAATTTTATCAAAAGATTGTATTTTATTTCTAATTGAAAAAAATTTCCAAAATATTAAATAGCTTTTAAATTGTGGATAAAATTTTTCTATATTATTTTCTTTCTTTGAAATAATTCGATATTGTCTATTTTTTAAAACTACATTAAAATTTTTCATGTTATATCAACTAAAGTTTATTAGTTGATAATAACACAAAAAAAATAAATTACAATTAATCAAGCAGAAGTTTCATCAGTAGCGATACTAGAAATACAATTTTCAAAAATTTCAATTTTGTCCTTACAATTAGATTCTAAAAAATCTAGTAGGAGACTATATTTAGTATCATCAGTCCAATTGCAAAGATTAGAGTTTTCTTCAATAATATCTTCAAATGTTTTTTTCATAATTATGACCTATTAAATATATTTAATTTCAAAATCTTTAGGAACGCTAAATTCAATTTCTTTACGTTTAATGAAAGATTCAATTTCATCAAAATAAATCCAATTATTCATTTTAATATCATGTTTAAAAATAAATGAATTAATTTTCTGAAATGAAGCTGTTCTAATATTAATTTTATCTGCTAGTACTTCTACTAAATCTGGATCTAGTTTAACAAATGTAGAATCAAATATAGCACCTTCACAAACTAATTCATTAAGCAATCCAAGATCAACTCTACGCTTTTTTACTTCTACAATTAAAAAATAATTACCATCTTTTAGCTTACAAAAAGTATAAGGCTTGATTTTATTTAAACTCATTAAATAGTCTCCTGAAATGATGATTTATTTTATCATATTTAAAGGTTTATTTCAATAAAGATTTGAAATCTTCATAATATAATTCAACAGATTTTACAGTAATCAATTCTATAGAATTTTCTTCAACAAAGAAATCTAATTTATTATTTTTTCCAATATAAATTACACCTATATTTTCTGGAGTTAAATAAATATCCATTATCTGATATTCTTTCTTTTTTAATGTCTTAAAATTTTCTGAATGTTTATTTAATATTATTAATAAATTTGCATAACCTATTTCTGTAGGATAAACACCATCTTCTTCTTTTTTGTATAAAAAAGAATTAATAGAAAAAGTAGTATGTTTTTCAGAATAACACTTAACATAAGCGTCATGTGCTGAAATAGAGAAATTTTCTGGTAGTATATTTAGTCCTTTTATTTTATTAGAAAAAGATGAAAGTAAATATTCATTTTCTAGTAAAAAATTTTTACTTTGTTGATCTTCTAAATCTTTTTCTTGTATTTCTATGATTTTCTTCAATATTTTTTTCATAATAAAACACCCATTTTAGTATATTAATAAGGTATCATGAAAATATATTAATAGCAACAAATTTTATACATTTTGTAGATTTTATTTAAATTTTCTAAGGAGTTTAAAGAAATTTTTAAGTTTTCTTTTTTTATGAAATCATATAATTTTTTTAAATAAGGATTGTTAAATACTTCGACTTCATTTAAATAAAAAACTAATAATTTTTCATCTTTTATTTTAAATTTATACTTTTTTAAAGAGTCATAAATTTCAGTTTGCTGATTATTTAAATTAATTTTAAAAAATAAATTATAAAATACAAAAGTTGGTTCTAGTTCTTTAAATATATCAACAATTTTAAAATATATTTCTATTTTTTTTAAAAAATCATCATTTAAATATTTTTTATTATTAATTAAAAATTCAATATTTAAGAATAAAAAATCATCTTTAACATATAATTCATTATCATTTAGAGTTAATTTATTTGAATTTCTATATATTATAAATCTTTCTAGATCTAACAAATCAATATAATTGTATATATAAACTGAATGGAATATTGATTTTAAAAAAAAAGAAGCATTCATGCTTCTTTGTCTTTTGCCAAAATATCTAAAACTTCTTGTCTCATTTCATTGTATTTAACAAGATCTTTAGAAGTAATATTGTATTTTTTAATATTAGCTTCATGTTCAGACATTGCTTCTTGAAGAAGGGCAACAAGTTTTTTAGCTTTTGGTACAAGCTTCATCATTTCAAGTGGATTCATCATATATAGTTTCTCCTTTTTAAATCCTATATTTGATTATATAGTTAAAAAAAAGGAAATCAATATTATTTATTCAAATTCATAAGAAGAACAATTGAAGCAATCAATGATTACAATTTTATTATTTATTGGATTTATCATTAAATTTTTATAATGAATATCAAAATTAAATGCAGTATCTCCTTGTTTTGAAGATATTTCTTTAATTTGTTTAATCAAAAAATGAAAAAAATTAGAAAAATTTTCTTCAATAAGACTGTTAAAATATAAATTATTTTTTAATGTTGAGATTAATAGGTTTATTTTTTCTTCTGATATTGATTGTATGTCTTGAGATATAAGGTTGCCAAAAGAATTTTTAATAAAAGGATATAAATTATCAGGAATAGGTTGGAGTTTTGATACTTCTAAAACGTTAATTATTTTGTTTTTTAAATGATACTCATAATGTTTTTTAATTTTTGGAATATACATTGAATTTTGATTTTTTAAACATAAATCAATCCAATAAGAAACTTCTTTATTTTTTTGACAATCACAATTTAATTTTTGAATTTTAATAATAGAATCTTTACTTGATTCATATACTGTAAAACATTCGCCTTCTGAAATATATTTAAGATTTTTATTTTTAAAAAAATAATCCAAAAATTCATTTGAAGACAATGTATTAATATAAATTATTTCCTTGATCATATTTAAATCCTTAAATCTTTTCTAATAATATTATAACACTAATTTTGTTCAATATAAAGGATCATTAATAATTAATAAGGATTCTTCCTTTCTAAACATAAAATTACGACTATGAAGGTCAATTTCATATTGAGAAAACTTATTTTTCATTTCTTTTGCTAGTTTTTTTAATTCTTTAATATTTACATACTTTAAGCGTTTAATATAAGAGTCTTGAGTCATTGAAAAATAATCAGGACTAAAATAATCAAGAAAAGATCGGTCAGTATAAGTATGACTGCAATTAAAGCAATCTGCAATACCACTGATAAAAGTGTAATCTAGTTTATTTTTAGAAAAATTATTTACTGATATAAGTTTTTCAACTCTATATGAAAAAGAAAAGTGTTCTGGATGATACTTTATATCGTAAACTTTTGGAATATGATTGTACTTGTTATTTTTTTTCAAACAAAAAGCTGCCCAATCATGATTGTTTTTCCAAATATTAGAAATTAAAAGTTTAATCTTTTTCTTTTGCTTTGATGTAGTTAAAATTTCAGAGATAATATTAGAAATTATTTCTTCTTTATGACTAACAAGTTTTGAGTGTGTTTTATTTTTAAGAAATGTTAACTTAAATACTTTGTAAACACAATCATTTAGTTCATCATAGTAAGCGTTAAGAAACATTCCAGAACCGATAAATTTATATTTTGAAGAAAATTCCTTATGAAGCTCAGTGTTTTTCTTAATTGCAAAATCAATCAATTCCATTTTTATATGCCTTAAATTTCAATAGTAATAATATTTTCTTCAATGGTTGATTTAAATGATTTTAAAATATCTTCAACAGTCTCTTGAGATAGCTCAATTTTAGTAGGCATATGAGCAGAATATTCATTATATACATGATTGTTTAAAATTACTTTGATTCCATATTTAGAAAGAGAATCTGCTTGTTCCTTATTAAGAAAGCGACGGTGTTTGACTTTAACAGTATAACTTTGCATAATGACTCCTTAATTTGTTAACGCATTATAACAGAAAATATAAAATTGTTCAATATTTAATTAATTGCATAATTTGAAGAAATTCTTTAGAATCATCAAAAGATAAGTCAGGATGATTGTTCATAATTTCTTTTTTATAAGTATTTAACAACATACTTTCAAAATTTTTATATAATATTTTATCATTATTGTTTGTAAAATATTCAAAAATCCCATTTTTATAAATAACTGTAAACTGAAAAAAACCTAATTTTTGATTAATAAAAGTTAATTCTGGAGATTGAGATGAAATTTTATGAAATCTAAAAACTAAATGATTACTTTCTTCTTTTTTATTAAAAACTAAGTAGTTATGAATTAAAAAGGTTTCTTCTACTTTAGATTTTAAGAATTTTAAATCATCAATATTTTTAATTAATGATATTTTAAGTTCATTAATTTCTTTTATGTTGTTTCCAATAATTTTATAATAACTATTTTCAGTTGTATAAGAAAATAGTTTTAATTTTAGAAAGTTATTTTTATTTTTTTGTTTAATATAAATATAGTCATCATTGAAATCTAAATGATCAATTTCATTTTCAATTTCAAAATTAATTGATTTAAAGAATTGATTTAAAGATTTATAAATATTTAAATTTTCCATTAAAATAGCACCTTTTAGTGGTGCTATTATAACATGTTTTAAAATTATTTGCTACAAATTATTGAGATACATCTTTTTTATTTTTAGAAAAGCGTTCTTTCATTTGTTCTTTAATTTTTTCTTTCATTTGAGCATGCATTTCATCTGCTTTTTTTCTTTGTTCTGGAGTTAAAATGCTTTTTATTTCATTCATCTCTGCTTCTCTTGACTGCTTATGAGTTTCTTTATATTTTTCTCTTATTTCTTTTATTTTAGATTTTTGCTCATCTGTGAGATCTAATTCTGAATCAAATTTAGAAATATGCTGCTTCATCATCATATGTGGTGGCATTCTATGTTCATTATCTTTTGAATGTTCATCAGCCATTGTAAAACCAGAAGATATTAAAGCGATAGATAAGAAAATTATTTTTTTCATAAGGAAACTCCTATTATGTTAGTTTATTAATATAACAATAAATGTCATAATAGAAGTATATTTTTTTTTAAGAATAAGTAAATAGGTATTATAGTAAATATAGTGTAAATATTAATTTACAAGGTTAGCTAGAACTTGATAATATTTTTCTGAATGAAAAAGTTCAAGGTAAGCATAATCAATATTTTTATTTTCTCTAATATCTTTTTTGCAAAGTGAAGCTAAATATTTAAAATCATCAATATCTGAATTAGAATAATCAAATGGTCTAGTTAAACATTCATAAGTAGAACCTAAAAGATATAATCTACGATGATTATCTTTCATTCCTAATACTTGTCTACACATGAATCTAAAATCCTGTTCATCAATTTTAATTGTATAAATAGTATTAGAATCATCAGTTTCAGAATAGTAATCACCTAATACAGTACAAGGAGAGCTTTCTACAGTAAAATCATAAGACTCAAAGTCCTTTAATTTATTTTCAGAAACATAATCCTTTTCAGTAACTAAAGTATTCATGAAAGACATATACTTTAAAGAACTAAATTTATTAAGTTCATTAATTTCACCAGCAAATGAATTACTCATAAATACTAATGATAATGTAGAAATGAATAGTTTAAATAATTTCATATAGGCTTCCTAAAAAAGTGTCTTATTATAACATTTACAAAATATTAAATCAAGCATATTTTCTAATGAAATTTTTATACTTTAATTCAATGCAAGCTCTTTCTAAAAGAAGTATATTCTTTAGATTTAAAAGTTTTGTTTCTTCTTTTTTTATAATAGTTTGAATACCTTTGACAAGTAAATCACGATCAGGGATAGAAATCCATTTTTGTGATAAATTTTCAGTGTTTTTAATTGATATAACTTTTTTAATTAAAACACTATTCCAAGAATCCCATAAATTTTTACCGGGAGTAACTTCAAATTTATAGATTTTATCCCATTGTTCAACAGTAGGATTGTTTAAATAAGATAAAATCATATTAAACTTAAATTTAGAAAGTTTAAAACCATCAGAGCCATGTGCTTTAGATAAAATAGTGCGGTCACTATACTTATCATATTTAGAAAGCTTGGTTTCAACAATAAAAATATTTTTATTTAATTCTCTGTGTTTATCTAAAACTTTAAATTCTGGAAATGATAGAATATCTGACATATATTTTATCTTAAACCTCACAAATTTTTTCTTTTAATCCAACAAACCGAATATGACTACCTTCACGGAAAAAGTCTTTATATTTATATTCAACAATAGAAACATTTAAAGGTTTGTTTAAAATATTGTTTTTTAAAGTACATTGAATATTTTGATTAATAATTTCTTTAAATTGATTGTTTTCTTGAACAGAAATAGAAATTAAATGGTCTTGTGGCAAACTTAAAGTAATACTACCAAGAATAAAAACAGTTTGGTTTTCAGTGCTTTTATGATCAAATTCCTTGTAAGTAATTAGACTTACAATTAAAGATGAAATTAATATAAAAATAGTAAAAAATAGAACTAGAAAAATAGGTTTAAAAAATATAGATTGAAGCAAAGTAAAAGCTTTTAACTTATTTGATTTAATCATAAAAATACTCCATTTAAGTAGGAGTATTATATCATAAAAATGTTTACTTAATCAAATTTTTTTTTAATTTAAAATTATTAGATGGATGTTTTAATCTTCTGTGCATTTCAAGCATTAAATCTAAAGTATAAGCCGCATCATTACCAGCATTATGTAATAAAGTAGCTTCAATATTAAATAATTTAAGCATAGTTTTTAAATTTAAAGCATTTCCTTGTTGTGGATCAAAATGTTTTTGGTAGTATAATACAGTATCTAATATTTTAAGTTTATCTTCTTTTTCTAAATCAAGTCCATATTTTTTCAATATTAAGTAATCATTGCTATATCCATGTGCTAATAAATAATCAACATCTTTTAAATGATTTTCAATAATTGAAGATATCATAATTTCTGGAATTATTTCAGTATTACCAAATTTAAATTTAAATTGTTTTTCTGGATCTGTTTTTTTATTTATAAAATTTTCTTTAATTAAATAGTGATTATAAGTTATATTGTCATTTTCATAAGTAGCAACTCCAATTTCATAAACGTCTAAATTGGTATATTCAAAATCAATGGATACAATTTTCTTATTGGTAAAATTATAATCAAAGTTTACATCAACTTTTGATTTTAAAAGTTCTTTTCTAATTATAGACTCTTTTTGCTGTTCTTTTCTTAGTTTTATCAACCTTTTGATATGATCTTGCTCCATATGTTCTTTAATAATACTTAAAACTTGCTCAGTTCCATTAACATTATATTGAGTAAATTTATTAGGATCAAAGTGTATTGATTCTGTTTTAAGGCTTTCTTCATCTGGAGAAAGATTATATTTTAATTTTGATAACAATTTAATTTTTTGAAGTGCTTCTTCATCTAATAATATAGAGTTTATATGATTACTATTAATATAAATATTTTTTATTTCTAAATTAGAGAATAAATTTTGTAACTGAAAAAAGGGTGCGATTTCCTTACATTTTTCAGAAGGACAATTTTTTAAAAAGGTATCTTTTATTGAAAATATTCTATAAAGTTGCATAAATATTTTTATTATTTTAATAATATTATAACATTTGTTTAAAAATTAACAATTTATTTTTTTAAAGAATTTCTTTTACGAGATAAAGATGTTTGTTCTTTTTCTGGTAAGTGAATCTCATTATGCATTTTTAATAATGCTTCTAAAGTATAATTAGAATCATTGCCAGCATTATGAAGATGTTTATGTTCAATATTGAATCTCTCTAATATTGAAATAAGTGAAGAATTATCAATTGCACCATTATTAAAATATTTTGGGTATAAAAGATATGTATCTAATATTTTTATATTAGAAAAATCTTTTAATTCAATTCCAAATTTATTTAAAATAGAAATATCATTATATCCACCATGTAATAAAAGATATTCAGTTTGAGATAAATATCTTTTTAATAGATGAACAATTGTTTTATCACTTACAACTAGTGATTCTCCAAATTGAAATCTAAATTGATTATCTCTGGTGCCTTGTTTTAAATTTACAATATAATATTTATTATAGACAATATTGTTATCATAAAGAGATATTCCAACTTCATAAAGTTTATCTTTATCATATTCAAAGTCGATAGATAAAATTTTACTATTTTTTAAATTTTCTGGAAAATGTGTAACTAATATACTTTCAAAATGTTCTTTTCTAGTTCTTTCGAGAGCTAAAGATTCTTTTTTAATTTTAATTAAATTCTTAACACTAGTGTCAGAGTAATGTTTGGCTGAAATATCAGTTATTTGTACTGGAAAATTATCAACATGATGAATAATTATGTTATCTTCTGAGAAATCATCAAGAAATTTATTAAATTTTGAAAGCTTAACCTGATGATTAAAAGTGTTTTGATAATTAATAAGATGCTTTTCAAAGATATCTACATCAATTAACATATTTAAACTATAATGTTTTTGAAATTTTACATTAGAAATTTTATAAGAATTAATAATAAATGAAGGAGAAAAATACTCATTCATTTCTTTTTTTATACTTTCGTTAATTTCCATCTTAGAAATTTTAGTTTGCATGTAATTTCTAAGGGATTCTAATTTATATAATTTCATTAAATAGTCCTAATTATGTTAAAAGTATAACATAATAAATTATATAAAGAAAGGCTTATTCAGTCATTTTTAAAAAGTCTTCTTTTAAAATATATGCTTCAGTTTGAATTAAAATTGCTTTTAATACATGATTATTTTTAGTAGGGATAGTTTTTTGAATATTATTTAGAATAACATAAGAATCTTCAATGTAAGAAGGTTTCTCATTTACATTTTCAAGTAAGTTTGAATCTAATTTAACAGCTTTTAATTTTTTAATCATATCTTAATCTCCATTATTAAACAATATTATAGTAAGTATTTACAAAATTAGCAATTATTTCTCCATGACAAGGAGTGTCATCAAGAATAAAACCTTCTTGATTAGAACTTGTTTTTTTACAAAAACATCCAATTTTTTTACCTATAAGACTTAATACATATTCTCTAAATTCTTTATCATTTAGTAGTCTTCTAGAAAAATCATATTCATACATTCTTAAAGAATCTTCTAGTGTAAAATCTCCATTATAAACTGGATATGGATTGCCTAAAATTGAACCTCTACCAATATAAACATCTATTTTTTCAAGACGTTTATTGACAACTATGGTAGAGGTTTTTGCTTTTTTATATGAATTATATTTTCATTAATTTTAAAGTTGGATAGAAGATCTATATTGTTTTTAAGTTCTTCTCTAATTTTCATGTAGAGTTTACCTAAATGATTTTGACCTTCACCGGCAGTATTACAACCCCAAAAAATATCATTCCAAGAATTAGTTTCTTCTATATAAATATTTCTAGTTGCTAGTAATAAATCTTTAAAGTCTTGTTGAGAAAATTTAATTCTAATGGCATATTCCATAACACTTAGTTTAATTTTTTCCCAATCTTCTCTAACAACAAAGTTTTTATTAATATCAGGATTTACATATCTTTTGGCTTGTCCGGGTTTTAATGTAGCAATATATTTTCTAATTTCTTTATCTTTAGTTTTCATTGCTTGATAAAAGTTTTCTGTTGTATTGAACTCAATTTCGTCGTAAATGAAGGGTTCAATAATATAAAAATTAGAAAGCCAATCATAATTGTTATGAAAACCCTTAATTTCACTGGCTTGTTCTGCCTTACTTATAAATAAGTCTTTTAGTATTTGTAACATAGTAATTAATCTCTTTTAACAGTTATTATACACTAATCATTTCAAGAATGGAACAGTGTTCGTCAGTTAATTCTGAAATATCTCTTACATTAGGTAAAACTTTAAGGTCTTCATCATTTAAAGAAACTATAGATTTATCTTTTTTATTTACAACAAAAAAGAAATTATATGGAGTAAAAATAGAATTTAAAAGAGTTGAATTTAAAACTTCAGTAATATTTTTTGTGTAATAAATTTTTTTATCTATTTTTTTAAATTCTTTATGAACATTAAAATCATTTGAAATAATTATGAAATTATCATGTTCATTAATAAATAGATAACTTGCTATATAATTTTTTATTTTAATTTTTCTATTTCTAAATGAAAAACTAAAAATATTTTGCATAAATTTTTTTTGTAATGGATGTGTATTTAATTCTATATGTTTTTTTATTTTAAAAATCATAAAATAATTAATTACAAAATAAAGAGAAATAAATATATATGTGAAATATAAAATATTATCAAAAAATTCTATATCTTTATTAAAAAAATAAACAATAGAACTAAATATATCGAATTGACTAAAAAATACTTTATTATAATTGAATAAATTAATTAATATACTGGAATCTAATAAGGAATTAAAAAGTAAACTGTTAAATAAGGAAGTTTTTTTAAATTTAAAAAAAAAGAAAAATTTAGATAAAAAATATAAACTAATTAAAATATAAAAAAACATAATATCTCCAATTTTAAGAAGATATTATATGTTTTTTAAAATTAAAAGTAAAGATTTATTTTGTAGGGATTAGCCAATAATCCTGATTGGAATATTTAATTTGTTCGATCTGTTTTTTAACACCTCTAAAGGACTCTGGAAATTCTTGAGTTAAATCAAAAATGTGAACTTTCCCTGTTTTTTCAGTTTCATATACTTTAACAATTTTGCATTCTTCCGATTTTATCATCTTTCTTGCTTTTAATGCTTGTCCTGCTACTGATCTTTCGCTATTGCCAAATTTCACCATTGAAACACTTGTTTCTAAATTTTTGCATATAAGAACATTGTTTTCACCTACATTATGCCAAAAAGCCCTTTTTTCAATATTATTAGCACATCCAGTAAGTAATACTGAAAAAATAGACAACGCTATCATTTTTTTCATTTTTATTCCTTTAAAAATATTGTTGCTATTTTTAAAAATAACATTATTTTATAGAAATAAAAGACTTTATTTGTAAAATTTTAATAATTAACCATTTCATTGAAAGATTTTAATCTTTTATATTCTTCAATAGCTTCTTCTTTTGTATTAATAGTTCCTTTATCAAAAGAAATAGAAAACTTATCAGATGCCTTTGTTAAAGATTTAATATAAAGAATATCCTCAATTTCTTTTATTGTTTTAGTTTCATTGTTTAAAAATTCATTGTTTAAAAAAATATTACCATCTTTAATTAAAACATTATAAGCAATTTCTTTTTTGTTTTTTGTAAAAGTAATCAAAAAAGTTATGTAAGGTGAAAAATTTTCATCAATTTTAGTAATATCACCAGAATATAAAACAGTTACTAATTTGTCATAATTTATTTTAAATTCATCTTTTAAAATTTCATTAATATCACCAAATATAGAAATTAATTTAGCTAATAAATCAAATTCTTTTTTAAAAAATTTAGAACTTATTTTTATCATAGAAGAAATGCTATCTTTTAACATAATTTTATATGCTGGAATTACATTGTCTTTTTGAATAATAGGAGTGTATTCTGCTTCGATAAATAAAAAAGCATCATTGTAGTTATACATAATACTTTTTTTATCAAATTCATTAACTTGATAGAATTTTAAATTAAATTTTTCTTGTAAAAATTTATTAAGTTCTTTTAATTCTTTTTTCTTCATTTAATGTAAACCTCTATATTTTTGCATTATAGCAAAAAACATAAATAATGGCAATAAAAAAGAGCCTTAAAGGCTCTTTTATTTTCTTTTTGGCTTGTATCTAATGGTTTTGCCAAATTCTGGTGGAACAACAACGTCAGTGTTGATAACAAAGACAGTTTCACAATAACCAGCATCACCAAAAGTATCACCAGTATAGCCGTCAGTAAACATAATGAATACATGGGGCTTGATACGTTTTTCCTTCATAAAATCCCAATTCACTTGGAATGAAGTACCACCACCACCAAAGAACTTATATTTAGGAAGTTCTTTAATATTTCTTGGAGTGTACTCTTGATAGCTTTCTTTATAAACCTTAGCATCAAAAGTCCAAACTCTAATGGTGTAATCTTTAAACTGATTAGTGATACCATAAATTTCAGTAAGGAAGTCGCCTAGTTCTACTTCACTAATGGAACCTGAACAGTCAACCGCAATATGAATATCTACTTTTTCAGACTGCTTGCAGCCGGGTAGAATGAAAGTAGAGTCAAAAGTTCTACGGTGTGGACTTGCCCAATATTCATTTAGCTTAAAGTAAGAAATAATTTTCTTTCTAATATAAGTTCTCCAGTTAATTTCAGGCTTTCTAAGTCTGTCAATAATACGTTTTAGTTCAGCAGGCATTTTACCAGCAGACTGACCATCCATTTGCTTGCGCTCTGAATAGGCTTCTTGAGCGTCATAAGCAGTAATCATTTTTTCCTTGAATTCACGCTCTGCATTTTCACGTTCTTCGTCTGACATTGGGCTTGGACCTTCGGACTCTGAGTCGCCATCTCCTAGATTAGCTTTTCTTACCTGATTGCCAGCACCAGAACCCGCAACAGCATTTTGACCTACAGAGTGATCGTCAAGCACTGAACCTTTACCAGAACCATTTTTAAGAAGGTCTTTGTAAACTTCTTCCATGATTTTTCCATCATATTTCTTGTCGTAGAAAAGTTTAATAACTTCTGGACGAATCATTTGTCCGATTTCACATTCCACAAGATCACGGTTTACGCAATAGTCAGCCGCAATGTTTACAAGTTTTCTATTTAGCTCTTGTTTTTCATCAAAAGTTAAATCACCATCAAGGTACTTAGTAAGAGAATCAGTTGAAAAAGTACGAGAAAAATGGTCATAAGCACAATGAAGAATTTCGTGGGCAAATACGAATTTAATTTCTTCTGGTTCAAGTAGGTTAAAGAATCCTACGTTGTAATAGAAACGCTTACCGTCAGTAGCAGCAGTGACTAACCAGTTTGAAGCATCAACAAGAACCAAGTTCATTGACATAATGCCAAAGAAAGGTTGACGCATAAGGAAGTCAGAACGAGCATTTACAATTTTTTCTTTAACTTGCTGAATTTCTTCCATAGTGTAGGGGATTTTACGCTCTTTCACTTTTTTAAGAAGTGGACTTAGTTCTTCTTCATTAATAGTGCTGGGTACTTTAGACATTTTATATCCTCTTTTGAATTTATGGTGTGATTATACCAAAAAAATAAGTTTAAATCAAACATTTTTTTATGAAAATGAATTTTTTTTCAATAAAAAAGCCCCACTAGGGGGCTAGGGCTTTCGCCAAAAACACACTCGTATGTGTTATTTAGTTTTAGCTTTCTCAAACTCGGAGATAATTAAGTCAAAAGTAGACTTGCTCATAACACCGGGTTGTGGGAAAAGTCTGAAACGCTTAATCATAGTTGAAACAACACCAAAGATAAACATTTCTGGACCAAAACTTGCTTTAGCAAAGAGAACAAAGTTTTCCATTGCTTTCATATATTCAGTCTGTAGAGACTTAACATCAGCATTTTTGTCTTTTTCTCGTGTAGCTTTAATCTTGTCGTCATATTCTTTCAAAGCATAACAGCAGTCGTTAGAAATGAAGAACTGTTTAGAAGGTGATTCACTTAGACCTTCTTTCATTTTGGTAATTTTACCAGAAAGAATATCTTTTGCTTTAGGCAAGTCCATACCTTCTTTAACATAAGCAGCAAACTCTACAGAAACACCACTTCCGATACAAGAAGCCGCAATTGCTGACAAGTCGTCCATTTTCATCTCTAAATCTTCTGAGATTTCTTTAGCCCACGGTACGTCGCTTGAAACTTCTTCGTCCATTCCTTCTGAATTATGCTTAGGATAAGCAACTTTTAGTGCTTTACTGAGCATCATCCAAGTACGGGGAGTAGCGTAAGCTTTTTCATCTCCACCCATAATTTTTTCAGGGTCGAACATTTGAAGTTTATTGTTATTACCAGTAATGCTTAGATAACCTACTACCCAAGGGTGGCAATTTGTTTGTGCAGCATACTCTAGGAAGCTTTCAACGTCAACTCTTAGAGTGTAATGACGGAAACGGTTGCATAGTGGCGTAGGCATAGTGTTAGTAATACCTCCGTCAGTATCAAGGTTACCGGCAGCAAACACAATGTCATCTGCGCCTAGTTCGTGCGGACCAATTCGACGGTCGTTAATGAACTGATAAGCAGCAGCCATAGTTGCAGGACTACCAGAGTTAATTTCGTCAAAGAAGAAAGCAGTGTCTTTACCAGTAGTTGCCTTGATTTCACGGGCACGCTTTAGGAAGTCAGGAACCGCCCAAACTACAGATACATTACCTACTTCACCATCCTTAGAAGGTAGACCACGAAGGTCAATGCTGTCAATTTGAGAAAGACGAATATCTTCAAAGTGATATCCAAGGCTTTCTACTAGAGCTTTAAGGATTTCAGATTTACCGATACCGGGATTACCCCAAACCATGAAAGGTGTCTTGCTACGAATACAGTTGAGAGCATGTTTCTTAAAAAGACGAGGTGATACTTTTAGGCTTGTACTTGTTGAGTCATTAGTCATTGTTTAAATCTCCTATTTACGAGTGTGTAGTTTATTATATCAAATTTTGTTTTTTAGTGCAACATTTTTTTATTTATTTGAACCTTTAAATTTTCCACTAGCTGAATTACCCCAAACCATAAAAAATGATTTGTTTTTGAAGGATTGAATCATATTGCTAAGAGTTTTCATAAATTTAAATATCCTTGTTTGTTTATAATTTAAGTATATCAATTTTTGTATTTTAATGCAACGATTTTTTTATAAATTTACTTAATTTAAAAGAGTTTTTGTTTTTCTCTTTTTGACAGGAAGAATTATACTACAATGCAAAAATATCGTCAATCTTTTTTTCTTTATAAATTTAATAAATTAAAAAAAAAACATGATTAAATAGTAAAAAATATTTTATTAAAATACTTGAAGTCTAAAATAAGAGGTATAATATGAAAAAAACGAGGTTATTATGATTATTTGCATTTGTTCAGAATACAAAACCAGCGATTTAGTTGAAGATGTTGAAAATAATAAAAAACTTAAAGATATTGTAAAAGAAAAAGAAATCTGTAACAATTGTAAAAAATGTTGTAAGTTTTTGAAAGAAGAATATGAGAGAATTTCAAGCTTTTAAATATATAAAAAATGTGATATAATAAAAGTGTGGACAAGAATATCAGGAGGATATTATGAATACAATGGAATGTTATCAGCAAAGAAAATTTATAAATCAGCCTTCTTCTATTAATGTAGAATTAGAAATAGAAAATGCTTTTTGTAAAAATAAAAATGAAATCCACGAAAATTCCTGCCACGGCTTAATAATCAGAAACAAATCAAAAATAGAATTAAATAAATTAGTAAAAATAAAAATAGACTTAGACCAATTAAAATTTGAAGGAAATGCAGTTGTTGCTTTCTGTAATAAAAAAGAAGATTTTTATGAAGTGGGTTTAGAGTTTACTAAATGTTGTGATCCATTCGAAGTTAAAATGACTTTACAAGTTTGCCAAATAAAAGATTTTTTAGAAAATAAATCAGATATTAAAGAAACTGAAAATGAAAAAGCAATGAAATGGATTAAATTAAATGCTTCTTCATTTTAAAATATAAAAATTTTAGTTTTTAGAAGTTAAATAATCAAAATCAATACATTCTTCTTCAAGTGATTTTATTAATGGCTGAACAGCTTCTTCTACAGATTTTGAATCAGAAAATTCTTTTACAAATGTGTTGTTTATATAAAGTTTATTATTTTTAATTTCTACTTCAATTGTATCAAATTGACTAATAGTCATTACAAAGGTATCTCCACAAAAAATATCATTATCTGATAATACTACTTTTAACATTTTACTTCTCCTGTTTTAACGATATAATTATATATTATATAAATAAAAAATCAATAACAAAGGTGATTAAATATGTCATTATTTAGTAAATATTATTTAGAAATTATAACAATATTAATTATAGGATTAATAAATAGTCCAGAAACAATATTAATAAAGTTAAGTTTATTTTTTATGATAGTTATTTGGGCTTCATTACATTTGTTTATTTTTAATAAAATTTTAAATTCTAATATTGTAGAAGATTTAATAAAAGAAGTTGAAACAAATGAATTAAATAATAAATTAAAATACAAGAATTTAAAAAAAATTTATTATGTTTTAATTATGGCAGCTTTATTATTAGCAAGTTTTTTTAAAGGTGGTTTATTTATATATCTAGGATTATTAATTATAATAGTAGAAATATGTAAAATAATTTTAATAAAAAACAAAAAGATCTCAAGTTGAGATCAAGAGATCTTTTGTTTCTCCAGACATTGCTTTAACAATAAGTTTCTTTTCATTATCTGTTAAAATACTATTCTTTAAAACAGTGTGAATATCAACAATCATTAAAACTAAATTATCTTTTAAAACTTTACCACAAAAGCCTTGAATTTTTAAATCAGGTTGCTCATTAAAGTTAAATTTATGATCGCATTCATTTTTAATTACAATATCTGCTTCTGTAGGGTTTTTATACAGAATAGATACATTGTTTTTTAAATCTCTTAAAATAGCTACTTTTTTGTGTGAAAAAAGACTAAATAAGGAAAATGCAATTCTTTTTAAAGTTTTCATAATTTTACTCCAATATTTACTGAATTATATCAAAGTCATAAATACTTGTCAACATTTTAATGCTGACAAATATTATTCAAATTTAGACATATCATGTTTATTACTTTCTTTTGGAATATAATAAGTTGAGTGTCTTGGAGTTAAAATCCAATGCCATAATTTTGGTTTTTCTGGTACAAATGAATCACCATCACCATCGGATAAAACAAAAACAGCATCAGGATGTCGTTTAGTATTAGAAACTTCTCGAATTTTTGCATCTAGAAGTCTAAAAGAAGTACCGCCACCACCATGAACATCTCCCTTTTTCAAATCAATTGGATAAAGTCTAGTATCAAAAGCATAAGCTTCAATATGGAATTTATCTTCTGGAATTGATTGTAACATTTTAACAAATCGTTTTGCATGAGAATAACAAGAACCAGAAGAATCTAAAAAGAAAATAATATTATATTTTTCTTTAACTAATTTTTCGGCAGACCAAACACCTTCAATCATTAATTCAGGGTCAAGGCAATAATGACTTCTTTTTCTTGAAATCCAAGATTCAATTTCAACAGTTTCAGAACGTAGCATACTTTTTAAATGTTTTTTTACAATTTCTTCCCATTTTTTCTTTTTCTTTACAGTAAATGGGTTTACAGCAATTAATGCACCAAAAGGAGTTGAGCCAGCACCTTGCGGGTCTTTTTCAATATCCTGTTGAATTTTTTGACCAAGAGCATATTTTTCTTCATTTGAAAGATAAGGATCAATTTCTTCTTTTAAAGCATTAGCTGCTTCTTCTGATTTATCTTTTGCTTGATTAATGAGATCTTCAATTTCTTGAATATCTTGTGAATTTTCAAAATCTTGTTGATTACTATTTGATTTACTACTTTCTTGTTGATTTCCTTGTCCATTACCATTTTTAAATGAATGCTGATCAACACACTCAACGTTTTCTGGTTCTTCTTTTTGATTAAGTAGTAGTTCCATATAATAATGGAAAGAACCTCTAGTATTAATTTTTTTATTAACAATATCTTCTTTAGAAAATACAGTTTCTACAAAGCAATACTTATCCCAATTAGAAATTTCAAATTTATTAAAACCAAAAGAAGAAACAAGCATTTCATTAATTACAATATCTTGTGCGTAATTAACAAGCTTATCATTTTTATATTCATTGCCACGTTTGCCATGATTTAAAATTATATGAAGGGCTTCATGACAAATAACGAATGCTTTATTAATAATATCTAAAGAGTCCCAAAATTCAGGATTAATAATTAAATAAAGCTCTTTACCAGAATTGTCAAAGCCTACTGCTGCTGTTTTAATAGAACGAGTAAACAAAGGAGTCCCGATGCTCCAAAATGTTTTAAAAACAAGATCGTGTACTGAAAGTAACTGAGAAATTTCTAGACTTTCTTCTAAAGTGAACTTTCTATCTTTTAAAGAAGCTACCATTTTTATTCCTCTTTTTGAGCCTAAATTATACCATTTTAAGGCTCAAAAGTAAAGAAATATTTAATATTTTAACATTTTTAAAACTTCAAAATCTTCAAAAGATAAATCAGAAATAATCATATTTTTACTGTTTAAATATTCAGAAACAACATTTAATGGATATTTTTCTTTTTTATAAAAAAATGCATTATCACAAATATCTAAAGTTATTTTTCCGTATTGAAAACATTCAATTTGCTCGCCTTTTAAATGAACTTTTCGTTTTAAAACATCCTCTTTTGATATTAAATGATCGTAATCCGTTTTTATCTCTATTTTTAATTTTAAGTTCTTTATAGCAAAAGATAAGTTAAAGAAAAAAGCTGTAGATATAAGTAATATTTGAATGCTTGAAATTAAAATTAATGAAAATATTATGCTTAATAAATTAAAATTTAATGAGAAAACTCTAAATTTTCCAAAATCAATTTTTTTTATTTTATTGTAAATATAGAAATAAGGATGTTGCATTTTTTATCTTCCTATTAAAGAATAAGGGCTTTACAGCCCTTATTTAACCTTTCCATAAAGACTATGGAATTCAGCTTCTGACATAATTGTAGTACCAAAAGATTTTGCACTTTGGTTTTTGGAACTTCCACTATTTGGGTCAGGAGTAATCAAAAAGTCAGTTGAGCCTGAAATCTTATCCTGAACAAATGCACCAACTTTATTAAGAATCTGTTCAATCGAAGAACGGGAGTTTCCACCGATAGCATAATTCAACTTAAATTTACCAGTAATAACAACGTTTTTACCTTTAAGAGAACTAGGCGCTGATGTTGTTACTTTATCTAAAAATGAACTTAAAACATCTTCAATTTTATTTTTATGTTTCTTCTCAAGAGTAGAAATAAAAGAATTTGAAAGTGAATCAAGATTATTAATACAAGCTTCAACCCAAGGTTGAATTCTAGTTTCTACTTTAGTGCATAAAAAATCTTCAGAAACATATTTTACATTAGAACTGAAATCATTAAGGATTTTAGATTCAAATTTTTGAGCATTATTAACATTTGAAAGAAAAAGTTCTTTTTCAATGTCACTCATCGCCTTAAAAGTATCCCATTCATCATTTAGAGAAAGCTTTTTAATACGCTCTAATAGATCTGCAACATTAGCTTGAACTGGAAGTACGTCTTTTAAGTCACCACCAATTTTGTAAATGTGAGCAGCCTTATCTAAACGACGAGGAGAAATCTTATTTTTAAGATCAGCGTTTAAAGCAGTCCACCATTCATAAAAAGGAGTAGCAATAGCTCCATGAGCTTTTTTCATATAAGAGTTATCAACTTTATAAGGAACAGCGATTTGAATTTCAAATCTGTCTAATTGAGCAGGGTCAATTTGTTCTACATCATAAGTGCCTTCTTCATCAAATGGGTTAACTGCTGCCCAAATCACTTTTAGATTTTTAAACTTACGACCATTGATTGACTTAAATTGAATAAGTTCCATAACTGCGTTACGAACTTTCGCTGGAGCACGGTTAAACTCGTCAAAGAAGATTGCTTCAACATCATCATTATGAAAACGAGCAGGGCGAATTAGTTCAAGAACATCATTACCAGATGCATCTTTAACTGCTTTTGGTACACCAATAAAATCAACCCAAGGGTCCATAGTTGATGCAGAAAAATAAACCCATTTTTCTTTTTCTGGAGAGTTCTCACCAAAAACACTGTTGAAAACTGATTTAATGATTTCTGTTTTACCCACTCCATGACGACCACTCAAAAGAACATTAATACCATTTTTGGCGTAAAGATTTAATGCTTTTTCGTTTAAAATCATACTTGAATCCTCTTTATTTTGAGACACTATTATAACAAAAAAAAGATATAAAAGCAAATATTTTTTTTATTAAATAGTGTCTAAAACGTTTATTTCACGGAAGCGAATTAAAAATTCTGAAGTAGATCCTACCATGTCAGATTCTAGCTTTTGTTCAAGAATGTTTTCAATTGTTTCTTTGTCTTCACAAGAAAAAAAGTAAAACTTATCTGTCATTATAGGATTAAACATTAGCAATCCTTTATCTTCAAAAGTTAATAAATAACTTTTCATTAATGTGCCATGAGGAATTTTTTCTTTTTTAACAGTGTAGTCTTTAAGATAAGTTAAAGAATTAATGTCTTCTTCTAATATATAACTAAATTCAAAATTTTCATTAATCTTAATAAATTCGGAATTTCCTAAATAATATAGTTTGTTCATTTTTAAAAGTTTCCTTGTTTTTATATTTAAAAAATTTATCAATCACAAAAAAAACTAAACTAAATAACAGGAAAAATAAAATAAAAAAAGTATAAATTAATAATGTAATTAAATACTTAATAAAAATCATTATATTCCTCCTATTGATAATTCTCCATTATATTCTTTAATTGCAGCTTTATCAACTGCATTTATAATGTCATCAATATTACAAGCATAAAATCCAGAGCAAGAAAATGAGTTTAACTCAATTATTTTTGCCTCATCTTTAATAATACCAACATCACAAACATAAGCAATATCAGGTTGCCAAATATTTTTAGCCATTTGAACTGCTACATCATAGGCTTCTTTAGGATATTTTTTACTTACATATAATTCTTCATTAAGTTTATATTGAGATCCTGCTACAACTTCTCTATTAACAATAAAGAATCTATATTCTGATGTAATTTTTTTACAACTAGATACTAAAATTAAAGTATCATTAGAAACAGAAGTTAATTGTTCTAAAGTATTAATTTCATAATCAAATTCATCAATATGTATAGGTAGACCAGTAAATGTTTTAAATCCACAATTTGGTCTAATAAAAACTTTATTGGTTTGAAAAATATTATAAAAGAATTCTTTTCTATTTTTAAAATCATTAAATAAAGCAAATACATGGTTTTCATTTGCTAGTAATGAAGTGTTATCAATATTTGGAATATAACCAATACAATTCATTGCTTGTTCTTGAAGATAAGCACCGGGAATAAAACCATGATTTAAATGTTGTTTAACAAAACTAATTGAGCCATAAATGACAACACAATCATCTTTGTTAAAATTAGGTTCATTTTTTTCTGAAAATGGAACATATTTCTGAACTTCAAATTCAAAGTTGTTACGCTTTAAAACTTCTCTCATATCTTCATGATATGAAGTTTTAATCATGTAGTCATCAATAAGCCATTTCGTTTTCATAATTTACACCTTTAAAATATTGAATTGAAATATTAGTTATGTTGCTACTAGCAAGCAACATATAAAGAATAGAGATAATTAAAAAAGACTTTAATTTAATATTCATAAACATTCCTTTATAGAAATAGTAGTATATCAAAATAAATTTAAGAATACAAACTTATTTTATTTTTATTTTAAATATCTTTTGAAAATTTATAAATATAAAATTCAATATATTATCTTCAAATGGTCTATAAATTAAGTCACCTTCACCATTGTCAGTTTTTTTAATAGATACATTGAAATCTTTTAAATAGATATTACCTTTGTATTTTATATCACAATTTAATTTGTTCTTTACATTGCAATAAATATCACCAATACCATTATTATTGATAAATCCTTCAGAAGATTTCAATCCTTGAGCATAGACATCACCTTTGGATTTAAGAGTTATATGTAATCTTTCTACTAAACCTGATAAAGAAACATCTTCCAATCCTAATTGATGGAATGTAAACTCTTTGCTTTCTATACCTTTGATTTCAATAACACCTCTTCCTTTATTATAAAAAGTATCAAGATATGGAGTGTTTATTTCAATGTAACAATCTATATTTGAATTACAATTAAATTGTGGATGTGTTATATCAATTATATTATCAATATTATTTACATTAACTAACTCAACAAAAGATTTATCACCTTTAACTTTTATTTTAGTTTCTTCTAATGTATTATCTATATTTACAATCATATCAAATACACCATTATACTTAATAGATTTTAATTTAATGTTTTTAGGAAGTTCATGATAAACTGTTTCTCTTATGCCTATAGGTTTAACAGGTAAAGAAACAAATATTACACCAGAATTCTCTTGACTATTTCTAAATATATTTTGATTATATTTTTTATTCTTTTTAATTTTAACAAATTTCTTATTTTTATTTTGTATCCTATCTCTAACTAAAAGATAAATTAAAAAAGAAAAAATACATATAAAAACAAATAAAAATAAATGTTGTTGAATGTTTTGCATAAGAATCCTTATAATTAATAATCTTTAATAATTGATAGTTTTAACTTGCCTTTAAGGTCTGATTTTAAATCATCAAGTTCTTCTTCAGTAAATAATTTCATAGAAACTAGATTTTCTGATAAAATATTATCAATTAATGATTCATTAAATGTTTTTTCATTATAACTAGCTTTACTTAATTTACCTGCTCTAATATAAAAATCAATATTATAAGATCCATCTGCATAATAAGAAATAACTTTTGATTGTTCAAATTTTGCATTTTTGTTTACTTCTTTCAATAAATCTAAAATTGAATTAAAATAAATAACATCTTTATTGAAAAGTTTGTTTAAGTTTCCTACTATTTTTAAGAAAGGCTCTTTTTTGTCAACATCTATAGATAATATTGTTTTCAATTCATCGAAATAAATAAAGTCTTCGCCATTTTCATTAACATGAAATATTTTTTTTGATTTTAATTTCTTTTTTAAATTTAAGATTGCTTGATAAGTTTTTTTTATGTCAACAAATTTATATTTTAAAAAATCAACATCAATTACAAGGTTTTTTAAATATGATTTAGAATATTTAATATATTTTGATAAAACTATATTTCTATCAATAATCCATAATTTTTTATCTATGATTTCATTATCTAAATCATATTCGATTTGTTTTTTAATAGCAGTTAAGATTTTAAATGCTCTTGCTGCACCATTTGAATTATCAAAATCTGAGAATACTACTAAATTGGCAAGTATTTTTTCTGATATTTTTAAGTTTTTTTCAATGTTTTTTAATGTAAATTTATTCATAAAACACTCCATTTGGACAAATTATAACATTATATATAGATAAAGACAAGAAATTTTTAATTTAAAAATGTAAGCAAAATCCTACATAAATATAATAAAATAACAAATTGATAATATAACAATAAAAGTATAAAATATAAAAAAGAGGATTGAAAAATGAATAAATTAATTCCTATTTCAGTTTTAATTGTATATTTATTTGCGTTAAGCAGTTACACTTATGCTATGGATGTATATTTTAAAATTTAAGTCTAAATTTTTGATCGTTTAAGTTTTTTTGATAAATTATTTTATCTTTCTTGAAAATAGATTGATTTAATCCTTTTATCACAAAATTTTCAGGTATGATTATTTCATTTATTGAATAACCATTTTCTTTTAATTCAGTTAAGACTTCTTTAGAATGACACCATTTATTAAGTTGATTTAAATCTGAAAAACAAAAAGACCATTCTTTTTTATAAGAACTATCTATATATCTATTATGAAAGTCAAATATAGACATAAATGCTTTTTCAGTGCTTGGACATGGTTGAGAGTCATATTTATTAGCTGCTTTTGACATTATACTAAAACCAGAACCATCATATAGTCCAGTACCATTAAAATGTTCTATTCTATATATTGTTGTATTATTATTATTTAAATCTGGATATTTATTTATTATATAATCATAAAGTATATTTAAATTGAAATTTACATTATGTCTTATTAATGGACTTTTATTTGATTCATCTTCATTGTAATCATAATCAAAATCAACTTTTATTAAATCTTTTGGAATTATAAAATCTTTAATATGCAGAAATTCAAAATCTTCTAATAATTTATTAGTTAAATATAAAGCGGAAAGATTTTTTTTGTTGTCAAAATCTTCTAAATCTATATCAAAAAATAAAGAATAATAATAGTCAGAGAATTGATTATTGTATTTATTCTTAAAATGATTTATAAAACTTTCTCTTTCCATAAAAAAACTCATGATACTAATATAATAATATCATGAGTTGTTATATAACTCAACAATTAAGATTTTTTAATTGATTTTTGATGTAACTCTTCAGCTAAAACCCATCCAGCAGATTCTAACATTACTACAGATATGCTAGGAGCTACAACTTGACCAAGGAACGGAATAAATTTAGACAATTCTTTAGATAGTGTTTTTATGGGCTGCTTTAACATTGTGTTTTTTATAGCAGTTATAGCCATTGCTTTCGCTGCTTCTTCTGAAAGACTTCCACCAAAAACAGCACATAAAGACATAACCATTGATGTCATTGTAACAACATCTGTTGCAACACCTAAGCCGGGAACTGGAATAGCATTACCACCAGCAGCCATTACAGCATGTCCATGAATAATTTTTTGACATTTTTTCTTTTGCTCGTCTGACATTTTCATATATTTAATCTCCTTTATGAAAAAAACATAAAAAAGAAAATCAATGATGATTTTCTTCTTCTAAACACTCTTTATTAAACTTATCTTTATATTTTACAAATATAACACCTAATATTAAAGCATATATAAATGTAGACAACAAGATGTTTCCAATAATTATATATTCAAAAAGTTCTTTATATTTAAAAGAATTTGGTATCATATGAACCATAAGAATAGAAATAGCACCTTTTGATCCAGCAAATGTTAAAACAGACCACCACCTAACATTAATAGACTGCATTTTCTTTACAGAATTACTAACAAATGCAAATTTAAACATCATAAAGCCACGAATTAATGTACTTGCAATAAATACTGCAAATATTTCATATGAATATGAAAGAAGTTTATCAAGATTAGTAAGTGAAGCAATTGAAACAAAAAGAGCAGCAGCCGCTAACATTGAAACGAATTCAATGCTTTTAACAATGGTCACTTGATTATCTTTAGTAGTTACAGCATGTTTCATAAGCCACATACTTTTTAATAAGTATGCTTTCTTAATATGATCTTCTTCCTCACTGATAATCTTTTGAATAAATTTATTTGCAATAACAATACAAAAAATAACAGCTAAAATACCAGAAAAATGAAAATGTTCAGCAATTAAGTAAGATAAGTAAGCAAATAATAAAATAATAGAGCTTTCTACAAGTGGCTCATCTGATAATTTTAATGCCCAAATAGTTGAATATCCTAAAATAGAACCAATAAATATAGCTCCAAAAATAACAGATAAAGATTTAAATGTAATAAATGTTGGAGTAACAGCTTCTGGAGTTTTTAAAGCTACTAATGCAATACTGAAAATAATTAATGCTGTTGCATCATTAAATAATGATTCACCTTCTGTAAGGATTTTAAGACGATGAGGAACATTGAAATTATTAAAAATTGCAGAAACAGTAATTGGATCTGTTGCTGAAACCATACAGAAAAGAATAACTACTGCTGCTAGAGGTAATGGATAATCAACTAATACATAATTATTAATTAAAGTACCTACAGCAACTGAAAGAGCTACAATAATAACTGCGACAAAGAATAGGCTAAAAAAATGCTCTTTTAATTCTTCCCATTTAATTTTCATTGCGTCTGCTGCAATTAACAATGGTAAAGTTGTAAGAACCAAAGTATCGAAATCAGCAGAATTAACATCGAAAATTTTAAAATCGAGCGCGAATAAACCAAGAACCACTGATATAATAGTGATTGGTGAAGGGATTTTATAATTTTTTTGAACAATAGATGCAAAAACTGTAATTGCTAAAAGTTCAATAATTGTTACTAACATTTCATACTCCATTAAAGATTTTAATTGTATCATTTAAATAAAAAAAATTCAAGAAAATTGTTGAATTAATCTTGTAATAATATTAAAATAAATTAAATTTTAAAAGGTTAAAAAAATGAATTTAGAAAAAAACAAAATATTAGACGAAATTTATAATAATGATTTGGAAATTCAAGAAGAATATATTGAAGACTTGTATAGCGAAAATTATTATGAGATTGATGAAGAACTTAAAAATAATTTAAGTCACTATTCTTCAAAAAATTTTAAAAATGTTTTTTCTAATAAAGTTTTTAAAGGAATTTTCAAAGAAGAATTTAAAAAAGAAGAAAATATTTATTCATTCGGTTTAAATTATTATATTCATTTTAACTTTAAAGATCTTAACAATTATAAAGAATCTGATAGAACTATTTTCAATTTTGTTAAAAAATTTGAAGATTTTGAATTGTTGGTTCCTTTGTCTTTTTGTGTTGCCATAAAATTCAAAGATTCTGATTTGTCTAAGATTTTGGATTTCCAAATAACTTGTATTCTTAATTCTTATGGAAATAGTAATGAAATAAATATAAATGATATTAAAGATCCAGAAGAAATATTAGATATATTTTCAAATTATAATTTATCTAAAGATTATTTAATAAGAAAGCTTAATTATATTGCTTTTGAAGGACATCCAGTAATTAAGAAAAATAATTTAGACCTAAATGAACTAGTTAATGATCCAAAAAATTTATTATATATTATTGAAAGTTATGAAAAATTAGATGAAATAAATAATTATTAAAAAAAGACCAATTAGGTCTTTTTTATATTTAAGATTTCATATAAGTTTGAAAGTTTAATATATGAAGTTGTATATTCATAATAATTAAAATAATAATCTGGATCTTCATTAAATTTTTCTGTTCTTATATTGTCTTTTAATATTTCATAATCTAAATTAATATTAATATTTTTTAAAAACAAAAATAAATCATTTAAAAGATCTTTTTCGCATTCTGATTCTACTTGGTTATTAAAATAATCATAACAATTATTTCCGAAAGTACCACCAGTTATCCAAGTTTCTTCAATAATTAAATCATTAATATTTGATAAATTATTTAATTCTTTTTCTGTTAATGAAGAGTCTATTATCTTAATATTGAACTTTAAGTTAAATGAATTAACTAAATATAAAGCAAGTTGTTTTTGTGTAATCATTTTAAATCTCCTAATTAATCACACTAGAATAATTTGGAAATTAATAAAGATATAAACTTTATTTGGTGGAGTCAAACGGGACTTTAACCCGCTTCACCGCTCATGCGAACCCCGTATTTCACAGTAATAGGAAGCTTCTCTCTTCTCTATTACTGGATACGATTAGACACCCCTCACCCTCGGTTCTAACCAAATCTAGACTATAAATTCTAGACTCCCTAAAGTAAACAAAGTAAAGACACCATCAGTTCTCATCCGTTA
>JACCDH010212431.1_pt1 | contig 29297 bp, 29 predicted proteins | sample 7442481 | NCBI WGS metagenome assembly JACCDH01 (sample SAMN15323433, study PRJNA562643) | freshwater metagenome | isolation source: river surface water | place: USA:Blue River Watershed | collected 2017-08-15 | reverse complement strand
AGTGAAGAGCGGACCGCCTGGCTGCCAGCATTTGTGACCTACTACAACACCCGCAGGCCCCACTCGGCCTTGGGGTACAAACCTCCAGCTTCCCGCCTTAGCGGGAATAACCTATTGCAACTCAACAGCTAGACTGCTGGCCTTGAACCCTTTTCGCGAGCAGACGCTCGCTCCTACAGGAAGAACAGGCATGGACATTTTGAACATCGACCACCACATCGGCGGCCTGCGCAGCGCAGGCACTTCGGGCCGCAGCCAGCCAGTGACCAACCCGGCTACTGGCGCCGTCACCGGCAGCGTGCAACTGGCCAACAGCGCCGACGTGGCCAAGGCGGTGGCCACCGCCCACGCGGCCTTTGCGGCCTGGGCCGACACGCCACCGCTGCGCCGCGCGCGCATCCTGTTCAAGTTTCTCGAATTGCTCAATGAGCACCGCGACACCCTGGCCCACCTGATCACAGCAGAGCACGGCAAGGTCTTCACCGACGCGCAGGGCGAAGTCACGCGCGGCATCGAAATCGTCGAGTTCGCCACCGGGATTCCGCAATTGCTCAAGGGCGACTACACCGAGCAGGTCTCCACCGGCATCGACAACTGGACGATGCGCCAGCCCTTGGGCGTGGTGGCCGGCATCACACCGTTCAACTTCCCGGTCATGGTGCCCATGTGGATGTTCCCGCTGGCCCTGGCCACGGGCAACACCTTTGTGCTCAAGCCCAGCCCGCTGGACCCCTCGCCCTCGCTGTTCATTGCCGATTTGCTCAAGCAAGCCGGCCTGCCCGACGGCGTGTTCAACGTGGTGCAGGGCGACAAGGAGGCGGTGGATGCGCTGCTGGTGCACCCCGATGTGAAAGCCATCAGCTTTGTCGGCTCGACCCCGATTGCCAACACCATCTACGAAACCGGCGCCCACCACGGCAAGCGGGTGCAAGCGCTGGGCGGCGCCAAGAACCACATGGTGGTCATGCCCGACGCCGACATCGACCAGGCGGTGGACGCGCTGATTGGCGCGGCCTACGGCTCGGCCGGTGAGCGCTGCATGGCGATTTCCGTGGCGGTGCTGGTGGGTGATGTGGGCGAAAGGATCATGCCCAAACTGATCGAGCGCACGAAAGCCCTGAAGGTGCTGGACGGCGAAAACCTCGCCGCCGAGATGGGCCCCATCGTGTCCGAAGCGGCGCGCCAACGCATCAAGGGCTACATCGATGCGGGTGTGGCCGAGGGCGCCAAGCTGCTGGTGGACGGCCGAAACTTTGACGGTGCCAAAGCCGGTTCGGGTTGCGACAACGGCTTCTGGCTGGGCGGCACCTTGTTCGACCACGTGAGCACCGACATGAAGATCTACAAGGAAGAGATTTTTGGCCCGGTATTGAGCTGCGTGCGTGTGCCGGACTTTGGCCAGGCCGTGCAGATCATCAATGACCACGAGTTCGGCAATGGCGTCTCCTGCTTCACACGTGACGGCCATGTGGCGCGCGAGTTTGCGCGGCGCATCCAGGTGGGCATGGTGGGCATCAATGTGCCGATCCCGGTGCCCATGGCCTGGCACGGCTTTGGCGGCTGGAAGCGCTCGCTGTTTGGCGACATGCACGCCTATGGTGAGGAGGGTGTCCGTTTCTACACCAAGCAAAAGAGCGTGATGCAGCGCTGGCCCGAGAGCATCGGCAAAGGCGCCGAGTTCGTGATGCCAACGAGCAAGTAAGCGCCCAATTTTTGCGTCTGTAACCTGAAAACGACAGGCACAATCCTCCGTCAGAGGAGACACATCGCGATGAGCGACCCCACATTCGACTACATCATCGTCGGCGGCGGCACCGCCGGCAGCCTGCTGGCCAACCGCCTGAGCGCCGATGCACGCCAACGCGTGCTGCTGATAGAAGCGGGCAAAAAAGACGATTACCACTGGGTGCACATCCCGGTGGGCTATCTGTATTGCATTGGCAACCCGCGCACCGACTGGCTCTACCAGACCGAACCCGCTGCGGGCCTGAACGGCCGCTCGCTGCGCTACCCGCGCGGCAAGGTGCTGGGCGGTTGCTCCAGCATCAACGGCATGATCTATATGCGCGGGCAGTCGCGCGACTACGACCAGTGGGCGCAAACGACCGCAGACGAGCACTGGCGCTGGGACCAGTGCCTGCCCTACTTTCAGCTGCATGAAGACCATTACAAAGGGGCCAACGCCCTGCACGGCGCCAAGGGCAGCAAAACGCCGTTGCTGGACGCCGACCTGCCCGAGGGCAGTTACCTGCACACGCTGCGCGGGCGCAACACGGGCGGCGAATGGCGCGTGGACAAGCAGCGCCTGCGCTGGGACGTGCTGGACGCCTTTGCCCAGGCGGCGCAACAGGCGGGCATTCCGGCCACCGAGGACTTCAACCGGGGCAACAACGAGGGCGTGAGCTATTTCGAGGTCAACCAGAAAGAAGGCTGGCGCTGGAACACGGCCAAGGCCTTTTTGCGCCCCACTTGCTATGGTCGATCCAACTTCGAACTCTGGACCAAGGCCCAGGTGAGCAAGCTGCTGATCGAGACACAGGCCGATGGCAGCCAGCGCTGCACCGGCGTGCAGGTGTGGTCGGGCACCGAGATGGTCACGGCCCGGGCCTCGCGTGAGGTGATCCTGAGTGCGGGCAGCATCGGCTCGGTGCAGATCCTCGAACTCTCCGGCATCGGCGATGCCGATCTGCTGCGAAAACAGGGCATCACCCCCGTGCACCACCTGCCCGGCGTGGGCGCCAACCTGCAAGACCACCTGCAAATCCGCACCGTCTACAAGGTGAAAAACGCCCGCACGCTCAACACCCTGGCCAACAGCTGGTGGGGCAAGGCCATGATCGGCGCGGAATACATGTTCAAGCGCACCGGCCCGATGAGCATGGCCCCGAGCCAGCTCGGTGCCTTCACCAAAAGCGACCCCACGCGGCCCTGGCCCAATATCCAGTACCACGTGCAGCCGCTCAGCCTGGATGCGTTCGGCGAGCCGTTACACAGTTTTCCGGCCATCACGGCCAGTGTGTGCAACCTCAACCCGACCAGCCGGGGCACGGTACACATCAAAACGCCGCGTTTTGAAGATGCCCCAGCGATCGCACCCAACTACCTGGCCACCGATGAGGACCGCCAGGTGGCGGCCGACAGCCTGCGGGTGACGCGGCGCATCCTGCAGCAGCCGGCCATGGCCAAGTACCAACCCGAAGAATTCAAGCCCGGAGTGCAGTACCAGACGGACGAAGAACTGGCCCGCCTGGCCGGTGACATTGCCAGCACCATCTTCCACCCTGTGGGCACCACCCGCATGGGCAGGGCAGACGACCCGATGGCGGTGCTCGATTCGCAACTGCGCGTTCGCGGTGTGGCGGGTCTGCGCGTGGTCGATGCAGGGGCCATGCCCCAGATCACCAGCGGCAACACCAACAGCCCGGTGCTGATGATGGCCGAGCGGGCGGCGCAATGGATCGCCGAAGCGGCCCTGGTCTGAACACCTTTGGTTTTCAGAACACCGGCAAATGGCTAGGGATTACCCCCGAATCGGGAAATCCCTGAGCAAAACGGCCGCTGCGCACCGGTACAGTGCAGTCCATTGATGACAGGCCAAGCCTGCGTCACGAGGGCCGAGGAGACAACCCGAACCTCAAGAAGTCAAACAAGACACGAACATCCGAACGAGATGTGCAGTTCCTCAAGCGCCGCAATTGCGGCGCTTTTTTTTGGCCCATCACGCCCGGTGGGACAATCCCCGCCATGGAACTTGTGCTTGTCTCTCTGGCCTCGCTGCTGGCCGGTCTGGTCGATTCGATTGTGGGCGGCGGCGGCCTGATCTTGCTGCCTGCGCTGTTTGCCACCTTCCCCACCGCAGCCCCGGCCACCCTGTTTGGCACCAACAAAAGCGCCTCGATCTGGGGCACCGCCTTTGCCACCGTGCAGTACAGCCGCAAGGTGGTGCTGCCCTGGCGTTCGGTGCTGCCTGCAGCAGCAGCGGGTTTGCTGGGCTCTTTGCTGGGGGCCTGGGCCGTCACACGGGTGGACCCTTCGCTGTTTCGCAAAGCACTGCCCGTCTTGCTCACCGCCTTGCTGGCCTACACCCTGGCCCGCAAAGACCTGGGCCAGCACCACGCGCCGCGCTTTGTGGGCCGCCACGAAGCCCTGGTGGCCTCGGGCGTGGGTCTGGCGATCGGGTTTTACGACGGCTTTTTCGGACCGGGCACGGGCAGTTTTCTGGTGTTTGCCTATGTGAGGCTGCTGGGTTATGACTTTTTGAACGCCTCGGCCTCGGCCAAACTGATCAATGTGGCCACCAATTTTTCGGCCTTGGTCTTGTTTGCCTGGCAGGGCCATGTGTGGTGGCACCTGGCGCTGGCCATGGCCGTGGCCAATGTGCTGGGGAGCCTGATCGGCACCCGGCTGGCCCTCAAGCATGGCGCGGGATTTGTGCGCCAAGTGTTCATCCTGGTGGTGCTGGCCCTGATCGTGAAGACGGCCTACGACACCTGGTTCAAGGTTTGAGGAACTTCAGGCGCGAAAGCAGTTTGAACTGCCCTGCGTACTGGGCCAGCGCCACGCCCAGCAGGGCCACCCCAGCTCCGGCGATCTTGATCCAGGTGTAGTGCTCGCCGGTGAGTGCCCAGGCAAACACACCGGCCACGGGGGGCATCAGGTACATCAAAGGCGCCGTGCTGGCCACGCCACGCACCGCATTGATCCAGCCCCAGGCCAGCCAACCGCCAAAGGCCGACACCATGACCGACCACAGCAGGCCCAGCCAGTTCCAGGCGCCCAATGATGACCACACCACATCGTCCGCCCCAGGCAATGACCACAGCAAAATCGGTACGCTGCCCAGCAAGGTGGCGTAGCCCATGGTTTTGACGGTGCCCACACGTTCGATCACCGGCTTGGCCGCCACGGTGTAATAAGAGAAGAAGCTCGCGGCCACCAGCAAGAGCAGATCGCCGCCGCTGGCACGCCAGTGGCCGCCCAGCAGCTTGTCGGACAGGAACATCAACACCCCGCCGCAAGCCACCGCCACGCCCAGCACCTGGGCCGGGGCCAGGCGCTCCAGGCCCTGCCAGCGCAGGATCAGCAAGGTGAAGATCGGGCCACAGGCCAGGATGACCGAACTGGAAAACGCGGTAGACCAGTGGATGCCGTAACTGACCATGCCCACATGCAGGGTGTGACCGACAAAACCCAGCCAGGCCAGTTGCCGCAAATCGACCCATGACACCGGCGGCAGCCAGGCGCCCAGACGCCAACGCATCAGCAACAAGGCACACACCGGCATGATGAGAAAGCGGGCAAACAGAAAACCCTCCGGCCCCATCAGATGGAACAGGTGTTTTTGCAGGGTGAAATTGCCACCCCAAATCAGGATGAGCACCAGCGCGATGCCCAGGGCCAGGCGGTGGTGCGGGTGGTGGCGGTGGGGCATGGGGGCGATTGTGGGGTGAGCGCACGTCAAAGGCTGTCGCGCATGGTTCTTCGGCCCGAGCCGGAACTGCTGCACGCTCCTGCCTGCTGCAGGAGCGGTGACCCGCCGCGAAGACCGTCAGACTGGATCGCAGACCACTGGCACACGCTGCGCCAGCGCGCACATCAGCTCGTAGCCCACGGTGCCCGCATGCGCAGCCACTTCGTCGATCGACAGGCATTCGCCATGGCTGGCCTGCCCCCACAGCGTGACGGTGCTGCCAAACCCGGCTTGTGGCAAGTCGCTCAGGTCCACCACCAGCATGTCCATGCTCACGCGGCCCAGGGTGCGGCTGCGCACACCGTCCACCAGCACGGGCGTGCCGGTGGGGCAGATGCGCGGGTAGCCGTCGGCATAGCCGCAAGCCACCACCCCCACGCGCATGGGCCGCTCGGCGCGGAAGGACGAACCGTAGCCCACACTGTCGCCCGGCTGCAGTTGTTGCATCGCAATGACTTTGGCGGCCAGCGTCATGGTGGGTTGCAGACCCCATTGCTCGGCGCTGTGTTCGGGGTAATCGGGCGCGCTGCCATACACCGCGATGCCGGGGCGCACCCAGTCGGCACGCACATTGGCGTCTTGCGCATGGCGCAAGGTGGCGGCGCTGTTGGACACGGTGCGCTCGCCTGGCAGGTCACGCGTGGCCTGGGCAAATCGGGCCATCTGTGCGGCCACGCCCGCAGGGCCATCGGCATCGCTGAAGTGGGTCATCAGCGAAATCTCGTCCACCTGGGGCAGGGCGTTCAGCCGCGTCCAGGCGGCACGGTAACGCTCGGGCGCAAAGCCCAGGCGGTTCATGCCCGAATTCATCTTGAGGAACACGCGGTGGGGCTCGTGCGTCTTGTGCAGGGCCAGCATGTCGATCTGCTCGTCGCAGTGCACCGCATGCCACAGGCCCAGACGCGAGCACAGCTCCAGGTCACGTGGCTCGAACACCCCCTCCAGCAGCAAGATCGGGCCGCGCCAGCCCAGGCGACGCACGCGCTCGGCCTCCAGCAGGTCCAGCAGGGCAAAACCATCGGCGCCGCGCAGGCCCTCAAACGCACGCTCGATGCCGTGCCCGTAGGCATTCGCCTTGACCACCGCCCAGACGTTGGCATCGGGTGCGGCCTGGCGCATGCGCTGCAGGTTGTGGCGCAGGGCGCCTGGATGGATGGTGGCCTGGATCGGACGGGGCATGTCGGTATTGTCACTCACCCCATCCTGGGCGGGCTTTGCAAATGCTTTACACTGGCGCGCACCTCGGCGGCAGGCGTCCGTTGATCGCCTTTTGGCTGCATTTTCAATACATGGAAGTTTTTCAGTTTCTCATGCCCATCTTCACCGAATACGGCTACCTGGCCGTGTTCGTGATGCTGCTGATCTGCGGTTTTGGCGTACCCGTGCCCGAAGACGTGACGCTGGTCACCGGCGGCGTGATCGCAGGCATGGGCCACGCCGATGTGCACACCATGTTTGCCGTAGGCATGGCCGGGGTGCTGATTGGCGATGGCCTGATGTTCACCTTGGGCCGCTTGTACGGCCAACGCATCCAGATGCTGCCGGGCTTTCGCAAGGTGCTCACCCCCGAGCGCTACGCCAGCGCGCAAGACGCTTTCCACAAGTACGGCAAATGGGTCATGTTTGTGGCCCGCTTTCTGCCCGGCCTGCGCACCCCGGTGTTCTTCTCGGCCGGCATGAGCCACCGCGTGAGCTTTCCGACCTGGTTTTTCATGGACGGCTTTGCCGCCCTCATCAGCGTGCCCATCTGGGTCTACCTGGGCTACTTTGGTGCCCAGAATTGGGACTGGATGTTCGGCGTGCTGCGCCAGTTCCAGCACGGCATCTTTGCGCTGCTGGGCATCGGCGGGGCCTGGCTGGCCTGGCGCTGGTGGAAAAAGCGCAAGGCTTGTGCCGCAGCGCGCACCGATCTGCACTGACCCCCCATGTCTGGCACTGCGCCGCACACATCCTGGGCGGTTGCTGCCTTGCTGCTCAACGCCCTGGTCTGGGGTCTGTCGTGGTGGCCGTTCAAACAGCTTGAAGCACTGGGTCTGCACCCGCTGTGGGCCACCGCCATCGTCTATGGCCTGTCTTTTGCGGCCATTGCCTTTTGGAGCAACGCCCGTCGCCAGCCCACCGGTGCCTGGCGCCAGCACCCTGGTTTGTGGCTGCTGCTGATCGCCTCGGGCCTGACCAATGTCGGCTTCAACTGGGCCGTGACGGTGGGCGATGTGGTGCGCGTGGTGCTCCTCTTTTATTTGATGCCCGCCTGGTCAGTGCTGCTGGCCTGGTGGCTGCTGGGCGACAAACCCACACCCGGCGCCTTGGCCAGAATGGTGCTGGCGCTGGCCGGACTGGCCACCGTGCTGCACCGGCCCGGCTCGCCCTGGCCCGTGCCGGAAAGCCTGGCCGACGTGCTGGCGCTGCTGGGCGGCTTTTCGTTTGCCTTGACCAATGCGCTGCTGCTCAAACTCAAGGACACGCCAGAGTCTTCGCGCATGCTGGCCATGTTTGCCGGCGGCACGCTCATGGCCACGCTGACAGCCGTGCTGGGCAGTGCGGCGGCGGTGGTCACGCAGGGCAGCGCCTGGAACCCGGCATGGATCGGGCCGATTCTGGTGCTGGCACTGGCCTTTCTGGGCGGCAATCTGGCCCTGCAATACGGTGCGGCGCGGCTGGCTGCCCACACGACCGCCCTGGTCATGTTGTCCGAGGTGGTGTTCGCCTCGGTCTCTTCCGTCATACTGGGCGCCTCGAGCTGGGACACCCGCACCCTGCTGGGCGGCGCACTCATCCTGCTGGCCGCCGTGCTGTCGGTGCTGATGTCCGGTCACCAAAATCAGGAAACGACATGAGCCTCTACGACTTTCAAGCCACCAGCATCGACGGCGCCAGCGTGCCCCTGAGCCGCTACACAGGCCAGGTCCTGCTGATCGTCAACACCGCCAGCGCCTGCGGCTTCACACCCCAGTTCACCGGCCTGGAAAAACTCTACCAGCAATACGGCCCGCAAGGTCTGGCCGTGATCGGCTTTCCGTGCAACCAGTTCGCCGGCCAGGACCCGGGTGACAACGAGCAGATCGCCGGTTTTTGCCAACGCAACTACGGGGTGAGCTTCCAGATGATGTCCAAGATCGACGTCAATGGCCCGGACGCCCATCCGCTGTACCAATGGCTCAAGCAAGAAGCCCCAGGCTTTCTGGGCACCGAAGGCATCAAATGGAACTTCACCAAGTTCCTGATCGGGCGCGACGGGCGCGTGATCAAGCGCTACGCACCGCAGGACACGCCCGAGAAGATCGCCAAAGACGTGGAAGCGGCGCTGGCAAAGTAACGCCCGTCAACATCCAGTCGACGGCAAGCCGTTGTTGCTGGGGGGCTAGCCTGCAGGCACAACGCAAGCCATTGCGCAGGCGATCCGTTCAAAATCCTGGGCACTGATCTTGATCTGCCCGTAACGAAACACCGCACCCCAGTGCCGCTTGTCTGTGATGAACGACAGGCACTCGATCAACGGTCGGATCGACGCTGGCTCGCTCGGCCAATAGTCCACATCCATGCGCCAGGGTACAAACCCTGGAACGCCCTCGGCACTCATGTCATGTGGGTACACCCGCCCATCTCGAATGCGGCCCATCGCCGTGAAGGCTTGCAAAGGCTGGCCATCCGGATAAGCCTCGCGAGGCGAGTAATACACCAAACCATCGCCCGCCTTCATGCGCTTAAGCGGCGCCTGCTTGCCGTGGTTCATCTGCGCAAAACCACCCGCCACACCGCGCAACACGTGCGAACGGCTGACCACGCCAATCCAGTAATTCATCTCGTCTTTATCCCAGCACTTGAGGGTCTACGCCCTGACTTCTCAGATAGTCGATCAGGCGTTGCCCTTCAGCCAATTGGAAGGTTTCCGGCAAGCACACCATGGACTGGATGCGATCCAGTCTGAAGCTGCGAAAGTCCTGGCGTTTTTCACACCACGCCACCAGCGTCCAGACCGCACCCCAGAAGAAACTGCCCAAGGGCCACACCGTGCGTTCAGTGCTGCGGCCTTGCGCATCGCCATAGGTCAGCGCCAGCTTGTGTGCGTTTTGCGTGGCTTCGCGCCAAAGCTGCAAGCGCGGCTGCTGCTCGGCCGTCAGGCCCCAGGGTGGCGAATACACCGGCGTGTGCTGCGCCGCATGGCGCTGCTCAGCCGGCAAAATGCTCAGCACCCGCGACAGGGCCGATTCACTGGCCCGGGCCAGCGCCGGGTCCAGCCACTGCTGCGCCACCCGGGTCATGACCACCAGGGCTTGGGCCTCTTGCGGGGTGAAGATCAGCGGTGGCAAATCAAAACCTTGGCCCAGGCGGTAGCCCACCCCCGCTTCACCCTCGATGGGCACACCCTGGTACTGCAAATCGGCCACGTCGCGGTAGACCGTGCGCTCGGACACGTCGAGGCGCTGCGCCAACCATTTGGCCGTGGTCAGGCGGCGCCCCCGGATGAGCTGGACGATCTGGAACAGGCGGTCAGCGCGGCGCATGGATTGAGGTCAATGAAAGCAGGCAGTTCAGGCGTAAGCGTGCAAGCCCACGCGGTTGCCATCCACATCCAGCATGTGGGCCATGAAGCCCAGCCCTTCAGGCAACGCCACCTTGCCCATGGCCACCTGACCACCTGCGGCCACCACGCGCTGCAAAGCGGCATCGAGCGATGCGCCCGCATGCAGATACACCAGCGTGCCGCATGCGCCCACCTGCAAAGCCGGATGGCCCGACATCAAAGCCCCTTTGACGGCATCGCCCTCACCCGTGAACACTGCCATCTGCATACCTGGACCCGCATAGTTTTCACGTTGTAGCTGCGTTTGCAGCACTGCCTCGTAAAACGCCTGTGCGCGCGGCAAGTCATTCACCGGAATCTCAAACCAGTCGATCACGTTTTTCATGTTGTCTTTTCCCTGAAAGCACACAGACCACCTGTGCACTGAGGGCAAACTTTGCCTGAGGGGTACTGACAACGGGGTGTCAGGAGGGTGAGCCACGCATCCAGCTTCGACACAGGCCCAAGCGATGAATCACCGGTTCGCCTGCCTTACTTTTGCTTGAGCACGGCGACCGACAAACCGGAAGCCACAAACGCCACACCCGCTCCCACATTGAGCCCCGCAACCACATGGGGTTTCTGGCGCAACCAGGACGACAGGCGTGAAGAAAAAACACCCATCAAAGCAAAGCCTGCTGCCGTCAAAAATGCGAACCAGCAGCCATACACCAACATCTGCGTCGTGACCGAACCGCGCTCAGGGCTGACAAATTGAGGAATAAAGGCCAACACAAAAAAACCTGGCTTGGGATTGAGCGCAGCGGACAAAAAACCGGTGGCAAAAATGGTGGGCAAGGGCTGGCGGGCTGTAGGCATGAAACTGATCAGGTTGCGCGACCGTAAAACCTTGACGCCCAACCAAAGCAAATAAGCAGCGCCGGTCAGCTTGACCACCCAAAATGCGACAGCCGATGTCTGCATGAGCAGCGTCAACCCAAAAGTCGCCGCAGCCACGTGGAACAAGATGCCAGCGCCCGAAGAGACGCCCGAAACGATCGCCGCACTTTTGCCTTGACTGAGGCCACGCCCAATCGCCAACAGGTTGTCTGGACCTGGGGACAAGACCAGCAGCAAACAGGCTGCGGTGTAGGCAGCCCAGATTTCAAATGGGAACATCGTGGATCTCCTGAGTCGATAGGTACCGAATGCGCTGATTATCATTAAATGAAAACCAATTTGTTAAATCAAACAACCCGCATGGCTGTCCTTTTTTGTCCCCTTCTGGTCCTGCCCAGCCCTGTGCAAGGGTCCGCCTGGTTCGCACAATGGTTGCATGTTCAAGCCATCTGAGCCCATCCAGCCATGACCCATTCATCCAGCCAGTCCGCCGTCGCCTTGCTCATCATCGATGTGCAGCAGTCTTTCATGCACATGCCGTATTGGCCTTCGGGACAACTTGCGCCGTTTCAGCAAGCACTGCTTCGACTTGATGCCGGGTGCAAAGCGGCACAAGTGCCAGTGGTGCACATTTTTCACATCGACAACGATGGGCCTTTTCGTGCCGACTCCGGCCTGATCCAACCCATGGACTGGCTGCCGGGCCAGCCCGCTGCACGCTTTGACAAACATGTCCACAACGCTTTCACCGACACCGGGCTGGATGTGTGGCTGCGCAGGCGCGGCGTGCAACGCCTCATCATCAGCGGTATCCGCACCGAGCAATGCTGCGAGACCACGGCCCGCGTGGGCTCGGACCTGGGCTATGCGGTGGACTTTGTGTCCGAAGCGACGCTGACATTCCCGATGACGCACGCGGGCACGGGCCAGACCTTCAGTGCCCAAGACATCACCACGCGCACCGAGCTGGTTCTGGCCAATCGCTTTGCCCGCATCGTGAACGTGGATACTTGCCTGTCCAGCCTCTGAACCCCAGCACGACCAACCCATGCTCCAACTGCGCCCCAACTGCGAATGGTGCAACCGTGACCTGCCGCCTGCGGCGTTGGATGCCCGCATCTGTTCGTTTGAATGCACCTTTTGCGACGATTGCGCCGACACCCACCTGCACGACCATTGCCCCAATTGCGGTGGCGAGCTGGTGCGCCGTCCGGTACGGCCGGCCACCAAACTGATGAACAACCCCGCATCCACCGAACGAGTGTTCAAGCCGCAAGGCTGCCAAGCCGTTACAGCCAGGGGAAAGGCATGAGCGGCACATTGCCCATGCGCCCCAAAGACCTGGCGCTGGCCTTGCTGGTCATCGGGGTTTGGGGTGTCAACTTTGCCGTCATAAAAATCGGTATCGTCGGCGTGCCGCCCCTGCTGTTGGGCGCACTGCGCTTCATGCTGGCGGCGTTTCCGGCGCTGCTTTTCTTCAAAGCACCCCGCGTGCCATTGCGCTGGTACCTGGCCTATGGGCTGACGATTTCGGTGGGGCAGTTCGCCTTCTTGTTCAGTGCCATCCATGTGGGCATGCCCTCGGGTCTGGCCTCGCTGGTGCTGCAGTCGCAATCGTTTTTCACGCTGCTGCTGGCCAGCTGGTGGCTGCATGAGCGCTGGCAGGCGCACCAGATGGCGGGGCTCTTGCTGGCGCTCGTCGGCCTAGTGCTGATCGGCGTGGCGCATGGCTCCTTTGCATCTAGGGGCAACTTATCCCTGCTGGGTTTTGGGCTGACGCTGCTGGCGGCGCTGTCATGGGCTTGCGGCAACATCGTCACGCGAGCAGTGAGCCCGCAACTGAGCATAGGTGGCCCGATGAATCAACTGGCCTTTGTGGTGTGGGCCAGCTTGGTGCCGCCGTTACCATTTCTGGGCTTGTCGCTGTGGTTGGAAGGGCCGGAGGCCATTGTCCAGTCACTCACCCATTTGACGGCGGGCACACTGGCGGCGGTGGCCTATCTGGCCTGGATGGCCACACTGCTGGGTTACGGACTGTGGACCTATTTGATGAGCCGCTACCCCACCAACCGCGTGGCCCCGTTCACGCTGCTGGTGCCGCTGGTGGGCCTGACCACCGGCTGGCTGGTCTTTGGCGAAACGCTGGGACCACTGCACTGGGCCGGTGGCACATTGCTGATGCTGGGTTTGCTGATGAACGTGTTTGGCCAACCGCTGCTGCAGCCTTTGTTGAACCGCTGGACATGCCAACGCTGACGGTTTACCTGGTCGTCACACCCGGCGTGCTGCTGCTCGACTACGCAGGCCCCGCCGAGGCGCTGCGCATGGCACGCGACATGGGCGCGCCACTGGTGCTGCACACCTGCGGCCCTTGCTCAGACGTGAACACTTCGCTGGGCACGCAACTGGGCGGACTCGTAGCCTTGCCCCAGCATCTGCCACCGAACAGCCTGGTGCTCATCACCGGGAACAGCCACGAGCGCGAAGACTACGCCACGCCGGCGGCGCAACAAGTGGTGCACTGGCTGCAAACCGCCATGCAACCTGAAACGCGACTGGCCAGCATTTGCTCGGGCGCCTTGCTGCTGGCCATGGCAGGCAAACTCCATGGCCTGCGCTGCACCACCCACCACAGCCTGATTGCCGATCTGCAAGCCCTGGCCCCCACGGCACAGGTACAGTCCGACCGGATTTTTGTGGACGACGGACACGTGCTGACCAGTGCAGGCATCACCACCGGCATCGACCTGGCGCTCTACATCGTTGAACAAGCGGGCGGTGCCGCGTTGGCGGCGCAAGTGGCGCGGCGTTTGGTGATGTACACCCGTCGCGGCCCCAGCGACCCCCAACTCTCACCCTTGCTGACGCACCGCAACCACATGCACCCGGCGGTACACCGCGCGCAAGATGCCATCGCTCAAAGCCTGGCTCTGGACCCGACCCGGCGCTGGTCTCTCAGCGAGTTGGCCCAAGTGGCCTGCGTGAGTCCTCGGCATCTGTCGCGCCTGTTCATGCTGCACACGGGCATCAGCATGGTGGACTACCAGCAGCAACTGCGCATGGCGCGGGCGCAAGAGTTACACACGCACAACCCGGCACTGACTCAAGAGCAACTGGCCGAAGCGTGTGGTTTTGCTTCAGCGCGGGACTTCAGGCGGGTGTGGCAACGCCACACCATCAACCAGAGCTGATTGCCTCGTCCAGCAACTCCACCCAGTGCCGCACCGAGGTGCCGCAACCGCTTTGCAGGTGAGTGATGCAGCCGATGTTGGCACTCAGGATGCCTTCGGGCTGCAGTGCTTGCAGGTGACCGAGCTTGCGGTCACGCAGCTGTTTGGACAGGTCAGGGTTGAGCACGCTGTAGGTGCCTGCCGAGCCACAGCACAGGTGCGATTCGTTGGCGGCCGTCTTGACCTGAAAGCCCAGTTGCGTGAGCAGCGCTTCGACGCCGCCCTTGAGTTGCTGGCCATGCTGCAGGGTGCAGGGCGGGTGGTAGGCCTGCAGGCCGGCAGACTCGATGGCCTCGGGCCGGATGCGCGCCTTCAACTCGGGCAGCAGGGCAGGCACCAGTTCGCTCAGGTCTTTGGTCAGGGCGCTGATGCGTGCGGCCTTGTCGGCATAGGTGGCGTCGTGCTGGAGCACATGGCCGTATTCCTTGACGGTGACGCCGCAGCCCGACGCATTCATGACGATGGCCTCGACCTCGCCGCCCTCCACCAGCGGCCACCAGGCGTCGATGTTGGCGCGCATCTGGGCGGTGCCTCCGTCCTGGTCGTTCAGGTGGAACTTGACCGCGCCGCAGCAACCCGCCTCGGGCGCGATCACGGTCTGGATGCCGCAGGCGTCCAGCACGCGGGCGGTGGCGTAGTTGATGTTGGGGCTCATGGCGGGCTGCACGCAGCCGGCCAGCATCAGCACCTTACGCGCATGCGTTCGGGTGGGCCACTCGCCCGCGTCCTGCCTTGCCGGCACCTTGGCCTTGAGCGTTTCAGGCAGCACCTCGCGCATGAGCTGGCCCAGCTTCATGGCCGGGGCGAACAGGGGCGAGGGCAGGCCTTCTTTGAGCGCCCAGCGCACCACTTTTTCTCCAGCAGGTCGCGGCACCTTGGCGTCCACCAGCTTGCGGCCGATGTCCACCAGGTGGCCGTACTGCACGCCGCTGGGGCAGGTGCTTTCGCAGTTGCGGCAGGTCAGGCAGCGGTCCAGGTGCTGCTGGGTCTTGCGCGTGGGCTCGGCGCCTTCGAGCACCTGCTTCATCAGGTAGATGCGGCCACGCGGGCCGTCGAGCTCGTCGCCCAGCAGTTGGTAGGTCGGGCAGGTGGCGGTGCAAAAGCCGCAATGCACGCACTTGCGCAAAATCGCTTCGGCCTCGCGGCCTTCGGGCGTGTTCTGGTATTCGGGGGCGAGGTTGGTTTGCATCTCAGATCCCCATGCGGCCCGTGGCGAACACGCCTTGCGGGTCAAATTGTTTCTGCAACTCGCGCTGGATGCGCTGCTGCACGGCATCCAGTGGTGCGTTGACACCCACAGCCTTGTCAGACGCGCCGCCGAGCAGGCTGGCGCGGAACAGCGTGGCGTGGCCGCCCACACCCTGCGTGGCTTCGCGCAGCTGTGCAGCCGCCGTGGCCGGCGCCCACAGCCAGCGCTGCGCGCCCTGCCATTCGACGTATTGGGGGTAGGGCAAGTCCAGCACCGGTGCCGTCTGCGGCAGCGACAGGCGCCACAGGCACAGCTCGCCACTGGGGGGCTCGAAAAACTGCAGGGTCTGCTCGCCACTGGCGCGCCAGTCCTGCGAGGCCTCGGCCTTGTCCATCAGGTGCACCTGAGCCCCCAGCGCCGCTGCATCGGCGCTCATCTTGCCCACGGCCGACTGCACCGCAGCCACCGCACCGCGCAGGCGCACAAACAGATAGTCGGCCACGGGCTGGGCCGTGGTGTCGCACACCCAGGCGCTGGCGTTCAGGGGCAGGGGCTGGCCGCCCCAGCGGTGCAGCAAATCGAGCGCCGCCTTCTGCCCGATGCCCGCGCACATCAGCGTGGCCTCGGCCGGGGCCACCGGCAACACTTTCAGGCTGACCTCGGTCACGATGCCCAGCGTGCCCCAGCTGCCCGCCAGCAGACGGCTGACGTCGTAGCCGGCCACGTTTTTCATGACCTGGCCGCCAAAGGTCAGGTCTTCACCCTTGCCGTTGATCATGCGGGCGCCGAGCACAAAGTCGCGCACCGTGCCCACACTGGCGCGGGCCGGGCCACTCAGACCAGCGCCCACCATGCCGCCCACGGTAGCGCCGGGCCCGAAGTGCGGCGGTTCGAACGCGAGACACTGGCCCTTTTCGGCCAATGCAGCTTCCAGCTCGGCCAGCGGCGTGCCACAACGCACGGTGACCACCAGCTCGCTGGGTTCGTAACTGATGATGCCGGCATAGGCCCGGGTGTCGAGCACCTCGCCCTGCAGGGGGGCACCCCAGAAATCCTTGGTCCCGCCCCCGCGCAGGCGCAAGGTCCGGCCGTCCGCTGCGGCAGCGCGCACGGCGTCGATGAGTTGTTGGCGTTGAGCGTCCATGGAGGGGGATGGTAAACCGGGCGCCCTGCCCTGGCCTTGAATTTTTTGAACGCAGGGGTTGTGGGAAATTGCGATGGGTTCAGTGCACCACCCGGAGCTGCGGCCCAGCACCCCGCACCGCCGACAAAGGAATGCGCGGGTCAAAGGTGCACGTCTCAAGACGTGCGCAAAACCTCGCATAAGCCCCGCAGCGACACCGCCTGAATGTCTGCAGCCAGCGGGTAACTTTCATCGCCGGGGTACACCACCCATTTGCGCGCAGGTTTCAGGTCTTCGCAGGCGTGGTGAAAGCCACGCTCGGGCTTGGGCGTCAGACTGCGTTTGATCTCTACCGCCCATTGCTCGCCGCTGGGCCAAGTGAGCAGCAGGTCGATTTCGGCACCGGCGCTGGTGCGGTAGAAGTAGCCCGTCACGCCCGTAGGGGCGCATGAGAGCAGGTTTTCAATGCAATGCCCCTCCCAACTGGCGCCTACCACCATGTGCGAGAGCAGTTGCTCGCGGTGGCCAATGCCCAACAGCGCGTGCAGCACACCGCTATCGCGCACATACACCTTGGGCGCCTTCACCAGGCGCTTGCCGGTGTTGGTGTGCCAGGGCTGCAAGCGGCGCACCAGCAGCAGATCGCACAGCAGGTCGATGTAACTGGCGGCCGTTTTGGCGTCCACCCCCAGGTTGCGTGCCAGTTGGGCCACATTCAGCAGGCCCCCTTGGTGATGGGCCAACATGGTCCAAAAGCGGCGCAGCGTTTCGGCGGCGATGCGCGGTCCAAATTGCGGGATGTCCCGCTCCAGATAGGTGCGGATGAAGTTCTCGCGCCACTGCAGGCTGCGGGCATCGCTGGGTGCTTGCAGACTGGGGGGAAAGCCACCGCGCACCCACAGCTCGTCGGGCGCGTATTTGCCGATTTCCAGCACGTTCAGGGGCGTCAGTTCCAGATAAGCGATGCGCCCGGCCAGTGTCTCGCCCGATTGCTGCAGAACTTCGAGGCTGGCCGAGCCCAGCAACAGGTAGCGTCCGGCGCCATGGCCTTGTCTGCGTGCCTGGTCAATCAACCCGCGCAAGACGGGAAACAGCCCAGGGGCGCGGTGCACCTCGTCCAGAATGACCAGCTTGTCGAGGTGCCCTTCCAAGTAGAGTTCGGCTTGGGCGAGCTTGCTGCGGTCGCGTTCGGATTCGAGGTCCAGGTACACATGGGCTTGGTCTGCACCCACCGCCAGTGCCAGCGTGGTTTTACCCACCTGGCGCGGCCCCAATAGGGCCACCGCAGGTGAAAAGGCCAGCTCGTCGCGCAGACGGGATTCAAGATGTCGAATTAACATCCTTGCAATTGTGGAACATCATTGGAGTATTTGCAATGTTGTTTTGGGCAACAGTAGGCCACCGCGCCCATGAACGAGCGGCAGCTGAAAGCGCTGGGCCGTCTTGGCCAAATGCTTGTTGCCGATCAAGGCACTGCACGGCACGGCCGGCCCTGGTCCGAGAACAAAAATCTGAAGGTTCAGCTCAAAAACGCAGCGACACCCAAGCCCGCCACCGCCACCCGCATCGCCCACACGCAGCCCGCTCCGGGGTACTGCGCCAGCTCTGCTTCGCTGCGCCCGTGACGGGCGGTAGTGACAAACAAAGTTTTGAGGTCCGGCCCGCCAAAGCAGGGCATGGTGGGGCACATGGCAGGCACCGGCACCTCGGCCAGCACTTCGCCTTTGGGCGACAGCCGCAGCAGGCGGCCGCCTTCGTACTGGGCGGACCAGTAGCACCCCTCGGCATCGACCGCCGCGCCATCGGGGCGGCCACCGTAGGGGGTGGCGCTGCCCCAGGTCCAGCCGGCGGGTTTGGGCGCCATCTGGTGGAACACACGCGGGGCTGAAAGTTGGCCGGTGGCCGCGTCAAAGTCAAAAGCGCGGACCTGGTGCGCGCCCGTGTCGGCCCAGTACGCGGTGCGGCCATCGGGGGACCAGGCCAGGCCGTTGGCCGTGACCACGCCATCTTGCGCGCCGCCCACCCCGCAGTGCAGGCCCTGGCCGTCCAGCATGTAGAGCGCGCCCCACTTCTGGTCTTTGGGTTCGTACAGGCTGCCCGCCCAGAAGCGGCCTTGGGCGTCGCACTTGCCGTCGTTGAAGCGTTGCTTGTCGGTGTCGTACGGCGCGTCGGCCAGCTTGTGCAGCGGGCCACCCCACTCGCGAGCCCGGTAGATGCCGCCGCGCAGCGCCATGACCAGGCCCCCACCGTGCACGGGCGCGATGCAGCCGGGCTCCTGGTCCAGCGCCCAGTGCGCCACCGGGCCGCTGGCCTTCAGGCCATCCACCGCCACACGGCAAATGCGCTTGCCCGGAATGTCCACCCAGTACAGGCGCTGCTCGGACGGGTGCCAGAAGGGCGATTCGCCCAAGGCGTCGGGTTCGGTGGTGATGCGGGTCCAGATGCTCATGCGGGGCATTGTGCCGCTACCGGCACCACGCACATGCCCTGCCGAAGTTATGTACCCCGATCAATCTGCCTTGCCAACGGTTTGTAACTCAGGCGTGGTGCGGCGCAGGGTGGGCAGGCCCACGCCCGAGGCGTCAAAGCCGCCGTCGACCGCGATGTACTGGCCGTTGATGAAGCTGGCCTGGCTGCTGCACAGAAAGCCCACGGTGTTGGCCATCTCTTCGGTGCTGCCGTAGCGGCCCAACGGGATGGTGTCGTAGTAGTCGGAGCGGATCGCCACGCTGTGCACCAGCTTGGCCATTTCGGTCTCGACCGGCCCGGGGCAGATCACGTTGACGCGCACGCCGTAGTTGCCGAACTCGGCCGCATGCTGCTTGGTCATGTGGATCAGGGCGGCCTTGCTGGTGCCGTAGGCCACGCGCAACGTGCTGGCCCGCAGGCCCGAGATGGAGGCGATGTTGACGATGGCGCCGCTGCGCTGGCCGGTCATGATCCTGCCGAAAGCCTGCGTGCACAAGAACGCGCCGTCCAGGTTGGTGGACAGCACATGGCGCCAGTCTTCAAAGGTGGTTTCCAGCGCGGGTTTGAAGACCGCCACACCGGCGTTGTTGACCAGCGCATCCACCCGGCCCCAGCGCGCCAGCACCTGGTCGGCGGCGGCCTGCACCTGGGCGGGTTGCGACACATCGGTGTGCAGGCACAGCACGTCATCCGGGCGGTTCAGGTTTTTTTCAGTGGCTTCCAGCGTGGCTTTGTCCACGTCCAGCAGCACCACTTTGTGGCCATGCGCCAGAAACCACTGGCCGATGGCCAGACCGATGCCGCGGGCACCGCCGGTGATGACGGCCACCGGCAAGTTGGATGGGGGTGTGCTCATGAAAATGTCTCCGAAAAATAAGAGGATTCAGTCCAGGGTGGGCCGCTCGACCTCGACCCAGCTGCCGCTGCGGGCGCTGGCTTGCAGGGCCTGCAAGGTGGCGGCAATGCCCAGGCTGGCGTGCGCTGCCAGGGCGATGGCTTCGTGGTCTTGCGCCTGCACCACGTTGGCAAAGGCCTGTGCGGCAAAGCCAAAACCGCTGCCGCAGGGCGAATGCACCTCTTCAAATGGCACGGTGTTGGCCGTGCCCCGGCGCACGCGCAGCTGGCTGGGCTGGTAGCCATGCGGGTGCGGCTGGCCGGGTTCGGCAGTGTGGTTGAGGTATTCGGTCTCGACCGTGCCCTGGCTGCCCATGAGGGTGGCGCGGCGGTGGTTGGCCACGTCCATGGCACACGAGAAGCTGGCTTGGCGCCCATCGGCGTAGCGCAGCAGCGCGGTCATGCCCAAGTCCACCCCGGTGTCGGCCCAGCGGGCATCGGCCAGCACGCGTTGGGGCGCACTGCCCATGACCAGCTGGATCAGACTGAGCGGATACGAGCCCGCGTCCAGCAGGGCGCCGCCTCCCATCTCGGGCTGCCAGCGGATGTTGCCGGTGCCCTGCGCCAGCGGAAAACCAAAGCTGGCCTGCACCGAGCGCACCTCGCCAATGGCGCCGCTTTGCAGCAGGGCCAGCATGTCGCCGGTTTGCGGCTGAAAGTAATAGGGGTAGGCCTCCAGCAACATGACGCCGTGGTGCCGGGCGGCGGCAAACATGGTCCGCGCGTCCTGCAGGCCCAGGGTGAGGGGTTTTTCGCAAAGCACATGTTTGCCCGCCTCGGCAGCCCGAATGGCCCAGGGCGCGTGCAGGTGGTTGGGCAGCGGAATGTAGACAGCGTCCACCTGCGCATCGGCCAGCAGGGCTTCGTAGCTGGCGTGCGCACGCTCAATGCCGAACTGCCTGGCAAAGGCCTGGGCTTTGGCGGCGTCGCGGCTGGCCACGGCAACAACGTGCACGGCGTCCACAGAGGCCACATCGCGGGCGAATTGTTGGGCAATTTTGGCGCAGCCCAGGATGCCCAGGCGCAGGGGAGAAGAGAACATGGTGGGGTTTTTCAAGCACATACAGCCCAGGCAAGGTCGCCGGGCCGTTGCATTCTGCAGCAAAGCGGTCGGCTGCGCCGATCGCGCTGTCACAGACGCACAAAAGCCCGCGCACCGAAGTGTCGCGGGCTTTGAAGAAGGGCTCTGCCCGATCAGCCGTGGTAGGCCGATTCGCCGTGGCTGGTGATGTCCAGACCTTCGCGCTCTTCCTCTTCGCTCACACGCAGGCCGAGGGTCAGGTCGACGATTTTGTAGGCGATCAGGGAGACCACAGCGGACCAGACCACCGTCAGGCCCACAGCCTTGGCCTGCACCCAGAACTGGGCGCCGATGGAGAAGTCAGTGGGCGTCACCATGGCGGCGGTGACCCAGTCGGCCACAAAGCCGGGGCCACCGAGGTTGGGCGAATTGAACACGCCGGTCAGCAGGGCACCCAGGATGCCGCAGACACCGTGCACACCGAACACGTCCAGCGAGTCGTCGGCGCCCAGCAGCTTCTTGAGACCGTTCACGCCCCACAGGCCGGCAAAGCCGCCCAGGAAGCCAATCACCAGCGCACCGCCGATGCCCACATTGCCCGCTGCGGGGGTGATGGCGACCAGACCCGCCACCGCACCCGAAGCTGCGCCCAGCATCGAGGCCTTGCCACGCATCAGGGCTTCGCCCACACACCAGGCCAGTACGGCGGCAGCGGTGGCGATCATGGTGTTGATGAAGGCCAGCGCCGCGAAACCGTTGGCTTCGAGGGCAGAACCGGCGTTGAAGCCGAACCAGCCCACCCACAGCAGGGCGGCGCCCACCATGGTCAGCGTCAGGCTGTGCGGGGCCATGGATTCGCGGCCATAGCCAACGCGCTTGCCGATCATGAAGGCACCGACCAGGCCGGCCACGGCGGCATTGATGTGCACCACGGTGCCACCAGCGAAGTCCAGGGCGCCCCACTGCCAGATCAGGCCGGCCTTGGAGGTCATCTCATCAACCACTTCCTTGGAAGCGTAGGCGTCCGGACCCATCCAGAACCAGACCATGTGCGCCACCGGGATGTAGCTGAAGGTGAACCACAGCGCCATGAACAGCAGCACAGCCGAGAACTTGGCGCGCTCGGCAAAGGCCCCGACGATCAGCGCACAGGTGATGCCTGCGAAGGTGGCCTGGAAAGCAGCGAACACGATCTCGGGAATGTAAACACCTTTGCTGAAGGTGGCGGCGTTGGCAAAGGTGCCTGCAGCGTTGTCCCAGATGCCTTTCATGAACAGGCGGTCAAAACCACCCACATAGGCGTTGCCTTCGGTGAAGGCCAGGCTGTAGCCGTAGATGAACCACAGCACCAGAATCAGCGAGAAGGTGACCATGACCTGCATGAGCACCGACAGCATGTTTTTGCTGCGCACCAGACCGCCGTAGAACAGGGCCAGGCCCGGCACGGCCATCATCAGCACCAGCAGGGTGGAGACCATCATCCAGCCGGTGTCGCCCTTGTTGGGCACGGGCACGGCGGCAGCGGCCTCGGCCACAGCCGCGGCCGCTTCGGGCGCAGCGGTCTGGGCCAGTGCCAGCGCCGCGGTGCCCAGCAGGCCCAGGCCCACGGCCCAGGTTTTGAGGTTTGCTTTCATGTTGAACTCTCTTTCAGCAATGCAGGGTTACAGGGCTTCGGTACCGGTCTCGCCGGTACGGATGCGAACCACCTGCTGCAGGTCGTACACAAAAATCTTGCCGTCGCCGATCTTGCCGGTGCGTGCACCGGCCTCAATCGCTTCGATCACGCGGTCCACGATGGCGTCGTCCACAGCGGCTTCGATTTTCACTTTGGGCAAAAAGTCCACCACGTATTCCGCGCCGCGGTACAGCTCGGTGTGGCCTTTCTGGCGGCCGAAGCCTTTGACTTCGGTCACGGTGATGCCCTGCACGCCGATGCCCGAAAGCGCTTCACGCACTTCGTCCAGCTTGAAGGGTTTGATGATGGCGGTCACCAGTTTCATGTAGGGCTCCTTGAGAGGGTGGATCAGAAGCTGTACTTCAGGCCAACGACGGCACCGGCTTTGCCCAGATTTTTGTTGGTTGGGGCATACAGGTAGTTGTCGTTGTTGGTATCGACCAGCATCAGCGAACCAGAAAGGCCGTTGCCCAGGTCCTTGGTCAACGTCACGCTGTAATCGTTGTAGGTGTATGTCGGTGCATTCTTGATGTATTGACGACCGACGTGAGGCGTGAGGGTGTAACCATCACCCAGGTCAAAGTTGGCGCTCAGGTCCAGGTAGTAACTGTTCTTGCTGTCGGCATTGCCAAACAGGTTGGAAATGGCGTGCGAGTACTTGGCGGTGAACAAGCCATAGGTCACGGCACCATAGACTTCGTTGGTGTTGGCGTTGGCAAAGCCGGAGACGTTGCCCAGCTTGTTGCCGGAGTATTCGTAGCGCAGGAAACCGACGTCGTAGGCCACATCGCCCACAGCGCCTTTGTACCCTCCATAGAGGTCCACTTCCACAGAACCAGCGGTAGAACCGCTGTCCTTGATCCACTTGATGGTGGAGCCCCAGGCACCCACATAGAAGCCGCTCTTGTCAGCGTAGTCCACACCGCCTTGCAGTGCAGGCTGCAGACGCGACTGGGAAATGCCGCGGTAGCGGTAGTCAGACACCACACCGGCGTTGAAGCCCAGGGTGCTTTCAGGTTCGGCCGCGTGGGCCACCGAAGTCAGGGAAGCGATGGCGGCAGCGATCAGGCTGGGAACGAGGATCTTTTGCATGAGGAACTCCTAGAGAAGAGGTGAATAACGACCTTGCTCAGCATGAAGCGTGCCAAGCGGATCTTTCGCAAAGTCCGCACAAATACGGGTTCCCAAAGGCGCTTGCACTGCTTTTAATGGCGTCACAACACAATACAAGCCCTGCGGTGCACGTTCACGGACGCACAAACGCACCAAACTGGGGCAAGGGAGGATGCATGGGTCTTTGTTTGGTGCATGGACGCGCCCTGGTGGGCTTGAACTCGCCCGCCGTCACGGTGGAGGTGCACATGGCCAACGGCCTGCCCAGCTTCACACTGGTCGGGTTGGCCGATGTGGAGGTCAAGGAAGCACGCGAGCGGGTGCGCTCGGCCATCCTCAACAGCGGGCTCGACTTCCCGCACAACCAGCGCATCACCGTCAACCTGGCACCGGCCGACTTGCCCAAGGACTCCGGGCGGCTGGACCTGCCGATCGCGCTGGGCATTCTGGCCGCCAGTGGGCAGATCGACCCGACCGCCCTGAATGCTTATGAATTTGCGGGCGAGCTCTCGCTGTCGGGGCAGTTGCGCCCGGTGCGTGGCGCCCTGGCCATGAGCCTGGCCCTGCGCCAGCAGGCACAAACCAAGCGCCTGGTGCTCCCACCGGGGAGCGCCGAAGAGGCGGCATTGGTGCCGGGGGCCGAGGTGTTTCGGGCGCAGCACCTGCTGGACGTGGTGCAGCAGTTTTTGCCACCATCGAACGAGCCCGTGCCCGAACCCGGCGAGGGCTGGACGCGGTTGCAAGGCCAGGCCCTGGCAGCGCCCACCGCATTGCCCGACCTGTCGGACGTGAAAGGCCAGGCGGGTGCCAAACGCGCACTGGAGATTGCCGCCGCTGGAGGCCATTCGGTGCTGATGGTCGGGCCGCCCGGCTCGGGCAAGTCCATGCTGGCGCAGCGCTTTGCAGGCTTGCTGCCCCCCATGTCGGTGGACGAGGCGCTCGAAGCCGCAGCCATTGCCAGCCTGGCCGGGCGCTTTGACATGGCCCGCTGGGGCCAGCGCCCCACGGCGCAGCCACACCACACCGCCAGCGGGGTGGCATTGGTGGGGGGTGGTTCGCCGCCCCGGCCTGGCGAAATTTCCCTGGCGCACCACGGTGTGCTGTTCCTGGACGAATTTCCGGAGTTCGCCCGCCACGCGTTGGAGGCCTTGCGAGAGCCCCTGGAAACCGGCCACATCACGATCGTGCGGGCAGCGCGGCGGGCGGAGTTTCCTGCGCGCTTTCAATTGATCGCCGCCATGAACCCCTGCCCCTGCGGTTATCTGGGCAGCAAGGTGCGCGCCTGCCGCTGCACGCCAGACCAGGTGGCCCGCTACCAGGGCAAGCTCAGCGGCCCGCTGCTGGACCGCATTGACCTGCACGTTGAAGTGGGTAGCCTGAGCACGCAGGAGTTGCTACAAGCCCCCACAGGCGAGAGCACCGCCGCCATCGCCGCCCGCAGTCAGGCGGCCCGCACCCGAGCGCTGGAGCGGCAAGCTTGCACCAACACCCAGTTGCAGGGCCAAGCCATTGACGCGCACACACCGCTGGCCCCAGCCGCGCAAGCACTTTTGCACCAGGCCGCCGCCCGTCTGGGCTGGAGCGGGCGCGGCACCCACCGCACACTCAAGGTGGCGCGCACCATTGCCGACCTGGCGGGCAGCACCAGCATTGAAGCCGCACACCTGGCCGAGGCCGTGCAGTACCGGCGGGTGCTCCAAGAACACTGAGGCGCGCCACCCATAATAGGCCTATGCCCCAGGCTCGCTTCGCACCGCCCCATTCACTCAACGCCTTCAGCCTCTGGCTGTCTGTACCTCAGCTCATTGGCTGGGGTGCCTTGTTCTACACCTTCTCGCTGCTCATGGACCCGCTGGAGACCGAGCTGGGCATGACCCGCGCCGAGTCCTCCCTGGCATTTAGCCTGGCCCTGCTGGCCGAAGGCGCTGGCGCCTACGCGGTGGGCCGATGGATTGACGCAGGGCACGAGCGATGGGTGATGTCGCTCGGCTCCTTATGGGTGGGGGTGGGCTTGCTGGCGCACAGCCTGATCGATTCGGTGGCGGGGTTTTATGCGGTCTGGGTCTGGCTGGGCCTGGGCATGGCCGCCACGCTGTACAGCCCGGTATTTGCCATCGTCACGCGACGCTTTGGCACCGAGTTTCGGCGCGCCATCATCACCATCACCTTTCTGGGCGGGCTGGCCAGCACGGTGTTCATTCCGCTGGTGTCGTGGGGCTTTGCGCTTTGGGGCTGGCGCACCAGCCTGTGCGCTCTGGCCGCGCTGCAGCTGCTGGTGTGCCTGCCGGTGCATGCCTGGCTGCTGCGGGGCGCGCCGCGTCCACGCAAAGCGCTGCCCGATCAGCCACAGACGCATTCGGCCTCAGTGAACCGGTTTTTGCGACAACCCGCCTTCTGGCTGCTGGGGCTGTTCATGGTGCTGACCATGGCTGTGACCTCGGCCTTGCCGGTGCACATGATCAATCTGCTGGATGAAGCGGGGCTGCCAGCGGCCTGGGTGGTGGGGGTTCCGGCGGCCATTGGGGTGCTGCAGGTGTGGGGGCGCTTTTTGCTCTTCGTTTTTGAAAAACGCTGGGACGTGCACGCCGCCAACCGCTGGATTCCGGCCCTGCTGCCTGCCGGGCTCTTGGTGCTGGTGTTTGGGGGCTGGCACCCGGCGGCGGCCCTGGTCTTCGTGCTGCTCTATGGCATGGGCAACGGCATGAACACCATCGTCAAAGGCACGGCCATGGCGCAATATGTGAGCGCCGCACACGTGGGCCAACTCAATGGCCTGCTGGGCCTGCCCATTGCCTTGGCACGGTCGGCAGCGCCGTGGATCGTCGGCCTGCTGTGGTCACCCGCTGTGGGTTACCGCTGGGGCCTGTGGTGGATGGTGGCCGCCAGCCTGGCCGGACTGGCCGCGCTGTGGACAGCGCAAGCCCATGCCCTGCGTGCCGCACACACGCACTGAAAGCCTCACTCGGCCCGCGCGCCCGAGTCCTTGACCACCTTGGTCCACTTGGTGATTTCGGTGGCCTGGTAAGCACTCAGCTCTTCGGGACTGGAGAGCACCGTCTCCAAGCCCAATGTCTTGAGGCGCTCGGCCACCTCAGGCAGACGGAACACACGAACCACTTCGGCGTTGAGTTTGTCCACCACCGGCTTGGGTGTACCCGCCGGTGCAAACATCGCAAACCAGGTGGTGGCCTCGAAGCCAGGAATGCTTTCGGCAATGGTCGGGATTTCGGGCGCGGCCGAGGAGCGTTTGGCCGTGGTCACCGCGATCGCGCGGATCTTGCCCTCGCGCGCCATGGGCAGGGCCGAGGGCATGTTGTCGAACATGAGCTGGATGCTGCCGCCCACCAGGTCGGGGATGGCGAACTGGCGCCCTTTGTAGGGCACATGGGTCATTTGGGTGCCGGTCATGGACTTGAAGAGTTCACCCGACACATGCACCGAAGTGCCCACGCCGGGCGAGCCAAACGAGAGCTTGTCCGGGTTGGCCTTGAGGTGCGCCACAAACTCCGATACCGTCTTGGCCGGCACGTTGTTGTTGACCACCAGCAAATTGGGGGCCGAGGCGATCAGCGACACGGGGGCGAAGTGCTTCACCATGTCGTAGGGCATCTTCTCGTAGAGCGCGCCATTGATGGAGTGCGTGCCCACCGTGCCCAGCACCAGGGTGTAGCCGTCGGCAGGCGACTTGGCCACGAAGTCGGCGCCGATGTTGCCGCCCGCGCCGGGCTTGTTGTCCACCACCACCGGCTGACCGAGCTGGGCTTTTTCGCTGAACAGGCGCGCCAGGATGTCAGGGGCACCGCCCGAGGGGAAGGTGACCACCAGCCGCAGGGGTTTGGCGGGCCAGCTTTGGGCAGCGGCCGGGGCACTCAAACCCAGCGCCAGCGATCCGAGCAGGGCAGAAATGACACTGCGGCGCATCCAGGCCGCACACGAAAACGACAACGCCATGGGGGTCTCCTTTTGAATTCAAGCGCACAGCGTCGCGGCTGGCGAGCGGCCTGTCTGTCAAAGAGGAGACGCTTTGAGGGAAGACCCTGCCTCTGGCAATGGAACTTCAGAGGCTGGGCGCCAGCAAGCGCTGCAGCTCGGCCACCGTCTGGCCGCTGCGTGTGGCCAGGTCCTGCACCTGGTCGTCGCCAATCTTGCCGACGTTGAAGTACTGCGCCTGCGGGTGGGCGATGTAGAAACCGCTCACGCTGGCCGCTGGCGTCATGGCCAGGCTTTCCGTCAGGCCCATGCCGATCTCTTCGCACTGCAGCACCCTGAACAGGCCCTGCTTGGCGCTGTGGTCGGGGCAGGCGGGGTAGCCGGGCGCGGGGCGGATGCCCTGGTACTTTTCGGCGATCAGGTCGTCGTTGCCGAGGCTTTCGCCTTCGGCATAGCCCCACAGGTCGGTGCGCACGCGCTGGTGCAGGTACTCGGCAAAGGCTTCGGCCAGGCGGTCAGCCAGCGCCTTGAGCATGATGGCGCTGTAGTCGTCGTGCGCGGCTTCAAACGCCTCGGCCCGCTTGTCGGCGCCGATGCCGGCCGTCACCGCGAACATGCCGGCGTAATCCTGCACGCCCTGCGGGCCGACGAAGTCGGACAGGCAGCGGCTGGGGCGCATGACACCATCGATTTCTTGCTTTTCGGTCTGCTGGCGCAGGCCGTGCCAGGTCATGGCGGTCTGGCTGCGGGCCTCGTCGGCGTAAAACGCGATGTCGTCACCCTGCGCATTGGCCGGGAACAGGCCCACCACCGCGTTGGCCGTGAGCCAGCGGCTGTCGATGATCTTTTGCAGCATCACCTGGGCATCGGCGAAGACTTTGCGCGCCTGCTCGCCCACCACCTCGTCCTGCAGGATGGCCGGGTAGGGACCGGCCAGGTCCCAGGTCTGGAAGAAGGGGCCCCAGTCGATGTAACGGGCCAGCTCGGCCAGATCGAAGTTCTTGAACACGCGCCGACCAATGAATTTGGGCGCTTTGGGCGTGTAGCCGTGCCAGTCCATCGGCGTGGCGTTGGCGCGGGCTTGGGCCAGGGGCCACAGCGGCGTCTGCTTCTTGCCGGCGTGCAAGGCACGCACCTTGTCGTAGTCGGCGTTCAGCTCAGCCACCCAGGCGGCCTTGCCGTCACCCAGCAGGCCCTGGGCCACGCCCACGCTGCGCGAGGCGTCGGGCACATAGACGACCGGGCCACTGTAATGGGGCGCGATCTTGACGGCGGTGTGCACGCGCGAGCAGGTGGCGCCGCCGATCAAGAGCGGCATGCCACGTTCACGGAAATAGGGGTCTTTTTCCATCTCGCCAGCCACGTACTGCATCTCTTCGAGGCTGGGCGTGATCAGGCCCGACAGGCCGATGATGTCGGCGTTTTCTGCCTTGGCTTTGGCGAGGATCTCGTGGCAGGGCACCATCACGCCCATGTTCACCACGTCGAAGTTGTTGCACTGCAAAACCACCGTGACGATGTTCTTGCCGATGTCGTGCACATCGCCCTTGACGGTGGCGATCACGATCTTGCCCTTGCTCTTCACGTCGCCACCGGCGGCGGCCAGCTGGCGTTTTTCTTCTTCGATGTAGGGCACCAGATGGGCCACGGCTTGCTTCATCACGCGGGCGCTCTTGACCACCTGGGGCAGGAACATCTTGCCCTGGCCGAACAGGTCGCCCACCACGTTCATGCCGTCCATCAGCGGGCCTTCGATGACGTGGAGCGGGCGACCGCCTT
>JACCDH011263765.1_pt1 | contig 29315 bp, 33 predicted proteins | sample 7442481 | NCBI WGS metagenome assembly JACCDH01 (sample SAMN15323433, study PRJNA562643) | freshwater metagenome | isolation source: river surface water | place: USA:Blue River Watershed | collected 2017-08-15 | reverse complement strand
CGGCGTAACAACAACTGCAATTCTTCCCTCAATCCCATTTGCAGCAGCTCAAGGCTTGCCGCCAGAAGTTTGGAATGCGGTATCAGTTTTATTGAAAGCTGCAAAATGAAAAAAATATTAGTGTTGGTATTGATGTTGTGTTTGTCAGGATGTTTAGAACGCATTGGGCAAATTGATCGAAATATCAAGCCCTACGGAGCCCACTGGATTAAAGAGGAGATGACGAGGGAGAGTCGAATCGTTGACTGGTTGGAATGCGGTGGTGGTGAAAATTTAAGCGATGGCTATGAGCGTAAATCGGGAATAACTAACAAAGAGTATTTTGATGGTCTTAATTCACGGCGCAAGCAGCTTCGCAATTGCATGGATAGCAAAGGTTACAACTGGATCGAACAGTGCGATACCCGATGCCTCTAAAGATAAAAACACCCAGCGAAACCTATGAAGCAGGTAGTTGCAAAAGCCGCAGCACAAGAACTGCCACCTGGGGCAGGTAATGCAATCAATATTCTGCTAGGAGATTCAAGATGAAAAAATTACTTATGAAAGTCTGTATTCTTATTGCATGCTTTGCTACCAGTGGCTGTACGGCGATGGTTGTGCTTGGGGTGGCTTGTGTGGTTGGGAAGGCTGTGACTGACCACAAAGGAACATGCACACAATGATTCTAGAAGCCGACAACCAAGTCAACCTGCTAGCCACCCAAAACACAACCACCCAAACCAGCACAAATAGCGACAGCAGCGCCAGTGTTGGGATTGCCATGCAACTAGGAGCAAGTGGTGGTGGTCTTGGTTTTACGGGGAGCGTGAGCAAAGGCGGTGGCAATGGCAACGGCAGTGAGAGGACTTACACCAACACGCACATGGCAGGCGCTCAAAGTGTGAACATCAAGAGCGGTTCAGACACCAATGTCAAAGGTGCGGTGGTTGAAGGCAAACAAGTGACAGCGAATGTAGGCGGCAACCTCAACGTAGAAAGCCTGCAAGACACAGCCACCTATGCGGAGAAAAACCAACAAGTGGGCGCATCAGGAATGATTGGTGCAGGCATGAGTGGCAGCGCTAACTACGCCAAGAGCAGCATCAACAGCAACTACGCAAGCGTGACCGAGCAAAGCGGCCTCAAAGCTGGCGACGGTGGCTTCACCGTCAACGTGCAAGGCAACACCGACCTCAAAGGTGGCGCCATTATGTCCATTTAGAACAATGTGATGCACGGTGTCTCTATCCATGATGATTTCGTACTTGACAAGCGACATACAAAAAAGCCAGCTACGAAGCTACCGCCACCATCTGTGGTATTTCTAAAGCATTGAAAGGCATGTCTTATCAAGCCAAAAAGGGCTTACAACCGAGGGGTGTGTAGCGATGAGAAATTCCAGTATTTTCCAGTCCGTATCCAGTGGAAATCCAATGAAGATGAAAATGCAAAAAAACAAACCAAGTCTAATTTTAAAAAAATATTTAAAAATCCTCAAAAAAAATCAAAGTAAACGAATTGAAGAAATTAGTCTGTTTGTTGGGTTGATACTCAAGATCTGTTCCGCTTTTGCATTCTTAGGAGTGATGATTGGTGTTTTTTATCTTAAAAATATTGGATTTGATGAGTTGACGCCATCTATTACTTCATCAGGGATAGGAGGGGCTGTTTTTACATTTGGATTTGGTGTTTTTACTGTATTGATGATTGCATCTTTGTTATCGCTGCCTTGGGTTGTCGTTACATTAAAAAAATTATTGCTGGGCATGGAAAATATGAATGCCCCAATTGTTGATCAATGGTTTTCTAAAAAATATATTTTTGCAATATGTTTTATTTCGCCTACAGCATCTTTTGCAACATTGCTGTTTGATGGTATTTCTATGAGTGAAGTTATTTGCTATGGATTTTTAATCTTGGCGATTATATTTGCATATAAAAACTGGAAGCAAATTTCGGTTTTTAATGGCCTATTCTGTTGTTCACTAATTATGGTCATGGTTTTGTATTCACTTTTTCCATTGATCATTTTTCTTTCAGTCGTGGCGAAGTCTACAGTTATCGATGGCTACTCTAATATTTTTCAATATATATTGCTTTTACTGCTTAATTTTTTGTATGCAGCATGCGTTTCTTACATTGTGGATACGATTGGTACGGATGCATGGTCACGGGTCTTAGAAAAAGCGACAGTGTCAGTATCTATAATGGCTGGGGTGACCGTCGTTCTGATTTATCTAGCGCCTAATTTGTTTCTTAATGGCGTGGCCTATGTAGTTGGTATTCGAGAGAATCAAACACAGGTTAAATGGCATTATGTAGATAAGTCAGAGTATTCAAAGTTTCCTATAGGATTTGGAGTGAATGGGTTTAAAGATGTTGGAGGCAATAAATATTTTTGTAGCTTTAGCATTTTCAGTTTTGGGGAGCATAAAGTTTTATGCCCATTTGATGTCGAAAATCCTAATGCAACAACATGTATTGCATTTGCCGCAAAAAACGTCAGCATCGTGCCTGTGCCAAAGTCAGATGAGTGGCGTTGCCAATCCCCTAAGAAAAACGTGTCATAGATCAGCGAAACTTATACCTTGTGACTCATTCTGAGATTCAACGATTGCAGGTGTAGATACCACTGCATGAAATCCATAAATGGCTTGCAGTAACCATTTTGCGTCGCTGCTGTTCTGCGCTCTCACTTCCGCTGGAACTGCTCTTACGGTGTTTTGAACTTTGGCTTTGACAAGGGCTCTATAGGTTTTCATCACGCGGCACCTATAGCGTAGGTGGTTTGGCAGTGGGCACAGCCATTGCAGTTTTCAGCTGCTGCTGACCCGCCGCAATTTTCTGTCTTGCCCGTTCTGCTTTGACAGCCTCTTGACTGCGTTTAGCTTGGTCTTTGAGGCTCTTGAGGCGTGACTGCTCGGGTGTCAAGGGCTTGATTGGTGCAATGGCTTCTGCAAATTCTGTGTATCTCATACAGTTATTTATGCACGGCTAATACCTATCCAGCTACCCAGCCCAGCCATACGCGATGATCACGTGCTGTAGATGCTTTAAATTGCTGAAAACCAGCTGATTTACATGGGGTCATAGCTTGCATCTACGTCCCGTAGCCGTTCTTTTGGTATCCGTCCACTTTGTCGGGTTTTAGGTTGTCCATTTGTTGTGATGAAACAAAACTACGTTCATGCACACAACAAAAGGACATGCAATGAACGCAAAACAAAAACTTGACCCATCACTACTTACCCAGTTCACGGGCACTGAGAAGTATTACCGCATTAGCCGTAAACACCTCCTAACTGATGGCACCAAATACTTGGCAGAAGCAGGGGAGTGTTTTTGGATGATGGATGCGATTGCCAGTCACCTCGCCGAGATTGGTGCTGCTGATTGGTTTGTATTGGTGCGCATGACTGTGAACGGCGGCAAGGCCACCATGATTTATGAAGATGGCAGCGGCAAAGAACATGCACGCCAAGAAATTCCCTACACAGACTTTCCATTGCAAGCGATCTCTTTGTACGCCTGCTGGGATGGAGAGCACTGGGTCATCATGTTACCCAGTGAATATTGAACTACAAGTCTTGCTTCTCGAAATTAAAATAATTGATTGCGTAGACTAATATAAAATAGTCGTTTAATTATTTAATTTTGGAAGATTTCTAATGGCACGTACATCAGTCGCAAGTCAATTGGCCGCACTCAAAAAGCAACGCGAGGCACTGGAGAAAAAAGAACAAGCGCTCAAAGCCAAGTCATTTGACAAAGTGTTGAGCAAGATTGTTCAAATGGCAAAAGATGCAGGCTTGACCGCAGACGATATCGCCAAAGCCTTTGACTCTGGCAAATCAGTCAAAGCTGCAAAAGGCGCTAAGACCGCCAGTGGTGCAAAGAAGGGCGCATTGGCAGGTAAGAAAGTCGCTGCCAAATACCGTAACCCTGCGAACCCAGAACAAACTTGGACAGGCCGTGGCGTGTCACCAGCTTGGGTGCAAGAACTCAAGACTGCCGGTACATTGAATTCAGCATTAATTGCTCAAGAAGCTCCAGTTCAAGTGGTAGCTGCGCAATAAGTTTCTAAACGAGCTTGTATTGAAGGCGCACTCAGGTGCGCTTTTTCATTGGTGTCTTTGAAGAAGTCAGTGGCAAGGAGTTGCATTTCTTTGATCATGACTTCAATGCCATCAATTGACTTATCACTCAGCTCTTGTGTTCTTATTACTATAAGTATGCGACTTTTTGAAAGTCACATACCTATTTTGCATACGCCCAGAAAAAAGCCCGTTTTGAGACGGGCTTTGCTATTTGTCTGGCACATGAGCTGCAAATAGACGGTTTACTCCCGTCAAATCAGCCCTACAGCAGCGCCGTAAAACAAATACAAGGCGTCTCAGTGCTGAAATAAAAAACGATGCAGCTATGAGCCCCAAATAGCAGTCTGCATTATTGGCGGTCAAGTACACGATCAGTTTTGCCGCTCCAGTGCCCACAGGAGTCAAGGGGCTGGACTTGCGCGTAATGGTCCATTTTCAAAGGCTTGCGATCCTGTGGCGCTGCTTGAAAATACTCGTGCCCACAACGAAAACCCGAAGCCGATGTGTCCGAGTGCATGACAAAAGCGCAGCGATCGCAGCGGGGTGGGTGGATATGTTCTGTTGAGGAGTGTTTGAGCATCGGCTGATTTTAAGATTTCATCGCTCATCAAACTTTGAATGAACCCAAGTCGCTTACGTCCTTACTTCGTGAACGCTCTCGATCCGCCAGTCGCTTAGGCCATAGTCAGGTTCCATGTCGAAGTTGCCACCATCCATTTGTTTGGCAATGGCGTAGGCGTCATTTTTGTTTTCTGCGTCTACGGTTGCGTAGCAATATACCGTGTAACAGGCTGTGACTTTGTATTGCTTCATATGATGCTTTAGCTTTTGATGGGTTACACAAGCTCCACAACCGCTTTGAGTTGTGTGGGGCTGCTATAAAGGTACATCGCAGTTGTTTGTATGCTGCGGTGTCCGGCAAGCGTCTTGAGCAAGTGGATTGCAGTGCCTTTGTTGGCCAGCGTGGTCAAAAACGTTCTGCGGCCACTGTGACTGCTAGCGCCTTCAAGTCCTGCACCTGCGTAGAGTAGGGCGAGCGTTTGCGCCAAGCTATTTGCAGTAAACCCTGCTTTGATGCTCTTTTGGCTTGCAAAAAATGGGTAGCTGCGGTCTACGCAGTTGGCCTGTGCTGCATAGGCTTGCAATTCAGCTTTGAGTTTGGCACTGACAAATACAGTGCGGGCATGGCGACCTTTGGTCATATCGGGCAGCAAGCGAATTTCGTCTTTTACGACCCCCTCAGTTGTGAGCACATCGCTCCAACGCAAGCAAGCCACTTCACCAATGCGCAAACCTGCCCAGTGTGTGAGTAGCACCATGGCCCTGTTACGGGCGGCGTGCTTGCGTGTATCAATGTGAGCCAGTACACGTTCAATTTCTGTGCTGCTGAGTGTTTTTGCTTGTGCCATTGTGTAGTCCTCTAAATCGTGTAATTTCCTTAGTTCTATTGTGTTTTCATAGATTCAGATGGACAACCTGAAACCCGCCAAAGCTTCGGGTTACCAGCAAAAGTAGGGCGCTGATGAACTGGTTGTGGATAACTTTTTGATGAAAATTTTCTTCAATGATTTCAAAGAGATAACCGCGAAATCACGAGAAAGCACAGTTTTTCGTGATTTTCTGTGGATAAAGATGCTGCGCTGTGGATAACGGTGGCGCGCTGCAATACAAGCCCTACAAGCGCAGATCAGTGGGATCAGTACCCAGAGTATTCGGACAGATAAATCGATGTGCTGCAGCTTGTTTTAAGTACTGGATCGGATCGGTGAAAAGGTGCTCTAAAAACTTAACGTACTCATCTAAATAAAAATACGAAAGTTATGACTGAATATCAACTGTCAGGAGTGTGAATTCTTTCACCAAGGTAGTAGATGCCCCACAACGTAATGGTGGTCATTTGAGATAAAACTAAAAAATAAAAAAATAAAAAAACGATTTTTGCAAGATTCACATAAGCAGGGTTGAAAATTGTTTTGACATTCACTCCGACCGCCAAAGCCATGATCGAAACCAAGCTGATTACAAAACTTAAGGCTGTGAGGTAGGCAAACAATTGGGACAGAAAACGTCTACGTGATAGGCGAATGGTTTCTTTGCCGCTATTGTGATGAATTACTAAAGTTGGCGGGTTGCCAGGCATCAACTGATCCATGTCGGCATTACTGAATGTTGCAATTGCCGCCAGTGCTGCTATATAAAATCCAGCCAATCCTTGTGTAAAACCAAGTACTCGTGCAAAAAACCCATTATCGGAAACAAGTCCAGCCCCGAAGCCTATCCAAGTAAATAAGGCGCATGCAAGCCCAGCCAAAATCATTGGGATTGCCCAATTGACCCATGCAGGCAAACTGCTGTCGTGCTGGATACTGAGATAGGCAAAAGGCCTGACTAGCACATTACTCATCATCTGGGATAACCAATAGTTGGTGTAGTGAGCTAATAATACCCTTGTCGATGCTTGCAAAGCAATCAGGAGTAGCGGCATCCAGCACTATGTTTTCTCGTCTGGTGAATGTTTCGTCGAGTCGGTTGATCTGCATCGTCGTACTCTGATCTTTACCGCTGCGATTGGTGTAAGACACCTTTAGTTGGTCAAAGTCCTGTTTAGATCCTTTCAAGTATTGTCGTACGCTGGCCTTAATGCTTGCAAAGCTCAAGGGCGCTACTGATGCAGTTTTGACGGTCAGGGTTTGCTGCTCTGCTTGCAGGTTACCTGCTTGATCGAAGCCAAACTGGTTGTGACCAATCAATGTCATTTCTTTAAAGATACCTGTACGCAAAGCTTCATCTAACATTTGACTTTTATGAGCCAAGATGTCGAACTTGTAGTTCACTCGGTATTGCAGAAAGTTGCCCTTCGAATCTTTTGCGCCATAAGGGTCTTTGAACGAAAAGACGCTGGAGCTTTTAGGACTTGAGCTTAGTTGTTTGCAGAGTTGCGTTAGCAATTCGGCAATGTCATCAGCAAGTATGCCGCTATGCATTGTCATGATTAGCAGCGCTTTATTGGGTACCGTTGCATCCGGCAGCAGCAGCGCATGGCAGGACTTGGTGACAGCTTCAGCTGTATGTTTGCCTGCGGCTCTTAGCGCTCTAGTTTTGAAATGTTTGAATCTTGGATCGGGCTTAGATAAATCTGCGCAATTGAGTAGCAATGAATACCCATCATCTGACTTGATCGGTGTATGTAAATCATCCAATGACTTCATGACAACTTTAGCGTTTGGATTCAGCACATGATTTTTGGCGTTAGGAACAAGCAACGCGTTAAACAGTGAATTTATTGGAGCACATGCGGGGGATGAGATTTTGTATCCCTTTGCCGGGCGGGAGCTGATGATCACATCGTAGAAGTGAACTGGGCAGTGTCTATCTGTGGGTTTTGTTGCCATGAGATTTATATCGTTGATGAAAATATCGTTTGATTCTGCACAACTATCGATAACTTTTCCATCTTTTAAATGAAAAATTAACGATATATAGACACTGCGTAATTAACAAAAATAACAAATTCAAAATAAATGATATTTCTGTATTTTTGTAGAGAAATTGGCTGACTTGATGCATAAATAATTTATGCAACAGGAGGTATCGACCATGACATTTGAAGATGAGCTATACGGGGCCATGTGCAACGCACACCCCGCACTGACAGTACGTGCGTTCAGCCACGCGCTGGGCATGAGCAGTGGCTACTGGAGCAGTATTACAGCGCAGCAGTTGCCAGTTTCCAATGCGGCGCTCATTAATCTGAGTGATCACATTGAGTTTCGCAAGGTGCTAGCTGAGTCTAAGAGTAGTCAGCTAAAGCGCTTGAATGACATACAGCGCATGATTGCCAAAGAAATCGTCAATCGTTTTGCGCTGGAGAATGAATCGTTCGAGGAGGTGTGGGATGAGGTTTCCACATCACTGCGCCAATGCAGAGCCACAGACAACAGCAGCTACGGCGCAATGCCTTTTGTGATGTCGAGTTATTGAGCGTTTTATGAGTAATAGCAAACGATTCAATGTGCTATTTGCAAATCATTAACTAGCTCGTCTTTTGTTAGTCCATCAAACTCAGATCGTTTCAGTTTTAATTTTTCCAACATAAAGCTATTAGACAGATCAAATGAATTTAGCAGCGTATACCAGTTAAGGACATATAGTTTCATTTTTGGGTCACCATCCGAAACAAGGCCAGGGTCACCTTTCGAGCTAAGGCTTTGAAGCTCTCGCTTAATGTGCTTGTCAGCTGACGATATTTTTCGGCCTACAAGAATCAGTTCGAAATACATGTTATCCGCATCAAACTCGGGAAATCCTCGAATTATGTCTGCGTAGTCTTCTAGTTGACGAAGATGTTTTTTATTCAGTGAAACTGCAGGACGTTTTATTTCAATAATGAGACATTTGTATATTTCATTACCATTGGAGTCGAAGGTTGGGTTACGTCGTGCTAAAAATAGGTCAGTTTGGCGTTTTGCTCCATCTATATCCTCTGCGCACTCTATATCATCTTTATTAATCACATCAAGTGCCATAGCTTGGTCGCGAAATTTTTTGGCAATCTTTGTAAAGGTATCCTCCTCAGCTCCAAGAGTCGTATATTTAGGGCCAAAAAGCCATGTATTGTTTTCAATAATTTTTTGGAGATCTGGTGTCTCAAGAACATCACGATAGTGCTCGTTCATGATGCATCTTAATTTTTCAACTGCTACGGACCGTCTCTGAAGAACTTCAATTGTAGAGACAATATTTTCAAGTGATGTTCGTTGCAGTTGATTTGCTAGCTGTTTAGTAGACTTCTCATCTAAATCTAAAGCCCCGTTAAGGACTTCGAGCAATGCATCGTTTTCATTAGAAATTGCTAATCGATCAAGCAATCGAATGATAATTTTCAGTTGCTTTTTACTGGCATTATTAAATACTTGTGGATCAGCAATGTAAATTTGTTTAACCAACTCACGGGCATTGGTGTGTCTCCAAGCTTTTTCTTCTTCATCTAAGCCCACGTATGTTGGGAAGTATCCTTTTTCCTCGTAGTGTTTGACGACTTCATTCGCCTTTTTTCTAAGAAACTCTTCGTAAATAGAGTTTGTGACCGTACTAAGTTGCCTCAAGATATTTTTCCAAGTATCGGAGGCAGGTGTATGCGCAGTAGGTTCGAAAAGACTTTCTTCAGACGAAAACGTGTCCGCCCAAGAAGATGATATGCATACGCTGGTAAAGAAATTGGGTTTATTGTTTAGAGTGCTTAGTGTTTTAAAAACTAGTTCTCCGCGGCCATTCATCAGATAGATGTAGGATTTCTCTGAGGTTGGCCGATCTTCCCAACGGATAACTTGGACGCCAAAGGTGTCTTTTTTTACAACCAATTCTTTTTGCGTAACCTCATTGGGAGGTACCTCGATAAGTACGCCGTTGACTCTTAGCATTTTGTCTGGGCGAACGGCGAGGAACCAACCAAATTCCGTAGAAAACTTCTCGCGCAGCGATTTAACGTCAGGTAAATTTGAGGTGAAATTAGTCAGTTCAACTATTGTGCCTTGAGATATTGCTTGAACTGAGGGACGTTGATCAGTTGGGTTGAGCGGGGAGCCTTTGTAAGCTTTGATATCTGTTGCATCAAGCTCGATCACTGCATCGCCTTCCTTGGTACGTGTATACCAAGCCGCATTTCGACACAATCGATGAAAAGCAAGGCGACCGCGTCCGTGAGCCCCGTGTTGACCAGGGTCTGCCTTTTTTGACGAGTCGTAGAAACGACCGAACGTTTCCTTCAGTTTGGTGTGATCAATGCCTTCGCCATCATCAAGGACAGATGCTTTGGTAATAGCATGCATGTCGTTTTCGATAAGCGTCACATCAACGTTGTTGGCTTTTGCATCAAACCCATTCCATACTAGTTCAAAAAGTGGTGACCACAATTCAATGTTCTGAAAGTGCTTTTTGATACCCTCGTTACCGATCTCAGCTACACCTGAGAATTTTTTCAATACGCTCATGCTATGCCTGTATGTCGTTTGTTGATTTGATGAATAGTACTTTGCTTCAATTGCAAAATACGAAGATTTTCTTAAAAAAATATTCTTCAGGTAGACGACCATGAGCAACTGCGGTATGCGCTTTTGTGTAGTGATGTATGACTGGGGCTGTTTGCGCTCATTAATCTAAATAGAAATGGGTGATTCCTTTCAAAGTACAAGGAAGAGCAGCTAACTAGCAAGCCATCCAACCCCCATCATGATCAATTCATCTGGGTATTTTCTCGATCTTTTATTACTATAAGTATGTGACTTTTTGCGAGTCGCATAGGTGGTTTGCAAAGTCACATAGCTGTTTTGCAAAGTCGCATATCTGGTCCAGAAAAGTTACATACCTACTTTGTAGCGGACTAAATACATGTGAAGGACGCTCCAAATTTAGGGCGTAAATAACTCACATGATCAAGATTACCGTTAACACAGCAGTTTATGAAGCACTGCATCACGCATTCCCAAAAGCTTCCTCCGCGCAGCGTGCGCTCAATAAATACATCAGCGTGTTGGAAACCATGCTGTTTCAGGCGTTGCAGCATGGCCGGACACCACAGCAACGCAAGCTCGATTGCTATGCGCTGTCTTTGTACCGCTTAGCAACAAGAGGAGGGCAGATTGGCCCCGACCGCATCAGACTGCACAAATGGCTCAATGACAACGACTTGGCCTTGGTGCAAACGGTAGACAAGGGCTCCAACCTCAAGGGCAAGCTGTCAGAGGTCAAGCTGACACCTTTGGTGACCATGACCAACACACTACAAATAAAGGACAGCATATTGAACAACCAAACCAGTGACCAAGAAATAGACATCTACCTGCGCGGCAGCGATGCCAGCAATCAAGAGCTTTGCGAATTGCTGTACCCAGACTTTAAAGCGGACAGGACTGATGCAGAGCTACTGATGGTGTTTGACCCCGTGCGTGTAGATGTTGAGTCTTTAAAAAACTATATCGTTTGGGTCAATACCGAAGCCAAGTACCTGACGGTGGATAAGAAAAATCATGCCTTGCGCCAAGCCCGTATCGTTTTGGCTGTGTCACAGGTGTTTAACGGTTTGTATTTCCAGCGCAAAAAGTCCAGTGAGTTTGGCCGTAACTACTATGAGGGCGTCAGCGTGCAGAACGTCAACAAAGAACTGCGCCGCGCCATGTTGGGTAATTGCTGGGAGTACGACATTAGAAGCAGCGTCATTGCTTGGAAGATGGGTTTTGCACGCGACTGTCTGACAGCGCAGGGCTCAGAGCAAACGGTGCGTGAGGCATTTCCAGCGACGACCTGTTTCTTGGAAGACAAAACTGATTTCATGAGCACCGTGCGCTATTTCACTTTTGATGCCAGTAGTCCCGTGCTTGATAAAGACTATCAACTCAAGCGGCTCAAAGAGGCATTTACTGCCATCAGCTTTGGTGCGCGTCTTACCAGTCAAGGTTGGCAGAACGCCACAGGTGATTGGACCAATCCTGCCTTGGTTGAGATCATCAAGAATCCCGATGACCGCAAACGTTTTCTTGCAAACAGCACTGTGAGGGCTTTCATCCAAGAGCAAAACATGTTGGATGACTATTTGTATGGTCAAGTCAAAATCCAGCATCCAGAGCTGTTGACCAGGTCAATTCTGCAAACCCACAGCGGCAGACCCAGCAAAGCCAAGGTCTTGGCCTATTTGTACCAACATGCCGAAACCGCTGTCATGGACGTGGTGCGTGAGGTGGCCCATGCCAAATCCCGCATAGCCATTGCCAATGTGCATGACGCCATTTTCTTTGAGCATCGCTTGGGACTTGATCTCAAGTGTGAGATCGAATACCAAATGCAAGAGCGCACAGGCAACCCCTATTGGCATCTAACGCCCAAAGAACTCAAACGCTATGAGCCTCGCTTGCTGGATGTCAAGCGTGAAGAGCAAGCACATCGCGCTCGCATTGCACAAGAAGAGGCCGCAGCGAAGGGATTCACGATCAATCGCTTCGTCTGCGTAGACGAATCAGAGTGGTCCAGTATGTCGAGTCCTTCCAAAGCATCGGGTTACCAAGAATCAGGTTGTCCATCACCATGGTCTGAAAATAAATTAACAACTCCTGTAACAACAAATGGAGTTTGAAATGAGTAACCTGAGTTCTTTGAAACTGATCGCCTGTCAGCGCCAACAAGGTGGCAATGCAAATGATGCCCGTCGTAAAAAACTGAGTGAAAAACTCGCCGAGCAAATCCAACTTGCCAAAGCACAGCAGTCGGGTGCAAGTTTTGAGCTAGTTAAAACACGTACGGTTCGTGATCCCAAGACAGGGGAGCGTAAAACTGAAGAAATCCCACGCAAGCTCAAGCCTTGGTGGTGGGCGGGTGACAACGGCAAGACCTGCATTACCGTGCGCTACGGTGCCAAGACACTGGAGATCGTCAAAGGCAAAAACGCCATTGAAACCACGGGGCTTGCCAGTGTCATCACCACTTTGCAGGTTCTTAAAACAGCGGTCGAGGCAGGGGAGTTGGACCCACAAATTGAAGCCATCAGTGCCAAGTCCAAACCTGAATTAGCTGCGCCCAAAGTGACGCCAGCAAAGACAGCAGCCACTAAAGCGGCATAAATTTCTATCCTTGACCCATGTACAAGCCGATCTTGTGTCGGCTTTGTTTTGGCGGCGTAATCAGTGCCGTGCTTCTATCGCAGGGCCTTCTTGCGCTTGCTCTCTAAGAACGGGGTTTCCAGCTGATTAAATGAGGCCAGTGTGTTCAAAATGTTGCGCTGGTCGCCTGCTGGGTAGAGGGGCTGTTCTGGCGTGCGGTCTGGCAGCATGAAATTGTGCTCAAGACTGAGCCAGTTGTGAGAGCGCCATGCACCATCGTTCAACGCTTGAGTCATGTCCCGTTGCTGCGTTGGAGTCCAGCGTGGTTTGGATTCCACAGGGGCCTTGCAAGGAAACTTGCCAATCTCCACATTGGCGATCAATTCGGCGGCAGCTTTTTTACTCTGACAGAAGAGGGCGCGTGTGGTTTTCTGTTTACGTTTGGCTGTCTCCACGTTGTCCCTCAAGTGTGGGCGATGTTGGGGTGCTAGGTTCAAATGCATGCCCATCTCGTAGCACCCCCATTCATGAAAACGATCCGTGTGTTGGCTTTGGCTCACGCACTGGTTGAGTGCCAAAGCTTGGTACGCTGGAATAATGGTGCGCTTGGCTTTTAAATCCAGCGTGTGCAGCTGGTACTTGGCATCTTGGTTGTAATGTGTGCCACGACAACGAGCGTTTTCCCAAACCTCTAAAAATGCAGCACATGCAGTGCGTGGATCAAGGCAAAGTGGGATGGCCATGCAAATCATCTCAGGCCATGCTGTGACGAGATCTTTGGTGCCCAGTATTTCCAAACCCACCGTCACAGACGGAGGTAGTGCCAGTGTCATCTCCATTTGCGGTGAGTCAAACAGCTTGGCCGCCTTGGCTTGCCACCAATGCATCAAACACGGGCAGTCAAACACGTCCCCAAAGTCTTCCCACACCTTGACCAGTCTGGCGTCTTGGCAATCCCCCTTTTGTTGGCAGATCCACCAGTAGTCTGGGCTGGATCGCAAAAACGCGAGCCACCAAAAATGCAAACTAGATGTGACCGTTTGCATTGACCGCCGCATGTTTGTGGGCTGATGCTCCATCTTTTGTCTCCTATTTGCTCGCTGGTTAAAATGGCAAAAGTATTAAAAATGACAAAAAATGATAAGCCATGTGACATGTCACGTCGCTTAATCGGTTTGCAACTTAGTCTTGGCCCCGCAGCGCGGTGCTGTTCAAACTTTAAAGGACTCAGTCATGCAACTCACTAACGGAGCTATCAAAACGGGCTCAAAAAATCCAACTATTCCATTGGGCCCCAAAGGCCACATCATGGTCAAAGATCGCGATGTTGATCTAGAAACCTTTGATCTCAGCGACTTTGTGTTCGGTGGCAAAGGTAAAAAAGAAGGCGAAATTCGCCCATCAACGAAAAACACAAAGCAGCTTGAGGTGGACAAGTTTTTGGCCGAAGGTGCTGAGCTGTTCAAGTTGGGCGAGAAGTACGAAACAGAAGTTGTGGCCCGTGGACACCAAGCTTTGTATGAATTGTTGGGGTCGATTTACGGCTTGGCACTTCGTATAGAAAACAGTGATCAGGCAGACAAAATCAATGAAGCCATTCGCAAGAATCTCAAAGATGCGCACGATATTAAAGTGCAGAAAAATTCCAGCCCCATGGCAACCTTGGTGCGGTATGTGATTCGTGCGGACAAGCTGGCGGCCTCACGCTACGGCAAAGTCTTGCAAGTTGCACGTGATGAAGACTTATCACCTGAGGAGTTACCTGCTTACATCACACGTCGTGGTGGGATTGCACAAATTCAAGACACCGAAGCCAAGCAGTTAGCCAAGACCACAGGTGAGGGCGTGAGCAAAGAGCGTTTGGCGTTAATGCGTGAATATTTTGAACTTATGGGGTCGGCCTCTAAAGAAGAGTTTACCTACGGCGGCGATGTCATTGTCCATAACGAGGATAAAAACACAAAGGCTGAAACTGCATCATTCTGTGTTTTTGTCGCTCATTACGAAGGTGGAAACAAGTACAAGATGGTCATGGCCAATGATTTGGGCAAGAGTTTTGAGAACACCTTGATCAAGTTCATTGGCAAAAGCATGCCCAACGATTTGCATGTCTTGGAGCGTGGTATCCGAAACTTGAAGAAAAAGCTTTCGGTGGACGAGTCTCAACCTGCAGGTTTGCGACAAAACATGAAAGATCAATTGGCACTGCCCATGAAGCACAAGCAAGCTGATGTGGTGATTGACGTGGATGCATCTACGCCCCAGATCGCAGATGACGACCATAAAGCCTAAATGGTGAAACCTGTGATCCATCCAGTCTGATCAGATGCAAACGCAAGGTCAGACTGGCTTGGGATCAATCTCGCATGCAAACAACTATGAACTGAGGTGTCCGATGTCAACTTACATCATTATTGAGCGAAGAGAAAACGCAGCCATGGTGCATGCGGCTGAATCCCGAGAAGCATTGGCCTGCGAGATCGCTAAGCAGTTGATGTCCTATCCGGGCTCATCAGACGCATTGATGGCCGTGAGTGATTCAAGCCCCATTGCGAGCTTGGCCGTGTTGCAATCTTCGGCACTTTGTGCGTTGGACTTAGACGATGAGCTAGAGGCTGTGTGGCGTGGGGACGTGCAGCAAATCTTTGAAGGTATGCAGGTTTTTAGAAGGCGGGTTGAAGCGGCGAGTGCGGAGCTTTCCAATGCCTTAGACGAATTGAATGAGGTTTTTGGGCAAAGCGAAACATTTGAAGACATTGAACCTCATGACTACATCAGCGTCACAGATGTCATGGAGGGGCTCAGTTTGGATGAGATGCATTACGAGTTTCGTAAGTCGCTTCAAGGGGTCTTGAAGTTTCACAACTGTACTGATTAAACAGTTAAGTGTTATCGTCAAAAATGAAGTCTATGGTCTCTCTGATTTCAGGAGTCGCATTAACAATTTTCATCCTTTTGAAGGCTTGCAAGCCTAGCGTCTTGATAGGTGATGCTAGTAATGCACTGAGAAAGCTATGTGGAGAATTTTCTACGCCGTCAAAATCGATCACTATGGATTTTCCAGAATTAACCTCTGGAAATAGCCTTTTGTCACGAAAACGAATGGCAGCCTCTTTCTCTTCTGCATGGCGTCCAAAATAATTGGAAATGTTCAAATAAAACTTTCCGTCTGCTTCAGTAGAGTCAGCAATTTTTTGCTCAACTTCCGCACCAGCTCTGAATTCCTGCATCAGTTTATGCAAAATGAACGTTGGGTCATCCTCAATTTTCAGTGCGACCAAAACAAAAGTGCCTGGCCAGTTTTGCTTTAGGGTTCGCCCGGTCACATCTCTTGGTGAAACATGCAAAAGTCCATCTCCGGAAATGACATGCATGTCAGCATTAAGGCGTCGAATAATATTTGTCGAAATATACAACCCCATGCCTGCGTTGTTCTTTGTTGTATATGGATCGTTACTACCAAATGTTCCTGAAACCTTCGGTTTGATCGCCACCTTAATGGCCTCCTCATGTGATTCCTGTCCTGGGTATGCCTGTTCAATATGCTTCTTTACGCCGATACCTACATCTGCAATGATGAAGTGAATTTCATTTCGCTTGGCATACCAAGTGAATTGAACGATTGATGGAATTCGTATTCCTCGAATTTTCGAGCTGCCAAAACATCGTCCATGCTCCATAGTGTTGTACAACAATTCACCAAGGACGTATCTGAGAGTACTCGCGTATTCAACGTTAAATTTCTGTGTGTATGATTCTGCTGCAGCAATAACTAACTTGAAATCATTTGAATTTCTAACCGCAAATAGTGGTTTGAGTCGGTCTCCTTTAAAGCGATGATCCTCAACTGGTAAAACAGAAAATAAACCACGCGCTCCCATTTTTCTCCACATTGAGCTCGCACCAGTTTCAGCATCCGATTCAACGAAAGAGACTCTGCATCCTTGTGACTTTAGTTGCCAGGCATACAGGACTAATAGAGACATGGCTTGATAGTTCGCTGTTAGACAGCCTGTTAAATCTATGCGAACAGGTACATCGTGAAGTGCCCAGTTAAAGAAATTTAAAAAACTATCGAAGTCGTGAATATCATGATCTTTGAACCGGAATTTCGCTGGTAGCTTCAATGTGACAGTTGATGATTGGCTCAACTGATCTTTTATCAAACGCAATTGCTCAAACATCATTTTTTGACTTCTAAAAATTTATACATATTCATTTCGTGCAAGCATGCATCTCACGTTGGTATCGATGCAGTCGCTATGCTTTTAATTCGCATCTAAACCGTTAAAATTACAGCATGTATTCAGAGTTTTATATGAGTTAAATTTAATATTTTCAATATTGATCTTTATTTCTTGAAAATTTCTATCCATTGTCGAATCTCCTTCTGCTGCATTTTGCCTATAGTGAGATTCTATAAAAATGCAAAATTCGGCAAAAACACATTCGCTACGGATGGGGTGTTTTTTTCGTTCAGACAACTGGCCGCTTTGTAAGAGCCAAAAATATCAGTCGTTTCTCTAACTCAAAACACGCCAACTGAGCTGCCATTGGATTCTTACCTGCATCAATGTCTAACTTGTAGACCTCGCCAGCCGTGGTGATCTGAACCTTGACCGTGCCAGCTTCACTTTTGTATTGGTACATGACATCCACACGCGGAAGATGTTCATGTGGGTCCATGGTCTGCGATACCTTGTGTTTACCAATCTCCAACAGTTCAGATGGCAACTCCCAAGCCGATGTGATTTGCTTTTTGTAATCAGCCAAGGCCTGTACAACCACGGCCAGTGTTTTCTCAGGCCCCACAGTACCAACGAGCGGCACTTCGCCACTGAGATCTTCACCGGCCAGCAACCGCGCATGAAGGCGGCGATAGAAGCCAATCGCCAGTGTGGCTTTCTTCATCTGTTCAATGGCGCTTTCAGCATAGTGCTCAAAGTATTGGGTCAGTTGTTCACTCATGATGTATCTCGTTTGAAATTTGAGCCGTGAGAGCAGGTGAGGGGGATGAATTGATTCAAAAGGGATTAAACCGGCTGAGGCGCTTGGGCCTTGAGCCGAGACTCAAAATCGTCTTTGAGTTCGCTGCTTTGTGCAACTAAAGAAATTGACAAACCCGTGCCCATTTGCACCAAGCTCATGATGTTGTTGTTGGCTAGCTGTGCCGCCATGATGGCGCGAATTTGTGCAGCTTCACCACCCGCAGCATTGGGATCCACGACACCAGCAAATTGCTTAGCTTTCATCAACGGAGTCAAGTGGCTGTAATGCTTGGTGATCATCAGCACAGACGTGCCCATCTGCTCCGCCAAATCATGGATGGGGATGCCCTCCAACAAACGCTGTGTCGCGTAGTAGTGACGCAAGCTGTACAAGCTGCGCTCTTTGCTGGTGACAGGGCAGTTGAGAAGCTGGGAGTCTTCCAGCCACTGACGAAAAGGTTTGTTCCAGTTGTCTGGCACTGAGCCATCCGACAACCTAAACAAACGCTTGGCCACACGTTTTTTCAAAACCTCTTCAAGCGTCATGCTGCGCAAGTCAGGACTGAGCTGACGTAGGCGCTCTAAAAGCAGCCAACAACTGTTGTGGGCTACAAAGTTACGCGCACCACGTTTACCGCGCTGTAGCCTGAAATGCAGAATGGGCTGACCATCACGTATTTCGACATCAATGTGTCGCCACTCCAAGTATTCAGCTTCTGTGCCAGCACGCATCCCAGTGGCCGCCATAAACGGCACATAGATTGCCAACAGCTCTCGAATCATCTTGGTTCGTGCTGTGCGCCCGTTATCAATAAAGACTGGGGCATAGGTCATCAAAGCTTCTAATTCTTCATGACTGAACTCAGCGCGTCGATCACTGTCAGCGCCTGTGTTCTTGGTCATGGGGCGTTGGTACTCGGTCATGTAGCCGCGCTCAATGGCCTCGTCCATGATCAAGTTGAATGCTGCGTTGTGATTGTTTTGGGCACTGCCAGAGAGTTCACGACCGACTTTTTCACGTCGCCATGTGTGGAACTCGGAGATCACAGCAGGCTTGATGCCATCAATGTTGTAGTTACCGTAGAAGGGAATCAGGTACAACTTGATCGCAGAAATGTAGTCCCGAGTGCTGGGCTTAGCGGTTTGGGCCTTGACTTCGGCCTCCATGCGGTGCAAAACTATCTCTGCAACGGGCTTGAATTTTTTGCTGATGATGGGGCGACCTTCTTCGTGATCGAAGGTGGCTTTCATCCACATGCGCTCTGCGAGCTTGATGGCGGTGTCTAAATCAGTGGTGGCAACACTGCGACGGAACCAAGTTTTGATGCCGTCTATCTTGTAATGAACTTGCCATTTCTTGCTGTCGTCGCGACGCACGAGACGAAGTAGTTCAGGCCTGATGACAACGGTTTCAGACGAGACTATACGCATGGCGCTAGTTTATGGGCCTTTGCGAAGAAAAGCAACCAGCGACCTGTATATTAACCGTGCGATAACCGTGTAATTAAAGTATAAAATAAAAACAACGAGGTAAGTCGTTGTTTTTATTAGCCTTTTTGGCTCCTCAACCTGGGCTCGAACCAGGGACCTACGGATTAACAGAGCAAGCCAAGTGCGATAAGTTGTTTTCTAATCTTGAATATACACCAAAAGACACAAAGCACCAAAAGACTATTTAGGCGATGGTCCGCGAACGTTTTCGGGGCCACTTTAATTGGTTTCACACATTACGCACGTAATCAACGAGCATGAAAAAACCCCGCAAAGCATCAGCCATTGCGTGGTTGCGTGATATCAGCCAAGGTGGCTAATCAGTTACAAAATGATATCTGTCACGATTTTGCGCGGGTTTTGAGAACGTTTCGCACCTGTCTGTCGGTCAGACAGTAGTCACTCGCAAGCTGTCGCACCGTTTGGCCACGTTGTGCCGCTTCCTTGATCTTGGCGTTTCGGCGGGCCAGTTTTTCTGCTGCACTTTTTGGCAAGTCGATAACCTGCCCTCCGAACACCTGGGACAGTTTTATTGCATTGCCAAGCCCCACCATCGTGGCCAGTGGGCTTGATGGTTTTGGAATCAGTGGCACATAAATGCTCTGCCTCACCTCGGCCATAGCAAGGCGGGCACGCTTTCCGATGATCTGGTCAATCTTGGCCGCTGTCATGCTGGCACCGTGAAGCCGCCACGCTTGATGATGGCCGTCTTGGCCCTGGCCGCGTTCATCCTGGGCGGTTTCCATTTTGGCCGCTGTGCCGCCTCTTGGTCTGCCACCTCACGCGCTGACTGTCGCAAGGCCGTGGCCGCGCCCATAAAGTCCTTTGAAGTCGATCAAATCTTCCCGTGCTACACCCATTCGTGCAGCGGAGGTAACCATATTGGCCACATCGACTTGGTTAATTGGTGATTCACGGGAAAGCTTTTTGATTGCCTCGCCCATTTCAAAGTAAACATGCGTCAACTTACCGGCTTCATCGCGAGCACCTTGCACTTGCTTTGCAATTCCACTCATTGCAGTTTCGAAGTCTGCAGCAAGCTTAATTGGTTTTCCAAGTGTTGCAGCTGCAGCCAGCGAACCTCCGATCATCAAGCCGCCGCCCATCATCATGTCGCGGCCAGCATCACGCCGCGCTATACCTTTTTGCATGATGCGATCGCGCTCTTTCAATGCAGCGATTTGGCTTACGATGACTGCAATTTCTTGCTGTGCATAGCTCACACGCAGAGCACTTCCAGCCGCCCCGAGTTTTTCTTGAGATTTGATTGTTGAATTCAGTTCTTTGTTGCGCGACTCAAGCTGTTTGATAGCGCCTCCAACCTCACCAAAACTTGATTTAGCTTGACTGATTGCACTCTTGAAACTACTTGCTAGTGCGCCGCCTATGGTTACCTGGGCGCTAAAGTTTTTCTTCGCCATGTGTATGTTGTCCTAAAAAAAATGGGGGTCGTCAGGCTTCCGGCCTCGTACCCCCTAAAGGCGCTTCGGCTTTCCGGCCTAGGCGCTGAACCAAAGGAAAAGCACACTACGCGCGCCGTGTGCAATGGCGCAAGAAAATCAATCTCTAAAACGGTTTACAAAGTTGCTTTTTTGGTGAACCTCTCGGCTCACTCTTGATGCCTTCATTGCGCCTGCTTCAAGCATGGTCGCGGCACGTTTGATCTGCATGGTTGAAAGCTCTGGCCAGCGGGCTTTGATGCGGCGCTCTGCGTCTTCTCGCTCAAAGGCAAAGGCGCCACGCAAGCCGCCACCAGCCAAAACCACAATCACGCGGGGCTCGTCTTCGCTGTTGCCTTCTCGCAATGAGTAGTTGGCAGCTTCCAAAACTGCGGCCACGTCACCAGGCAAGCCGCTTGCGCGGCGTGTCAGGGCTCGAACGATGCCGGTAAACATTAGGCGGCCACCCAAAACTTGCCAGCGTCAGGGCATACCGCCTCTGCACTGAGCCACGCCGTCACATGAACGTCGCCGTTTTGATTCAATCGGCTCACCAGAATTTGCAGATCTGGTCCAATCACTGCGGCGGACATGGAAAAGTCGCCAATCAGGGTTTTGTCTGTGGCGTCTGTCAGCTCGGCCTCGATGCCGGAGGCTGTCAGGCGGCCATCGTTGCGGATTTGAGCGCCTGTTGCATCTGTGCCCACCAGCGCCTTGAGCTCGCCAAAACGAAGGCCGGCGGAGGCTGCCTTGGCTAATGTGAACGCCGTGGGCGTATTCGCCAAAATGGCCTCTGTTGCCAGCACGTCCACCACTTTGGTAATGCCAGCCACGATTGACGCCAAAAGCTCGTCGGCCGTGGTTTGCTCGCCGCGCGCTTTTTGGTTTGCGCGGGTTAATTTGAATCGAACGCCAAAACTCTTTTGGCCGGTGCGTGTGATTGTTGAAACAAACAATGGCAGATCGCTATCAGGCGTGTCTGCGTCGTCTGCCACTTCCTCGAACGTCGCGGCGTTGACCACTGAGAAGCTCACCGGCTCACTGCGCAGGGTCATGATCTTGCTGTCGCTGCCTGATTCGATGAATTTAGGGTCGTCATGCTCAGGCAAGAAAACCAGATTTCCGCCAGCCTGGGCAAAGCGGCTGCCTCGGAAAATGGCTTTTTCGATTGAAATAGTTTCGCCAGCCATGTTGCCACCGGTGCCCACAATGATCTTGCCGTCTTTGTCCACGCGAACCGACGTTTGTTTCATCACCAATGTGCGAAGGGCCGCGGCACGCTTTGGCAGAAGTTGAGGCTCGTCCATGCCAGGGCGGTGGCGAACGTCATAGGGCAGGGCGCGCTGTGCCTCGCCAATGATTTCGATAAGTGGGTTTTCGTAGTTGGTCGATTTGGCCATTTGGTTAAGTCCTTTGGTTTGGGTTGCTGTCAGGGGCATATTCCCAAAAGCTGGGATTAATTTCCTCTGGCGCTTTTTCCTTCGGACATAAAAAACCCACCGGAGTGGGCTTTGTGTCAAACGGCCTTTGCCTGGTTTTTCTTTTCCTCAAGTATTGCCAGCATCAGATCGATCAATCGCATGGCGTGCTGTTTGTTTTCTGCAAGCTCAAGCAAAGCCAGGGCACGATCTAAGTGTTCATAAGCTGCGTCGGTGTACGCACGCCCGATTAAAGCGGCTGAGACTTCACAAACTGGCAGCGGCTGCGTCTTCGCTGCCTTGGTAGGGGCGAAGTAGCTGCGGGCGCTTTTAATGGCTTTAGCGAGGCCATTGGAGTTTTCAAATTTACGCATGTTCTTCCTCATCATCTGGTGCAGGTTCGGCGGCAAAGTCCATTTCTGCGGTTTCAGTTAAAGCCTGGTCAATTTCAGCCAAGATCAGTGCCTTGATCTCGCGCTCGTTCGTATTACCCACGACTGAGGCCACCACACGCTCAGGCACTCGGCGCATGTTGGCTTTGACGATCTCAAGCAAGTTTCCAAGGTTGTGCATCACCGTTTTGAGATCGATCACTTCGCCTTTGGCTTTCGCTGATTCGATTTCAACCAATTCAACCTCGGCCAATAACTTACGGCGGCGCAGTTCTTCGTCGCTCGCCTTTCTTGGGTCAACTGCCACGGCGTCCTGTACCGCCGTATCAACTCGCCATGCGATCACCGCTGCCAAGTCGAAAGACCACTCTTTTCCCTTTCCTCCACGTGACACCACTGGGCACCCTTTACTTACCCAGCGGTCTACGGTAGGCAGGGAAACCGCGAAGACACCAGCCATTTCGGCCCGATTAACTATCTTTGACATAAACATAAAACTCGTTTTGAAACTTCACTCACACATGGTTTAAGGTGGGCTCTTAGACCCCGCAGCGGGTGCCGCCCTCAAAAGGACCCTTCGACGGGACGGGGGGTGGGTGGCCCATGCCTTGCCAAGCTCATGCTGCTCACCACACGATTGCAATGTGTCGGCATGTGTCACTGTGTCACCCCCTAAAGGGTGGTGACTACAAAACGACACATAAAGTGCCCTGTGTCGCGATGTGTCGTGACTACAAAACGACACACGACACACGATCACTTTGCAGCACTTGCAATGCATACCATTCCAGCTGCTTCGTGGACTGCCTGTGCTGTGACAAGAGATCGAATTGCGCGATAGACATTCGCACGCTCATATCTGCCATTGAAGTGGCTCACCACTTCGGCGCGTCGTGCTCCGGTCTTGCGCTGTGCAAGGTATTCGACGATTGCACCCTCTACCTCACCCATGCGCCTAGCCTTCGCCGCCTTGGTGGGGGCCTCTGTTGGCTCTACGATGCATGATGTGGCGGGCTTCCCCCATTTGGTGAGGCCAAGCATCACGGGTTTGAGTGAGAAGCCGATTCGCTCACCCTTGGTGGCCAGGTCACGCTGCTTTGTGATTTCAGCGCACCGGCCCGATGGTGTGTCTGTGACTTCGATCTCGCAGTCAACGGCGGCTCGGAGGCTAGAGTGCCCACGTGCCCCTTTGGCGACGTCTTTGCCGGAGTGGTGAACCAAAACGAAGTGCGCGCCGGTAGTGGCTCGGATGTGGTCAAAGTGTTTAACCACAATACCCATGTCTTCGCCGCTGTTTTCGTTTGAACCAGCTGCCATGCGGGCGAGGGTGTCACCAACGATCAAGGCGGCTTTCATGCCAGTGTGGCGCTCAAGTTCCTTTACCGCAAAGATCAAGCTTTCAGTGTCAGCGTCTGTGTCGTACAAGTTGACCGGATGCTGAACGATCGCAAAGTTTGGCACCTTGCAACCATGCTCCGCTTGATAGGCTTGCAAGCGTCCGCGCACTGAGGCGGGGCTCTCTGCTGCGACATAAACGACAAGCCCTTGCTGTGTTTTTCGTCCCATCCAATCAACGCCACGCGCCAAGGCGCAAGCCATGTCGATGGTGAAAAACGTTTTTCCGCTGTTGCTGTCGCCGTAAATAACGGAGCCAGCGCCGGAGGTTAGAACACCCTCGACAAGTTCATCGGGCGGTGTGTAGTTATCCCCAAGCTCATGGGCGAACACAATCCCAAGTGGCAACTCTGATTTGTGTCTGCGTAGCTCAACGACAGCTTGATGCTCAAGGTTAGACATTTGCAACCCCTGCCGCGTGCATGCCGGCCTCGATTCGGCTGCAGGCCAAAACTGTGCGCTCATAGTCTTGGCTGCTCACCGGCTCATTGTTTTTTATTCGCCGCGCAACTAGGGCTACTATCTTGGATTCAAGCGCAAGCGCTCTCAGTACATCGGTGGCAGGGAACGGGCGGCGCTCTGCTGGGCGACTGTGCTGACCATCACCAAGGCTAGGCGGAAAAAGGTCTTGCATATCCAAGCCAACTGCACCGATCACATCGTGAACAGAGCACCCAGCAAAGCAATGGACAAGCACACGCCCATCATCAAGTTCACGAACCGACATTGAGGCCGTTTTGTCCTCATGCGATGGGCACTTGCACATCCAGCGGCCATTCCCTGACCGGCGCACCTTGTCTAGGCGGCTAAGAAGTACGTCGGCGCTCATTGGCTGACACCCAAGCGGTTCACCACGAAGTCGTGAAGCGCTTCTAGGGTGGCAAATTCTCGGACTTGACCCCAGCGGCTTATGAAATAGCGCTCACCGTCTTCGGATTTGCGGACTTCATGGCCACGAAGGGCGGCCAAGGCCTGCAAATTAACAAAGCGTTTGCGCCGTTCATCAAGTTGGATTAAGATTAGGTTGTCCGGTTTCGAATGGACATCTGCGCTCTTGGATAGGTTGCCGCCTTCCAAGGGCGTTTTCTTTTCTACGTGCATGGTCTTCTCCTTTGATTAGGCTGCCAACTTTTCTTCGGCAAGCTTTGCGCCGATCTCAAGAACCGCTGTGTAGAACTTCTCAGGCAGCACGTGCCAAATCTTTCGCACCACAATGACACCGCCACTCTTAATGAGGGCTTCTTTGTGCTTACGCAAGAACCAATCGAATGAGTGGCGAGTGGGGAAAAGTGTTTTCCCTGTTGGGGTTGTGAGATATTCCTCTGCTGTGCAGAGTGTTGCGGTGGTCGTGGTTTGCATTTGATTGCTCCAAGTTTGGTTAAAAGGTTTTCATGCGTGGCCGTGACTAGCGGCGACTGGGCGTACTTTGCCCAACCGTCCGCAATGTTTCCTCTGGCGCTTTTTCCGCGCATTTTGATAACCATCAAATCACCGACTTTGGTGTGAAAACCTTAGTAACTTGCCCAAGGATTTCAGCGCCACCTTTGTATGGCTGCCCGTCAAAAATGAGTCCACCGATAACTGAACGCTCGAAGCGGCGGCAAATAATCGCGCCTGTTTCGATTGCGCGCACGACATAAAAACCATCGACTGACACTTCTCGAGCGTCAAAGTCAACTGCCACAAGGTCATCTGGTCCTACACCTTCGCATTGGATAAATCCGCCGCCGATCATTTGCTGGCCGGTGGGGGTGGTTTGTGTGTGTTGGATTTGGTTCATGGTGCTTACTCCTTTGGGGTTGAAAAAATCTTTTCCAGTATCTCGGCGCGGCTGTCCACGCATAGGTGGCTGTAACGCTTTGTCATGGCCAGGGACTTGTGGCCCAGGCTGTCAGCGATTGCCAATATGGGCACGCCTTGCATGGCCAGCCAGCTTGCGTGTGTGTGTCGTAAGCTGTGAAAACATGCGCCCTCGATGCGAGCATCACGAAGGGCGGTTGACCACGCTTTGTCGAAGTTTTTGGGGCGGTCTTTGTAGCGGCCATGAAAAACCAGCTCGTCGTCGTGGGAGCCGCCTTTGATTGCTGTCAGCTCGTCGCAAACGTCTGACTGCAAAACCATCACGAATGGCTCGCCGTTTTTCGTGCGCTTAACGTAGGCGCGGCGTTTTTCTAGGTCAATGTCACCCCAACGCATATCCATAAGAACGCCGCGACGCTGGCCTGTGGTCACTGCAAGTTTGATTAAAACGTGCAGCCTGGGCCAGTATGAAAGGCGGGAAACTTTGAGAAGCCGCTGATATTCGTCTTCGCTGAGGTAGCGTGTGCGGGCGTTGTCCTCTGCCATGCGGGCTGTCTCGCCTACTGGGTTTGTCCACCCCTTTGGCATGAGTCGGCGTTTTTTCGCCCAGGTCAAAACACCGGCGACGGTTGCGCGGTAGCGGTTGAGGGTTGCGGGTTTGAGGGGCTCGTTTGTCCCCACGATGCTGTCAGCACGTTTGGTGGCGCCGCCTTTGTAATGAAGGCGCCCGCGGCGTTGCAGATCGTCAAGTGCGTCTGCTATGTCGTCGCCGTCAAGGGTGTGGGCCAGCTTGTGGCCAAAGAATTCGACAAAGAATCGAAGGCGCATGCCTTGCGAGTTGTCGCGGCCAGCGTAAGTGGCCATGTACGCATCAGCCAGTTGGCTGAAGGTGAAAGTCTGCCCCCGAGTCAGGGGGGCGTTTTGCATGTGGTGCATTTATCCGCCTCGATAAGTAAATACCAGAAACCTTTCGATTTCTACTTATCGCCGCAAATCACGCGCCACGCATGAATTTGGCTCCTCAACCTGGGCTCGAACCAGGGACCTACGGATTAACAGTCCGGCGCTCTACCAACTGAGCTATTGAGGAATATTTGGTGTGCAAAGCATTGAGTGCCCTGCGAAGAACGACAGTATAGCAAAAAAATCTATGTTTTTATAAGGTTGTGTCAAGCTTTTCTAAGAGGGGCTCTTCCTTGATTGGTTGGCAACAGAGTGCGGCAGCGCCAACCCTGATGAAAAGGTAGCTTTAGGCTGATTGCATTCACTCGATCGCCGCTAGCAGGCGATGGCTTTCAGTCCTAATCGCAAGTGATGTGGGGTTGCTCAATGCTAAAGTCCGCGGCAGTTAAACCCACTTGAAGGAATATAAGAATGCTTGCCTGCTACATCGAACGTTATGGGGATGCTGGCGTTGTTGTGATGGGGGAGCAACCTGAGCCAAGGCCAGCCGATGGTCAAGTTGTTTTCCAGATGCACGCTGCGAGTGTCAATCCCATCGACTATAAGACCCGCAGCGGTATGGTGAGAGCGCTATTGCCATATCGAATGCCCTTAATTCTGGGTAGCGATGCAGCAGGAATTGTGACCGAGGTCGGCCTTGGTGTGACCGGCTATCAAGTGGGGGACCGAGTGGCTACCCGGCTAAGTAAAGATCGAATTGGTGCATTCGCAGAAAAAGTGGTGGCTCATACGGATCAGCTTGCCAAAATTCCAGACGAGGTAAGTTTTTCGCAAGCTGCGGCAGTGGCACTCGCGGGTTTGACGGCATGGCAATGCTTAACGGAAGTGCTAGAAGTCCGTCCCTCGCAGCGGGTTCTCATTCATGCAGGCAGTGGGGGTGTTGGGCATTTGGCAATCCAACTGGCCAAAGGTCTTGGGGCTCATGTCACCACCACCGCGTCCAGCGAAAACCATGACTGGCTGCGCCAGTTGGGTGCTGACGATTGCATTGACTACAAGCGCGTTGACTTCACGCAGAAATGTGAACATTTCGATGCCGTATTGGACAGTCAAGGAGGGGAGACGCTGTTGAAGTCTATTGCTCATACTCGGCCTGGTGGACGAGTCGTTAGCATTGGAGACCTTCCAACGCCTGAAGTCGCTACTGAATTTGGCAAGCCTTGGCTTATGCCTGTGTTCTGGTTTTTGTCTCGAAAACAACGCGCTCAGGCCAAGGCTCGAAACGTCGCTTATCGCTATTGGTTTATGCGCGAAGACGGCGAACAGCTTGCCATGTTACTGGCGAAGGTGGCGAAGAGCGAGTTGCAGGTCAAGATAGCCCAAGAGTTCCCACTCAACCAAACTCCCGAAGCACTACGCTTGAGCGAATCTGGCCGAGTTCGTGGCAAGGTCGTGATTCGCTTTTGATCGAGTTCATGGCTGTCTTTAGAGGTGGAAAACTACTGTCGCTCGAAGGGTTCTAGGCGCGCCTGGATACAGAAAGTATTGACCGTATTGACGAGGCGATTCGCGCCAATAGTGTTTGTTGGTTAGGTTGTGGATGGCCAGCGTCCAACTAGATGGCACATGATTGACTTTGGTCTCGTAGCGCGCGGTGGCATCCAAGGTGGTCCAAGCAGGAAGTGTGATGTCGCCGTTTTCTGTGACATTGCGCTTGCCTTCATGGCTGATTCGTAATCCCGTGCTCAATCCGACAGTGCTTGCGAAGCGGTAGTCTGTCGTGCCACGGACAATGTATCGCGGCACGTTGATCGGGTGCTGGCCATTAAGGTGTGCCTCTACGGCGGCGTTTTCGCGTTTGGCATCAAGCCACATGGCGCTACCACCCAAGCTCCATTGGTTGAGTTGTGATTGAGCGCTGATTTCTAGGCCTTGGTGGTGACTCTGCCCATCGACTTGACGCGTGCAGGTATTTGGCGCTGAGTTATAGGCACAAGCGTTGCCAGCATCGACCATGTTGGGGCGGGCAATATCAAACCAAGTCATTTGCAAAACAGTTTGTGCGTATTGGCGTTTCATGCCAATTTCACGCTGTTTGCTGCGTAGGGCCGGTAACGGTTGCCCTGCATTGGTGTAGTTGGATAAATTGGGAGCAGCTTCGGCTTCAAGCCCATAGCCATAGCTGGCATAAACCGTCTCGTGGTTGTTAAGTCGGTGACTCAAGGCCACCCAAGGCGTATTTATTCCGCGGGTATCCTGCACGGCAGCATTGCCATCAGTTTGAATGCTTTGACGATTGAGTTGTGTATGCCTGAGTCCCAGCCATGCGGTGGTGTGTGTGCTGAGGCGAACTCGGTCATTCAAAGCGATTTCGGTGTTGTAGTCGGTATTGTTGGTCATTGGCCCCGCTCGACTGTTGGTTGGACTTGCGGGGGTAAATTGACCCGTGATGCTGTTGGTCGTGCCAACTAGGTCGTCAATATGGGTCGCTGGCATACGGTTGATTTGACGCTGATGCATCAAACTGACCTTGAAATTGTGTTCAAGGCCAGCGAGTTGGTATTGTCCTTTTAGGTCGGTTTGAATCACCTCGCCATTTCGCCGTTCGTTTTCGCTGCGATAGTCGCGAATTTGGAAATCGCCATTCGCACAAAATCGGTCTGTGGGTGCGGTGGCGCAACCAGAGGCGTAAGTCAACCGGTCATCTGCGCGCAAATGCTGCAGTCCCGCTTGAGTGCTCCAAATCCAGTTGTTCTCTAATTGGTGGCGTAATCGCAAAGTGCCTGTTTGACCATCAAACACGCCCGGTTGTGAATTGGGCT
>JACCDH010262199.1_pt1 | contig 29334 bp, 28 predicted proteins | sample 7442481 | NCBI WGS metagenome assembly JACCDH01 (sample SAMN15323433, study PRJNA562643) | freshwater metagenome | isolation source: river surface water | place: USA:Blue River Watershed | collected 2017-08-15 | reverse complement strand
TGTGTTTATATTTTTTATAGGTGTTCAGCGAATTTCATTAGCTTACTCAAACTTGTTGTTAATTGCGATTTCATAGTTTATATTTTTTGATTAGTTAATAGCATCAATTCTCAGTTATTATTTGCTGAGTTTTTTTGTTTTAATACCTTTGGAACAAAAATTGCTTTGCAGTAAATCAATAGTTAGATAATAAAAATGAAAAAAATAATTTTTTTATTTATATGTACTGCTACAGTAGGATTTACACCTCAAAGAGAGCCTGCATTTGATGTAGGTGAACGATTTGTTTTCAAGATAAATTATGGATTTTTAAGTGCAGGAAACGCCACTTTAGAAGTAAAAGAAGCTACTCTTAACAATAAAACTACTTTTCACGTTGTCGGCAAAGGCTATACTACAGGAGTATCACGTTTTTTTTTTAAAGTCAATGACACTTACGAAAGTTACATAGATAAAGAAACTGGAAACCCATATCAATATGTTAGAAAAATAGACGAAGGGGGGTATACTAAAAATCAGGAAGGATTTTTCAATACAACTGAAAATAAAATAGTTGTAAAAGATTATAAGCACAATACCGAGAATACTTTCGTTATTCCAAAAAACACTCAGGACATTTTGTCATCGTTTTATTATTTGCGAAATTATCCAAACATTAACAAAATGAAACCTGGAGAATTTGCTTCAATAGATATGTTTTTTGATGATAAAACTACAAAATTTAGGTTAAAATTTATAGGGCGTGAGGATATTAAAACTAAATTTGGAGTCATTCCGACTATGATATTTAAACCATTAGTTCAAACAGGACGCGTATTCAAAGAAGAAGAAAGCTTAACGATATGGATATCTGACGATTTAAATAAACTGCCTGTCCGAATAAAAGCAAGACTATTAGTAGGGTCAATTCGAGCCGATTTAGACAGTTATAAGGGATTAAAATATCCTATTGATTTTAAAAACAGAAAACGCAATCGATAATTGCTAAACTTCATTTAAAATCGGAAATATGGATTTGAAAAAATAAATAATATTGTTAATTTGAAAAAAAAAGTTCTATTTATTACCGTGTTGTTTTTAATGTTTTCATGCAAACAAACCGAGACCGACGACATAACTCAGGATCAATTATCACTGAAAAAAAAGGAACAATTCGGTTTTAATTTTAGTGATTTTAATGTACTTCACGATACAGTAAAAAAAGGAGATACTTTTGAGAGCATTATCAAAAATCAAAATCTGGGCGATAAAAAAGTTTATGACATTATCAAAAAAATAAAAGATAGTTTTGACGTTAGAACCGTTAGAATTGGAAAAGCCTATACTTTTTTGCGTTCAAAAGATCGTTACAAAAAGCTTCAATATGCCATTTATCAACCTGATAGAGCTAGTTATTATATAATAAATTTCAAAGATTCGGTAAGTGTTATAAAAATTACACGTCCTATTCGAATTAAAAAAAGGACTATTGCAGGAGAGTTAAATGGTTCTTTCTCAGAAGAATTACAAAGGCAAAAAGTTGATCCAGCTTTGGCCAATAAATTAATTAAAGTGTATGCTTGGTCCATCGATTTTTTCAAGTTAAAAAAAGGCGATCAATTTGGCGTTATTTTTACAGAAAGATACATTGATGACACCATTTATGATGGTGTTGATAGTTTAAGCGCTGCTTTTTTTGAATATAAAGGCAAAATGATTTATGCCTTTCCATTTGCTCAAAACGAAGGTTCAGGTAAACTAGATTACTATGATGAAAACGGAAAAGCACTCAAGAATTTTTTCCTAAAATCACCTCTTAAATATGCAAATATTACTTCACGTTTCTCAAGAAGTCGATTTCATCCCGTACAAATGATTTGGAAAGCACACAAAGGAACCGATTATGCTGCACCAACGGGAACTCCAATTATGACAACTGCATCTGGAATTGTAGAGCAAACGGGTTACACTGCTGGAAACGGGAATTTCGTAAAAGTAAAACACGACCGAACCTATTCTACACAATATCTTCATATGTCTCGAATTTTGGTCAGCAGAGGACAAAGAGTAACACAAGGAACCATCATTGGAAGGGTAGGGAGTACAGGACTTGCAACAGGACCACACGTTTGTTATCGATTTTGGAAAAACGGTGTTCAAGTTGATGCTTTAAGGCTGAAATTACCCAATTCACAACCTATGGAATCAAAAAATCTACCTCGATTTAAACAACAAATTGAACCTTTAAAATGGGAATTGGATAGTGTTGCGAATTTGTAAATTGAAAATTAATAAATTCTATTTCTTAACGAAAACTATAGAAGCATCAGTTGTTTTACAAACTAATAATGTAAATTTGTATTTTCAAAAATAAAAAAATTATGGCATTACATAACACAAACCCAACGAACACATTAGCTTGGCAAAAACTTCAGAAACATTTTCAAGAAATGCAAAAAGTTTCTATGTCAACATTATTTGATAAAGACAACACGAGAACCTCTCAATTTCATATTCAGTGGAATGACTTTTTGATCGATTATTCAAAGAACATCATTAATAAGGAAACGGTAGATTTATTGCTTGAATTGGCGAACGAATCGCAATTGGCAGCCGCAATTACCCAATATTTCGATGGAGATATCATCAATCAAACCGAAAACCGCGCCGTTTTGCACACTGCTTTGCGTGCCAAAGAATCTTCAATCATTAAAGTGGATGGGGAGAATGTAATGACTGAAGTTTATGAAGTAAAAAGTAAAATTAAAAGCTTCACCAATGAAATTGTAAATGGAGATCGAAAAGGATTTACAGGAAAACCATTTACTGATGTTGTCAATATCGGAATTGGTGGTTCAGACCTAGGCCCAGCAATGGTTGTCGAAGCCTTGCAATTTTATAAAAATCATTTGAACGTTCATTTTGTATCGAATGTAGATGGCGATCACGTAAACGAAATCATAAAAAAACTGAATCCAGAAACGACACTTTTTGTTATTGTTTCTAAAACATTTACTACTCAAGAAACCTTAACTAATTCTGAGACCATCAGAGAATGGTTTTTGAAATCAGCTTCACAAAAAGATGTTGCTAAGCATTTTGTGGCCGTTTCGACCAATATTCAAAGAGTAACCGAGTTTGGAATCAATCCTGATAATGTTTTCCCAATGTGGGATTGGGTTGGAGGACGATTTTCACTTTGGAGTGCCGTTGGACTTTCGATTAGTTTGGCTGTTGGTTTTGATAATTACAATGAATTATTGAATGGAGCCAACGAAATGGACGAACATTTCAAAACCGAAGATTTTGATAAAAACATGCCTGTAGTTTTGGCTTTGCTTAGCATTTGGTATAATAACTTTTTTGGTGCTGAAAGTGAAGCATTAATTCCTTACTGTCAATATTTGCAAAAATTAGCGCCATACTTGCAACAAGGATTTATGGAAAGCAACGGGAAAAGTGTAGATCGTGACGGAAAACCAGTAGGGTATCAAACCGGAACTATTATTTGGGGAGAACCTGGAACCAATTCGCAACACGCTTTTTTTCAATTAATACATCAAGGAACTAAACTGATTCCAACCGATTTTATTGGATTCGTAAAGCCATTGTACGGAAACCAAGACCATCACGACAAATTGATGTCCAACTTTTTTGCACAAACCGAAGCTTTAATGCAAGGGAAATCAGCAGAGAAAGTACAAGGGGAATTCATCAAACAAGGTCTTTCAGAAGACAAAGCAAAATTCCTTTTGCCTTTTAAAGTATTTACGGGCAACAAGCCTACCAATACTATTTTGATACAAAAATTGACGCCTAAAGCATTGGGTTCTTTAGTAGCTTTGTACGAGCACAAGATATTTGTACAAGGAATTATCTGGAATATTTTCAGTTATGACCAATGGGGCGTGGAATTGGGGAAACAACTGGCTAATTCTATTCTTGATGAAATAAATGCGAATAATGTAAATTCACATGATAGTTCAACTGAGTTTTTATTGAATTATTTTTTAAAGAATAAATAACCATACCATTGAATGCAATATATTGTAAACCTTGATTTTCTATAAAATCAAGGTTTTTTTATGTAAGTGTTTTGAAATATTTTAAGAGGTTTTACTATTGCCAATTATTTATTAACCATATTTTTTACTAATATATTATTCATTTTATTGATTATCAGCAATTTACATATAATTATTTTAACAAATCAATAGTTAAAAGTGATATTTGTCAACAATTCGTTATCTAATCCTATTTTATTAACATTTTATTAACGTTTTTATCGTTTAAATGTTAGAATTTTGCCAAAAATTACTAAACCAAAACAAACATGAAAACAATTAAAAATTGGGTACTCTCTGGATTACTATTCTTGGTAGTTTCAACGGTATTTTCTCAAGGAAAAATTACAGGAACAATCACTGATGGTCAAGGTCCATTACCGGGGGCAAATGTTGCTGTTAAAGGAACAAAAGTAGGCACTACTACTGATTTTGACGGAAAATTTTCTATTAATACAACTGTGAATTCAGGAGAATTAGTTATTTCTTTTATTGGGTATGATGCCAAAACCGTACAATTTGACGTTGCAAGCGAAGGAACTACAAATTTAGGAACCATCGTTTTGACTGCAAACTCTAACGAATTAAGCGAAGTGGTTGTAAAATCTGGGGTTGTTGATATTGCAAAAGACAGAAAAACTCCTGTAGCCGTTTCTACAATTAGAGCTGCTGAAATTCAAGAAAAACTGGGAACTCAGGAATTTCCTGAAATTTTAGCCAACACACCATCGGTTTATGTAACCAAACAAGGAGGAGGGTTTGGAGATGCTAGAATCAACATTCGTGGTTTCGATCAAAGAAACGTGGCTGTAATGATTAATGGTGTTCCTGTAAATGATATGGAAAATGGAGCTGTATATTGGAGTAACTGGGCTGGTTTGTCAGACGTAACTTCGGCTATGCAAGTACAAAGAGGTTTAGGCTCATCTAAACTAGCTATTTCTTCTGTTGGAGGAACAATAAATGTTATGACTAGAACTTCTGATATGAAAGAAGGAGGTTCTGTTTCATCAGGTTTTGGTAACGCCAATTACTTGAAAGTGCAAGCCTCTTACAACACAGGAATAATGAAAAATGGTTTTTCAGCTTCTGTTTTATTAAGTTCTACTACAGGTGATGGTTATGTTGATGGAACTAAATTTGAAGGTAAAAATTATTTTATTGCTTTGGGTTATAAAATAGATGATAAACATGATTTGCAATTTACTTTTACAGGTGCACCACAATGGCATCACCAAAGAAATTTCGCCAATACACTTACTGATTATTTGAAATATGGAAGTAATGGAGAACCTAATATAAAATACAACTCTGATTGGGGATACAAAAATGGGGAAGAATTTTCTTGGGCAAGAAATTATTATCATAAACCAGTAATGTCTGTAAACTGGGATTATAAAATCAGTGAGAAAATGAAGTTAAGCAGTGTTCTTTATGGTTCTTGGGGTCGTGGTGGAGGAACTGGAAGCATTGGAAAAAATCCTTTCTCATACAAAACAGCTAATGGTCTAGTACCTTTTGATGAATTTGTAAAATACAATACAGGGCAACCTAATAGCATAGGAACACCACTTTCACCCAGTACAGCTGCAGGTCATATTGGAGAATATGCTACCAATAGATCAACAGGTTTCACTAGAAGAGCTTCAGTGAATTCACATGACTGGTACGGTGCTGTCGTAAATTTCAATACCCAATTGACTAAAAATTTAATTTTAGATTTTGGTGTAGATGCAAGAACTTATGTAGGATACCACTTTAGAAACGTGAATGATAGATTGGGTGCTGATGTTTATTATGATAATACTAATGAAAACTTCAAGCCAGCAGGAAGATATTTATACGAAACCTATTCTGCTTCGCCAAGTTTAAATCCTTGGGCTGATGTTAAGGATATGGAGAAAATCGAATACAACAACAACGGTTATGTAAGATGGTATGGAGCCTTTACTCAATTAGAATATTCAAATGATAACCTTTCTGCTTTTTTCCAAGGAGCCATTTCTCAACAAGGATTTCAAAGAGAAGATACTTTTTTATATTTGACTACTAGTCCTCTATATAAAACCGATTTCGAAAACATTCTTGGTGGAAACGTAAAAGGTGGTGTAAACTACAATATCAATGAGCAACACAATGTATTTGTTAATTCAGGATACTATTCAAAACAACCCCTTTTTAATGCAGTTTATCCTAATAATAAATCTATTGTTGGAGAAAACTTAACCAACGAAAAAATATTGGGTATTGAGGCTGGTTATGGTTTCCGTTCTAAAATGTTTAATGCTAAATTGAACTTATATTACACTTCTTGGAAAGACAGATATCAAAGATCAACTGATAATGCTGCTGATAATGTAGGTGGATATTATGATTTCTCAGGAATTACTGAAATTCACTCAGGAGTTGAACTAGAAATGAATTCACGTCCAATGCCAAAATTGAGCTTGAATGCAATGCTTTCAATAGGTAATTGGGACTATGATGGAAACAGTACAAGCAACAGATACGATGCTAATAATGACCCTATCAGTGGAGGTACTTCAACAACGTTATACTTAGACGGAGTAAAAGTGGGGGATGCAGCACAAACAACTGCTAGCTTTGGAGCTTCTTATGAAGTGCTACTAGAGTTTTTCTTGATGCAAATTACAGATTTCAAGATAACTTATACGCTTCTATAGATCCGTCTAAGTTTACTTCAGCTACTAATAAAGGAACTCTTGAATTACCTTCTTATGGCTTGATGGATGCTGGTTTTTCATACAAAATGCTTGTAGGTAAAAACAATAGTAATTCATTAAATTTCAGACTGAATGTGAACAACGTTTTAGATGAAGTATATATTTCAGAATCAAGAACTAATATTTTTGCTGATGACTTTGTATCTGGAACATCAGGAGCAACTTGGGCATCAGCTGGAAGAACTTATAATGGAGTAGCCAACGGGAATCAAGTATTCTTCGGTTTTGGGAGAACTTGGAATTTTAGTTTGCGTTACAATTTTTAAAAGAAAATTCCATAATTACAAAAACGGCATCGCTTCATTGCAGATGCCGTTTTTTTTTATGCTTTTATTTCTTATATTTGTTAAAACAAAAAAATAGTATATGAACGAAATCATTAAACAAATTCATTCAGGTTGGGCTTATATAGCCTTTTTATTATTGATAATTGCAGTTGTCAATTCAATTATTGGATTTGTATCCAAAAAAGAATACAAAGACACCGATAAAAAAATCGGTCTATACGCTTTAGGAGCAGTTCATACTCAAGTAGTAATAGGTTTTTTAGTGTATTTTGTTTCACCTTTAGGACTATCCGGGTTTTCCATGAGCAATAGTGCTTTACGACTTACTTCTATGGAGCATCCTTTGATAAATGTTATAGGTATAGTTTTAATGACCATTGGATGGGTCAAACATAAAAAACGAACTTCGAGTGAATCTAAATTCAAAACTGTTGCCCTCTATTATGGGTTAGGATTTGTCCTTATCCTGAGCAGAGTTCCCTGGAATTTGTGGTTTTAAAAAAATAAAAAGTCCTGAAAAGGACTTTTTTTACCTAGGTATGGTTTTTGCCATTTGAGTTTAAGTAATAAAGTATAAAATGAAATCGGATAGTTACCAACAAGCAAAAAGTAATTTTATTTATCAGAGAAAAATAATACTAACACTTTTGTTATTAATTGCTTTTTTTGGGATAACAAGTGGACAAACTTCCAATAAATCAAAAATCAACACTTCAAAATTCAAGGATAGCACGACCAAAAGTAAAACGTTAATTGTAAAAAATGATAAAGGAATAGTTTCAGACACTATCAAAAAAATCCATCCTTTATTTGACCAAAAAGATGTCGATATAGATAGTTTATTTATTTTATCAGGAAAATTTAAACTATACAAAAAAGGAGCTCACGCTTCTTATTATGCCGATAAATTTCACGGAAGAAAAACGGCAAGTGGCAAAAAATACGATAAAAATAAATTATCAGCTGCACATAAAAAACTACCTTTTGGGACCATAATAAAAGTCACCAATGAAGCTAATGGTAAATCGGTGCTTGTTGAAGTTACAGATAGAGGCCCATTTGTAAGATCAAGAGAAATCGACTTGTCAAGAAAAGCATTTATGGAAATAACTGGAAATAAATCCTCCGGAAATATGAAAGTAACCCTAGAAATACTTCAAAAATAGGCGTTACCATTTTTTAAAGGGATTCTTGCTTAAATAGGAATTATAATACCGAATATCATTGGTTACTTCTTTTCCAAGCCAGTTTGGTTTTTCGAAAGCTTCTATTTCAGAATTCAATTCAATTTCTGCCATAATTAAGCCTTCATTTTCGCCATAAAATTCATCAATTTCAAAAACATGGCTTCCCATTTTTACTTCGAAACGGGTTTTGTCGATGACGCCTTCTTCACATAATTTCAATAATGCAGTTGCTTCATCAACAGAAATTTCTTTTTCCCATTCAAAACGCGATAAACCCGACTCGCTAGAGGCTCCTTTTATGGTTAAATACCCCTTGTTTCCTTTTATTCGAACACGAACAGTTCTTCCGGGAACAGAGCTCAAATAACCTTGTGAAATTCGATTTTGAGCAAAGGCTTCACTTTTGAAGACATTCGAGTTGACCAGAAATTTTCGCTCTATTTCTATCATAGAATTAGTATAAGAAGACAAAAATATTTGTAGATTTTCAATATCAAATGTATAAAAAATCTACTGTTATTTGTAACTAATTGTTTTTACATAAATTTGCTTTATGTCTGAGACAAATCAAAATAGAAAAATCATACACATCGATATGGATGCTTTTTTTGCTTCGGTAGAACAAATGGACAATCCTGATTTACGTGGGAAACCTATTGCGGTAGGTGGTTCCGAAAACCGAGGAGTTGTTGCGGCAGCAAGTTATGAGGCTAGAAAATTTGGTGTTCGAAGTGCCATAAGTGGTGTTTTGGCCAAAAAAAATTGCCCTGATTTAATATTTGTACGGCCAAGATTTGATCGCTATAAAGAAATTTCTAATAAAATACAGAATATATTTCACGATTACACCGATTTAGTCGAGCCGTTGTCATTAGACGAAGCTTATCTTGATGTAACCATCAATAAAAAAGGGAATCCTAGTGCGACCTTGTTGGCACAAGAAATTCGTTTGCGTATTCTTAACGAAGTGGGTTTGACAGCATCGGCAGGGGTGTCTATAAATAAATTTGTTGCCAAAATTGCCAGTGATTACAATAAACCCAATGGTCAAAAAACGGTCAATCCCGATGAAGTTTTGGATTTTTTAGAAGAATTGCCTATTCGAAAATTTTATGGTGTTGGTAAAGTTACCACCGAAAAAATGTACCAATTGGGTATTTTCACAGGCTTGGAACTCAAAAGTAAATCGCTAGAATTCCTAGAAAAACATTTCGGAAAATCAGGAAATTTTTATTATAATGTTGTGCGAGGCATTCACAACAGTGAAGTAAAATCGGATAGAATTACAAAATCTGTGGCTGCCGAACATACTTTTGAGGTCAATTTATCATCCGAAATTTTCATGTTGGAACAGTTGGAAAAAATAGCAACTTCATTAGAAAAACGACTCAAAAAACACCACATTGCGGGTAAAACGGTTACTTTAAAAATAAAATACAGTGATTTTACCCAACAAACACGAAGCAAAACTTTGCCCTATTTTATCTCAGACAAAGCTTTGATTTTGGAAATGGTAAAAGAACTTTTATATCAAGAAAGGATGAAAGACTCCGTACGATTGCTTGGAATTTCTCTTAGTAATTTGAATACTGAAGAAAAAAAAGCAGTCGTTGTACAGCTGAAATTTGCTTTTTAATCACTACAGGTTAATTTTTCGAAACTTTACTTCGTTTTTAGCCATAGATGGACAGATTATAAAAGATTTTTGAAAAACTGTGAATCTGTGGCTAGTTTTTGCAAATACTTCTGGGCTCTGCCCCCGGTTTTAAAAAAAATCACGCCCTAAAGCGTGATTATAGAATTAATTTATAGGAAATTAATCTCGACTCGAAAGTTTAGATAACAATCTTAAAAACTCAATATACAACCAAACTAAAGTAATTATTAGGCCCATAGCTGTAAACCATTCCATAAATTTTGGCATTTTTTGTTGTACCCCTTTTTCCATTTGGTCAAAGTCTAAAAATAAATTTAATGCTGCAATTATGATCACAAAAACACTGATACCTATGCTCATCATTGAATTTCCGTAATGCATGGGTTGAAAACTTGTAAACATTGAAAACAACCAAGAAATAACATAATAAGTAGCAATTGCAAGTGTTGCTGCCACAACGACTGATTTAAATTGTTCGGTTACTTTTACAATTTTAAATTTATACAATCCCAAACAAACCGCAAATGTTACAAAAGTAGCGCCAACAGCCTGAATCACAATTCCTGGATATTTGGCTTCAAAAATGGCTGAAACACCACCAATAAACAATCCTTCGAATAAGGCGTAACCAGGTGCTAATACTGGTGCATATTGAGGCTTAAATGCAGCAATTACAACCAAAATTAACCCTACAATGGCTCCACATATAGTAGGTAACATTGGGTTCAAACCATTAAAAGCCATCCACCAAACTACAATTGCTGAAGCAGTAAGCATTAAAAATAAAATTAAAGTTTTGTTGATTGTCCCCGACAAAGTCATGTCTTGATTGTAATCGATAAGGGTAGCATTATGTACTTTTCCATCAGTTGAGGCTGATGTAGCTGAAAAAGATTTGTTAGTTAAAAATGGATTTTTAGATTCGAATGCCATAATTTATTCAGTTAAAGTTTTTTCAAAGATAGATTAAAATATATTTTATAAAAAATCCGCTTTGTTTATTTCTACAAAAAGCGGATTGGTATGATTGTGAAAGTTATTTACTATAAAATTTCTGAAACTCTCAGGGTGTTTACCATTCCTTTTTCTTTTAAAGGCATAGCAGCTAAATTAATAAGATAATCTCCTTTGATAACATACCCATTTTCTTTTGCAATTGCATTTACATCTGCAATAGTATCATCGGTGCTTTTCATTTTGTCATAAAAATATGATTTTACACCCCACAATAAATTAAGTTGTGTAAGGATTCTTTTATTTGAAGTAAATACAAGAATATGAGCAGATGGTCTCCAAGCCGAGATTTGGAAAGCGGTATAACCACTATTGGTTAAGGTACAAATTGCTTTTGCATTGACAGAGTTGGCAATTTCGGTAGCATGATGGCAAATCACTTTGGTAACATAGCGATTTGTTCTTATTTGAGGGGTGTTTTGGGGTACTTGAATTAGTGGAGAATCTTCAACCGCTTTAAGAATTTGTGTCATTTGTTGAATAACCTGAACGGGATAATTACCTGTGGCGGTTTCTCCAGAAAGCATTACTGCATCTGTACCATCCATAACGGAGTTGGCTACATCATTTACTTCAGCTCGGGTTGGTGTCAAACTAGTAATCATGGTTTCCATCATTTGGGTGGCCACGATAACGGGGATTCTAGCTGTTTTTGCTCTTCGAATTAATTCTTTTTGCACAAGTGGTACTTCGTGTGCAGGAAGTTCTACTCCTAAATCACCTCGAGCTACCATTAAGGCATCACAATAAGCAATAATTTTGTCGATATTCACTAATGCTTCCGGCATTTCTATTTTGGCAACAATAGGAATTTTTTCGTCAGAATGTTTTGCAATTAGTTCTTGTAAATCTTGTAAATCTCTAGGAGTTTTTACAAATGAAAGTGCAATCCAATCCACTTTTTGTTCGATAGCAAAAATAGCATCAGCAATATCTTTTTCGGTAAGAGCAGGAAGTGATATTTTTGTATTAGGCAAATTTACTCCTTTTTTTGATCTCAATTCTCCTCCCTGAATTACTTTTGCAACTACTTCATTCTTTTTGTCGGTTTCAATAATTTCAAAAATAAGTTTTCCGTCATCAAGCAAAATTCGTTCTCCAGGATTTACATCGTTTGGGAAATTTTGATATTTCATAAAAACTCTTTTGGACGTTCCAATGATTTCTTCAGCAGTAGTAAATGTGATTAAATCACCATCATTAACTACAACTCCTTCTTCCATTACGCCTACACGAAGTTTGGGACCTTGTAAATCTCCTAAAATTGCTGTTGTATATCCAAATTCCTCATTGAGGGCTCTAATAATATTTATTTTTGATCGTACATCATTATAATCTGCATGTGAAAAATTGATTCTAAACACGTTTACACCTGCGTCAATCATATCTTTTATGATTTCTCTTGTACTACAAGCAGGTCCAAGGGTTGCTACAATTTTTGTTTTTTTGTTTTTTGACATTGACATTAAAAAATTAAATTATTCTTTGATTTTATCTTGTAAGTTTCGATAGTGTATGCTGTCGATATATTTTCAATTGTGTTTAATAGCCGTTGAATTTTGGATAGATTCATACTTTCTTCCAAGTTTTCTATTTTTAAGAAATAATCCACTTTTTTGAATTCTGGAAGCAAATGTACTTTTGTTACTACTTGCATATTTATGTTTGAAAACAGATTTTGACTATTATCCTTTGATTGTTGAATGACTTCATTTTTGTTTTGAATCAAATTCCAGGAAATTTCATTTTCATTATCATAATAAAAAAATCTTGAGAATTTGGTTTCGCCTTCTTTTATATTAATTTGAATTTCGTCTTTATTTAAACATAAATTAATTGTCAGTTTTTGATTGATAAAATAGGCTAACCTATAGTCTTCTAACGAAGTATGAATAGCAACTAAATTATAATCAATTTCGTCAAATTCGTCAAAATCTAATTTGTGAATCGCCATTTTTTAGAAAAAATAAGTTGTAAAGATAGCATTTCTATCGCAGGATTAACCTTATACAACAGATGTTTTTTGTTAATCATTAACGAAATCGTTATAAATTAAAGAAATTTCAGCTATTTAACATCAATTTTTTTTTGGAATGCAAAATAAGCTCGTTGAGAGGCTTTTTCTTCCGCTTTCTTCTTTGACGTTGCTCTTGCTTTTGCAATTACCTTATCGTCAATGCTTAGTTTTACCCCAAAAAAACGTTGTCCATCAATTCCGTTATCATCAAATATGTCATAATAAAATTGTTTTTTTTCTTTCTGGCACCATTCAATTACCAAGCTTTTGTAGCTGATTACTTTGCCTTCTAATCTGCCAATGTCGACATAAGGAATAATAACTCTTTTATGAATAAATTTTTCACAATAATCGTATCCTCGATCTAAATAAATCGCGCCAACCAAAGATTCAAAAATATTTCCGTGAATATTTTCTCCAAAATGTTGTACGGGAACTTTGCTTTCTATAAAACGAACTAGTTTTAAATCTTTTCCAAGTTCGTTTAGGTGCTCTCTGCTTACAATTTTGGAACGCATTTTGGTTAAATAGCCTTCGTCTCCTTCAGGTACTTTATTAAATAAATGGGCTGCAATAACAGAACTTAGCATTGCATCACCGAGAAATTCTAATCGTTCATAACTAAAAGCATTTCCTTTTTCATCATGTTTATTTGAGGAACGATGTGTGAATGCTTTTTTGAAATGATCAAGATTTAAGGGTACAAATCCTAGTATTTCACTAATGGAATCAAAAAAAATCCCGTCTTCGTGAGAACGGGATCTTGAAAATATTTTTCTAACTAGTCTCATTCTAATATTTTAGAAGCCTAATTTTTTAACTAATACACATGCGTTATGACCTCCAAAACCAAAAGTGTTGCTCATTAAAACTTTTACATCTCTTTTTTGGGCAACATTAAAGGTAAAGTTTAATTTTGAATCAATGTTTTCATCATCAGTAAAATGATTAATTGAAGGAGGGACAATTCCGTGTTTGATGGAAAGAATACACGAAATAGTTTCAATTACTCCAGCTGCTCCAAGTAAATGTCCAGTCATTGATTTTGTAGAATTCAAATTCATCGTGTAAGCGTGGTCTCCGAAAACTTGTAAAATTGCCTTTGATTCTGCAATATCACCAAGTGGCGTTGATGTTCCATGCATATTTACCCCGTCAACATCGGTAGGTTTAAGGCCAGCATCTCTCAAACAATTTAGCATTACATTTTTTGCTCCCAATCCTTCAGGATGCGGTGCGGTAATATGATGTGCATCGGCTGACATTCCGCCTCCACCTATTTCGCAATATATTTTTGCACCACGTGCTATGGCATGTTCATATTCTTCAAGAATTATAGCTCCAGCCCCTTCTCCTAAAACAAAACCATCACGATCTTTATCCATTGGTCTTGAAGCTGTTTTTGGGTCGTCATTTCTTGTAGAAAGGGCATGCATAGCATTAAATCCGCCCATTCCAGCAATTGTAACGGCAGCTTCTGATCCACCAGTTACAATAGCATCTGCATGGCCTAATCGAATATAATTGAAAGCGTCAATAATTGCATTTGTCGAGGATGCACAAGCGGAAACAGTAGTGAAATTTGGGCCTCTAAAGCCATATTTTATTGAAATGTGACCGCCAGCTATATCAGCTATCATTTTCGGTATAAAAAAAGGATTAAATCGAGGTGTTCCATCACCTTTGGAAAAGTCGATCATTTCATTTTGAAAAGTTTCTAAACCTCCAATTCCTGACCCCCAGATTACACCAACACGGTCTTTGTCTAATTTTTCAAAATCGAAATTTGCATCATTTACTGCTTCTTCCGATGTTGCGATAGCATATTGTGCATAACGATCCATCTTTCGTGCTTCTTTTCTATCGATGAAGTCTTCAACATTGAAGTTTTTTACTTCGCAGGCAAATTGTGTTTTGTGTTTTGATGCATCATAATGTGTTATTATTGCTGCACCACTAACGCCATTTACAAGACCATTCCAATACTCTTGAATATTATTTCCTATAGGTGTAAGAGCTCCTATTCCTGTTACTACAACCCTCTTTAATACCATAACTAACAGTTTTTAAGTGTTTTTAAATAAATAAAACCCACGCTTTCTTTTCTGCAAAATTACTACAAAAGAGACATGGGTATTTAAATATTAAATATTGATATGATTGAAATCCAATCGAAATTTTGTATTAAAAATAATAACACCCGAATTTTATTAAATCGCAAAATTTTGAAACTCAAAACTCCAAATTTTGGAATTTTTTAAAAATCGGAATTTTTTAAAAATCGGGTGTTTTATTATTTCTTAGCTTCTTCGATATAAGAAATTGCTTGACCTACAGTAGCAATATTTTCAGCTTGGTCGTCTGGAATTTGAATGTCAAATTCTTTTTCGAATTCCATAATAAGCTCTACAGTGTCCAATGAATCAGCTCCTAAATCATTGGTGAAGCTAGCTTCTGTTACAACTTCGTTTTCGTCAACGCCTAATTTGTCTACGATAATCGCTTTTACTCTTGATGCAATGTCTGACATAATCTTTAATTTTAAAATTTAATTTGTTTGCAAAAATAAAAAACTTTATTTTAAAACAACTATTTAGTTGATAAATGTAACTGCTAATTTATAAAATAAATTTCACAAACACTTCACAAAGTTATTAATTATGATTTTTTATGCTTTTTTTTGCAGTAATGAAATCACTTTTAATATGAAAAAAATAGTAATTTTTGCTTCTGGTTCGGGGACTAATGCCGAAAACATCATAAAATATTATGAAAATAAATCCATTGCTACGGTTGTTGCCATTTTTACTAATAACCCAAAGGCGAAAGTGATTGAAAGAGCCAAAAAATTTCAAATTTCAACCGAAATTTTCTCAAAAGAAGAACTTATTGAAGGCAAAGTATTAAAAAAATTAAATAAAATTGAACCCGATTTGATTGTTTTAGCTGGATTTTTATTAAAATTTCCTGAATCCATCATTGATTCCTATCCTAATGCAATAATAAATATCCATCCTGCTTTGTTGCCAAATTATGGAGGAAAAGGAATGTACGGAATGAACGTGCACAGAGCTATTGTCGAAAACAAAGAAAAGGAAACTGGAATTACCATTCATTACGTGAATGAAAATTATGATGAAGGAAATATTATTTTTCAGAAAAAAGTAACCCTATTAGTTACAGATACTCCAGAAGTTGTGGCTGAAAAAATACACGAATTGGAACAAAAATACTTTCCATCAGTAATTGAAAATATTCTAAAATAATTTAATGCCCACTGAGCGTGTCATTACGAACAGTGTCGTAAGACGAATGGCTAACCTCTAATTTCATAATTTGGAACACGATATATATCTTTATACTGATGGCGCCGCCAAAGGTAATCCTGGCCCGGGAGGATACGGCGTTGTGATAGAACTCGTTGGAACTCCACATAAAAAAGAGTTTTATGAAGGTTTTCGTCTTACAACAAACAATAGAATGGAATTATTAGCTGTTATTGTTGGTCTCGAAAAATTGAAAAACCCGAATATGAAAGTTTTAGTGGTATCGGATTCTAAATATGTAGTGGATTCTGTTTTGAAAAAATGGGTTTTTGGCTGGGAGAAAAAAGGTTTTACGGTGAAGAAAAATCCCGATTTATGGAAACGGTTCTTAGTAGTTTACAGAAAACACCAAGTCGATTTCAAATGGATAAAAGGGCATAACAATCATCCTCAAAACGAGCGTTGCGATGAATTGGCAGTTATGGCTTCAAGACAAAAGGATCTTTCTGTGGATTTTTTTTATGAGAAGGTGGAAGACAAACTTTTGTGAAAACTTTGAGCCTTCCAAACTTTGTAACTATAAAACTTATAAACTATCTTTGCCGTTAATTTGAATTACTCAAAATGAATAAACTATTGATTGTTGGAACAGTTGCTTTCGACGCCATTGAAACGCCTTTTGGAAAAACAGACAAAATCTTAGGTGGTGCAGGAACTTACATAGGTCTTTCCGTTTCTAATTTTAAACTGCAATCAGCCATTGTATCAGTAGTTGGTGATGATTTTCCACAAGAATATTTACAATTATTAACCGATAGAAATATCGATATTACGGGTATAGAAATAGTCAAAGGAGGAAAAACTTTCTTCTGGAGTGGTTTGTACCACAATGATTTGAATTCGAGAGATACACTGGCAACCGAGTTGAATGTTTTGGCTGATTTTCAACCAAAAGTTCCCCAAAATTTCAAAACCGCTGATGTCGTGATGCTAGGAAACCTACATCCATTAGTACAAAGCAGTGTTTTAGATCAAATGGATGTTAAACCAAAATTAGTAGTGCTTGACACTATGAATTTTTGGATGGATTGTGCATTGCCGGAATTATTGGATGTATTAAAGCGTATCGATGTTATTACTATCAATGATGAAGAAGCAAGGCAACTTTCGGGAGAATATTCATTAGTGAAAGCAGCAGCTAAAATTCAAACAATGGGTCCAAAATATGTGATTATCAAAAAAGGAGAGCACGGAGCTTTGCTATTTCATGGCCACAAAATTTTCTTTGCACCAGCTTTACCTTTAGAAGAAGTTTTTGACCCAACAGGTGCTGGAGACACTTTTGCTGGAGGTTTCGTCGGATTTATTACACAAAGCGAAAATATTTCTTTCGAAAATATGAAAAGAGCCATAATTTATGGGTCAAATTTAGCTTCCTTTTGTGTAGAAAAATTTGGAACGGAAAGAATGGTAAATCTAGAGAAGGATGAAGTGATTGCAAGATTACAACAGTTCAAATCCTTAACTCAATTTGATATAGAAATATAGCTTTTTTATAATAAAGCCTCGGAAACGGGGCTTTTTTGTTTAATATGAATCAAAATTAAATAGTGTTAATAAGAATAAAAACATTATGAATCATACTAATTTAAGGGTTCGATACGATAATTAATTGTCAAACAATACAACCAATTACAAATTACTACACAATGAGCGACGCAATTAAACACGAATGTGGCATTGCCCTTTTAAGACTAAAAAAGCCGTTAGAATTCTACAAAGAAAAATACGGAACTGCTTTCTATGGGATAAAAAAAATGTATCTTTTGATGGAAAAACAGCACAATCGAGGGCAGGATGGTGCTGGTTTTGCAAGTATCAAACTCGATGTGGAGCCAGGAGAACGATATATAAGCAGAGTTCGGTCGAATGCAGCTCAACCTATTCAAGATGTTTTCGCTCAAATAAACGATAGAATTAATGCCGAATTGGCATCAAATCCTGAATATTTGGATAATGTAGCCTTGCAAAAAAGGAAAATTCCTTACATAGGTGAACTGTTTTTAGGACATGTACGTTATGGAACTTTCGGAAAAAATAGTATAGAAAGTGTTCATCCTTTTTTGCGTCAAAATAACTGGATGCACCGAAATCTGATTTTGGCTGGAAATTTCAATATGACCAATGTTAACGAGCTTTTTCAGAGTTTAATTGAACTGGGGCAACACCCTAAAGAAATGGCTGATACGGTTACAATAATGGAAAAAATTGGACATTTTTTAGACAATGCTGTTACCGATTTGTATCAAGAGTGTAAAAATAACGGATTGAACAAAAGAGAATCATCGCCTGTAATAGCCGAAAAATTAGACATCGCTAGAATTTTGAAGAGAGCTTCTAAAAATTTAGACGGTGGTTATGCCATGGCCGGACTTTTAGGACACGGTGACGCTTTTGTTTTTAGAGACCCAGCAGGAATTCGTCCCGCTTATTATTATGAAGACGACGAAATTGTAGTGGTGGCTTCAGAAAGGCCTGTTATTCAAACTGTTTTTAATGTGCCTATTGAAAAAGTGCAAGAATTACAACCCGGAAATGCCTTAATCATCAAGAAAAACGGAAAAGTAACTGAGGAAGAAATTCTCACACCAACTATAAAAAAAGCTTGTTCATTCGAAAGAATTTATTTCTCTCGAGGTAGTGATGCCGAAATTTATCAAGAACGGAAAAACCTAGGAAAACTAATACTTCCTGCAGTACTTGAAGCTATAGATAACGATACAGACAACACTGTTTTTTCGTATATTCCTAATACTGCCGAAACTTCTTTTTACGGAATGGTTGAAGCAGCTCAGGATTTTTTGAACCAAAGAAAAAATAATTACATTCTCGAAAACAGAAAAAAATTAACCAGAGAAAAACTGGAGGAAATACTAGCAGTAAAAATCCGTACTGAAAAAGTAGCCATCAAAGATGCGAAATTGAGAACTTTTATAACCGAAGACAGCAGCCGTGATGATTTAGTAGCTCACGTTTATGATGTAACTTACGGAGTAATAAAGCCAACGGATAATTTGGTAATTATTGATGACAGTATTGTGCGTGGAACCACATTGAAAATGAGTATTATCAAGATGATGGATCGTTTGAAACCCAAAAGTATCGTTGTAGTTTCATCAGCTCCACAAATTCGTTATCCTGATTGTTACGGTATTGATATGGCTAAATTAGAAGGGTTGGTTGCATTTAGAGCCGCTTTAGAACTGCTAAAAGATAGAAATTTATACCATATTGTAGATGAAGTTTATGCCAAGTGCAAAAAACAAGAAGATTTACACGACAACGATGTAGTAAATTTTGTTACCGAAATTTATGCACCATTCCAGCCACAAGAGATTTCAGATAAAATCGCAAAACTTTTAAGTTCACCAGAAATCAATGCCGAAGTTAAAATTATTTTCCAAACGGTTGAGAATTTACACATTGCTTGTCCGAAGAATTTAGGCGATTGGTACTTTACAGGCGATTATCCAACTCCCGGAGGGAATCGTGTTGTAAATAAGGCCTTTATGAATTTTTATGAAGGAAAAAATGCTAGAGCCTATTAATGGGTTACTGTTTAAGTATTTTATCGAGTATTTAAGTATTTCATCTAAAAAACTTGTACACAACAGTATTTGAATATATCTTTAACTCACCATAATATTAGTAGGTTAAGTTTATGGTAGATTTGGGGCAAAAAGGGTGAAAGCAATTTCACCTTTTTTATTGGAATAAAATCAAGAAATTCTTTGTCTTTATCTGCAGTAAATTCCAAGGTGCAGATTTACTTCTTGTATAAATTATTGTGGTCAATATACTCCCAAACTTTTTCGGGCACAAGTGGCCGCACATTTTTCTTGTTTTTAATGTTTTCTCGAATAAAGGTCGATGAAATTTCTACAATTGGAGCATCAATGAGGTGTATTTTGAGATTGTTTTTGAAAACTAAATTTTCATTATTGTCTAGTTCTGATGAAATTCGAGGATATACATAAATATCATGATTTTCTAAAATAAATTCGTAATTTTTCCATTTGTTCAACGACTTCAGATTGTCTTCTCCCATAATCAACGAAAAAATATGTTGCGGAAATTTTTCTTCTAAATGGGCCAATGTATTCACGGTATAATTGGGTTGAGGCAACTTGAATTCAATATCCGAAGGTTTGATTTTTGGATACTCTTCAGTAGCCAAGAAAACCAATTGCAGTCGTTGATAATCATCAAGCAAAGTCTGTTTGTTTTTCAGCGGATTGTGAGGTGTTACTACCATCCAAATTTGGTCTAAATCGGAATATTCCGCCAAGTGGTTGGCAATAATCAAGTGCCCAATATGTATGGGATTGAATGTTCCAAAATAGAGACCAATTTTCATATTTTTCTTGTTTCACAAAGATTCTCGAAGGTTTTTAAAGAAGATTCACCAATTTGTTGTGTGTCTTTGTGTCTTTCTCTATGTAAACCTTCACGTAATAGTATTAATCTTTCACAAAGTCCTTTACCAATTGATACGCTTCTTTCAATGCAATTTCTAAATTGTAATTTTTGATAACAACATCAAATTGAGGAGCTGTTGCCAATTCAAAGTGGGCTTTTGCTATGCGCATATTGATTTTTTCATCGCTCTCGGTGGAACGTTCTTTGAGTCTTCTTTTGAGTTCGTCCACGCTTGGTGGTTTCACGAAAATTGCCAAAGTCTCTTCAGGGAATTTATGTTTGATTCGCAATCCTCCGGCAACGTCAATATCAAAAATCACGTTTTTCCCTTGAGACCAAATACGTTCGATTTCACTTTTCAGCGTACCGTAAAAATTGTCTCTATAGACTTCTTCCCATTCTACAAAATCTTCGTTTTTGATGTGTTTTTTGAACTCGTCCAACGACATAAAATAATAATCTTTGCCGCTTACTTCTTCGCCTCTTGGTGGCCGAGTTGCTGCCGAAATCGAAAACTCTAAATTCAAGTCTTCTTGCTTTAATAAATGTCTAACGATGGTGGTTTTTCCTGAACCTGATGGTGCCGAAAACACTATTAATTTTCCTTTTTTCATTTTATGCTGAATTTATTTCAGTATTTTTTTTGCAACGAATTATGAGAATTTCCACTGATTAATTTGTGATAATTTGTGATAATTTTTGGCTAAATTCTACAACACATTCAAAACCTGTTCCTTAATTTTTTCCAATTCATCCTTCATCATCACAACTAATTTTTGCATTTGCGAATGATTGGCTTTCGATCCCATGGTGTTGATTTCACGTCCCATTTCTTGAGTAATGAAACCTAGTTTTCTGCCATTGGCCTCCGTTCCGTTGATGGTTTCCAGGAAATAATCCAAGTGATTGGTCAAACGTACTTTTTCTTCGGTAATGTCTAATTTTTCAAGGTAATAAATCAATTCTTGTTCAAAACGGTTTTCATCTACATTGACTTTTAATTCGGAAATGGCAGTTTGCAAACGTTCTTTTATTGCCTGTACACGCTCTGGGTCGAGAGCCAAAGCGTCATTCATAAATTGACGGATGTTGTTAATTCTTAGTTGGAATTCTTTTTCTAAAGATGCGCCTTCATCTTTTCGAAAATTTAAAATGTTTTGCAAAGATTCCTCAATAACGGTTTGAATTTCGGACCAATCATTTTCGTCGATTTCTTCTCTTTCGGTTTTCAATGTGTCGGGCATTCGGATGGCCATTTTCATCAATTCGGTTTCATCGGCATCAGCATAAACCTCGCGCAATTGATTGATATAGGCTTTCACAATGGGTAAATTCACCTTCGTTGAGGTTTGCTCGGCGGTACTTTCGATAAAAATCGAGAATTCTATCTTCCCTCTTTCGAGTTTCAAGGCGATTTGGTTGCGTAAACCCAGTTCCATTTCACGGTAAGACGGCGGCATTCGTATGCTTAAATCTAAACCTTTACTGTTTAGGGATTTTACTTCCACTGTAATTTTTTTGGATGGTAATTGCAAAGTAGCTTTACCAAATCCAGTCATTGATTGTATCATATTATTTTCTAAAAGAGTTCAAAGATAATAAAAAAGTGTTCAGGAGGCAGTTTTAGTATTCAGTGTTGGATCAGTTATTTCCTTTATTTTTTAAAATTAGGTATAGCAATAAGGGTACGCTTTATTTTAGTACTGAACACTAAATCACTGAACACTGTCTACTTCTTTTGCGTTACCAAATATACACCGGTAAATATCAAAACAGCCGAAATGATTTTAACTAAAGTAAGTTCATCTTTCCCCAAACTAATGGCAAAAACAGAGGCAAAAAACGGTTGTAAATAGATGAAAACAGCTACTGTTGTTGGCTTCAATTTTCGCATAGAAAGTAAATTTAACATATAGGTTCCGAAGGTTGAAAAAACGATTACAAATACTATTTTCCAATAAATATCCATTGGCATCAATCCCCATTTTGCTGCTTGAAACTCATTCCAACCAAAAGGGATTACCATGATAAATCCAATCAAATAAATCCATTTAGCAAAATTGAAAGGGTTGTATTTTTGCATCAATTTTTTGACTAATACCAAGTATAATGCATAGGAAGAGGCATTAACAAAAACCAAAAAATTCCCCAAAGTTGGGTTAGTAGCATTTCCAGAAGATTTTCCGTAAAGAATAAGAAATGCAGTTCCAATTAAACCTAAAATAATTCCAAATAACATTCTTTTTTGCATTCGCTCACTGAGCATTATAGCCGAAAGAACCAATACAATTATGGGAGTTGAAACCATAAGCACCGATGCCGAAATTGGGGAAGTCAAACTCAACCCCTTGAAAAAAGAAAGCATATTTAAAGCTACTCCAAAAAAGGCGGCTCCAACAATCCGAGGATAATCTTTTGAATCGATTTGTTCCTCTCGAATTTCTTTGGAGTTTCTACTTAAAAGCCAAGCTAACCAAAATAAAAGAGTGGCTCCACCTACTCGAATTACTATGAATCCATAGGCATCAATATACTTTGGCATTACATCCTTAGCGATGGTAAATGTCATTCCGTATATTATCGAAACGATCGTGGCGGCAAATAAAGCAAGGGTTCTTTTAGACATTCGATAGTAATTTTGTTACCTTTAGAATGTTTTGTTGGCTGTTGCCAATGTAAATCTTATCATCAATGATAAAAACAGGACGGCTTAAAAAAGTATAATGTTCTAGAATATATTTTTTAAAATCCGCTTCGGACAAGGCTTTATTCTTTAAATCCATTGATTTATATAGTTGAGCTTTTTTACTAAAAAGTGCTTCATAACTTCCTGAAAGACGGTACATTTCTTCCAATTCTTCTAATGTAATTGGGTATTGTTTGATGTCATGAAATGTTAAATTATGATTTTGAGGCAATGATTTAATGATTTTGTGACAAGTATCACAAGAGGAGAGATAATATATTTTGTTCATAATGTAAGTGCAATTTCTTTGTGCAAAGAAAATTCATTTACCACGTAAAATGATTATTTTTATCGAAAATTTATAAAAATGCAACGAACATTTGAAATTAATAGAATAAGCAGAAAAATAGTATCCCAATTTTTAGAGCATTACTCATTAGAGCAACTCAACAAAATCCCAGAAGGTTTTAAGAACAACCTTATATGGAATATTGCGCATATTGTGGTAACACAACAATTGTTGGTTTATAAATTCTCAAGTTTGCCGATGCTAGTATCGGACGAATTGGTACAGAAATATATGAAAGGAACCAAGCCGGAACTTCTCGCAACTCAAGCTGATGTTGATGAAATCAAAACTTTGTTGTCTGACATCATCAATCAAACGGAAGAAAATTATAATAATGGAATTTTCAAAAACTATCAAGAATATCCAACATCCACAGGTTTCGTTTTAAGAAATGTTGAAGATGCAATGTTTTTTAATAATTTTCACGAAGGACTTCATATTGGGATTATGATGAATTTGAGAAAGTTGCTTTAGTCTATTGTAAGTAATAGATATAACCTACATTGAACCAGACTAACCAATCGTTGGCTTTATTTTCTTTATATAGGTCAGGATTTGGGTTGAGTCCATCGACCCAATCAGAAAAATAATATTGCCATCTTATATCGACCATTAAATCGGATAGAGGAGACAATTTGTATCGGGTTCCTACACTTGTAACAACTGACCAAACAGAACTTGATTCAGTAGAAAATCCATAAGTATGATTGTCGGTTGGTGTTAAGTATTTAGGAAAAGTGGTCAAAGGTGTTCCTAGATTTCCCATTGAAGACCACGCTTTTGAATTATAGAGAGAATATTGACCTCCAAGACTTACAAATGGTGCCCAGCTCTCAATGGTTTCTGTAAATTCGCGGATACTCCAAGGAAAGAATTCCAGTTGCATACCAATGTTAGTCACTTCGGTGCTTCCATCCATAGCTATTAATTGTTCTTTACCTTGTGAGGGTTTACCTTCAACCCATTGTCCAAAATGATCTAATTTGGTTTTGTTGTAGGACAATTCACTTCTTAATTTAAAGTGATCATTAAAATATGTTTCTGGAGTATAACAATTACATTCAGCCGTATAGGAGAAATTCATGTAATGAATTATCCCTATTCCAAATCCAGTATTACCTGCATTTGTACTCAAGTCATGTCGTTCGCCATAGTCTGACTGAAAGGCTACAGGCCCAACTATAGCTCCAATTTCGTGTGAAAATCCAAATTGAGCTGAAGCTATATTTGAAACACCGAAAAGGAAAAATAAGCAGAAAAAGGTAATAGATTTTTGGATCATTGTAATAAATTATTTTTTACAAATATATAAAAACATCAATAAAAACATAGATTGCTGGGGTAAATATAATAAAACGTTAAAGAATCTAAATATTTTGTAAACAAACTATACCAATTATTGTATTTATTTGAATATAGTTTTGGTTTTAAATTAAATCATTTCAACTTTTACAAAAAGGACATACAAAAGAGTTAAGAGATATTAAATTAAGGCATAAATATCTGTAGAAAATGTATCTTTGTCAGAGCTAACGAAAACGTTTTCTTAAAACCTTATTAATTTTAAAATTATGTCACAAAGTATTTCAGCTTTTATTGAAGAGGTTGCAAAAAAAAATCCAAACGAACCAGAATTTATGCAAGCCGTTATGGAAGTTGCTGAAACAGTAATTCCATTTATTGAAGAAAATAAAAAATACCAAAACAAAATGCTTTTAGAAAGAATGGTCGAATCAGATCGGATCATTATTTTTAGAGTAGTTTGGATTGATGATAAAGGACAAACACAAGTTAATAGAGGATATCGAATTCAGATGAATTCAGCCATTGGGCCTTACAAGGGCGGAATTCGTTTTCATCCTTCTGTAAATTTAAGTATTTTAAAATTTCTTGCTTTTGAGCAAACTTTTAAAAATAGTTTGACTACATTGCCTATGGGTGGTGGAAAAGGTGGGGCAGATTTTGATCCAAAAGGGAAATCTGATAATGAAGTGATGCGTTTTTGCCAAGCTTTTATGACAGAATTATCCAAACACATTGGTTCAAACACAGATGTCCCTGCAGGAGACATTGGTGTTGGAGGTAGAGAAGTGGGTTATATGTTCGGTCAATATAAAAGATTGAGAAATGAATTTACAGGAGTTTTAACGGGAAAAGGAATTTCATTTGGAGGTTCTTTGGTTAGACCAGAAGCAACAGGATATGGCAATGTGTATTTTGCCAATAGTATGTTATCAACAAAAGGAGATAGTTTTTCAGGCAAAACAGTTGTTGTTTCTGGTTCAGGAAACGTAGCTCAATATGCTGTAGAAAAAGCAACTCAATTAGGCGGTAAAGTAGTTACAATGTCAGATTCTGCAGGGTATATTTATGATGCCGATGGGATTGATGCTTCAAAATTGGCTCACATAATGGAAATTAAAAATGAGTTAAGAGGAAGAATTAGTGATTATTTAAACAAATATCCTAATGCAAAATATTTTGCAGGAAAACGTCCTTGGGAAGTGAAATGTGATATTGCATTGCCATGTGCCACACAAAATGAATTGAACGGAGAAGAAGCCAAAATGCTTGTTGCCAATGGTTGTATTTGTGTTTCAGAAGGAGCAAATATGCCTACAACACCAGAAGCAGTTCATATTTTTCAAAAGGCAAAAATTTTATTTGCTCCAGGAAAAGCATCAAATGCAGGAGGAGTTGCCACTTCAGGTCTCGAAATGTCTCAAAATTCTTTAAGATTAAGTTGGTCCTCTGAAGAAGTTGACGAAAGATTAAAAGGGATTATGTTGGCAATTCATGCCTCTTGTGTAAAATATGGCACAGATCAATCGGGCTATGTTGATTACGTTAAAGGAGCCAATATTGCCGGATTTGTAAAAGTAGCCGATGCTATGCTGGCTCAAGGAGTCGTTTAAACTTTTATAAACCCAAAAAGGCCTTCATTCAATCTGAGTTCAGATTAGAAATGAAGGTCTTTTTTATGTAACAAAATTCAATTCCTTTCGTTTGTATTATATTTGTGAACGAAATAGTATATAAGATGATAAAAAACGGGTTTCAATATCTTGTAGGTTTACTTTTTTTCCAATTGGGTTTAGCCCAAGACAATTTAATATGGAAAGGTTATTTCTCTTATAATACAATTAGAGATTTGTCACAATCTACCACAGATATATTTGCTGCTTCCGAAAATGCTTTGTTTTCAAAAAATTTTAGTACAAATCAAATTAAAACCACTAACACAATCGATGGACTTTCAGGGCAGACAATTACATCTTTATATTACAGTCCAACTGCTAAAAAAACTCTAGTTGGCTACGAAAACGGCTTGATGACGGTAATCAATGAAGCCGATGGGAGTATGCTAAATATTGTTGATATTATCAATAAAGAACTACCAGCAAACATAAAAAAGATTAATCATTTTATGGAATACAACGGGATAATATATGTTTCCTGTGATTTTGGAATTGTTCAATTCAACTTGGCTTCAATGTTGTTTGGAGATACCTATTTTATTGGCAACAATGGAGCTGAAATAAGCGTTTTTCAAACAGCAGTATTTAATGGTTTTATCTTTGCATCAACAAAAGACGGCATAAGAAAAGCCGATATTGCAAATAAAAACCTTATCGATTTCAACCAATGGTCACAAATTGCAGTTGGGAGTTGGTCAAGTATAGAAACTTTTGACACAGAACTTATAGCCATAAATGCTACTGGGAATATTCACAAATACAATTCAGGCTCTAATTCATTTACTGGCTATCTTCAACTTCCTTCTCCTACTGTCGATATGAGAACAACTGAAAATCATTTAATAGTTACCACACCAAGTAGTGTATATCTTTACAACAAGCTTTTGACGTTAGTTCGTCAAATTAACAGTAGCCAAGTCACAGAAGCTATAGTAAGTTTTACTTGTGCCACAAGCATTGATGATAATGTAATAATTGGAACACATGAAAACGGAATATATACAACTACAATTTCAGGTTCATCAGCTTTTGAAAACACAATGCCTTCAGGACCAAGTCGGAACAATATTTTTGCACTTCAAACAACTACTTCTTCACTTTGGGCAGTTTATGGCGATTATGATTTGTTTTATAATCCATATTCATTAGATAGTTATGGGATTAGTAAATATGGCGAATCAGGTTGGCTAAACATACCGTATGAAAAAGTGCTAAATGCAAAATCTATGGTTAGAATCGCTGTAAATCCATTTAAAGAAAACGAAGTGTATGCCAGTTCTTTTTTCTCAGGATTACTAAAAATTGTCGATGATGTTCCTACAATTTTGTACAACCAATCTAATAGTGCACTAGAGTCGTTGGTTTTAGTGCCACCAAATCCTAGTTATATAGACATCCGAATTAACGGTACTGCATTTGATAAATCTGGAAATCTTTGGGTAACAAATAGTTTGATAAAAAACGGATTAAAATCATTGAGTGCAAGTGGACAATGGCAAAGTTATTCTTTGGATAAAATTTTGATAAATAGCTCCAGAACTAATTATAATAAATTGTCTATCGATAAAAATGGCACGAAATGGTTAGCAACGGATAAGGACGGTTTAGTAGGATATAACGAAAAAAACAATGTTTTCAAAAAAATCACTATTGGAACAGATACTGGAAATTTGCCATCTAACGACGTGAGAGTTGCTGCTCCAGACAACAATAATCAACTTTGGATTGGAACTACAAAAGGATTGAGAGTGTTGTCTAATATAAACAGTTATTTAACTGAAGACCAAATGACTACAAAACCAATAATTATACTCGAAGATGGCTTAGCACAAGAATTGATGTATGAGCAATTTATTACTGATATTGTGGTCGATGGAGCGAATAATAAATGGATAGGAACTGCCGATTCAGGATTGTTTCTAGTTTCTCCAAATGGACAGGAAACCAAATACCATTTTACAATTACTAATTCCCCTTTGCCAAGTAATACTATTAACGATATTGATATTAATAGTGTAACAGGCGAAGTTTTTATTGCTACAGCCAAGGGGATGGTTTCTTTTAAAGGAGTTGCTACAGGTGCTAACGAAGATTTAAATAATGTATTTGTGTATCCCAATCCAGTACGACCAGAATTTGAAGGAACAGTAAAAATTTCAGGATTATTAAATAAGGCTACAGTAAAAATTACAGATATTGAAGGAAATCTAGTCTACGAAACCACTTCTGAAGGCGGAACAATTGAATGGGACACCACCGCTTTTGGTAATCATAAAGTAGCTTCGGGTGTGTACATGATTTTTATTTCGGCTCAAGATGGGATAGAAACTAAGGTAAAAAAAGTAATGATTATAAGATAAATGTCAAAAAATATAAAACAAACAGCTGCAATAATTGGGGGTGGCCCAGCTGGATTAACTGCCGCTTATGAGTTTGTAAAACATTCTGATATCGTGCCTATTGTTATAGAAATGAGTGAGTTTTGGGGAGGAATTTCTAGAACCGAAAATCATAATGGAAATCGAATTGATATTGGAGGACACCGTTTTTTTTCAAAATCAGAAATTGTTATGGATTGGTGGCAAGAAATTTTGCCCATATATTCAGAAAAAAGTTCGGTTAGCATT
>JACCDH011766135.1_pt1 | contig 29348 bp, 25 predicted proteins | sample 7442481 | NCBI WGS metagenome assembly JACCDH01 (sample SAMN15323433, study PRJNA562643) | freshwater metagenome | isolation source: river surface water | place: USA:Blue River Watershed | collected 2017-08-15 | reverse complement strand
TCACGCTCCGGATCAAGGAAATCGAAGGGCAGCATGTCTGGCTTGTAGCGAAAATTGCATCACAGGCTCCGGGACAGTTGGGCGATGTCCGCTGGTTCCAGTGGATAACCGGATACAGATCCGGTGTGCGCGGCCATACCGACCGGTTATGGTGAAATCAGTCGGGTGGCCTGTGAAGGGCGGACGCGTCGACTGATTGGCACAGGCTTGGTGATCAGGGACGCATGCGCATTTACGTTGCTGGTTTGCTGCAACTCGATCAGGATTTAAGCAGGGTCAAGCCTGACCCTGTGCAGCACGGACGAGGCCGACCTCTCAGCCGGCCAGTACACGACGCATCCAGAGGCCGATATCGTCGATTTCTTCTTCGCAGACCGAGTGCGGCATCAGGTACTCATGCCATTCCACCGGGTGACCGAGCTCTTTCAGCAGATCGCGCGAGGCTTCTGCGCGGCTGATCTGAACGACCGGATCGCCACGGCCATGTGCCATGAAGATGGGGGTGTGCAAATTGGTGTCGCTGCGCTCATCCCTGATCACGGACGACAGAGGCAGATAGCCCGACAGGCAGATCAGCCCGGCGAGCTTTTCCGGGTGACGCAAGCCTGTCTGCAGCGTCATCGCGCAGCCTTGCGAAAAACCGGCAAGAATGATGCGCGAGGTGTGAATGCCGCGCTCGTTTTCGCGGGCGATCAATTGTTCTATCTGCATTTGCGATTTGCGCAGCCCGGCCTCGTCTTCACGACGCACCAGATCCATGCCGAGGATGTCATACCATGCGCGCATCACATAGCCATTGTTGATCGTGACCGGCATCGTCTCCGCATGAGGAAAGACAAAACGTATCGCCGGGCAGCCGGACAGATCGAGCTCGCGCACGATGGGCACAAAATCATTGCCATCCGCACCCAGGCCGTGCATCCAGATGACGGCGGCAGATGGCGATTCGCCGGTGCTGATCTCTACGGTTTCAAGCATATTCATCTCTTTTGAACAGGATACGGCATTTTATTTTTGACGCAGGGCGGATTTCGGACGGAAGGACTTGCATACTGTGTCATGAGTTTCGATGTAGGGGCCGCCGATCAGATCGATGCAATAAGGCACTGCAGCGAAGATGCCGCCGACGATAGGGTTGCCAGATTCATCCTTCAGACCCTCAAGGGTCTCGCGTATCGACTTCGGCTGGCCTGGCAGGTTCATGATCAGTGCCGCATGATCCGAAGTTTCGCGGATCACGGCGACCTGACGCGATAGTATCGCCGTAGGCACGAAGCGCAGGCTGATCTGCCGCATCTGCTCGCCAAAACCCGGCATCACTTTGGTGGCCACGGCAAGTGTGGCTTCGGGCGTTACGTCCCGTCGCGCGGGGCCGGTGCCGCCGGTGGTCAGCACCAGATCACAACCGACATGATCGACCAGCTCAATCAGGGTTTTTTCGATCTGCGGCTGCTCATCGGGGATCAGACGCGTCTCCATTTGCCAGGGGCTGGCAAGCGCCTGCGTGAACCAGTCGCGCAGCGCGGGCACGCCCTGGTCTTGATACACCCCGCTGGAGGCACGGTCAGAGATCGATACCAGGCCGATGATCAGCTCGTCAGGATGCGTCCTCGTCTTCTTCATGGTCTTTGTCGGAGTCAGGGATGGGTGCGGGCGCTTGCAGCGATTTCAGGATCTGGAAAATTTCGCGATAGGCCTTCGGCGGCTTGTTGTCTGCCTGTTCTTTGCGCGCATTGCGTATCAACGTGCGCAACTGTTGAATATCCAGCTCAGGGTGCTGCGATCGCAATTCGGTCAGTGCGCCATCATCGGCCAGCAGGCGCTCGCGTTGTCGCTCTATCGCGTGCAGTGCGGCAGCCTCAGCTCTGGACGTGCCGCGCCAGCTGTCGACGACTTTCTGGATCGCGGCGACTTCGGACTCTTCGAGGGAGCGCATTTTTTTGCCGACATACTGCAGCTGCCGGCGACGGCCCTCGTGGCTGCTGATCTGCTGGCATTCGAGGATGGCTTCAAGAACATCCTCGGGCATCGGGACTTTGCGTACGCGGTCGCGCGGCGCATCGACCAGGGTTTCTCCCAGTTTTTGCAGGGCGGTCATCTCGCGCTTGAGCTGCGACTTTGAGGGGCGGTCGTACTGTTGCTCGAATTCGCTGGACTGGAACCCGACCGAGCCGCGGTTGGCGTTAGGCATATTGAGCGGCCTATGTCATTCGTAAACGGCTGCTATGATACCCGCTTTGACTCCCTACCCGTAAAACCCGCCATGGACAAAGCCATCTTTACCTATAGCCAGGATCAGCTGAAAGAGATCGCCAGCGACATGCTGCGCTTCGCGCGAGAAAAGGGCGCGTCAGATGCGGTGGTCGAGATCAGCGAGGGCCAGGGGCTGTCGGTGACGGTGCGCAAGGGCAAGGTCGAGACGATTGAGCAGAACAAGGATAAGGGTATCGGCGTTACCGTATTTCTCGGCGACGGCAAGGCCATCCGGCGCGGCAATGCGAGCACTTCGGATTTTTCCGAAAAATCGCTGAGGGATACGGTAGAGGCCGCGTACAACATCGCGCGCTTCACCGCCGAAGATCCGGCCGCAGGTCTGCCTGATGAAGACGTGCTGGAGAAAGCGCCGCGCGATCTCGCGCTGTTTCATCCCTGGTTGCTGTCTGCGGAGGAGGCGGTGGAGCTGGCGATACGCGGCGAGTCGGCGGCATTTGCGGTCGACAAGCGAATCACCAACAGCGACGGTGCCAACACATATGCCCAGCAGTCTCATTTCGTGCTCGCGAATTCGCGCGGCTTCATGGGCGGCTATCCCTACTCTCGCCATTCGCTGTCGGTGTCACCCATCGCGGGCCGCGGCAACAACATGCAACGCGATGGCTGGTACTCGTCCGAGCGCAATCCGGCAAAGATCGCTGATCCCGAAGCCATCGGCCGGTATGCCGCCGAGCGCGCGCTGTCGCGCCTGAATGCGCGCAAGCTCGATACACGCAAATGCCCGGTGTTGTTCGAGGCGCCGCTCGCTGCGGGTCTGCTGGGATCCTTCGTACAGGCGGTGTCGGGCGGTGCGCTGTATCGAAAGTCGACTTTTCTCACAGACTCTCTGGGCACGCAGGTGTTCGGTTCGGATATCCAGATCGTTGAAGATCCGCACCAGCCCGGTGGCGTTGGCTCTGCGCCCTTTGATGAGGAAGGCGTTCGCACGCGACAGCGCGATGTGGTTCGCAACGGAATCCTGCAGGGATATTTCCTGTCGACCTACTCGGCGCGCAAGCTTGGCATGCAGACGACAGGTAATGCGGGTGGCTCGCACAATCTCACGATTACCTCGAATCGCACGCAGGCATCGGATGATTTCCGCGGACTACTGAAGAAAATGGGCACGGGGCTGCTGGTGACGGAGCTGATGGGGCAGGGGGTCAATTACGTGACGGGTGATTACTCGCGTGGCGCTTCCGGCTACTGGGTAGAGAATGGCGTGATTCAATATCCTGTCGAAGAGATCACTATCGCGGGCAATCTGCGCGAGATGTTCAAGGACATCGCAGCCATCGGCAATGATGTTTTGATACGTGGAACCAAGCAGACAGGATCAATATTGATCGGCAGCATGACCGTCGCAGGATCCTGATCAATTCGCACGCGATTGCCCCCGGCGCAAAGCCCGGAATCCCGTAGGGATTCCGGGCTTTGCTTTTGGCTAAATTGACGATGCGCAGGCACCTGCATTGACGTAATTGAGCTTTGATTCCTGTAATCAAGGTCACAAACTCAGTCAGTCCCATGAGTAATCAAACCTCCCTGTAGAAAATGACGTAAACATACAACGGTCATTTCCCTGAATAAATCATTCAGGTTTCAGCAGGAAAATTTGCTTTATAAGCCAGAAATGTTTCTGGTAGTGCGTACAAACAACGTTGCGCAGTCAAGTATTTGCGAGCTATTGCTGGCGCCTAATTAGCCCTCCTAAAATTAACAAGTTTTTAAGAACGGTAGCACATGCCTGTGCCGGTTTGGGCTAATCAGGCCGGCTCTTCGAAACCAAAATCACACGGGGGACTTCATCATGCAACGCCGAGATTTCATCAAAAATGCTGCTGCCGGTGTCGCTGCGGGCGCCATTGCGGCACCCGCCATCGCGCAATCCAACCCAACGATCAACTGGCGGCTTGCGTCGAGCTTTCCGAAATCGCTGGATACCATTTTCGGCGCAGCCGAGATACTTGCCAGGCGCGTTTCACAGCTCACTCAGGGCAAATTCAATATTCGTGCCTTTCCCGGAGGCGAGCTGGTACCTGCATTGCAGGTGCTGGATGCGGTTCAGGCGGGCACGGTAGAGATCGGTCATTCCGCGTCTTACTATTACTTCGGCAAGGATCCGACGTTTGCTTTTGATACGGCGATTCCGTTTGGCCTCACCTCGCGCCAGCAGACCGCATGGATCGAGCAGGGGGGCGGCAAGCAGCTGCTGCGCGATTTCTTTCGCGAGTATGGTGTGATCAATCTCTTGGGCGGCAATACCGGTTGTCAGATGGGCGGCTGGTTCCGCAGGGAAGTGAATACGCCCAAGGATCTCTCCGGCCTGAAGATGCGCGTCGGTGGTTTTGCAGGGCGCGTCATGCAGCGGCTGGGCGTGGTTCCTCAGCAGATTGCCGGTGGCGACATCTACCCTGCACTCGAAAAAGGAACGATTGACGCTGCCGAATGGATCGGTCCATATGATGATGAAAAGCTCGGCTTTCAGCGCGTCGCCCCGAATTACTACTCGCCCGGCTGGTGGGAGGCAGGCGCGCAGTTGTCTTTCTATGTCAGCATCAAAGAATGGGAGAAGCTGCCAAAGGAATACCAGGCGGCGCTTGAAGCCGCTTCCTATGAGGCGCATGTGACCATGCAGGCCATGTATGACGCCCGCAATCCGACGGCGCTGGCGCGCTTGCTGAAAGACGGTGTGAAGCTGCGCTATTTTTCCAAGAGCATTCTCGATGCCTGCCACAAGGCGGCCCAGGAGGTCTTCGATGAAGAATCGCAGAAAAATCCGAAATTCAAGAAGATTTTCGAGCCGTGGCAGCGCTTCCAGCGCGATCAGAACCAGTGGAACATGGTCGCCGAACACCAGATACAGAACTATCTGATCAGTCACAGCCGCTGACATATCTCATTGCGCGGCGCCCTCTGCACAAGGTATCGCCGGCAAGAAGGCAAAGATCAACAAGACCGCTGTTTTGGCAGCGGTCTTTTCATATCCGTCTCAATTTCCAACATCAGCCGCCGTCACGCGGAGTTATGAACGAAAAAAAGCCAGACCGAGGTCTGGCTTTTTGTGATCGGCGGAACCGATTATTTTTTATCCGGATCGCCCATATCGAGCTTGAGCTCAGTGCTTCCGTCCTTGCCGCCATCAAGATTGAAGTCGATCTGCATTTCTCCACCGGCATCTGCATCGCCAGAAGGTATCTGAACGTTCAGCTCGATCTGTTCTTTCATGTCGGTCTTGTTGCCGACCGAGATCAGTGCAGGGAAAGCAATGATCATCGCCACCATCAGCAGCTGGATCACCACAAAAGGCACAGCGCCCCAGTAGATCTCACTGGTCTTGACTTCCCTCGGTGCGACCGAACGCAGGAAGAACAGCGCGAACCCGAAAGGCGGATGCATGAACGAGGTCTGCATGTTCACCGACAGCAGCACACCGAACCAGATCAGGTCGATGCCCATCTTGTCTGCCACCGGGCCCACCAGCGGCACGAGAATAAAGGCCAGCTCAAAGAAATCGAGGAAGAAGGCGAGGCCGAAGAACAGCAGGTTCACCACGATCAGGAAACCCGCATTTCCACCCGGCAGCGAGGTCAGCAGGTGTTCAACCCACAGGTCGCCATTCACGCCGCGGAACACCAGCGAGAATACGCTGGAGCCGATCAGAATGAACAGTACGAAGCAGGCCAGCCGGGAAGTCGAGTTCATCGCCTGCTTCAGCAGGTCGCCGGTCAGACGACGGTTCATGAAGGCGAGGATCATCGCACCCAGCGCGCCCATGCCACCGCCTTCGGTCGGTGTTGCAATGCCGACGAAAATCGTGCCGAGCACAAGGAAGATCAGCGCCAGCGGTGGCACCAGCACCAGCACGACTTTTTCTGCCATTTTCGATAGCATACCCAGTTTCAGCTTGCTGTTTGCCAGCGCGAGGCTATAGGTCAGCACGACACCGACGACACCGCTGTAGACGGCGATTTCGTCAGTAGCCAGCTTGGTGGTTGCTGCAAGGTGGAATTTACCGAAAGCTACTGACACGCCAATACCCAGCACCAGCAGCACCAGCAGCGAGGGTATGCCGCTGGATCCGTTCTCTTCGCGCAGGTTGCGTGCTTCGGGCGGCAGCGCCGGTAACGAGGTGGGCCGGATCAGCGACATCATCAGGATGTACCCGGCATACATGGCGGTCAGCACCAGACCGGGAATAAATGCAGCCTGATACATGTCACCGACCGAGCGACCGAGCTGGTCTGCCATCACGATCAGCACCAGCGAAGGCGGAATGATCTGCGCCAGGGTACCCGAGGCAGCGATGACACCGGAAGCGATTTTGCTGTCATAGCCATAGCGCAGCATCACGGGCAGCGAGATCAGGCCCATCGAGATCACCGATGCAGCGACCACGCCGGTCGTTGCCGCCAGCAGCGCGCCGACGAAGATCACTGCGTAGGCGATACCACCGCGCATGGGCCCGAACAACTGCCCAATCGTATCCAGCAGGTCTTCGGCCATCCCGGAGCGTTCAAGGATCAAGCCCATAAAAGTGAAGAAGGGTATGGCCAGCAGCGTGTCATTGGCCATGATGCCAAACAGCCGGTTCGGCAGCGCCTGCAGCAACTCCGGCTTGAGCAGCCCGACTTCAATGCCGATGAGCCCGAACAACAGACCGTTGGCGGCCAGCGAAAAAGCGACCGGGAAACCCGACAGCAGAAAAATAATCAGGGCAGCGAACATGATTGGCGCCATGTTCGCGATAAGGAATTCAGTCATTTTGCGCCTCGGTCCGTTCAGTTGATCTGGTTTGCAGCTTTGATCGCTGCAATTTCTTCCTGGGGATTGGACGCTTGCTTTTCAAATTCGCTGGCGTCGACCAGTCCCATCAGGAAGCCGATGCGCTTGATCAGCTCAGAGATGCCCTGCAAGGTGAGCAGCAGGAAACCCAGGGGTATCAGGGCCTTGGCCGGCCACAGGATCAGCCCCCCCGCATTGCTCGACACTTCCTGATTGCGGATCGATTCCATTGCGAATGGCACCGCGAAATAGAGGATCAGCAGCGTGGCGGGCAGCAGGAAGAAGACGAAGCCGAAGATATCAACCCACACTTGCGTGCGTTTCGGGAAACGCCCGACGATCACATCGATGCGCACATGTTCATTGCGCTTCAGTGTGTAGGAGGAGGCCAGAAGAAAGATGGCGCCGAACAGGTACCATTGAATCTCAAGCCACGCATTCGAGCTGGTATTCATCAGGTAGCGGACGAGCGCGTTACCACTGCAGATCAGAACGGCCGCCAGCAACGCCCAGCTGATGGCCAGTCCGATCTTCTCGTTCAGCGCATCAATGAAACGGGAGAAGGATAATAAGGATGACATAGTCGGTTTTCTTTCGCGAAAATTGTTGATGCCGGGAGGGCCGTCGACCGCAGAAAACCCGCGCCACGCTGAGCTTGCACTCAGGCCTGATCTGCGTTCCTCTTTGCTCTGCTGCAGATCCGTCGCGGACGATGCACGCAGAGATGATCAGCGTCTCCCTAGTTCTTTTTTCAGCCGGATTTCGCCACCGCCGGCACTTCAACCGGACAGAGGCCGGGCGGAGTGGTGGCAAGCGTGACGAGAATTTAGCCGCTGCTGTGACTTCTTGTTATGTTGCTATGCAACAGCAGCTAAAAGGCTTTACCGATCTCTTTCTTTTGTTACTCGAAAGACGTTTTATCACAACATTGCCCAAATAAAAATGCACCCGGGCTACATCTGTAGCGAGGGTGCATTAATTTGTCAGGCTGATTTCAGCCTGAGTTCAGTTCAGGCGGGCGCGAGCCCTTTTTATCGCTTCAGCGACCTGCGTTGGCGCGGTGCCACCAAGATGATCGCGTGCAGCGACGGAGCCCTCCAGCGTGAGCACAGAGTAAACATCTTCATCGATCAGTGGTGAAAATTCCCGCAGTGCAGCGATTGACAGTTCACTCAAATCGCACGACTTCTGCTCACAGGCGCGCACCGCCATGGCGACCGCCTCATGTGCGTCGCGGAAAGGCAAGCCTTTCTTGACCAGATAATCGGCCAGATCGGTCGCGGTCGCATATCCCTGCAGCGCAGCCGCCCGCATCGGTTCCGTTTTGACGCTGATGCCGCCGGCCATGTCAGCGAAGATGCGCAGCGTATCAATCAGCGTGTCGACAGTGTCGAACAGCGGCTCTTTGTCTTCCTGATTATCTTTGTTATAGGCGAGCGGCTGGCCCTTCATCAGGGTCAGCAGTGCGATCAGATGACCGTTCACGCGGCCGGTTTTGCCTCGCGCGAGCTCGGGCACGTCCGGGTTTTTTTTCTGCGGCATGATGGACGAGCCCGTGCAGAAGCGGTCAGCAATATCAATGAAGCCGACGCGCGGGCTCATCCAGATCACCAGTTCTTCCGACAGGCGCGACACATGCGTCATTATGAGTGCACCTGCTGCGCAGAATTCGATCGCAAAGTCACGGTCTGACACCGCATCCAGCGAGTTCTGGCAGACCTCTTCAAAGCCCAGTGTTTTCGCCACGCGCTCGCGGTCAATCGGAAAGGTCGTGCCCGCCAGCGCAGCCGAACCAAGCGGCAGACGATTGACGCGCTTGCGGCAGTCGCGCATGCGTTCTGTATCGCGGTTGAACATTTCCACATAGGCGAGCATATGATGACCAAAAGTCACCGGCTGCGCGACCTGCATGTGCGTGAAGCCCGGCAGGATGGTGTCCGAATGCTTCTGTGCGAGTTCGAGCAGCGCCAGTTGCAGCTGTTTCAGCAGACCGATAATGTCGTCAATCGCCGAGCGCAGATAGAGCCGTATGTCGGTAGCGACCTGATCATTGCGCGAGCGGCCCGTGTGCAGACGTTTGCCCGCATCGCCGACCAGCTCGGTCAGTCGCTTTTCGATATTCAGGTGCACATCTTCCAGATCCAGCAGCCATTCGAACTGGCCGGCGGCGATCTCGGACTGGATCTGCGTCATTCCGCGCTGAATGTCCGCATAGTCTTGCGCACTGATGATCTTCTGATGGGCGAGCATCTCGGCATGCGCGAGCGAGCCCTGAATATCGACTTCGGCGAGACGATAATCGAAGAACACCGAGGCGGTGTAGCGTTTCACGAGGTCGGAGACGGGTTCGGAGAAGCGCGCCGACCAGGCCTCGTCCTTCTTGGAAAATTGGTCTGACATGGTGATATAGGATGCAAAGACAGGCCACGATTATAGAGGAACGCGACCACGCCTCCGTCCGGGCAGGGTGCCGGACAGGGGCGGGAAACACAGGATTCTCCGGCTCAGCCCGTGTTTCTGAGTCCGGCCGCGATACCGTTGATCGACAAGTGGATGCCTCGGTGCACGCGGATATCGCTGTCGCGTCCCTGTTCCTTCCAGCTGCGATGGCGTTTGATCAGCTCGACCTGCAAGTGATTCAGCGGATCCAGATAAGCAAAGCGATTCTTGATAGAGCGCGCCAGCGTGGGGTTGCTGGCCAACCTTTCCTTTGATCCGGTGATCGCCGACAAGCACTCGGTGGTCAGCTCCAGCTCGTTTGAAATCCGCTTGAAAATCGCATTGCGCAGTTTTTTGTCGGCGACCAGACCGGCGTAGCGCGATGCCACGGCGAGATCGGTCTTGGACAGCACCATGTCCATGTTGGACAACAGCGCCGAGAAGAATGGCCAGTCGCGGAACATCGCCTTGAGGGTCGCCAGTTTCTTTGCCTTCTCGCCGGTGCCATCGTCTTCCAGCCAGGTACTTACAGCGCTGCCAAAGCCATACCAGCCCGGCAGCAGCAGACGGCATTGTCCCCATGAGAATCCCCAGGGAATAGCCCGCAAGTCTTCAATACGCCGGGTGGATTTGCGCGATGCAGGACGCGATCCGATGTTCAGTTCAGCGATTTCCGAGATGGGCGTCGCGGAGAAAAAATAGTCCGTGAAGCCCGGCGTTTCATAGACCAGATGGCGGTACGCGCTATAGGCATGACCGGACAGCGTTTCCATGACCTGCTCGAAGGCTGCACGCTGTTTCGCCTGTTTGCCATCGGCTTGCACCGGCGTCAGGCTGGCTTCGATCACTGCGGCGACGACCAGTTCGAGATTGCGCCGTCCGATTTCGGGGTTGGAAAACTTCGAGGCAATGATCTCGCCCTGCTCGGTCAGACGGAACTGACCGTTCACCGTGCCCGCAGGTTGCGCAAGAATCGCTTCATGGCTTGGCCCGCCCCCGCGGCCTACCGTGCCGCCCCGGCCGTGGAAAAGCCGCAGCTTCACGCCATGGTGTTCAAATACTCTCACCAGCGCGACTTCTGCCTTGTACAACTCCCAGTTCGAGGTCAGGAAACCGCCATCTTTGTTGGAGTCGGAATAGCCGAGCATAACTTCCTGCAGCTCGCCCTGCTGGCGAACCAGCGGGCGTACCGCGGGCATGCCGAGCCAGCTGTCCATGATGGAAGGCGCATTTCGCAAATCAGGAATCGTCTCGAACAGCGGTATCACCATCAGCTCGGCTTGCGACTGCTCGCCATGCCCTGAGATGCGCATCAGACCGGTCTCTTTTTGTAGCAGCAAGACTTCCAGCAGATCAGAGACAGTTTCGGTGTGCGAGATGATGTAATTCCGGATCGCGCGCGCGCCGAATTGCTCGCGCACCGTACGCGCCATCTTCAGTACGGCCAGTTCAGAGACCGTCTCGTCAGAATAGTCCAGATAAGGCGAACGCAGCAGGCGAGGCTGCGACAGTTCCGATAGCAGCAGGGCGATCTTGTCTTCTTCCGGCAGCCGCGCGTAATCGGCACTTACGCCTGCTTCACGGAACAGTTCGGCCAGCACGCGCTCATGCACATCCGAGCTCTGGCGCATATCCAGCGTCGCCAGATGAAAGCCGAAGATATCGGCTGCGCGCCGCAGCGTGTTCAGGCGAGGCCGGGTCATTGCCAGACCGTGATTGGCGCGCAAAGAATCGCCGATCACATCCAGATCCGCAGTAAATTCACTGATGTGGTCATAAGGCGCGAGCGCCGATACTTCCTGGCGCAGGATGTTGGTCACACCCAGCTTGCGCGCGGTTGCCGCAAGGCGCGCGTAGACGGTAATCAGCGCTCGCCGGTAGGGTTCGTCAGTGCGGTGCGGTGAACTGTCCGGCGACGCGTCTGCCATCGCTTCCAGCGCGGGGCTGACCGAGACCAGCAGAGTCGAGATCGACAGCTCCGCACCCAGCGCATGCACTTCGTCCAGATAGAAATCCAGGATCGTCGTCGACTGTCGCGACATTGCGCGCGACATGGTCGAGGCGTTTACATTCGGGTTGCCATCGCGGTCGCCGCCTATCCAGCTGCCCATCTGCACAAAAGGCGGCAGCGACAGATGTTTTGAATGCGGATACTGATGCGCGAATTCGTGCTCGATGTCCTCCATCAGACCCGGCAGCTCGCGCAAGAAAGTGATCCTGTAAAAAGACAGTGCGTTTTCTATCTCGTCATCTACTGTCAGCTTCGAGTATCGCAGCATCCGCGTTTGCCACAGCTTGGTAACTTCCGCATGCAGCAGCTGCGTGTTGCGGTTTTTTTCCGCGGCGGTCAGCGGCAGGTCGCGCGCGGCGAGCAGGTGTGCGATCTCGCGGCCGGCATCCAGGATACTTTTTCTCTGTACTTCGGTGGGGTGCGCGGTCAGTACCGGGGAGATCAGTGCATCAGTGAAGAAGGATTGCACAGCTTTGCCGGAGACGCCGGCGGCGTCCAGCTTGGACAGCGTGGCAGCGACGCTGCCCGGCTGGGGTGCCGAGCCGGCCATCAGGTGAGCGCGGCGGCGGCGGTTGTGATGCTGGTCTTCCGCAATGTTGGCCAGATGCGAAAAATAGGAAAACGCTCGCACGACGGAGTTGGTCTGGTCGCGTGTGAGCTTTTTCAACAGCTTGTCGAGATCCGCGCCGGCGGCCGCATCCGATTCGCGGCGGAAGCGCACCGCTGTCTGGCGGATGGTTTCGACGATGTCGAACACAGCCTCGCCTTCCTGATGGCGGACCACGTCACCCAGCAACCTGCCGAGCAGACGGATGTCTTCTTTCAGCGGGGCGTCTTTGTCCTGAATTTTTCTGGAGGAGAGAACTGCGTCATTCTTTTTGGTGGCCATGGCTGCGTTGTGCTTAGAGCGTCTAATCGAATAATCCGGCTTCGGGCCAGATCGTGCAGGGGTCGCGTGATAAAATCCGCCGGATATATTTCAGCAATGACGGGCGGGTCAAATGGCTGTGCGAACCACGCGCACCTGACCATGAACCACAGAGCAGAGGGGCTGCGTTGAACTCATCATTTTCCGGAAAGCTGGTCATTGCCTCGCGCGAGAGCAGGCTGGCCATGTGGCAGGCTGAAACCGTTCGCGCACGCTTGCTTGAATTATATCCCCAGAGCACAGTCGAAATTCTCGGAATGACGACACGCGGCGATCAGATTCTGGATCGCACTCTGTCCAAAGTGGGGGGCAAGGGTCTGTTTGTCAAAGAGCTTGAGGTCGCGATGCAGAACGGTGAAGCCGATCTGGCAGTGCACTCGCTCAAGGATGTGCCGATGGAATTGCCCGAGGGCTTCGAGCTGGCCGCCGTGCTCGAGCGCGAAGATCCGCGCGATGCCTTCGTCTCCAATGATTTTCAAAGTCTGGCCGATCTGCCTGCGGGTGCTGTGGTCGGCACCAGCAGCCTGCGCCGCCAGGCGCTGATCGCGGCTCGCTTTCCCAAGCTCGTGATTCAGCCGCTGCGTGGCAACCTGGACACCCGACTGTCCAAGCTCGATCGCGGCGAGTATGCAGCGATCATTCTCGCTGCTGCCGGTCTGAAGCGTCTGGGCATGGCCAATCGGATACGCAGTGTCATCGAGCCAGACGAGAGCCTTCCTGCACCGGGACAGGGCGCGATGGCCATCGAGATACCTGCCGGACGCCGTGATCTGCAGGATCTGCTGGCGCCGCTGAATCACGCCGATACTGAACGTGCGGTCCGCGCAGAACGTACCCTGTCGCGCAATTTCGGTGGCAGCTGCCAGATACCGCTGGCGGCCTTCGCTACAGTGGACAAGGAGGCGATGCGCCTGCGTGCGATGGTGGCGACGCCCGATGGCAAGCGCATCGCCCGTGCGGAGGTGAGCGGCTCCGCCGCTACACCGGAGGCACTGGGGCATGAGATCGCCCGTGTCCTCGAGGCACAGGATGCGCAGTCGATTCTGGCTTCCTGCAAGACCGAATAAGGGCTGAGCACGGCGTGAGCAAGGCGCCAGTCATCATCACCCGCCCGCTGGCGCAGGCCACGCCACTGGCAGCGCAACTCATTGCGCAATCCATCGATGCGCGTATTTTCCCTTTGCTTGAGATACAAGCCGTGCCCGATCCGGGTGAGCTGAAAGCCGTGCTCGCCCGGCTGACCGATTATGCGATGGTCGCTTTCGTCAGTCCGAACGCCATCGATGCGGCATTCGCTCACCTTGGCCACTGGCCGGCAGGCGTGGCTGCTGCCGTTGTGGGCGAGGGCAGCCGGCAGACGCTGGCTCGCCACGGCGTGACCAACGCGACCGCCCGGGTCGTCAGTCCTGCGGACACCTGCCGCACGGACTCCGAAACACTGCTTGAGGTACTGGACTTGCCCGCGCTCGCCGGCAAAAAGGTGTTGATCGTCCGCGCGGAAACCGGGCGTGAGCTGCTTGCTGATCGCTTACGCGATGCGGGAGTCGCCGTGGAACAGATTGCTGCCTACCGGCGCGGCGCTCCGACACTTGATCCAGCCCGACGGCAACAGCTCCAGCGCCTGATCGACGACGACTGCGACTGGGTGATTACCAGCTCGGAGGCGATGCGCTATCTGAAATCTGCGGCGCTGGAGGTCGCTGGTGACAGCGGCTGGGCTCGGTTGCAGCAGGCGCGCCTGATCGTGCCCCACGTGCGGATTGCCGAAACAGCCCGCGAACTCGGATTTGCACACATTGCGCAGACCGCTTCCGGCGACGAAGCACTGATTCGCGAGATACAATCGCGACCATGAGCGACCCGTCCACTCCCTCTTCTCCGGTTCCATCGTCGGTGCCGCCTCCGCTTACCCAGGCTGACACCCCATCCGCCGGTACGGCCGGCGCGCCGGCAGCGGCTCAGCCCGCGCCCGCGCCTGCGGATGAACCTGTGCCTGCCTCGGGCGCGACCGCCGCAGAATCAGGCGAGCCGGCAGACAAGGCCGCCGCAACCAGCCGCTGGCGCGACTGGGAACTCCGCATGCCGGCGTCGCTGGAGAGCCGCGAGGCCCGGCAAAAACTCGCGATTGGCGCGCTTGCCGTGCTGCTGGCGCTACAGTGGTGGAGCGCTCGCACCGACATCAGCGATTTGCGCCGCGAACTGGCGCAGCGCTTGCAGTCGGGCGAAAATTTGAATACCCAGACCAAGCTGATTGCCAACCGTGTCGACGATGAAGTCAAGGCGCTGCAGGGCAAGGTGGCCGTGCTCGAAGCCAAACAGATCGAGTCGCAGGGCCAGCAGCTGGCGCTGGAGCAGCTATATCAGGATCTGGCAAAAAACCGCGACGACTGGGCGCTGGCCGAGATCGAGCAAGTGCTGTCCACGGCCAGTCAGCAGCTGCAGCTGGCCGGCAATGTGCGCGGCGCGCTGATCGCCCTGCAGAACGCCGATGCGCGGCTGACGCGCGCCGACCGCCCGCAGTTCATTGCGGTGCGCCGCGCAATCGCGCGCGACATTGAAAATCTCAAGGGCCTGCCCAGCGTTGACCTGACCGGCATTGCCGTGCGCATCGACGCCCTGATCGGACAGGTTGACATGATTCCGCTGCTGTCCGACGAGAAGCCATCCATCATCGCGCCCTCGCCGAAATCCAAACTCTCCAAAGACACCGGCAAGGATACTGGCAAAGACACCCACGACAGCAAGGCGGCGCCGGATGACTGGCGAGCCGCGCTGCTGCAGCGCTGGACCGCGTGGAGCGGCGATCTCTGGAATGAAATCCGGCAGCTCGTGCGCGTGCGCTCGGTGAACAATCCCGAGGCACTGCTGCTCTCGCCGGAAGAGGCATTCTTCGCGCGCGAGAACCTGAAGCTGCGTTTGCTGAATGCCCGAATGGCACTGCTGTCGCGCAATGACTCGGCGTTCCGCAGCGACCTTCTCGAAGCCGATCGCGCGCTGCTGCGCTACTTTGACACGCGCGCCAGGCAGACACAGGCAGCGCACGAGATCATTCGTCAGCTGCAGGACAGCGTGCTGAACATCGATATGCCCACGCTGTCGCACAGCCTGGCCGCCGTTCGTCAGTCGCGCTCGCGCCCCTAGACCGGCAGGACGACATGCGTTTTTTCATCTGGCTACTGATCCTGTTCGCATCAGCCATCGGGCTCGCCGTGCTGGCGCGCTTCAACCCCGGCAATGTCGTGCTGTTCTATCCGCCGTACCGCATCGATCTGTCGCTGAATTTCTTCATCGTGCTGCTGGTGGCGGCCTTTGCGCTGCTGCTCGCGATCGTTGCCGCAGTCCGGGCGACACTGGCGATGCCGCGCCGTGTCGAGCAGTACCGCGCCACGCGCCAGTTGCGCGAATCCGGACGTGCGCTGCACGAGGCTTTGCAGAGCTATCTCGAAGGCCGTTTTGGTCGTGCCGAAAAACTGGCAGAGCGCGCCTCCTCGGCGCCGGATCATGCGGGTCTGGCCGCGCTGATCGGTGCGCGCGCCGCGCAGCGCCTGCAGCAGCCCTCGCGTCGTGACGACTGGCTCAAAAAAGCCGAGGCCGACAAGAGTCTGAGCACCGCGCGGCTGATGACGGCAGTCGAGCTGCTGGCAGAAGACGTCAAAGAAACCGATGTCGCGCTGGATGCGCTGCAGTCACTGAACAGTGCCGGGATCCGGCACACGCAGGCGCTCAAGCTGGCGCTGAAGGTGCACCAGAACGCGCGCAACTGGCCAGAAGTGCTGCGGCTGGTGCGGCTGCTCGACAAACACAAGTCGCTGCATCCGGCGCTCTCACGCCGTTTGCGCGACATGGCCTACGAAGCGCTGATGCCCAAGGCCAGCGAAGATCCTGAATCGCTCAGGCTGTTGTGGTCCAAAGTGCCGGCCGACGATCGTCTGAGCCCTGCGGTGGCCGTTCAGGCGGCGAATGCGTTCATGAAGATTGGCCAGCAGATCGAAGCGGCTGCCATCATCGAAAGCGCGCTGGCTGCGCAGTGGGATTCCCGGCTGCTGCGCGCCTACCGTCATTGCGCGGCCCCTGAAGGATCTGCCACGCTGCTCAAGCAGATCGAGCATTGCGAGCACTGGCTGCGCGAGCGCCCGAACGATGCCGAGACCGCGCTCGCGCTCGGTGTGCTGTGTTTGCGTCAGAAACTGTGGGGCAAGGCGCAGCGCCATCTCGAACAATCCCTGTCCGGTGGCGACACTGCGATCCGGCAGGAAGCCCACCTGCGACTGGCGCAGCTGCATGAAGCGCTCAGCCAACCTGAGGCCGCTGCGGAGCATTACCGTCAGTGCGCCCTCACGACCCACCGGGCCGGAAAAGCCTGATCTCATCTCCGACACGCCGCGCGTAAGGGACCGGCAAGCATGCCGGGCTATAATCATGGGCTTTGGTTTTTAATTTTGAATGTCTGCCTGAGGTAAAAATGAGCCTGAACCTGGTGCCGGCCGGTCGCGACTTGCCGAATGATTTCAATGTGGTCATCGAAATCCCGATGAACGCCGATCCGATCAAATACGAAGTGGACAAAGAATCCGGCGCGATTTTCGTGGACCGTTTCATGGGCACGTCGATGCACTACCCCTGTAACTATGGCTATGTTCCGCACACGATCGCCGATGACGGCGACCCGGTTGATGTGCTGGTGATCACGCCCTTTCCGCTGCTGCCCGGCGTGGTCGTTCGCTGCCGCCCGATCGGCGTATTGAAGATGCAGGACGAGTCCGGCGGCGATGCCAAGGTGCTCGCCGTGCCCGTAGACAAAGTGCTGCCGATCTACACGCACTGGCAAAAGCCAAGCGACATGAACGACCTGCGTCTGCAGCAGATTCAGCATTTCTTCGAGCATTACAAAGATCTGGAGCCCGGCAAATGGGTTAAGGTCGATGGCTGGTACGGCCCGGACGAGGCGCGTGCCGAGATCATGAGCGGCGTGGAAAATTACAAGAAAGCGGCCAGCAAGCCTAATTTCTGACTCTGGGTCAGCGGAGAATGTCAAAGGCGCCCTTGCTGGGCGCCTTTTTCATGGGAGCTTCACTTTTGGAGCTTCATATTTTTGGGGCTTCATTTTTGGGTGGTGCGCATGTTCAACGCTCGGCCCGGAACGGATTTCGCTCATTCAGCTCGTCGACATAAGCGCTGATGCCTTCGCCCTCGCGTGCGAGGAAACGCTCGACGGCATCGGCAAAATCCGGATGCGCAAGCCAGTGCGCAGACCAGGTTTGCTGAGGCAGAAAGCCGCGTGCCATCTTGTGCTCGCCTTGCGCGCCGCCTTCGAAGGCAGCGATTTTTTGCTCGATGCAAAACTCCAGCGGCTGATAATACGCGGTCTCGAAATGCAGACAGGGATGATGTTCCACAGCACCCCAGTAGCGGCCATACAGTGCCTGCTGATCATGAATCAGCAGCGATGAGGCGATTGGCTTGCCCTCTCGTTCGGCGATAATGAGCAGAATATTCTCCGGCATGCTCTCGCCGATGCGGAGGAAAAAATCCAGGTTCAGGTAGGGCGTTGAATAGTGCGCGCGGTAAGTATGGTCATAGCAGCGCTTGAAAAATTTCCAGTCCGATTCCGTCGCTTCAGTGCCGGGCAGACGACGCATCGTGATGCCCGCTTCGGCCACCTTGCGACGCTCGGCGCGGATGTTCTTGCGCTTTTTCTGTTCCAGCGTCGACAGGAATTGCTCGAAATTTTCGTAGCCCTCGTTCTGCCAGTGAAACTGCACCCCCTTGCGCAGCATGAAGCCTGCATCCTGGAGTAATCGGGCCTCGGATTCGGGCGGATACAGGATGTGGGTAGAGGATAAATGGCTGGCCTCCTGTACCCCTTTGAGTGCAGCGATCAAAGCGGCACGCGCCGGTGCGTCCTTCGCCAGCAAGCGACCGCCAGTAACGGGCGTAAACGGAATCGCCGACAAAAGTTTTGGGTAATACTCCAGCCCGTTACGGCGGTAGGCATCTGCCCAGGCCCAGTCGAATACATACTCGCCATAGGAATGGAACTTGGCATACATTGGCAGGGCAGCGACCAGCGCATCGTCCTGCCACAGGCTCAGGTATTGCGGCTGCCAGCCGGAATCCTCGCCGGCGCTGCCGGATTCATGCAGCGCATGCAGAAAGGCGTAGGACAGGAACGGGGTCGGATGGGGCTGCGCGTTCACCAGCGCATCCCAGACCGATGATCCAGCCTCGCTCAGACTGGACAATATACGCGTGCGATAATCCCGGTTTTGCAGAATGGCCCTCTCGGAAGCGTCTTTGAAGCGACTACCTAAATGAATTCTCAGCATGCAATCCATGTCGCGATCGCACAGCTCAACAGCACCGTAGGCGATCTTGCCGGCAACAGCGCGCGCATCGCCAGCGCCGCCCGCCGGGCGGCCGCCCTGGGCGCAGACATCGTGCTCACACCTGAATTATCTTTGGTGGGTTATCCGCCGGAAGATCTGCTGCTGCGGCGTTCATTCTACGCAAAATCAACTGAGGCGTTGGAAGCCCTCGCCGCCAGCCTCGCTGATCTGAAAGACTTGCACGTCATCGTCGGTCATCCGCTGCAAGAAGGCGAGCTAAGCTACAACGCGGCCTCGGTGCTGTGCAATGGTCAGCGCATCGCCACCTATCGCAAACATGCGCTGCCGAATTACACGGTGTTCGATGAAAAGCGCTATTTCAGCGCGGCTGACGATGTCTGCACCTTCAGTGTCAGGGGCACCTGCTTTGCGATCAATATCTGCGAAGATACCTGGTTCCCCGAGATGCCGGCCAAAGCCCGTGCAGCAGGCGCGGAAGTGCTGCTGGTGCCGAATGCCTCGCCTTACCACATGAACAAGCAGCATCTTCGTCTGGATGTGATGCGCGAGCAGGTGAGCGCGCAGGGCATGGCCTTAGTCTATGCCAACCTTGTCGGCGCACAGGATGAGCTGGTGTTTGATGGCGCCTCGTTCGTGACGGACGCGGCAGGCAAGGTATGCGCACAGCTTCCTTCGTTCGAAGAAGCGCTGGTCATTGTCGATATTGAAGCTGGCCAGCCGCAGCCGCAATCATTGCCTGAGACGTTGTCGACAGAGGCGCAGGTGTATTCCGCGCTGGTACTCGGCGTGCGCGACTATGTGAACAAGAACGGATTTCCCGGCGCGATCATTGGCTTGTCGGGCGGCGTGGATTCCGCGCTGACACTGGCGATCGCTGTCGATGCGCTGGGCGCGGGCAAGGTGCGCGCCGTGATGATGCCTTCGCCCTATACCGCCGAGATCTCATGGATCGATTCCCGCGATATGGTGGCGCGGCTGGGTGTTCGCTACGACGAAATACCGATAGCGTCCTGTTTTGATGCATTCAACAATGCCTTGTCCCCACTGTTCGCCGGGCTGCCAGAGGACACCACCGAAGAAAACATTCAGGCGCGCATACGCGGCACGCTGCTGATGGCGCTCTCCAACAAGACCCGCGCGATCGTGCTCACCACCGGCAACAAGAGCGAGATGGCGACCGGCTATTGCACCTTGTATGGCGACATGGCCGGCGGCTATGCGGTCATCAAGGACATCGCCAAGACGCTGGTCTATCGGCTGTGTCATTACCGAAATGGCATCGGCGACGTGATTCCCGAGCGCATACTGACGCGTGCGCCCTCGGCCGAGCTGCGGCCCAACCAGACCGATCAGGATTCCCTGCCGCCTTATGACGTGCTGGATGGCATCCTGAGCGGGTACATGGAAGAGGGACAGGGCGTTGCAGAACTGCTGGCCGCCGGGTATCGTAAGGAGGATGTCGAGCGTATCGTCCGACTCATCAAGATCAATGAGTACAAGCGCCGGCAGGCCCCGGTGGGGCCGCGCGTCACGCATCGTGCTTTCGGGCGCGACTGGCGGTATCCGATCACCTCGAAATTTAAAGAGTAACGTTCAAACACGCAGACAAGGAGCATTCCGTGAAGCAGATCACCGCCATCATCAAGCCTTTCAAACTCGATGAAGTCCGCGAGGCACTGGCCGCCGTGGGCGTCACCGGCCTCACCGTCACTGAAGTGAAAGGCTTCGGCCGCCAGAAAGGTCATACCGAGCTGTATCGCGGCGCCGAGTATGTGGTCGATTTCCTGCCCAAGGTCAAAGTCGAGGCGGTGGTCGGCGATGACGTGGTCGAGCACGCGGTCGAGGCCATCATCAAGGCGGCTCGCACGGGCAAGATCGGTGACGGGAAAATTTTTGTACGGGCGGTGGAGCAGGTGATACGGATTCGCACGGGCGAGACGGGGGCTGAGGCGGTGTAAGCCGGGTGCCACCGTAAGCCCGGATTCCGGTGTGCGCCGGAATCCGGCGCAGTCCAAACTAACCCGTTACCCCTTCAGCAGCACCATCAAGGCCCCGCTGCCGCCATCGGCGGCCCGCGCCTGAACAAAGGCGATCACTTCATCTTTCTGCACCAGCCAGTTGCGCACTTTGCTCTTGAGCACAGGCTTCTTGTTCATCGAGCCCAGTCCCTTGCCGTGAATGATGCGAACGCAGCGAAACCCGCGTTTGACTGAGCTGCGAATGAACTGTCCGAGCGCCTCACGCGCCTGATCGGTGCGCAGCCCATGCAGATCCAGCTGGTCTTGCGTGACCCAGCCACCGCCGCGTAATTTGCGCATCACATCCGGGCCGATGCCGCTGCGCGCGAAGCTCAGCGTCTCGTCGACGTCAAGCAAGGTATCGATGCTGAATTCATCCGACAGCGATTCCTGCAGCGCGGCTTCTTCATCTGCCATGCGCTGATGCGCGATCGGCGGAGGGCGCGGCACCGGAAGGGGCACGCGCGGCGCAGCCTTGAGGGGCGTGACATCACCCACGCTGCTGCGAAACAGATTTGCTTCGCGCTCCTGCTCGCGCCGCTCGCGCTCCGCCTTGGCGGCTGCTTCGGCATTCGCCTTCAGCCTGTGCTGCAACGCCCTCAGCTGGGCGAGATCCTTGATCATGCAGGTCTCCTTCGGGAAGGAACTGCGGTGGCAATGCCGGGGTGTTACTCCTGGCTTTCCAGATAGCGTTGCGCATCCAGCGCGGCCATGCAGCCGGTGCCGGCGCTGGTGATCGCCTGACGATAGACATGGTCTTGCACATCGCCCGCAGCGAACACGCCCTCGATGCTGGTCATCGTGGCCATGCCCTCCAGGCCGCTGCGCGTGACGATGTAACCATTGCGCATCTCGAGCTGACCGTCAAAGATGCTCGTGTTGGGCTTGTGGCCGATCGCGACAAACAGGCCGTGCACGGTCAGCGGCTTGGTGCTGCCGTCTTTCGTGGATTTGATCACCAGTCCGGTCACGCCGCTGTCGTCGCCGGTGACTTCCTCGAGTGTGTGATTCCATTCGATCGCGACCTTGCCTTCGGCGGCTTTGGCCATCAGGCGATCAATCAGAATGGGCTCGGCGCGGAATTTGTCGCGTCGGTGAATGATCGTGACCTTGTTTGCGATGTTCGACAGGTACAGCGCTTCTTCAACGGCCGTATTGCCGCCGCCAACTACCGCGACTTCCTGATTGCGGTAGAAAAAACCATCGCAGGTCGCGCAGGCCGACACGCCCTTGCCCATGAAGGCCTGTTCCGAAGGCAAGCCAAGGTACTGCGCCGATGCGCCGGTGGCGATGATCAGCGCATCGCAGGTGTAGACCCCGGCATCGCCTTGCAGACGGATAGGCTTTTCCGTCAGGTGCGTGGTGTGGATGTGATCGAAGATGATCTCGGTCTTGAAGCGCTCCGCATGCTGCAGCAGTCGCTGCATCAGCTCGGGGCCCTGAACGCCCATCGGATCGCCCGGCCAGTTCTCGACATCCGTGGTGGTCATCAGCTGGCCACCCTGTTCGACGCCGGTAATCAGCACCGGATTGAGGTTGGCGCGCGCGGCATATACCGCAGCGCTGTAGCCGGCAGGACCGGAACCAATGATCAGTACACGAGCATGTTTGGGGCTGGACATGGGATTCTTCTGAATTGAATAAGTTATTGGCTGAAGCAGAATGCGCGGGCAGGAGCTTGGCGGAGAGGAAAAAGCCCTCCGGGAGGGAGTATCATCACGGGTTGATTCATGCGATATTGCCGCAGCAATCAGTGCCTCAAGGCCCAGATTATAGATGAACTGAGCAGTTGGCACCGCAGGCTGCAAAAGCTCGCGGAAACTCTGGTAAACCTCTGGATCTCATGACAAGAACCACTTCCTCGTACACGCGCACACCGACCGAGCCAGCGCCCGATCCGCTGCCGAATCGCCTGATCCGGCTGCTCTCTGAGGCGCGCTGGCTTGTGCTGGCCGTTGCCTGTGCCTACCTGACGCTGGTGCTGTTTACCTACGCTCCGACCGATTCCGGCTGGTCGCATGCCGGTATCGCTCCGCGCCCGGTCAACTGGGGCGGCTCGGCCGGCGCCTGGCTGGCCGACCTGATGCTGTATGTGTTCGGTTTCTCGGCCTGGTGGTGGTGCGTCGCGCTGATGGCCGGTGTCTGGGTCAGCTACCGTCAGCTGGCCAACCGCTTTCTGCTGAAAAAAGAGCCCGAGAAGCGTCATCGCTACGAGCCGGGCATTCGTCTCGCGGGATTCGTGATGCTGATGCTGGGCAGCTCCGGCCTCGAATTCGTGCGCATGTACAGCCTGAAGGTCAAGCTGCCGCGCGATCCCGGCGGTGTGCTGGGCGAGCTGGTCGGCGATGCGGCGCAATCCACATTTGGCTTCGATGGTGGCACGCTGATCCTGCTGATGCTGTTCGGTCTGGGCTTTTCGCTGTGCTTTCATGTGTCATGGATGGCGGTTGCAGAAAAGCTTGGCGGTGGGATAGAAAATTTCGCGCAGTGGATGGTGCAGCTGTATGCCGAGCGACAGGACCGCAAAGTCGGGCAGGAAGCGGCTGTCAAGCGCGAAGAAGTCGTCGTTCAGGAGCGCGCGCGCATCGTCGAGGCCAAGGCCGCCGCCCCGATACAGATCGTGCCGCAGGTCGTGCATGTACCAAAGTCCGAGCGGGTGGAAAAAGAAAAGCAGGTATCGCTGTTCCTCGATCTGCCCGACACCAACCTGCCGCCGTTGTCGCTGCTGGACGAGCCGCCGGCGGAGCAAGAAACCGTCACCGTCGAGACGCTGGAGTATGTCAGCCGCCTGATCGAGAAAAAACTCTCTGATTTCGGCGTCGAGGTCAAAGTCGTCGCTGCTTACCCCGGCCCGGTCGTCACCCGCTACGAGATCGAGCCCGCCACCGGTGTGAAGGGCAGCCAGATCGTGAACCTCGCCCGCGACCTGGCGCGTGCGCTGTCGCTGGTATCGATACGCGTGGTCGAGACCATCCCCGGCAAGAACTACATGGGTCTGGAGCTGCCCAATCCCAAGCGCCAGATCGTGCGCCTGACCGAGATCCTCGGCTCCAAGGTCTATAACGACAATGCCTCGCTGCTGACCATCGGTCTGGGCAAGGATATCGCCGGCAACCCGGTGGTCGCCGATCTGGCCAAGATGCCGCATCTGCTGATCGCCGGTACCACGGGTTCAGGCAAATCAGTGGGCATCAACGCAACGATCCTGTCGCTGCTGTACAAGGCCGATCCCAATCAGGTGCGACTGATCCTTATCGATCCCAAGATGCTGGAGCTGTCGATTTATGAGGGCATACCGCATCTGCTGGCACCGGTGGTCACCGACATGCGCCAGGCAGGTCATGCGCTGAACTGGGCTGTGAATGAGATGGAGCGCCGCTACAAGCTGATGTCCAAGCTTGGTGTGCGCAATCTCGCTGGCTACAACCAGAAAATCATCGACGCCGAGAAAAAAGAAGAGAAAATTCCCAATCCGTTCAGCTTGACGCCCGATGCGCCCGAGCCGCTGGAGAAGCTGCCGACGATCGTCATCATCATCGACGAGCTTGCCGACCTGATGATGGTGGTTGGCAAGAAGGTCGAAGAGCTGATTGCGCGTATCGCGCAAAAGGCGCGCGCCGCAGGCATCCACCTGATTCTGGCGACGCAGCGTCCGTCGGTCGATGTGATCACCGGTCTGATCAAGGCCAACATCCCGACCCGTATTGCGTTCCAGGTATCCTCAAAAATCGATTCGCGCACCATTCTCGATCAGCAGGGCGCCGAGGCGCTGCTGGGCATGGGCGACATGCTCTATCTGCCGCCCGGCACCGGCTTGCCGATGCGCGTCCATGGCGCATTCGTGTCGGATGATGAAGTGCATCGTGTGGTCGAACACCTGAAGTCTCAGGGCGAGCCCAACTACATCGAGGGCATACTCGAAGGCGGCGTGCTGGAAGAGGGCGGGGATGCCGGCGGCATCGGCGCACCAAGCGGCGAAGCCGACCCCATGTACGATCAGGCAGTCGCCATCGTGCTCAAGAATCGCCGTGCATCGATCTCGCTGGTACAGCGTCATCTGCGGATTGGCTACAATCGCGCGGCGCGCCTGCTCGAACAAATGGAGCAGAGCGGCATCGTGTCAGCCATGCAATCCAACGGTAACCGCGACATTCTCGTGCCGACCAGTAATGCCGAGTAAGCCTCTGAGAGCGTGTGATGTGAAAACCAGATACTTAGCCCCGCTGCTGCTTTGCCTGCCACTGTGGGCGCAGGCAGGAGCACTCGAGCAGTTCCGCACCTTCGTCGCCGCCACCAAGAGCGCGCGCGGCGAATTCAGCCAGCGCATGGTCAAAGAAGAGGGCGGCAAGCTGCATACCTCATCGGCTTCGACCGGCAGTTTTCTGTTCGCACGGCCCGGCAAGTTTATCTGGTCTTATCAGAAGCCTTATGAACAAGTGCTGCAAGCCGATGGCGAGAAGCTCTACATCTATGACAAAGACCTGAATCAGGTCACCGTCCGGTCGCTGGGCAATGCGATCGGTTCATCGCCAGCTGCGATACTGTTCGGCAGCAATGATCTGGAAAAAAACTTCAGCTTGTCCGAAGCCGGCACGCGAGATGGCATTGAGTGGCTGCAGGCCATACCCAAGGCAAAAGATACGCAGTTCGAAAAAATCGGCATCGGCCTGAGAGAGGGCGTGCCGGTGGCCATGGAGCTGCGCGACAGCTTCGGGCAGGTATCGCTGCTGTCATTCACCAAATTCGACAAAAATCCCTCGCTGCCGAGCACCCAATTCAAATTCGCGATACCCAAGGGCGCGGATGTGTTGCAGCAGCCATGACCACTCCCCTGGCAGAGCGCCTGCGACCGGCCACCCTGGATGACGTCATCGGCCAGCAGCATCTTCTGGGGCCCGGCAAACCCCTGAGGGTAGCGTTCGAATCCGGACAGCCGCATTCGATGATCCTCTGGGGACCGCCCGGCGTCGGCAAGACCACGCTGGCGCGGCTGATGGCGCAGGGCTTTCATGCAGAGTTCATTGCGCTGTCAGCCGTGCTGTCGGGCGTAAAAGACATTCGAGAAGCAGTCGAGCGCGCGCAAGTGCTTCAGGCTAATTCAGGCAGACCGACGATACTCTTCGTCGATGAGGTTCATCGCTTCAACAAGAGCCAGCAAGATGCCTTTTTGCCCCATGTGGAAAGCGGGCTGTTCACCTTTATCGGCGCGACCACCGAGAATCCTTCTTTCGAGGTCAACAGCGCCTTGCTCTCGCGCGCCGCAGTATATGTGCTCAAAGCGCTCAACGAAGACGATCTGTCACAGCTGGTGGAGCGTGCGCTTGAAGTCGATGGCGACATCCGCATCGATGACGAAGGCCGGCAGATGCTGGCAGCCAGCGCCGACGGCGATGGCAGAAAGCTACTGAACAACACCGAGATCGCACTGCGAGCTGCCCGCCAGAAAAAGCAGACAACGATCGACACAGCACTGCTCAAAGAAAGCCTTGGCGACGCGCTGCGCCGCTTCGACAAAGGCGGTGATGCGTTCTACGACCAGATCTCGGCACTGCATAAATCCGTGCGCGGCTCCAATCCGGATGCGGCGCTCTACTGGCTGGTGCGCATGCTCGATGGCGGCACCGACCCGCGCTATCTGGCGCGACGCCTGATCCGAATGGCGGCCGAAGATATCGGCCTGGCCGATCCGCGTGCGCTGCAGCTTGCGCTGAACGCCGCAGATACCTATGAGAGACTCGGCTCCCCCGAGGGAGAGCTCGCGCTGGCCGAAGCCACGATCTTCCTCGCCTGTGCAGCCAAATCAAACGCTGCGTACAACGCCTATAACGCTGCCAAAGCCTTCGTCGCCAAAGACAAATCCCGTCCCGTGCCCGAGCATCTGCGCAATGCCCCAACCAAGTTAATGAAGCAGCTGGGCTACGGCAAGCTCTACCGTTATGCACATGATGAGCCCGACGCCTATGCAGCGGGGGAGACCTATCTGCCGGACGGTATGACCGAGCCGCACTGGTATCAGCCAACACCGCGCGGGCTGGAGGGGAAGATCGGGGAGAAGCTGGCGTATTTGAGGCAGTTGGATGCTGAAGCAAAGTCAGTCAAGAAAAAATAATGTTTTGTCTCGCCTGTTTGTCTATCAGTCGCTGTGTTTCGCAACATCGGCGTGCAATCGTATACCGAGCGCGCGGGTAACTTTGAGGATAGTGGAAAAACTCGGGTTTCCCTCGGCTGACAGTGCTTTGTAAAGGCTCTCCCGCCCCAAGCCCGTATCTCGGGCCAGTTGAGACATTCCTCTGGCGCGCGCGATATTACCCAGTGCTTTCGCTATGAATGCGGCATCGTCACCCGCTTCCTCCAGGCAGGCCTCCAGATACATCGCCATGTCTTCAGGCGTTTTCAGATGCTCTGCGCTGTCCCATTTTTTTAATGAGGATCTGATCATTGACTTTCTCCCAGTTGTCGGGCTTCCCAAATGGCCATTTCTATATCAGCGGCCTGTGTTGATTTATCACCACCAGCGAGAAGAATGACGATGTCCAGTCCACGTAATGTGAAGTACAACCGGTAGCCGGGGCCACATTGAATCCTCATCTCAAACACTTTGTCTCTGAGGCATTTGTAGTCACCGAAGTGTCCGTCTTCCATACGGTCAATCCGTGCCTGTATGCGCCTCTTTGCGCTCAGGTCGCGCAAGCCGCCGAACCATCGGTCGAATCGACTGCTAGTGTAAACCGATGGCATGGGTAAATGTATAAAATAGGATACAATCTGTCAAGAGCAAGCCGCTGCCGTCAGATGTTTTGTTGATCCAGCGCGGAGGCTATCGAATTGGGCCGGGCGGGCGCAAATCCAAGGGACGTGTTTTGCGGATTACGCTACAGAATTCACGGGGTCTCCTGAGGGATCAAAGTTTGTGGTGGCCCTTGATACAATCTCACCTTTGCCCAGCAGGCCCCCACCCAGTACACCACCATGATCGACATCCAACTCCTCCGCAAGGACATCGACGCTGCCGCCACCCGTCTGGCGCAGCGCAGGTTCAAGCTTGACGTTGACGCCTTCAATGCGCTCGAGGCTGAGCGCAAGGCCATCCAGACCCGCACCGAAGAACTTCAGGCCAAGCGCAATACCCTGTCCAAGCAGATCGGCATCCTCAAGGGCAAAGGTGAAGATGCGAGCGCTGTGATGGCGGAGGTGGCTGGCATTGGCGATGAGCTGAAGTCTTCTGCTGACCAGCTGGAGGCGGTGCAGGCCAAACTGTCTGAATTCATGCTGGCTATACCGAACATTCCGCATGAATCCGTCCCCGCTGGTAACGATGAAGCCGGCAACATTGAAGTGCGCAAGGTAGGCACACCGCGCCAGTTTGATTTTGAGGTCAAAGATCATGTCGATCTCGGCGCGCCGCTGGGCCTGGATTTTGATACCGGCGCCAAATTGTCCGGTGCGCGCTTTACCGTCATGAAGAGCGGCATCGCCCGTCTGCATCGCGCGATCGCGCAGTTCATGCTCGATACCCATACCACCGAGCACGGCTACACCGAGTGCTACACGCCCTACATCGTCAGCAGCGACACCCTGCGCGGCACCGGCCAGCTGCCCAAGTTCGAAGCCGATCTGTTTGCGGTAAAGAAGGGCGGGCAGGAAGGCGAAGGCGAGGCGCTGTATCTGATTCCAACCGCTGAGGTCACACTGACCAACTTCGTGCGCGATGAAATCATCAATGCCGACCAGTTGCCGATGCGACTGGTCGCCCATTCACCGTGCTTTCGTTCCGAAGCGGGCAGCTACGGCCGCGACACGCGCGGCATGATCCGCCAGCATCAGTTCGACAAGGTCGAGATGGTGCAGATTGCCAGCCCCGAGCACTCGTACCAGCAGCTCGAGGAAATGTGCAGCCATGCGGAGAACATACTCAGGAAGCTCGGCCTGCCTTATCGCGTGATCACGCTGTGCACTGGCGATATGGGTTTCGGGTCGGCGAAGACCTATGACCTCGAAGTCTGGCTGCCCGCTCAGAACACCTACCGCGAGATATCGTCGGTCTCCAACTGCGAGGCCTTCCAGGCCCGCCGCATGCAGGCGCGTTTCCGCAATGCGCAGGGCAAACCAGAGCTGCTGCACACCCTGAACGGTTCCGGTCTCGCCGTGGGGCGCACGCTGGTGGCGATCCTGGAGAATTACCAGCAGGCTGATGGCAGCATCACCGTGCCCGAGGCCTTATGGCCTTATATGGGCGGACTGAAAGCGCTGAAATCCTGAGCATAAACCTCAGCCCCAGCCAATGAAAGGCGGGGGCTTACTTTCAGGGTAAGACTTCTGATACAATCGCGGTCTTTCGGAAACACCCGTTTTCGACCCAGGAGAGGTGGCAGAGTGGTCGAATGTACCTGACTCGAAATCAGGCGTACGTGCAAGCGTACCGTGGGTTCGAATCCCACCCTCTCCGCCAAGACAAATCCTTCTAACTCGCTCACACGAGTTTTCAGGAGCTCAGAGCCCCGCATCATGCGGGGCTTTTTGCTATGGGCTCCTGACTGACCCCATGGCGACCAACCCTTGAAAACCGT
>JACCDH010721984.1_pt1 | contig 29357 bp, 35 predicted proteins | sample 7442481 | NCBI WGS metagenome assembly JACCDH01 (sample SAMN15323433, study PRJNA562643) | freshwater metagenome | isolation source: river surface water | place: USA:Blue River Watershed | collected 2017-08-15 | reverse complement strand
AGTAACCATCTGAAATATGCTCTAAAAGAGGACGATTCTTATTTGATTGATTTCTACGCCATTCTTCGTATTTTTCAGCTATCAATAGACTATTAGGAATAATTACATTTTTAACAAAATCTTGAATTGACATTCGATCAGTAGTTACAGGATTCAAGTAATCAAACCATGATATCCCTTTAGGTCTAGGATCTTCGGACAAATCAGGACAATCGTTTTGACGATAATTAGAATATGCAATACTTGTATTTATACCTTTTTCAAGACAAAACGCCTGAGTACGTTTAGAATCCTTCGAAGTAAATATCTTTTTCCGTATATTTGCAAAACACTTCTTAATAATATCGGCATTTGCTTCAAATTCATCGATCATAATAGCTTCAGTTAGAAGTGATGTATCAACGGATCCATCATCTTCTTCATGGCCTTCACCTTCTTTACCTGTAGTCACTGCACGAGCAATAATTTCATCACGAATCTGTTCATCAGATGATGCAAGGGCTGTAAGCACATATTCAAATCCCGATAAATCTTCGTCTCCTAGAATGGGAAGTAGTACATGAAACAATGGTTTATCTGGATACCATCGACCTGCACGAAGAATCATTTGTGTAATTTGTCCACGTGACTGTTTCGGATAAGTAATTGCAACCGCATTTGCGATTGGAATATCAACACCTTCATTTAGAACTAGACAATTAATAAGAATAGCTCTCTTAGCTGCATTAAATTGTGCAATAGGTTCTTCTAAACTTCGACCACCTTCTACACGAAGAATGACAGTATTTGTTCCATTTAGCCTTTCTTTGAAAAGCTCTTCTAATTGCTTGGATTCTTCAATTGTTGCAGTGAAGACAATTAGATGATGAAGAATATATTTATCTCTCTCCTCTTTTGCGTTCCATGCTTCCAAAATACATTCTCCTTTCGCTTCGATTCCTTCCGCCTTCTCATCGCGCAAAGTCCAAAGACGATAATCTGGTAGAATACCAGCTTTAATAAGATTCCGAATCTTCAATTCGGCAATCGGTTTACCGAAAAGTTCTTCATCATCCATTGACGATACTTTCAAATCGTCGGATCCCTCTTCTATAAATCGAGGTGTATATGTCAGCGATAGACGTTTAATTGATAGATCAGCCGCCTTCATAAATAGTTTTCTTGTCCTACCTTCTGCTTCACCTACAATACCTGCCATATGATGAGCCTCATCTAAAATCAATAATTGAATGCTAGAATTAATTGGATTCATCAATATATGCGAAGACATATAGGTGGTGATTAGACAGAATTTAGGATTTGTAATAATTGCATTAATGTCTTCTTCATTTGTTGTCCCTGCACTACCGATAAAATGAATTTGATCCTCGGTAAACAGATTTTCACGACGGATTGTTTTAAACCATTGTTCCTGGATTTGGAGTGATGGACAGCAAATGATAATTTTGTTAATGCCTTTGATACCTCGCACGGTCATTAAAGTCTTACCTGTACCGCAAGGGGCAATAATATAGCCCGCGTGACATTTAGGATCGGCAATAAATGCGGCGATTTGTGTAATCACAGGTGCTTGAATATTATTTAGCGCAACAATTCTTTCAGACTCCTCAATAAGGAAATCCGTATTTTTATAATAATATTGTTGTAGATAGCGTTTCTTCTTGGGTATCGGTTTAATTTCTGTTAATGGAACTTGTCGTTTAATCCATGGACAGCTATTAAGGAATTTAGTAATTTCTAAAATTGGATCGATGCCTTCTGGGAAATTGAACCACTCTGTGGATCCACCGTCTGATCGTCTCAGCCGAAATTTAATAAAACGATTAAATAACTTATCTTCTAAGATATCTAATTCTTTTTGCGTTATTGCAGCCGTTTCCCAGATGCCATAATAATTAAGTTCGCATGATGGAGTACAATTAGGAGGACTGCCCGTCAAATATGTACTAAGTCGTCCATATGGATCAATTGTTCTCCCTAACTTTACTAATTTTTTTTCCAGAAATGCTGGTGCAGAGACAATATATAGATATGATTTTGACATAATTAATCTTTGTTTAAGCCCGATTCTCAAAATCAATTTTACCAGGTCAATATTTAGGAAAAAATTGAATATTATTAATTCTCTATTAAAATATCAAAGAAAATGGAATTTACTCGATCTGCTAGTATTCTTGAACAAACAAGGGACTTTATTCGTAAGATGAAGGAAGATCCTGATGAACGTATGAAAACAATGAAGAAATTTATTCTTCAGGGACGTCGTGATCGACAATATGTGAGCGAGAATGAATCTGATTATGATTCTGAAGAGGAAGAAGAAGATGATGATGAAGAAGAGGAAGAAGAGGAAGAAGAATTTAATTATGATTCAATTGAAGATGAAGAAGAACGTAAATTGATACTGAATATAGATATTGCTATGGATATTTATAAACGTGGATTATATTCATTTGAAGATTTACTGTGGCGACTAAAGGGTTACATTAATAATTATAAAAATCAAGACCAGGTACCATGTGTTCCGAGTACAACTACAATTAAGGAAGAAGAAGATACTACTATAAAATCTTCTAGAATATTTGATGCATTTGTTATCGGTGGAGGTCTAACAATTTTATATTTCACGTTAAAAGCTATGTCGAAGTAATACAGTTAGGGATTACAAATAAAAATATTAAATTATGTATTTATACTAAATACGGACGTGTTTCAAAACCATGAAACCCGATCTTTAGAGATTCGGATTTTGCGGACTTATTATGAAAATTCGTTTTTTTCATAACACGGCCATTCTCATGGTACCAAATATAGAGGCCATGCCTCTTTCCATTAACTAATGTACCTTCTTCTTTCAATGATCCATTTGAATAATATTTTTTGATTGGTCCTTCTTCATGTCCATTAACAAGAGTATACTCTTCTTTTAACATTCCACTTTCATAATAGGATCTGTATAAACCGTCTAGTTTGTCAGCAAGATACTTACCTTCTGCCATTAATTTTCCATTGTCATAAAACCATTTAACTGATTCATACATTGTATTATTCTTAGTATATTGTTTATACATGATTCCATTGTCATTATAACATTTGCATATTGCTTTAGTTCCATTATCTGTATAATTATGTTCTTCAGATAATTTACCATTTTCACGATATAATTTATATAGACCATCTTTATGACCATTAACATAGGTACATACCAGTTTCAGCGGGCCATTCTCATAATATTCTTTGTATATACCATCTAACTTGTTATTAACATATGTTGATTCAATTTTCAATCCACCATTACGATAATAGGATTTCTCTACACCATTTTTTTGTCCATTGACATAATTGCATTCTATTGACAATTGTCCATTTTCATAGTATTTTTTGTATATCCCTTCTTGCACTTCACGGATATAATTGCATTCTATTAACAATTGTCCATTCATATAATATGATTTATATGATCCATGATTTATTCCATTTATAACATTTATTTCTTGATGTAATTGTCCATTTGCATAGAATATACGCCGAATGCCTGTGAATTTCCAGATATTTTTACAAATCCCACATTTTTCTGTAATATTCTTCATTTCTTCAAAACAACTAGTATGTAATTTAATAGTTCCTTTACAGTTACATGGATTTGGTTCCATGAAAGAATTATCTTCTGATTCTACTTGATGACAAACATAACATGTTTCCTGAGAATCCATCTAGTATCTCAAGGCTAACTCCTTTTTGGCTCATAGAAAAAATCAAATTTTTATTTTGTAGAGTTACAAAAATTGACATTTAATCATCTAGGGACAAACAATTAGAATGACTTACCCAGAATTCGGCCACCTTGGTTTCAAAATCATTGCCACATGTTGGTTTTATGGATCTTTCAAATACATGCAAACAAGTGCAGAACAACGGTATCAAAAAAATAAAATGTTGGAGCTACAATTAAGACAGCAAAATTATATTTTGTCTGACATTAGATCTGAACTATCAAAAATTAGTAGACAATAATATTTATTCAATTATTTTTTGACCTTTAACATAATGTCCTTCGTCAATAATTGTACCGCTTGGATCGTACTTCTTATAAGGCCCATCCATCAAATCTTTTACATAAAATCTTTCTTCTTTTAACTTCCCGCTTTTATAATATAATTTATAAAAGCCATCTTTCTTATCATTCACATACATTGTTTCTTCTTTTAATTCGCCACTTTTATAATATGATTTAGAAAGTCCTTCTATCTTATCATCAACATAAAATTCTTCTTTTTTTAATTCGCCAGTTGTATAATATGATTTAGAAGGACCATTAGCATATCCTTCAACATAATTAGTTTCAGATACAAGACATCCAGTGTCATAATCATATTCTTTGGAAGGTCCATGCATTAGACCAGCGACATAATGTGTCTCATCAGCTAATAAACCATTATTATAATATATTTGATGTAATCCTTCTTTCAAACCATTAACATATGATGTTATTTCTTCTTTAAAACAATTTTCAAATGCTTCTGTTCCTTGAAAGAAATGCGTAGGATGGTAATACCGTCGAATACCTGTAAAATTTATCCATACTTTCTTACAAATACAACAAAATTCTGTTCCGTTAATGAGTTCTCTTGAATGATGTGAACATGGATGAATATTTTCTTTATAATATACACTGTCCAAACAATCGCTACATATATCAATACATCCTTCTTTGATTAAAACTTCGCTTGAGGCCATGCCACAACTTTTAGAGATTGAACAACATGCAATAAAAATTTCAAATTTTTTAATAATATTACAATACAGGGATTACTCCTTTTTCCTCAATTAATTTTCCATTATTATGATATTTTGCGCTATATAAACACTTATAATTATCATAATCATATATTTCGCAAATTTTTCCATTTACATGATATGAAATACCTTTTCCTACTTCACAACCATTAATAAGATTACATTCTTTCTTTACTTTTCCGTTGTTATAATACACTTTACGTAATCCTTCAATATTACCATGAACATAATTTAATTCTGTATCTAATGGGCCATATTCATGGTAGATTTTACATACTCCTTCTCTTAATCCATTAACATAATTTACTTCTACTTGTAATTGGCCATTTTCATAATATTGCTTATAAAGTCCTTCTTCCTTTCCATTAATAAAATTTATTTCTAAACATAATTTGCAATTGTCATAATATTGCTTAAAAATCCCTTCTTCTTTCCCATTAACATAATTTACTTCTGCATGTAATTTGCCATTTTCATGATATGATTTATAGAGGCCTTCTCTCAATCCATTAACATAATTTACTTCTACCTCTAATTTGCCATTTTTATGATATGATTTATAGAGTCCTTCTCTTAATCCATTAACATAATTTACTTCTTCAAATATCTGTGCATTAGAATGATATGATTTGTAAGGTCCTACAATGAGTCCATTAACATAATGTATTTCTTCTTTTATAAAACCACAAGGCCAGAATGTACGTTTTACACCAGTGTATCGCCACTTCGTTTTACAAACACTACAATTATCTGTTTGTTGAATAAGTTCTTGTGCACAACTGTTATGCAACTTAATAGTCCCTTTACAGGCACAAGGATTTGGATCCGCAAATGGGTCTCCTTCGGAACTTGGTTCAAAACAGAGGTAGCATGTTTCGTCCATGGCGGCGACTTTTAGATGTTATTGAGAAGGACAATAAAAATCAATTTTTAACAATCATTAACTATTTGTCTAATTATGTATACTCTAATCAATTTATCATTATCATGATATTTTATTAGTCAATACGTTGTCCATTAACAAAATTAATTTCTGCTTTTAATTGGCCATTTTCATAATAAGATTTATAGAGCCCTTCTCTTAGCCCATTAACATAATTTACTTCTTCTTTTAATTGGCAATTATCATAATATGATTTAGAAGGGCCTTCTTGTTTGCCATTGACATAATTAAATTCTTCCTGTAATTGACCATTTGGATAATAACGTCTATAAGGGCCATCACGATTATTATTTGCATCATGATATGTCTCTTCGTTCAATTGCCCATTATCATAATAACTTTTAAAGGGACCCACTAATACACCATTAATACACATACAATCTTGATATAATTTGCCATCTTCATAATAGCATTTGTAAAGACCATTCATGAGTCCATTTACATAATTAAATTTTACTTTTAATTGGCCATTCTTAAAATATGCTTTATAAGGGCCTTCTTTCACGCCATTAACAAATTTAACTTCATCTTTAATGTTACCATTAGGCCAGAATCTACGTGATATACCTGTGAAAAGCCATTTCGTTTTGCAAAGACTACAACTTTCTGAATTATTTATGAGTTCTATAGCACAGCTGTTATGCAGCTTAATAGTCCCTTTACAGGTACAAGGATTTGGATCCGCAAATGGATTTTCTATTGATTCATTATCGAAACATATGTAACATAATTCGTCTGTGGTTGCCATTAGCGACTTTTAGAGGTTATTGGAGCAGGACAATAAAAATCAAATTTTTAGTGCACTATATTACAATAAAATTGAGAAGATAGTATCAATAATTGACACAAATAAAAATGAGTACGCCTAAGTTATCAATTGCGGAGCGGTTGGAATTAGCGAGGAGTAAATTGCGACAAGAATCCAAATCCGAGTCCGAGTCCGAGTCCGAGGAAGAGGAATTTGACTATGATACGATCGAAGATCCGGATGAACGTGAATTAATACTTAATATTTAACGTACTCTTGACTTATATAAAGCATCAGGATTTGATATTAACAATGTTACAAATTATATAACAAGTGATATTGACATTTATAGAGATAAAAAGGGGGAACCATATGATATGACTACTATTAGTACTGATAGTACAAATACTAGTGATAAGAGTAGTTCTTTAAAAAATATATTTTGCCTTTGGTTGGGAATTACAGCCCTAAATTATGGAGCTATGGCTATTTTCAGGAAGTTATTTAGATAAATTAAATATGGCAAAATATTTTTATTAAAATTTAAAAGTAATTCTATAATTTTAGAATATAATTAAGATGGATAACACACCAACACAAACACAGTTAGACGTGCTTTTCACATCTGAATTTAAGTTAGAATTAGTGTATGATAAGATTCCTAATAGTTGTAAGTTACTAAATAATAACTTTGCAAATCCAAGTTGTTGGGAATCTCCAGATGGTAAAAAACAATTGTATTCCTACAAAGATGAATATATTTGACCAGAGCTAACATTGCAAGATATGATGGATTATTTGAATAAAACCTATAGCGGCTATGAAGGTGCTTGTCTTATTAAAACCTTTAGAATCGAAAATAAAAAGGTGTAATTTTTCTAAGAACTAGATTTCAAGATGTAATACAATCATTGCCATTTTAATAATATTTTTAGGAATATCTAAATCAATAGTATTTACAGGATCTGTATTACTTTTACGTTTCTCTACTTCTAAATCATATTTGGAATCAATCATAGTCTCAATTCTATATATTATTCCATCATACTCCATAGTAAAATCACCTTCGTCTTCGCGTGAACAAAGTTCTGGATTAGAGCGCCAGCTTTGCAACCGATCTTCGCCTGGACAAAGTCCAGTCGTAGAATGGCAACTCTGTTGTCGATCTTCGCCTGGACAAAGTCCATTAAAGTTTTTAGTAATAACTGTTGTAAATAAAGCTCCACTATCAAAGATGTTGCCAATTATTTGATATATATTACCATCAACGCTTATATCAGATATTACAATATTGAAATTATGTTCAAATAGTAATGCAACTTTATAGTATGCAACTGGCGAAAGTCCAGCAGAATAGTATTTAAAGGGTTGAAAGAGCATCTTGGATGATTTATCTGTAAAAAATAATTTTATTCAATTTTTGTAAGATATAATTATGAAAATTGATCTAAACTTTAGTGTAGACTGAACCGCCAGCGCCACCTCCTTGTTTTGTAGCACTCATTACTTTAACAATAGAAAAAACTTTTAAGCAAGATACATATAGCGAACATACTTTATTTATAATCAAGCATTACCGTTGTATTTTTTGGCATTGTCCGATTGATATTAATAGTCTTGAGGTCAGGTAATTCAGACAATAAATAATTTACATCAGGTAATTGTGCACAACCTTCAAGATTGAGTACATTCAATTGTTTCAAAGATTTAATCCAGGAAATGTCCTGCAAAACAGGACTTCTAATAGTAATTGATTGAAGAGATGTCAATTCACCAAGAACAGAATAATCAGTAATTGAGTCGCTATGAATAGTTATTGACCTAATTACATTAGGACCAAATGAATATATATATTTTAATTTTGACAATAATTTCAAATCTGTGCCGGCAAATTTATATATATTCCTCATATAATGTGGTAACTGAAAGAGATAATAAGTATATTTCTCCATGCTTAGATTAATCATATGTTGACTTGCAGGGCAGTATATTTGTTCGTTATCAGGATCATACATATTAGGATCAAAGAATGTTTCTTCTGGAATAAAAGTATTGCATGAAGGACATTTAGGTGTTATAGGTGGAAATTGTGGAATTAGTGTAAGTGATTTATCACAATTAATAATTGTAGAACAACCTGGTAATATAAGAAGTCCAAATTCTCCATATCTAATAAAATTTTCATCGTTTGGTGGAAAATAAACTACTTCTTCTTTTTCATTTATATTATTCATTATCTTCCATAATGTTTTTATATACATTTTCATACATTGCTCTTCTAAAGCACTCATTATTCTATTACAAGAAAAAACTTTTAAATGCATACATTATACGATTGATCTCTCCTCTGGAGAGAGCTGGGCTTCGTCGATCAGTGCCTTTGGCTTGCGCATCCAAGGATGCGCTCGCCGTCGACATATTCGATTTCAACCGGTTTTTCATATATCTTCCATTTGCCCTGTTTAATACCATCCTTATATTCTCCTTGTGCCTTTAGGGAGCCACATTCATAATATTCCTTCCAAAGTCCTTGGTATCCGCTTTTTTTCTTGATACCTTCTTCTTTAACCGCACCACATTCATAATACATGCGGTAGTAATCACCTTTAGAGTCATATTCTAGAATACCAGATGTATTATAATATTTAACAGGTCCAATAATATTATCATTCTTATATACCGATTCGGATTTTAGTTCGCCTGTTTTATAATATTCTTTATAAATACCTTGTTTTTTTTCATCTATAAATTGATATTGAGCTTTTAATTCTCCTGATTCATAATATTCTTTCCAGATCCCTTCTTGACTATCATGTTTATAGTAACCTTCGGCTCTTTTTATTTTACCAGGGTTATCATAATATACTGTACCTTTTCCATGTCTCCTATTCTGAGGATCTAACATAACTTTCAAACGGACATTACCTGATTTATAATATAATTTACTAGTATATACTACTAAATTATCCACATCATAATGTAAAGGATAATATATATAATCTTCTTTACAAATGTCACACTTCTCTTTTTTTTGTCTAAGAATTCGAAAACAAAACCAATGAATTTTGTTTGATCCTGTACACATACACGGACTTATATTCATAAACATATTCTTTTCCGTTTCTCCGCCATGACAAATATAACAAATATCGGTTGCTGACTCCATGAAATTGTTTATGGTAAAATAATACAATAAAAAATTTCAATTTTTCATACATTACAAATAGTGGGTACTTAATTAATTCCCTCTTCAATTAAGACGCCATTTTCATTATAACGTTTAAATGGGCCTTTTTTATCTTCTGCATTTTCTCCTGTACAATAAAATTCTTCTTTCAATTTACCATTCTGATAATAATATTTTTGAAGACCAAAGAAACATCCACCTTTAAGATGTCCTTCTTGTGATACTTGGCCATTTATATAATAAACTTTGAAATATCCAGTTAACATGGAATGATTATTAAAATATTCTTCTAATGCTAATTCACCTGTATCATAAAATTCCTTATTAAGATAATGATCATTAATTGAATAACTGTATCTTAATAATGTACTACTTTTACTATAAATTTTAGTATGTCCATCTTCAATAATCTTCCATAATTCGCCACTTTCATAATATTCTTTATGCAATATACATTTTCCATCAACGTATGTAAATTCTTCTGCTATATCACCATTTCGCCAGAATCTATTTTTAACACCTGTAAATCGCCACTTCGTTTTACAAACACTACATTTAGAAGTATTATTTGTTAGTTCAAGTGCACAGTCATTATGTAGCTTGATAGTCCCTTTACAGGAACAAGGATTCGGATCCACAAATTTTCGTTCATCTGTCTCCTTATCCAAACATACGTAACATGTCTCTGAACTTGTCATCTTATTATTCCCAACTGATATTTATGTATTATATAGAAAAATATCAATTTTATTTGTATAATAAACTCAAACAGTGCCGATGAAGCGTCCATCAACATAATTTTCTTGTTTGACTAGAGTTCCATCTTCGTTATAGAGTGATCGAATACCATCCCATACACCTATACGTCGACCACTTGCAATACAGGTGACTTCTTCCTTCAAAGTACCATTAGGGAAGTATGCCCAATAATGACCTGGTTCTTTTTTATATGATAGAGATCCATCATCATAATATTGTTTTGAATAACCATTAAGTAGACCATTTACATAATGAAACTCTTCTTGTAGAATGCCATTTTTATGATATTTCTTAGCGACTCCATTTACACGATTATGTACATAATTTATTTCCGATGCAACCACCCCATTAGCATAATATGTTTTATTAATTCCCTCTATCCTACCATCAACATAATTAGCTTCCGATTTTATTTGCCCATTCCTGTAATAAGTTTTAGATAGTCCGTGGCGTTTATACTCATTAGTAATAGTTCTTTCAAAATGTAATTGGCCATTTTCATAGTAGTCTTTATATTCAGTATATTTAACACCATTTACTTCATATACTTTATGTTCTTCTTTCACAATTCCATTTTCATAATAAATTTTACCTGATGCATTATAAGCATTATCATTTATAAAAGTTCCTTCCATCTCTAAAGCACCACTAATATAATAATATTTATAAGGCCCCTCTCTCTTATTATTAATATAATTAAAATCCTCTTTTAGAACACCATTATCAAAATACCTCTTGCAAGATCCTTCCTTATTGTTATTTACATATGTACCTTCTTCTTTTACTTTTCCATCTAAATAATATTCTTTGTATGGACCATGACGTAATCCATTAACATATGTATATTCTTCAATACGATTTGGAGGATAGAAACGTTTGATACCTGTATATCGCCATTTCGTTTTACAAATGCCACAATTAGTAGTATTATTTATGACTTCTTTTGCACAGCTGCTATGTAGTTTTATTGTACCTTTACAGTTACAAGGATTTGGGTCGATAAACTGCCGCTCAGCAGTTGCATCTTCAAGACATAAATAACATTTATCCACTGCGTCACCCATCTGACTTTTAGGATTGTATTAGAAAAAATCAATTTTTAGACCTCTGAGCGAGTATAGCCGACTCCATCAGTACTCCTATCCAAATCTCGACATAATTACCGCTATTTCATAATTAGTTAAAGGTCTTGAAGGGGCTTCTGGTTCAACATAACACTCATATTCCGCAATTAATTCCCCGTTTTCATGATAACTTTTATAAGGACCATATATTTTACCATTAACATAATTACAATCTACATGCAATTGGCCAGAAATATAATATTTTTTATAAGAACCACACTTTATATCATTAACATAATTACAATCTTCATTCAATTGACCATTCTCATAATATTTTTTATAAGGACCTTCTAATTTATCATTAACATAATTACAATCTTCATGCAATTGGCCGTTTTCATAATATGTTTTATGTTCTCCATGATATTGTCCCTTCACATAATTGTACTCTACATATAAACCTGACAAAAGAGATGCTTTCCATAATCCTTCCTTATAATCATTAATATATTTACCAAATTCAGATATTTTGCCATTCTTATAATATTTAAAGAGTCCATTCTTCATACCATTTACATAATTACATTCTGAATATAATGTGCCATTTCGATTATAAACTGTATATAAGCCTTCATATACTCCGTTCACATAATGAATCTTTTTTTTTAATTCACCAGTTGGATAGAATATACGTATAAGACCAGTGTAACACCATGTAGCTTTACAAATACTACATCTCTTCGTAGTATTCATTAGTTCTTGTATACAGTCTATGTGTAATTTAATAGAACCCTTGCAGTCACAAGGATTCGGATCAGCAAATTGGCTTTGCTCAGTCGCCTCTTCAAGACATAAATAACATTTATCTACTGCGTTATCCATCTAACTGTTAGTTATTGTGCAATGAAAAAAATCAATTTTAATGAAGAATAGTAACTACCATTTATATATAATTTTACAATTTAAATTATGCTTTTCATCAATCAATGTTCCATCTTCATCATATTCTTTATAAATACCATCTGTCACACTCATCCTATCGCCATCTGCATACCAATAATCACCAATTGAAGTACCTACTGATATATTACCAATTATTTCTCGATGAACATTGCCATTTAAATAATATTCAATTACATATTCTCCTAATTTTTTTGCACATATTAACACACCATCTTCATTATATGTCTTAGATTCACCGATATATTTACCATTTTTATATTCTTTTTCTTTATGTATGTTACCGTTTGGGTAATAAATTTTTAATGGACCTTCATACTTATCATTTACACAATATCTTTCTTCCCATAAATTACCATTAATATCATAAATCTTAAATGGTCCATTCTGCATATCATTTATATAATAAATTTCTTCATGGATTATACCATTAGGATAATAAATCTTACGAAGACCTTGCCTCTTGTTATTAATATAAGTAGAATCTGAATACAAAACATCAGTGCCATAATATTCTTTATATACACCTTCAATCTTATTTTGAATATAATTACATTCTATGTATAATTGACCATTTTCACGATATGATGTATAAGGACCTTCTTGCATGGCATTTACATAATGAATTACTTCTTTTAACCTCCCATTAGGATAGAATGTACGTTTTATACCATTGTATTGCCACTTTGTTTTACAAATACTACAACTGTCTGTATTCTCTATGAGTTCTTTTGCACAACTGTTATGCATCTTAATTGTCCCTTTGCAGTTACAAGGATTTGGATCAATGAACTGATTTCTTTCTGTCGCCTCTTCAAGACATAAATAACATTTATCTACTGCGTTATCCATCTAACTGTAGGATTTTACTGGAAAAAAATCAATTTTTAAGGATATTCTTAATGTGAAAATACTAATTTATCCAATGACATAATTTAATTCTCTTTCTAATTGACCATTTTCATAATATCTCTTATAAGGACCATTACGATATCCATTTTTAAAACTAATTTCTTCAAGTAAATTACCATTCTCATAGTATACTTTTAATGTACCTTCCATTAAATCATTAATATAATTACATTCTTCTTGCAATTGGCCATTTTCGTAATAATATTTAAATATTCCTTCTTTTTTATCACAAATATATAATCCTTCTTCTTTTAATTTCCCATTAAAATAATAAGATTTAAAAGTTCCATTAAGTGTGTCATTAATATAATATACTATTGACATAATAGAACCATTATAATAATATGTTGTTTGAAGTCCATTCTTCATATCATTTTTATAATTATAATCTGCTTCTAATGTTCCATCCTCAAGATAAAATTTATATGGACCTTCGCATAGTCCATTGATATAGTGTACTTCTTTTTGTAATTGGCCGTTAGGATAGAATTTACGTTTTATACCTGTGTATCGCCACTTCGTTTTACAAATACCACACTGATCTGAATTATTCATCAGTTCTTCTGTACAGCTGTTATGCAGCTTAATAGTTCCTTTACAGATACAAGGATTTGGATCGATAAATTGATCCTCTTCAGTTGCCTCATCATGACATAAATAACATTTATCCACCACTTGATCCATTTGACTTTTAGGAAATGTAATAAAAAATTCAATTTTTTATAGAATTCTTCGAATTATAATTAACTATTAATAATAACAAATATCTAATCTACTAATTTTCCATTGACATAATTATATTGTCCTTTTAATTGGCCATTCTCATAATAACTTTTATAAGGACCATTACGATATCCATTTGTAAAAGTAATTTCTTCGAGTAAATTACCATTCGGATAATATGCTTTATATATACCTTCTATCCTGTTATTAATATAATTATATTTTTTTTTTAATTGGCCACTTTCATAATAAAATTTATATAGACCTTCCCTATTGTTATTAACATAATTACATTCATTTTCTAATTGGCCATTTATATAATATTTTTTAGTAGTTCCATTAAGATTGTTATCAATATAATATGATATTATCATAATAGAGCCATTATAATAATAAGATTTGTAAAGTCCATTTTTCATATCATTATTATAATTATATTCTGCTTCTAATGTTCCATTCTCAAGATAACGTTTATATGGACCTTCTTTTAGTCCATTGACATAATTAATTGCTTCTCTTAACTTACCATTCGGCCAGAACTTACGTTTAACACATGTGAATCGCCACTTCGTTTTACATATTCCGCAACTTTTAGAATTATTCATTAGTTCTTGAGCACATGCGATGTGCAGTTTAATAGTCCCTTTACAGGCACAAGGATTTGGATCTGCAAAGGGATTTTCATCTGTTGCTTTATCAAAACAGAGGTAGCATGTTTCGTCTGTGGTTGACATAGTGGCGAAGACTTTTAAAGATTGTTGCTGTTGGAAGGAATAATAAAAAAAAATTCAATTTTTAAATTGACTACCAATTAAATAATAGATTCAAAATGTTATATTTAAAATAACTTTTAGTGCGACCAACTTGATGACCATTTACATAATTAGATTCAAACTGTAATTGACCATTGTCATAATAATATTTATCAGGACCATTTACTTTATCATTAATATAATATAATTCGAAAAGTAAGTTGCCATTATCATAATATTTTTTATGAGGACCATTTTTAATACCATGTTCATAATGAATCTCCTCATCTAATTTGCCATTCTCATGGTATGTTTTATATGTACCATGACGTTTATCATTATGATAATATGCTTCTAAATATGTATTACCATTTTTATAATACATTTTTTGTACACCTTCCATTAATCCATTAACATAATTTGTTTCTTTTCGTAAATATCCATCTTTATGATCATACCATTTCTCTATTCCATGTTCTTCACCATTAACATAATTGCATTCAACAAATAATTGGCCATTGCTATCATATGATTTAGATACTCCTTCGGCCAGTCCATTTACATAATAACTTTCATGGCTTAGTCTACCATTATGATGATAGCCTATATATGGACCATCGATTTTATCATTAATATAGGTACATTCATTACGTAATGAACCATCGTCATAGTACGTTTTACGTAGTCCATTTCGTATTCCATTAACGTAATAAACCTCTTTTTCTATTTTACCATTAGGATAGAATGTACGTTTAATACCAGTGCCATTAAATGGCCATGCTTTATCACAAATAATACAACTATCTGTTTGTTCAAATACTCGTTCTGCACACTTTCGATGCATTTTAACAGTGGACGCATCGCAATTACAAGGATGTGACTCTAAGAATGGATCATCTTCAGTCGCTTTCCTATAACATTGATAACATATATCAGGGTATGTCTTTTTATACCGTTGTTTTTCTTGTTCGCGTATTTGTTTTCTGGTCATCATCATCTCAGCGAGCTGAATATAAAAATGATGCATAATCATATCAATTTTTGCATGTACAATTAGGATGGATAATATTCATCAAATTCAGCATCAGGATCATAATTCCAAATAAATATACGTTCTATATTTCTATTCTCATCATAATATTTTATTAGATAATAGCTACTTGCCTCTTCCTTTATTTGGCCTGTTATATAATAACTCTTATATGCTCCTTCTTCCATAAGACCATCAATAAAGTTGGATTCAAACGATAGTTGTCCATTTCTGTAATACTGTTTATAAGGACCATTCAATTTATCATTCACAAAATAACCATCTATTTTTAATTGTTTAGTTGGATAAAACACTTTATAGGAACCTTCTCTTAATCCATTAACGTAAGTAACTTCTGATGACAGGGTTCCTGAGCCCCATAATGTTCTTTTAAAACCTGTAAATGACATTATAATGACTTTAGTGAATAGAATCTTTAGAAAAAAAATCAAATTTGTCTACTATTATTATGCATTTACAGAAACATGTTTGCATCCGATATAATTTTTAAATTTTGTAATTATATTACTCTTACTAGGTTTCTTCTTAAGAGATGGAGTAATCTCTTCAATTTGTTCTACCATACGTATCATTTCACTAAGGCATTTATTAATTTCATTATTGCGTATGGAACCATTATTATAAATACCTTCTTTCCTTAATTGGCCATTTTTGTAATATAATTTAAATAGACCATGTAATTTGCCATTTACAAAATTACTTTCTTCTTGTAATTGGCAATTGTCGTAATAACTTTTATATGGTCCATTGATTATTCCATTAATATAATTGAATTCATCTTTTAGTTGGCCAGAATTGTAATAATTCTTACAAACACCTTCCATAATATTATTAATATAATTTTTTTCGCAACTTATGTTGCCATTCATAAAATAAGTCTTAGATTGTCCATTTAGACAATTATTCACATAATTTTGTTCTTCTTGTAATTGGCCATTTTCATAATATTGTTTATAAGGTCCTTCCCTCATATCATTAACATAATTACATTCATTATACAATTGGCCATTTTTGTAAAATGATTTATATGATCCTTCCAATAGACCAATAAGATAATTATATTCTTCAAATAGTTCACCAGTCTCGTAATAATATTTACAAAGACCATTTAATTCACCATTCACATAATGTACTTCCGCTTTTAGACTTCCACTGCATGGATAATATATTTTTGCGGGGTACACACATTCACCATTAATATAATTTGCTTCAACTTCTAGCATCAACTCTGCGTTAACATCCGAAGTTTGATAATATTTTTTATAAAGACCATGACGAATTCCATTAACATAATGAATTTCTTCATATAAACTTCCTGTTGCAGAATCTGATTTAGCTACAGGTAGTTCCAAGGCTAAACTCCCTTCAGGTAAAATTGGTACATATGTACGTTTAATACCTGTGAAACTCCATGCATTCTTACAAACGCCACAACTCACTGTTTTATTCATCAGTTCTTCTGCACAGCTGCTATGCAGCTTAACAGAACCTTTACATGCGCAAGGATTTGGATCGATGAATGGATTTCCTTCAGTCGCATCATCAAAGCATAAATAACATTTATCGGATGTTGTTGCCATTATTATTATGATTGTTTAGAATAATAAAAAATAAAAAATATTTCAATTTTTATTATTATTGTGTATTAACTGAGAATCCAAGATACTTTTTAAATTTACTAATAGTTCAAGACACTCTATTAAGTTCACTTCGTTTATAATACTTGGATTTAATAAAATGAAAATAATGCTAAAAGCGCGCTCCACTGAAGGTGCGACTTATTGGGCATTAAGTTTCCTACATGAACATTTCCCAAAACATATTCGAATACATAGAGCAAACGCTGATGCCGAAGGAGAAAAAATAGCCTGTACTAAGGATTTTAGTCAGATTCCTGAATTATAGTGCAGAAATTCATTGCAACACCGTTGCGCTGAATTCATTATTTAGTAAATTCGTACATTGTAAATCGGGTCTCTGCTCCTGTTTCAGTTATCTCACCTACATAACCAATATTTGGATCAAATGTTGGATAATCAAATTTATGGTGTTTTTTATTTGTAGTGCAAATAAACCAAGATTTAATTTTAGCCCATAGCCTTTTCTTCGTATGTTTCATCTTTAATAGTTATTATCGATCGTAAAAATATCAGTTTTTTGGTTTAATAAAAATTGATAAAAATATTGCGTTATATATTATTAACCTATTATGACAGATATGATTGAAAAATATATAACGCAACAAAAAAATTTATATAGAAAAGTTCCTCTCACGTATGAAGAGATTTATAATGATAAAGATAAAAATGGTATATTCAAGGCATATTATGATACAGGACAATTAGAGGCAGAAGGTCAATTGAGCGCTGGTGTAATAAATGGTCGAATTGTATCTTATTTTAAAAATAAATATGCATCAGAACCTTTACGAGTCTATCGAGATATAACATGTTTACAACATGAAGATATATATTCATATAAAGAATATTATGAATCAGGTAAATTACGAACAGAACAATCTTTTATGAATAATATACCTCATGGGCTATTTCGCTTTTACCATAAAAATGGTAAAATTGCTATGGAAAGTTTCTTTGATAATGGTAACATGATTGGATCATATAAAGAATTTAATGAAGACAGTATTGAGATTGATGATAAATTATAAGCGCAGGGTCTATAATGCCCACTATTTTTTACCTCTTATACGTCTCCTCCATTTATGGATTCCATCCACCGAAGTGATGTGCCAAAAATGCAGTAAGACCAAACAATACATCGACCGCAAGGACGATCCAAGCATCCGTGCGTTTCATGAGAGCCATGACGGCGAAGAGAAGATATAATAACATATGTACAATTCGTATATTTTGCCACCAAATACGGCCACCTAATACTTCTGGTCCAGTATCACGTCTGCCAATAAAAATAATGTAGAACCAACCAATGACTGGTAAGAGTGCTAATAGACCTAATAGTTGTAAAATAGTCGGAGCTACAATAGCAGCTGTGTAGGCGAAAGCCGCTCTTGTTCCTATACAACCGATTAAGAATGCGAGCATTCGTTTATGAAAATCAGATAACATTCTACTTACACATTATTTTTTTACCTTTGAAATCCTATTTATTCATAGTTATATAAGTATATAAATTTGATCTAAACTTTTGCGCAGACAATTAGGATAGATAGGTGAGATGGTCGATAAAGAAGATTCTGGGGAGAAGCCAAAGAAAGAGAGGGTAAAGAAAAAAGATGATGAAGAGAAACCGAAGAAGATTGTGAAGCCAAAGAAGGAGAAAGAAGATAAGGAGAAGAAAGTAAAAGTTAAACCAGAAGTGAAGAAGCCGGCTGTAAAGAAGCCGAAACCAAAAAAGGTGAAGGCAAAAAGCGAGAAGGCATGCGAAGAAAATGAAATTGTTGTCGCAGCTGCTTATAAGAAAAAAACCATACCAGAGCACATTAGAACTCTTGTATGGAATCTTTGGATCGGTGAAGAGATTGCAAAGGCGAAATGTATGTGCTGTAAGGCCACAGAGATACATGTACGCCATTTCCAAGCAGGACATGTAGTAGCAGAGGCGAATGGAGGATCGTCTGAAATCTGCAATCTACGTCCTATTTGTCAACCGTGTAATTTGGCTATGGGTACACGGAATATGGAGGAATTTATTGCGACGTTTGGACTTCATAGCGGGGGAAAGTAGGGTGCAGGAGGGTGCACCTTTTCCGCCGCTTTGCGGCGTTGTGTTCCAAGTTTTACTTGGAACTGAACCGCCAACTTTCCTATATATCTCTTTTCCCGATGGACTTTTGCGGAAACCCTGCACCCTGCTGCACCCTATTTTTTTCATTATTATATAGCGCCCATAAATCACATTGATGACCAACTTTTAGGAATGGGATATCAGACCAAGCATTTTTAAGAGCACATACAAAATATATTTTTGTTTTGTCTTTGCTCAGTTTAACTTCTGAAGGCATTCCACATTTACAAAGTGGTCTATCAACAACATCGTCTTCATTTAATTTATCAACAATTCCTCCTGTTATACGATAACCACCAATAACACGATTAGGACGACTACACCATGCTTTTGCATATTCAAGTGTTGTATTCATATCTTCACGAGTATATTTTCCACCACGAATACGATACCATTCATTACCTGAACCATATTCATGATTATTACGACGCTCATACAAAAGACGTTCAGTTATATGATTTTCTATTATAAGATTTCCTGATTCATCATTACCCCAGTTTTCCAAAAAAGATTTATTATCTTCACTCTTTTTAATTGCATTTCTATATTGCATAAAAGAATAATTATCTGCTAATTTATATAACCCAATTAGTGAATGTGGTCGATGAATATGAGTATTTGTAGCTCCTCTTCCACTTAAATGCTGCTTAAACCGAGCATATAAATGTTCCGTTTCACCAACATATATAAAATCATCTTCACAAGCCAAAACGTAGATCCAATGTACCATTAATAATATATTATAAAATATATTTAAATTAATGTAACCGATGTCACCGTAACCGATTTATGAAATTCTATTCCATGATTTTTTGATATTTAGTCGGCCGGTAAAAAACTGTTAATTTCCCAAAATAGAATTTTAGAAATCGGTTACGGTAACATCGGTTACACAATATTTTTATTTATATTAATTGAATATTTTTACGTATTTTAGTAACTCGACCATCTATTCTTTTCTCACCAGATTCTAATCCAATCTTATTTAACTCTCTACCAATAGCCTGATCAGACATTCCTGCACAAACACCTGCATCTTTCAATACTTGTTTTATTTCACTAAATGCAACAAAAATATTATTATCATCTTTATCAATACGATAACCAGCAGCAGTTAAGGCATCTTTGAATGACTGTTTAGGAGCAGGAACCCATTCTTTAGCAGATGCTAATGCAGTTGCAGGAGCAGTAGGAGCGTTGCATTCAAATGCATCCATTAAACACCAAAAGAATGCATCTTGATATTCAGTATTTTCAAATAATTTCTTAACATTAGGAATAGCACGTCTTTCAAAATGTTCTAAAGGTTGGCCTTCAGGCTTTTCAACAAATGTCAATTTATATTCCCCTATTTTTGCTCGATTACCTATACCATCATCTAATGGTTTAATTTGTGGTAAATCATTTAAGAATAGTAACATTAGTGCACGATTTCTATGAGCTTCTTCATTCATAAAATTTTGTCTCATCTGTGTTTTATCACCTCCTGTAAGACTTTTTATAACATTACCATCAATGCATGCAGAATTTGAACCACCAGTAGCAGTAGATACTTCATTAGCAATTGAAATTCTACTATTACGAATTGGACATACCCATGAATATTTCTTTGCATCATCAACATTATTACCTCTAAACTGTAAATTAGCAGCAGCATATGTTGTTATATTTGTACCAAAAGTATTTTCAAGAGCAAAACTTAATAACCCTTTACCAGAATTACTTTCACCAACAACAATAACCATCGTTTTATCATGATAATTACCACCAATACCTCGTGCTAATAATTTCTTCAAATATACACCAACATCTTGTTCTGTCTCTTTATAAGGATCTTCAAATAGAAGTTTATTAACTTTTGCAATTAAATCCTCATTCCGTGCAGGAAATTTACGTTTTATACGACCAGTAAATAGAATATCACGATTAAATCCAGATGTAAATGTTTTTGTTACCATATCGTAAATTCCATCAAGAAATAACAGCTTGTTCTCAGCTGTTGAAAATTTACTATCAGTACAAAAATCAACAAGATCAATCATTGATGGAAGAATCTTGATAATTGCATCCTGTTTATTTGCATATCCAGAATAATTTACAGTTCCATCCATGGTCTCTTCTTTCAGATCTGCCTTAATGATATAATTTCGTATCTTACGCCCTTCTCCATCAGTATCTTCAGGAAACCACATTCCTGTCTTATCATCAAATATCATAATACCATTTTGTGTATCATTAATAATATTATCACCCATTTTATGTAGGAATTTACGCACCATATAGGTATCGTCAATATCTTCTTTTCTTAGAGGTTTAGCTTCTTTCATAAAATCTTCAGAACATTTCATTGGTTTGATCGCAAGTGTTATTTGATAACCAGTAATCTTCTTTACATATTCTTCTGCTTCACGTAAAAGTTCTTCAGAAAAGTTTTCTTCATCATTAATACGTCGTACCATACAACCATCATAACAAAATATATCTACAGAACGCCCTTTTTGTATAAAATAATCATTCATTGCCATTAAACAACGACATTCTTCAGTTTGTCCAATATAAGCTAAAAATGTTCCAATAACATTAGCCTCTTTTTGTTTTATAATCGTTTCATATAATTCATTATATTCAGAACGTAATTCATTTGCAAGAGTTCTTAGTTCTTTTTGAAGACATTCGAGTTCAGGAATACGTGCTCCAAATATACATGTAATAATCCACTCCTTAACTTCATCACGTGTCTTACCAAATTGTGACATTAATTTCTGAATGATTTCATCCCGATAAAGAACATAATTCGTTAAATTTGGGAGATCTAAATCACGATTATTTGCCATTTGTGAAAGAATTGTAGGTTGAGCATTTACCATATCAATATCCCAGTAAATACCAGCACATAATGAATGACGTAATGTTTTTTCTATCTTTTCCATTCCACCTTTTTCTTGTGAATAAAGACGCCCATATCCAAGACGACCAATAGATGACTTTGGATAAGAATAAGTAAATACAGAAGTATTATACTTGTTATGAGCTTTTGCATTATCATAAAGAGCCTTAATATGTGAAAGCTGTCCAGGATCTAATGTATCACGAACAGACCAAATATTAGCCATAACCTTAGCATTCCATGTTTGATATTTAACAATTGGAGTGAAACCAGCAGGACGTTGTGTGGTATATGAGATGGAAGATTGATTATCGGCATAGACTGAAGCAGACATTGTTTCTGTCTATGCGGAATATTTTTTAATTTTTTTTACGCCGGGGATTTTTTCTTTTCTAAAGCGATTTTTTGAAGTTCGAGAGCTCTAAGTTTTTTTTGTTCTTCCTTTATTTTCTTTTGGGCAAGTTTTTCAACTTCCTTCGCAGCTTTCTTCGCTTCACGTTCTTCTCTTTTGCGTATTACTTCAGGATCATTATTATATTTTTCCCTTTGTTTAGCTTTTCTTTCTTCAGCATGTAAATAGTAATAAATTGCATGACGATCAACCTCAGCACCCTCGCCACCCTGAATAGTATTATCCTCTGTAGCACTCATTACTATAACAATAGAAAAAACTTTTAAGCAATTCACATCACATGTTTTTGGGCACTTTTGTACTTTTTAGAAAAAGTACCCAAAAATATTATGCAAAAGTGCTTTTTTTAAGCAATATGCACACAAATTAAATACAATAAGGCCATAGCTCATCGTCGCTAACCTCGGTCCTACTTACTACTTCGCAGCAACCGCAATGATCCATATTAGCATTATCGATTTTCAAATTCTGAATCTTGTAATTATAGGTGATGGCCCAACGTCCCAACATAGGAGTGTAAATATTGTAAATTCGTGCAATAAATGACGGTCTCATTGAAATACTATAATATTTGAATGAGAGCTTTATAAAGTCAATTTTTGGGACTGCAATAAAAAATTATGTGATGGATATGACAAAACTCAGGATACATATAAAAATATTCGCCATGTATTAAGTGATCTTATCTGCAGGACGAACAATCACTTTTAACGTATTTAAATTCTTGTATGCATGATATCCTGCATAGATTGATGGAGTCAAAAGGACAATAGGTATGTGCGTGTAATGCTCATTTGCAATGGCATATGCTAGTCCCATTCCGCATAAAAAATTACGCGTAGACGTGTAATGCACATGTCCTTGTATAGTGTTTGTTATTAATTTCACAACATGCTGTTGGGGTGTCATTTAAGTTTTACTGTATTTTGCTCCTTAAATATAATTTTTCATTGAATTAAAAATTGATATTTCTTAACTACAATACATATATCAATAATTCCGATGTCTATTATCATGGAAGCTTCCGATTTTGCCGCGATCAAGGACACTCATGTTCGCGCCATGATGAAGAATGCGTATGATGCAATTACAATGGCTGATGGCGGCTGGGACTATATGAAGAATTTCAATGAGGAGTCATTTATGTTCTCATCAAATCCGATGGTTCAAACTATTTCGGCTAATATGGAGATCTTGGGATACAATGGTCATAGTGGCGCATCCTTTGGATGGACAATGCGAACTATGGAGTATTTGGCTAAGAATGGGAAGGAGGCATTTATTGCTAAGTTTGCTCAATCATAGATCATTTAGAGAGGATTGCTCTGGCTAATATACTTTTTTTTCTGTTTTTCAGTTATACGTCTTCTTCTCAAAGAATATGGAACAAGTCCTCTTACATTAGTTTCAAGATTTGATTCATTTTCAAGTAATTGTGCACTCTCTTTTAAATGAGAGGGTAATGATCTACACAAAGGATTAATTATAAAAATAGGTTCATCACCTTTATCTTCACGAATAATTTTGAATATGTCCTCAACCAATAGACTTGCATCTAATATTTTACTTACCAGTAAGTTATCGTTAATTATATCATCTATTACTATGTATGATAATTCTGATAATTCAATTAATACATCCTTTAGATATTTATAATATGATATTTTAGAGTGTATATAATCATTGTCCTCATAATAATCTTCTACAGGAATTAATATATATAAATAATATTCCATATTATTGGGTAAATTAAAAGTATTTTGAATAATATCTGAGTATTCTTTTAGTTTATATAATTTATCAATAAATTTATTAACATCTTGATTAGGAAACAAAACACCGCTAACTGAAACTGTATAAATAAAATAATCTCCTGACTCGATATAGTTTGTAGTTCCTTTATATGTAAATTCTACAGGCTCACCCACATATGTATGATAAATATCATTTTTGTTTGTTTTTACAAAGTGACCATTGAAATATTTAAATTCAATAGGAGGAATTGTATTTGTAGATTTATAAGATGATTGTGGAAAATATAGTTTCCAGGAATCCATTTCTTCTCTTTTATATTCATTATTTACAGACAGGGCACTAATTGTAGATTTTAATTTTAAAGGAAAATCAGAATACATTAATGGATGAAGTGAAGTTTCATCTTTTACATTTGGAATTTTTATCTTCATATTATGACTCGCAAACTCTAAAAATGGCTCACTTGAGCTATATGTTATTCTACCACATTCTATTGGAGATGCAAAAAATTCATTGTCTTTCAACTTATATCTTGAAGATTCTGTATCACCTGCATGACCACATAGTAAAAATATAGAGTCGTTATTAAAATATCTTTTAGAAAATGTACGATAAGTATTTAATGGAGTTTTTAGATGTGGTGCTATTACATTGCGTAATAAAGGGACATTTGAAGCTACTAAAGCTGGTAATAAAGATTTTTTGAAACCACCAAATTGTTTTGTAGCCGTATGTCTCTTATATTTTCTTGTTTTTCGCATATCTACTATTAGTGAATAGTATTAAAAAATCGTTTCAAAATATTTGTCTCTAGAGCAGTTTGCATGGTATATTTTTAATATACCTCTTCTCCATCAATATTTACAATCTTATTATCAGAATTTACCAACATAATATATTGTGCTTTACCAGTTTTAATGACATCAATATATTCTGAAAGAGAATCACATGATTCCGATTCATCCAGATTAAGTGAATATGTTTTATTCTTGTATGTAATTATCAATTCTTCGTCATCATTATCTTCTTCGGCTGTCCAATTACGAACCTGATCTACAAATGTATCATAGTCAAGATATACACTTTCTCCAAACCATGCGGTTTCAGAGAAGTAATCCATTGGAAACTCAGTAAATGTTTTAAAACATAGAGGTGGACCACCGCCATCATAATCATAATAATCATGACATTGAGGAAGAACATTTTTACCGTCCCAATACATAAAATGCTCTTTACGATCAGGATATCCGAAATAGAAATCTAATTCAAGAGCATCTCCCCGTTTAATATCTGGATAATTCTTAATCACATAGGGCTGTATTTTGCGTCCCAAGCTTTTAGTTGCATAGTCATAATCATTAATAAAATCCATCAAATATTCATTTGGTATCTTATAGATCTTTGACTTCATCTTCATTTTAATATCTATTAAACGCGAAATAAAAATTCAATTTTTATATATACATAATTATAAATTATTCTGAATTATCGATTGTCCATCAACATAATTTACTTCAATGTATAATTGGCCATTATCATACCAATGTTGATATAATCCATTTATTTTCCCATCAACATAATTACATTGACACATTAATTGGCCATTTATATACCAACTTTGATATAATCCATGTATTTTTCCATCAACATAGATTACATTCATCTCTAACTGGCCATTAGGATGCCACTGTTGCTTCAATCCATTCTTTTTTTCATCAACATAATTTTCTTTCTCATATAATTGGCCATTATCATACCAACTTTGAAATAATCCATTTCTTTGTCCATCAACATAATTTACTTTTTCCCATAATTGGCCATTCTTATACCAACTTTGATATAATCCATTGGCTTTTCCATCAATATAATTTACTTCACTCCACAATTGGCCATTATTATACCACTTTTTCCATAATCCTATTTTCAAACCATTTACCAGTAGACCTTCTTCTTTTAAGGACCCAGATGGATAATAATATTTTTTGTATCCATTTTGTAGGAATTTTGTCTTACAAATGCGACATATATCATACGTTTTTGTTAAGGTATCAAAACACATGTCATGTATTTTAATTGTTCCTCGACAATTACAAGGATTTGGATCTACGAATCTATTTTCTTCTGTTTGTTCTTCATAACAGATATAACATTTATCTTCTTCAGACATTTAGGAATATAGTTAATAGAATTTACGATACATATAAAAATCAATTTTAAACACTATTATGTAATTGTATTGCATAATTATAAGTTATCGAGGGACCATAAGTTATCGAGGGACCTTCTTTGTCCATCAACATAATTGGCTTCCATGTGTAATTGGCCATTTTCATACCAACTTTAATATAATCTATCCATTATTCCATCAACAAAATTCACCTCTTTTTTAATTGGCCATTACTATACCAAAATTGATATAATCCATTTATTTGTCCATTGACATAATTTACTTTCAGTTCTAATTGGCAATTAATATACCAACTTTGATATAACCCATGTATCATTCCATCAACATAATTACATTGACACATTAATTGGCCATTACTATACAACCGTTGATATAATCCATTCCTTTTTCCATCAATATAATTTACTTTCTCATATAATTGGTTATCTGTATGCCAAATCGTCCAAGTCTTCCATAATCCTGTTTTCAAACCATTTACCAGTAATCCTTCCTCTCTTAGATGTCCATCTGGATCATAATATTTTTTATATCCATTTTGCAGGTATTTTGTTTTACAAACACCACATGTATCATATGTTGTTGTTAAGGTATCAAAACACGTGACATGTATTTTAATTGTTCCTCGACAATTACAGGGATTAGGATCCACGAATCTATTTTCCTCAGATTGTTCTTCATAGCAAATATAACATTTATCTTGTTCTTTAGACATTTAGGGATATTGTTTATTAGTTATTGAAAAAATATCAATTTTTAATAACTATTATTATGTATTGAGAGCGTTATGAATTCTTAGGAAGTCCAATATGTTCTTGACAACGCATAAATTCTTGTTTATAGAGTTCTTCATATGCTTGTAATTTTTCCCATGCAAATTCTTCGTCGAGTCTTTTCCAACTAGATTTACTTGGATTTGCTCCATTAAATGCGAACCGTGAATATTCTTCATTGGCGTTCATAAGAAGATTGTTTATTGCAGTTAAGTTTTGTAAACATACTTTACGCAAAATTTGGAAACCCATTAAATATTTATTTTCTTAATTGTTTAAATTAAATGAATATATAAAATTGATATTTGGACCGACAATTAGGAAGATTAATAAGAAGACAATGTCTGATATCGAGGATTGTGGACAAGACCATCTCAGATTCATATATCTCCTTATTATACTGAATACATCCAATAATTTCCTTTTTGCTGAGAAGACAGAACAATAATCCGCCGAAGTTTAAATATTTCTCCAAAATATTTATTAAATACAAGAATAGAAATGTCATCGCGAGACTTTGTATCGCTTAGAAATGATGTAATTATTCCGGGTAAAACGGAAAATTTTTCATTTAACATGCGAAAAAGAATTATTGATGGTTCGATATTATATACAATTGGTGAAGAACCAAATTATTGTTTAGAACTTATTGTTAAAAAACCACAAGAAAAAGTTAAATCGCTTCTAAATAATTTTCATTCACGCATGGCTGAATATTCTTTTATGAAGGATACATCTAATAGAGCACATTTAGATAAGATTGAGGCGCTATATCAATGTATTGCAGATACAATGGAAATCGAAGTATTTGATAAACATAGTTTTGGCACTGAAGTACTAACATATATAATAAAATATATTAGAAAACATCATCCATATATCGAAGATATGTCATTATCTGATAAAAGCAAAATTATTTGCAATAGAGAATTGAATGAAAATATGGATTTACTTACATATTCAATTGCATTATATGGAGTTACATGGTATGAACAAAAGTTTTCAGCATTTTACGAGCCAGATTATAGTAATAAGGACTATAAAAATCAAATTGAGACACTTAGAAGTACTAAATTTAAAAATGACACATTGTCCGCTGATATTATATTACATTTAATACATACATATAATCCACTTGCATTAACAGTTGTTAAGAAAGAAGATATTATTAAAAATTTCCATGATGCTGCTTCTTTACCTGAATTTATGGTATTAATAAATAAAGAATTGAATCGTTTACATAAATGTCGTTTTTATAAAGGATGGTTGGAAACACTAGTAAGAGGTGTTGTTAAAAATATTGTAACTAATTGGATTATTCCAATTAAAAATAATCCTGTAATTAAGGGAGGATATAAATATCGTTTATCAAAAACCATTCGCAGACCACGTGCATTAAAAAATTGAAGTTTAATTAGGAAGATACAAATAAGAAGAAAATGTCTGATATTGAAGATTGTGAGCAAGATGAGATTAATGTAAGCATGGTCTCTATAGGGAAGAAGTTTATCGAAGATCTAATTGATCTATGCCCTGAGGCATATGATACAGAGAAACATTTGAACGCGACGCTACGTATTCTTTATAAGAAACATAAGCAAAGTATTGGCAAGCGTTGGCTGAGCCATGCATATAAGGAGCTATCTGATGCGAACCCTGAGCGGTTCCCGAAGAATCATCCTCT
>JACCDH011646640.1_pt1 | contig 29358 bp, 26 predicted proteins | sample 7442481 | NCBI WGS metagenome assembly JACCDH01 (sample SAMN15323433, study PRJNA562643) | freshwater metagenome | isolation source: river surface water | place: USA:Blue River Watershed | collected 2017-08-15 | reverse complement strand
ATGACGAACTGAGGGACTGACATGAAGGTTTACTACGACGCCGATTGCGACCTGAACCTGGTCACGGGCAAGAAGATCGCCGTCCTGGGCTATGGCTCGCAGGGCCACGCCCACGCGCAGAACCTGCGCGACAGCGGGATCAAGGACGTGGCGATTGCGCTGCGTCCCGGATCGGCCAGCGCGCGCAAGGCCGAAGCCGCCGGCTTCAAGGTCCTGTCGAACGCCGATGCGGCCAAGTGGGCCGACATTCTGATGATCCTCGCCCCAGACGAGCACCAGGCCGCGATCTGGGCCGATGACATCAAGGGCAACCTGCGTCCGGGTTCGGCCCTGGCCTTCGCCCACGGTCTCAACATTCACTTCGGCCTGATCGAAGCCCCGGCCGATATCGACGTGATCATGATCGCACCGAAGGGCCCGGGCCACACCGTGCGCGGCGAATACCTCAAGGGTGCGGCGGTGCGTGCCCTGGTGCCGTCCACCAGGAACGCAACCGGCAAGGCCCTCGCGGTTCCCTCCGCCAATGCCCGGGCGTTGGCGGTGGCCGCTCAGGCATCATCGAAACCAACTTCAAGGAAGAGTGCGAAACCGACCTGTTCGGTGAGCAGGCCGTGCTCTGCGGCGGGATCACCCACCTGATCCAGGCTGGCTTCGAAACCCTGGTTGAAGCCGGTTACGCACCGGAAATGGCCTATTTCGAGTGCCTCCACGAAACCAAGCTGATCGTTGACCTGCTCTATGAAGGCGGCATTGCCAACATGCGCTATTCGATCAGCAACACGGCCGAATATGGTGACATCACCACCGGTCCGCGGATCATCACTGCCGAAACCAAGGCGGAGATGAAGCGCGTTCTGGCCGATATCCAGTCGGGCCGCTTCGTGAAGAACTTCGTGCTCGACAACCGCGCCGGTCAGCCGGAGCTGAAGGCCGCACGCAAGGCCGCCGAAGCCCATCCGATCGAGCAGACCGGCGCCCGCCTGCGCGCCATGATGCCCTGGATTGGCGCCAACAAGCTCGTCGATCAAGACAAGAACTGAGCCAGCTTAACCGGCCAAATCAATGCCTGCTACGTAATCACGCGTAGCAGGCATTGCTTATTTTGCATCCAAAAGCCTATACCCGAGGTTCCTGCAATGTTGTGAGGGACCACGAACTTGCATTCGCGCGTGAAGGGCGGGCCGCTATGAGCAATGGCCGCCTGTTTGGAGACTCGCTCAACCGGCGGGAAGCCCTGCGCTTACTCAGCTACAGCTCGCTGTTGCTTTGCGACCTTGTATCGATCCAGGCTGGTTTCACGATCGCGGCGGAATGGCGCGGTGCCTATTGGCTGCAGCTTTACGGCTTGCCGGTCTCGATCATCTTTGGCCTGACCTACGCCGGGCTGGCCCTTGGCAACGGCACGGTTACCCGCGACGCTTTCGGCTCCCGCCTGCGTTCGGCCATGCTGGGCGAACGAACCCTGCTGATGACCAGCGCGCTGTGTGTCGCCTTCCTGTTCTTCCAGCCCCATGGCTTGACCCTGTCACGCCTCTCCCTGCTGACGGCGATTGTCCTTTCAGGCCTGTTTATCGGTATCGGCCGGATCCTGTTCCTGACCCTGTTCCTGCGCAATCGGGGCGAATTCTGGACGAACTGCATCATGCTGCTGGATGGCGCACGGCCGATCGAGCAGACCAGCGCGGCCATGGTCGATGTCGCGGCCGAGGGGATCAACCCCGAACGCGGCGATCCCAAGGTGGTTGGGCGGCTGGGGGCCCTCCTTGCCGGTTATGACAAGGTGGTGGTGATCTGCGCCGGGGGCGAACGCGCCAATGCCTGGAGCCTGATGCTCAAGGCGTTCGACATCCAGGCCGAAGTGGTCATGCCCTCTGACCTGCCGATCGGCGCCATTGGCATCGGCCGGCTCGACAATCGCCCGACGCTGATCGTCAATCGGGGGCAGCTGTCGCTATCCAGCCGGATCAAGAAGCGCGTGGTCGATATCGTGCTGTCAGCCGTGGCGCTGGTTGTGCTTGCCCCGCTGCTGGTGATCGTGGCGATCGCGATCCGGCTCGACAGCCCGGGACCGGTCCTGTTCCGCCAGCTTCGCGTGGGCTATGGCAATCGCCCGTTCGAGATCTTCAAGTTCCGCTCGCTGCGGCACGAAGCCAGCGACAAGGATGGCAACAAGTCGGTTTCGGTCGGAGACAACCGGGTGACCCGCGTCGGTGCCTTTATCCGCCGGACCAGCATCGATGAATTGCCGCAATTGTTCAACGTCCTGCTGGGGGACATGAGCCTGGTCGGCCCCCGCCCCCACGCCCTTGGCTCACGCGCGGGGGAGAAGCTGTTCTGGGAAATCGATCCGAATTACTGGCAGCGCCATGCGCTTAAGCCCGGCATTACCGGACTGGCCCAAATCCGCGGCTTTCGCGGTGAAACGCAGGAACAGAAAGACCTTACCCAGCGGCTCAATTCCGACATCGAGTATCTGGAAGGGTGGACGCTGTGGCGCGATTTCCGGATCATGATCGGCACAATCAGGGTGCTGATGCACCACAAGGCGTTCTGACCATGCCCGCCGTGGCGGCGCGGGTGCCATTGGCCAACACCCGCCTGATCATTGGCTTTGCCGTGGCGATTGCCCTGCTGGGCGCCCTCGCCCTGGGCTGGCAGAACGGCCTGTTTGGTGACCCGGCCCGCGTTCCCGGCGGTGACGTGGCGCGGCAACGCGAGCTGGCGGTCTTGCCCGGAAAGCCGGGCGTTGAACCGCAGGCCCAGCCGTCGCTCGATCCGCTTACGGCCTTGAGCCAGAACGCCGCCGTGCCCTTTGTCAAAGGGCCGATCACCCCTGCCCGCGCGTTCAAGTTCACCGCCTCATCCGCGGACCGGGTGCAGGCGACGGAGTGCCTGGCGCTGACGGCCATGGCCGAAGCCGGGGGCAGCGATGCCGGCCAGCGCGCGGTTATCCAGGTCGTGCTCAATCGGGTGCGCCACCCGGCCTTCGCCAAGACGATTTGCGGCGTCGTGTTTGAAGGGGTTGACCGCGCCACTGGATGCCAGTTCACCTATACCTGTGACGGCTCGCTCAGCCGCCGTTACCCGGACGCAGCATGGCAGGCCGCACGCAAGCGCGCGCGTGAGGCGCTGGATGGCTATGTTTACAAGCCGGTTGGCCTGGCCACCCATTACCATACCAACTGGGTCTATCCCTATTGGAGCAGCAGCCTCGACAAGCTTGCCCAGGTTGATACGCACCTGTTCTTTCGCTGGCGCGGCTTCTGGGGCACGCCCGCCGCGCTGCGGGCCGCCTATCGCGGCGGCGAGCCAAGCTTTGCCGCGCTGGTCGAGCAGGTGAAGGCCATTGCTCCGATGGCAAGCGAGGCCGCCGCAGAGGCATCGATCGAAGCCGCCGATGTGGCCCGGATCGGATCGCTGGCGGCGGGCAAGTCGGCTGGAGAGCTGGTAATCCCCCATCCCGACGGCGGCTCGTTCCTGGTGGGATTAAAGCCCGGCACCGGCGCTGGCGGTGCGCTTGCCATGGCCCGGCGGCTGTGCGGCGGTAACGGCTATTGCCGGGTGATGGCCTGGGCAGACCGCGCGGCCATGCCCCGCAGCTATCCCGTCCCGCCGCAGGCCCGCACCCGCATCAGCGTGAACTACGTGATCGATGACCAGAACCGCGAAACCGTGGAATACGATTGCCAGGCGTTCAAAGCCGCACCGCCGAGCGAGTGCGCAAGCAGTCCGCCAACCGCCGCTACCGGGAAAAGATAAGGGTTAGCCATTAAGTCAATCTTGACCATAAAACCCTAGTTTCCTCCGAGAACGGGTCGATTTCCGCGCTTTTGCGGAGGTGCGACGAGCCAGGCGGAGATGACTTTTGGGACTTTGGACTGGAGAATTGGGAGCAGCCCTAAGGCGTTACCGCTCCACCCTGGTGGCTGTGGCTGTCCTCAGCGCATTGTTGAACGTGCTGGTTCTGGCCGGGTCGATCTATCTGATGATGATTTACGATTCGGTGCTGCCAAGCCACTCGATCCCCACCCTGGTTGGCCTGTTTGCGCTGGTGACGATCGCTTATGGCTTTCAGGGCCTGTTCGAACATGGACGCGGCAAGCTGCTTGCGAGTGTTGGTTCGCAGCTTGAACGGCAGCTCAGCCGCCGGGTCCAGCGTGCCATGGCCGATATCGTCCGGCTGGGCGGCAAGTCCGCCGGTGATGGCCTTGCCCCGATGCGCGATCTTGATCAGGTGCGCGGCTTCCTGGTCAGCACCGGCCCTGCCACCCTGCTCGATCTTCCGTGGGTGGGCTTTTTCCTGATTGTCCTGGGCCTGTTGCATTACTGGCTGGGCCTCTTCGCCCTGGCCGGAGCCGCCATCCTGGTTGCGCTGACCGTGGTGGCGCACAAGATCGGGGTAGAGCCGACGCGCGACCTTGCCCGCCTGACCGCCGAACGCTCTGGCCAGGCCGAAACGACCCTGCGTCATGTCGAAGTGCTGACTGTGCTGGGAATGCGCGGCGCGATGGAGCGGCGCTGGGAGGCTATCAACCATGGCTATCTGGCCGCCCAGGATCGGCTATCCGGCGCTGCGGGCAAGCTGGGCGGTTTTTCCAAGGTGTTCCGCCTGTTCCTGCAATCGGCGATCCTTTCGGTTGGTGCGCTGCTGGTGATTGATGGCAAGGCCAGTGGCGGGGTGATTTTTGCTTCTTCCTTGCTGTTTGGCCGCGCGCTCGCCCCGGTCGACATGGCGATCGGCAACTGGCGCAGCTTCACCGCCACGCGCGCCAGCTGGGCCCGTCTTAACGAATTGCTGCATCTTGTCCCGGCGACCCCGGCGGCGAATGTGGCGCTGCCCCTGCCTTCCCGCGAATTGCAGGTCGAAGGCCTTCAGGCCATGCCGCCCGGCCATCCCCTGCCCGCGGTCAGCAATGTCAGCTTCACCCTCGAAGCCGGCTCGGTGCTGGGCGTGATCGGGCCAAGCGGCGCGGGCAAGTCATCGCTCGCCCGCACCATCGTCGGGGCCTGGGCTTCGCGGCGCGGGACGGTCCGCCTCGATGGTGCCGCGATCGATCAATGGCCGGCAGAACGGCTTGGCCGCGCAATTGGCTACCTGCCCCAGTCGGTCGAGCTTTTTGACGGAACCATTGCCGAAAACATCGCGCGTTTTGCCGTCAATGCGGATTCGGATGCGGTGATCGCGGCGGCGAAGCAGGCCGGCGTGCACGATCTGATCGTGCGGATGCCGCTGGGCTATGAAACGCCGATTGGCCGCGATGGTTCATGGCTGTCGGCTGGCCAGCGGCAGCGGATCGGGCTGGCACGCGCGCTTTATGGCGAGCCGTTCCTGCTGGTGCTTGATGAACCCAATTCGAACCTCGACCAGGACGGCGAAGTAGCGCTGGAGGCCGCGATTGGCGATGCCCGCGAACGGGGCTGCATCGTGATCGTGGTGGCGCACCGCCCGGCAATTCTGGCCCAGGCGACGCATATTGTCTTGCTGCGCAATGGCCGGATGGATGGTTTTGGTCCGCGCGATGAAGTGCTCGCCCCGCTGTTGCGCCACGGCGACGGACGAAAGTTGCCGACAGCCGCATAAATACGTATAAGGGAGTGCGACCCGATGGACATGACCCACCAGTTCCCCGCCCTCGAAAATGCCGCTTCCGAGCAGGCGACTGGACCAGAGGGAGAACTGCGTCAGCAGACCCGCAAGATCCTGTGGAGCGTGGGGCTGCTGGTCCCGGTGTTGCTGGCAGCCGCCACGCTGATTCCGATTGGCGGCGCGGTGATCGGCCAGGGCCAGGTTGGCATGGAAAGCAGCGCCAAGCGCGTTACCCATCCCAATGGCGGCGTAATCGCCTATCTCTTCGTCCGGAACGGTGACCGCGTGAAAGCTGGTGACCCGTTGCTGCGCTTCGATGACGGGGTGACCAGCGGCCAGTCCGAGATTTCGGCCTTGTCAGTGGACCAGCTGCTGGCCAAGCGGGCCCGGCTTGAAGCAGAGCAGCTGGGGCTTGCCGCCATTCGCTTTCCTGCAAGCCTGAGCAATTCCACCTCTCCCGGCGCCAAGGCGGCGATGGACTATGAACAGCGGCTGTTCATGCTGCGCCGAACCGAAGAGGCCAGCCTGCGGGCCCAATTGGGCTCGCGGGTGACGCAGTTGCAGCGCGAGATTTCGGGCTATCGCATCCAAATCGGCGCGCTGAACCAGCAGAGCGAGCTGATCGAGCCCGAGCGCAAGGGCGTGAGGGAACTGTGGGACCGCGGCCTGGTCACCATCAGCCGAAAGAACGAGCTTGAACGTGCCGCGGTCGATCTGAAGGGCAATGTCGGCGCGCTTTCGGCCACGATCGCCCAGACCCAGGCAAAGATTGGCGAAACGCGCCAGCAAATGGTCCTGCTGGGCCAGCAGCGCCGCGCCGATGCGGGAACCGAGCTGGCCACCGTCAACGCCGCGCTTAACGAACAGCAATTGCGCAACCTGGCCGCAGCTGACAGCCAGAATCGCAGCGTGGTCAGAGCCGGTTACGCCGGGGTGGTCGAAAAGCTGGCCTTCAACGGGGTTGGCGGTGTGGTGCGCCCGGCCGAACCGATCATGGAAATCGTTCCGGTGGATGATACCCTGATTGTTGAGGCGGCCATTTCACCTGCGGACATCGAGCAGGTGCAAGTGGGCCAGCCGGCCCGCATCCGCTTCTCCACGATCAATTCGACGGCAACGCCGGAGATTGCCGGCAAGGTGTTCTACGTTGCGGCCGACCCCACTGTGCGCGAGCGTGATGGATCAACCTTCTTCCCGGTCCGGGTGCGGATCGATGCTGCGATGCTCAAACGCTATCCGGAATTGAAACTGCGCCAGGGCATGCCCGCCGAAGCCTTCATCGAAACTGGCAGCCGCTCGCTGTTATCGTACCTCACCAAACCGCTGCGCGATCAATTCGCGCGCTCATTCCGCGACAATTGACTGGCCGGCGGAGAATTTCAGCTGCGGACCGGAACCCGTGCAATGCCCATTGGGGTTATAGGAGCGGTCCCCAAGCCGGCAGGCCAGGTGCCGGTCGCGTGCCAGCGCCCGGTTCTGGCCCCGATTCTGGCATTCTGTTTCTGCCATTGTGTTGAAAGACCGGAAGGTTAACCTGATGAACCCCGGCGAGCCCGAAGTCACTGTGATAATCGTCAGTTACAACACGCGCGAGCTGACCCTTGCGGCGGTTCGCACCCTGCTGGAAAACAGCCCCGGCCTGGCCATGCGGGTGGTGGTTTTTGACAATGCATCGCACGATGGCAGTGCCGCGGCCGTCGCGGCGGCCTTCCCGCAGGTTGAGGTCATTGCCCATCCTGAGAACATCGGTTTTGCCGCTGCCAACAACCGCATCGCCGCTGCGGCGACCACGCCCTATGTCTGCCTGCTCAACCCCGATACCGAGACCCATCCCGGTGCCATCACGGCCTTGCTAGCCTTTGCCAAGGCCCATCCGGAAGCGGGGATTGTCGGTGGACGCACGGTGTTTCGCGATGGCAGCCTGAACCCCGCCTCATGCTGGCGGATGATGACCCCATGGAGCCTGTTCACCTCAACCGTCGGGCTGGCCCGCCTATTCCCCAATTCCGACCTGTTCAACCGCGAGGCGATCGGTGGCTGGAAACGCGACAGCGTGCGCGAGGTGGACATTGTTGTCGGTTGCCTGATGCTGGTCCCGACCGCGCTCTGGCGCCAGCTTGGCGGATTTGATGAGCGGTTCTTCATGTATGGCGAAGATGCCGACCTGTGCCTGCGGGCGCGGGCGCTGGGCTATCGCCCGATGATCACGCCCAATGCCACGATCATGCATCTGGTGGGCGCATCGACCAAGCGCCATGCCGACAAAGTGTGTGCGGTGATGCAGGCCAAGTCGACGCTGGTCCGGCGCCACTGGCCGCGCTGGCTCGTGCTGCTTGGGATCGCGCAGCTCTGGCTGTGGGGCCTGGCGCGGGGCGTGGCCTCGGCCATCCATCCAGAAGCAGGGCAACGCGCGCGGCTGCGCCAGATCTGGCGTGAGCGCAAACGCTGGCTGGGCGGATTTCCGGAGCTGAAGGCCCGATGACAGCGCGAATTCTGCACCTCAGCGCGGATTATCCCGACTCGTTCCAGCCCAACAAGACCCGCGCCATTGCCGGGCTGGTGGAAGGCACCGCGGACCAGTTCGAACATCTGGTTATCTCGTTGAACCGCGCCGGCGGGCTGGCCGCGCTGCTGCAGCCCGGTGCGCTGCTGGAAAGCCGGCTGGCGGGACAGGTCCTGGCCGTCCGCTATGCCGCCCCGCCGGCAATCGTCGCGATTGCGCGGGCGATGGACCGCCTGGCCGACCGGCTGGCGAGCAGGTTGCAACGGATCGGCTTTCAGCCCGACCTGATCCAGGCCCATAAGCTGACCGTTGAAGGCCCCCTCGCCCAGCGGCTTTCGGCACGTATGGGGGTTCCCTATGTGCTGACGCTGCAAGGCAATACCGATCAGAAGCTGCTGACCGCCCGCCCGGATCGTAAGGGTGCGCTGCGGCAGGTGTGGCACGATGCCCAGGGGGTGATGGCTTTCGCTCCCTGGACGGCAAGCTGGTGCAGTGAACAGCTGGGGGCCAGGCCCGCTCCATCGACGATCATTCCCTGCGTCTTGCCACACGATGATCTGCTGGCGCCCGAAGCGACGGGACCGGTGATTCGCACTGCGTTCCATCTGGACCACTGGCGCAACAAGAACATCGCCACGCTGCTGGAAGCGATTGTCCAGCTTGCCCCGGATTTCCCCGACGTCCAGCTGGAAATCGCCGGTGACGGAACGCCGGCATCGGTCAATGCCATCACGGCCCGGATCGCGGCACAGGGCCTGCGGGACCGGGTTCGGCTGGTTGGCCGGGTCACACCCGAAGCGATCCAGCACTGGTTCCATAAGGCGGCAGTCTTTGCCCTGCCCACGCATCGCGAGAGTTTCGGCATGGTCTTTGCCGAAGCCCTGTTGGCGGGGACACCGGTGCTCCACCCCAGCGGCTGTGCGATTGACGGCTTCTTCAACGATCGGCCGTTTGCCCGGCGGGTCGATGCCGACGATACCAGGCGCCTTGCGGCAGCATTGGCAGAGATGCTGACCCGGCAGGCCGTCATCAAAGCCGAACTGGCCGCGGCCCAAGCCGCGGGAGAGCTCGATTGCTTCCGCCGGGATCACGTGCTGAGCGCTTATCGCCGGTTTCTGGAACAGGCGATAGGCGAGGCTGGCCGATAGCCCCCTTAGCCGTTTCGCCGCGGCTCTTCACCTTGTGGATCAGGATCACTGCTATCCCGAGCACGGCAAAAGCCAGCGGGTGATTTTCCTGCTGGCTCAGCACTGATTTGATCACGATGAAGCAGCCAATCGAAAGCAGTGCCGGGAGGAGCCAGGCCGTATCCTCGTCATTCGCCGCTTTTACGAGCTGCTTGGCGCCGGTCAGCATGGCCGCCACGAAGGCGCCGTAATAGGCCACGAAACCGATCACCCCGGCCTCCAGCGCGATCGAGAGGTAATAGTTATCGATCGTCACCGTGCCAGCGGCGTTGGCATAGCCCAGGGTTTCCGCAGCACGGCCGATGCCGTGACCAAATGGCTGCCGCATCAGGATATCGATCCCCTGCGTGATCTGGGCCTGACGGGCATCGTTGCTTGCCTGATAGGCGCCCCCACCCCAGATCATGTTGCGGAGCCGGGTGACGAAGAACGAGGCGATCAGCAGCATCACCATCACCACCGGATAGCCGGCAACGATGAACGGCGCGAACAGGCTTTTCCGGTTGGTTTGCCAGTATCGGATCGCAGCAAAGAAGACATAGCCAAACACGGCCAGCAGGAACCCGATCAGGCCCAGCCGGGAATCGGTCTTGGTAATCACGAACAGGACAAGCGGCAGCGTGCCCGCAGCCGCGGCCCTTTCAAGGATGTTGCGACCACGCACCGCAAAATGGACGATAAACGGGGTCACCAGCGCCAGAAATTCAGCCAGGCCAAGCGGGGTGGTGAACTTTGCCTGGACCCGGTGCTCACCCACCGCCGCTCTGGCGGAACCGGACAGCACCCGCGCCACCACCTCATCCTCGATCTTAAGGAACGAGGGGATGTGTCCGGCCCACGGCACGCGGCCGATCCGGTGCTCCCAAATTCCGATCAGACAGGTCAGCAGCAACCCCGCCCACAGCAGCAGGGCGAAATGCCGCACGCGGCCCGGCTGCGAGAACGCCTGGACCGCGATCAGGAAAATCGCACCCCAGGCATAGATCGCAATGATGAACTTGTTCACCGACTCGACCGGCTTGTTCGAAATGCCAAGCGTGACGAAGGCGATCAGGAAATAGACCAGCATCAGCCGCCAGACCCACGGCGAAGCGTTCAGCCGCCCCATCAGGTCACGCCGGTATTCTCCCGATTGTGATAAGGACACCAGGAACAGCAGACACAGCGGAATGGCCAACAGCCTGACCGCGGTGATCCAGGGGAGCTGCCCAAACTCAAACGCCAGATAGTCTGGCCAGACCGACAGCGCGAAAAAGAACAGGAAGAACAGCGTGACGATCGATCTGCTGAAGACGATACCCGTCTCTGGCAGCATGATCACCACCAGGATGGCAACCAGCGCCACCGGCATCAGCATCTGCACCAGGAACACCGTGGCCGTAACGCCAAAGACCAGGCCATAGAAAGCTGCGATTGCCGCCAGCACCATCGAGGCCAGGAACTTGTGCCGCCGCCAGAAACCCTTGCGGCTATAGGGCGCCAGGATATCCGGTTGCGGCGGGTTCCAGCGCCACGGCCTGGAAAAGATGGCCGTGGCCAAAGACAGGCTGCGCAATTGCATCCCGCCAGCCTAGAGCGACCTGCTGAAAACCACTAGAGGGAAATCAGCAGGTCGCCGTGTTCACAGCACAAAATCGCTGGCCGCAAGCTTTGAAACGCCGTGTACCCAGACGCTGAAATCGGCCACGCCATCGCCGTTAACGTCACCGGCAACAACCACGCCATCGCCATAGGCCTTGACCTGAAGCTCTCCAGCCTTCTTGCTGAAGGCCTTGGTTCCGATCATGCGGAAGGCCTGATCCCCGGCCGCGACTGTGCTGGCATCGATGGCCGAAAGGTCGATCTTGTCCACGCCCCGGGCAAAATCCATCACCTCGTCCATTCCGCTCTGGTGCACGATGTCGGTCCCGAAGGCGAAGTAATCGACGCCCGCGCCGCCCCACAATTTGTCGAGCCCGGCCCCGCCCGACAGGGTGTCGTTGCCGTCCCCGCCGTCGAGTTGGTCATTTCCGGCCCCGCCGGAAAGGATGTCGTCGCCGCTCAGGCCGAACAACTGATCAATTCCGTCCGAACCTTCGATCACATTGTTGAGCATATTGCCCGTGCCCTTCAGGCCGCTGGCTTTAAGCGCCAGGTTTTCGACATTGTCCGGCAAAACATAGTCAATCCAGGAATTGACCCAATCAAGACCATTGCCGCCATCTTCCTGGACAAAGTCTCCCGCCCCTTTGACGTCATAAGCGTCGTTGCCGGTGCCGCCCAGCATCTTGGCCCCAAAGCCATTGCCGACAATCTTGTCATTGCCGCCATTGCCATGGATTTCGACCTTGCTGGTGGTATTGGCAATCAACAGGTCATCGGAATCGGTGCCGTTGACGATCAGATCAACCGGCGGCGGCGCCGCAGTGGTTGCCGTTGCAGTGGTCGTTGTTGTTGCAGTGGTCGTGGTGCTGTCAACCGGAGTGGCCAGTCCCGCTTCCGCCAGAACGCCTTGCCAGTTGGCAAAGCCCCCGGGAATGACGTGCGTGGTTGCCCAGGCCTGAAGCGCGGCAAGACCGCCATCGGTGACCGACCCGGTCAAGGCGTTATCGACCAGCTCATCGAACTGGGTGACATAGTTGAAGGCCTTGTTGCCGCTGAGCACCAGTTGATCGGTAGTATTCTTGGTCCGGATCCAGGCGTCCTGATCGGGGAAGGCAATGACGCTGTTACCCGTTACCGTGCCCGAGACGACCCCATCGAGCGAGATCGAATTGTATGATCCGCCGATGATGATGTTATCCTTCACCGTCACATTGGTGAACGGCATGGTTCCGACTTGGTCGCGGATGAAGACGCCCTGGATCGCCCCGCCGTTAGCACCGCGGACCACCGTATTGCCGGTAATCGTGATGTCGCTGGCCGGGGTTCCGGTGCTGGTGGTCCAGATCTGGATCGCATCGCCATGATCGCCAACATCGGGATTGAAGTTGGTGAAGAAGTTGTTGCTGAACGTCACCTGCGAGTTGTTGCCGCCGCGGATACCGTCAACCCGGATGTCATGGAACAGCGAGTTAGTGACGCTGATATTGGTGCAGCCGCCAAAGCCGACCCCGAAAACCAGGTTCTGGAATTCGCAGCCATCAACCTGAACGCCCGTGCTATCCCGGACGGAAAGGCCGCTGGTGTCCTGCACGGGGTGGAGCCCCGGACCATCGAACAGCGAGTTTGAAATCGTGATGTTCGATGAACTCACGACCTGGAACGGATACCAGACATAGGAATTGTCGGGCACGACCATTTTGAGGTTGGAAAGGCTGAGGTTGGAAGAGCCGCTGATGGTCAGGCCAGAAAAGACCGCCGGGTTCAGCGGGTCAGCCGAACTGATCTTGACCGTCCCCGCCGGGATGATCCCCTTCAACGAGACTACCCCGTAATCACCAGCCGCCAGCTTGATTTCGTCGCCTGCCTTCGCGGCCTTTGCCGCCGCCAGCAGATCGACTGCAGTCGATACATTGAAAGTTGCCATTTTGATCGTGTCCCGCTCGTTTGGTGAACCGAGACTCGCTCAAATTAGTTACCTTCGCTGTCATGCTCAGCGTTAACGCGGTTTAACCTTTGGCGGCGGGATAGGTTCCGCCTTACCGACCAATTTGCGACGAACAGAGCAGCCAGTTCACCGGCCAGTGCCCCACAGGCCAGCCCCAGCGTTCCGCCGATCGCCCAAACCCCTGCCAGGCATGACGGAATCACCACCAGGCGGAAGCTGTTCGCCGCAAGCACCTGGCTGGTCATTCCGTGGGCCAAGGCGATCGTGCTGGACCATAAACGCGAGAAACGCAGCGCCTGGGTCAGGCCGATGATTGCCACCACCAGCCATTCAAGATGATAGGCCGCGCCGAAAATGATTGTCACCAACCATGGCCCCAAAACTGCAAAACCGGCAGCCATGATCGCAGCCGATAGTGCCGTGACCTGGCCAAGCTCTGGCCCATAGCGTCCTTCGGCGCGAATTTGCCGGGATAGGATTGGCAGAAAAATGGTACCCAGGAACCGCAGGAACAATTGGCTGGGCGCATAGATCAGCAGCAGCGCCGCCATATAGACACCCAATTCACGGGCAGGCAGCGACCAGACCGCTACCAACCGCTCTGCCTGCGCGGAAAAGAACAGCAGCGGACCATTGAAGAACAGCGGGAGCGAAAAGGCAAAAACGTGCCGGAAATCGGCTCCCCCAAACCGGATTTGGTAAGGGCGGCGCGCCATCGCAAAAGAAAAAAGCGCGGTGGTGAACGACTTGATCAGGATGACATAGATGGCGACCATATAGCTCTGGTCGAACTTCACGATCAGAAAGGCCGCGATTGTCGCCAACAGGTCTGCCGCCAGGCTTGCTGACGAAAGGTTGAGAAAGTCACCCGACCTTTGCATCCGGTAGCCATCGAAATTGATCAGACCGATACACAGGGCGGAGGCTGCCAGTACGGCGAAGGGCGTGACGGACCTGCCCAGATCCATTTCCAGGAACACCGGATAAGCCACCGCCAGCAGCAAACAGGCGATGATCCCTGACCGGACCAGGGCAATCCCATGCACTGTGGCCAGTGCCGACCGGGTGTAGCCGTTCGCGCTTGAGACAACGAATTTGTTGAGGCCGGTGTCGCTGGTGGAATCGAGGAACTGCTGCAACAGTATGAAGGTTGCCGCAATTCCATACTGTTCTGGCCCCAGCGCCCGCGCGATCAGGGCGCTGCGGACCAGAACCAGCACCTGAATCAAAGCCATCGACAGGAATGCAAATTGCCTGCCCCGACCGAACCCCCGCAGCCGATCCGATACGGCCGAACCCACAGATGCCATTTTCATCTCGATAACATTGCCAGAGCATCCTTGCCGCATTAGGCTCGAAGGTAAGAAAAGCTCCCGGGAACGCGGACCAAACCACCCTTATCAAAGGAGAATTTTCTTGGCCACCAAATCCGGGAACCCATTGATATCAGTCATTTTACCTACGTATAACCGCGCTTACTGTATCATGCCGGCAATCGAAAGCGTGCTGCGGCAGACTCACGAGCAGCTGGAACTGATAATCGTTGATGATTGTTCAACGGATAACACCGCGCAGGTCCTCTCCGCGATTTCCGACCCGCGTGTTCAGGTAATCCGGCACGAGCACAACAAAGGTGCCGCCGCAGCCCGGAATACCGGCCTTGCTGCCGCGCGCGGGGAATTGATCGCCTTTCAGGACAGTGACGACGAATGGTGCGTCAGCATGCTGGAGCGCCAGGTCCGGCGCCGCGCAGAACTGGGCCCTGAATACCAGGTCAGCTACTGCGCCAAGGTTGTCCATGGACGGGATGATCATGGCAACTTCGGCGCGCGTTATGCGGCCTATGTCCCCCCGGCAGACCGGAAGACGGTGGAAGGCGATGTCCTCGACGAAGTCTTCCAGAATGCAATCGCCAGCACCCAGACAATCGTGGTTAACAAGCAACTGCTCCAGGCTGTCGGCGGGTTTGACGAAACCTTGCGGGTCGGTGTCGATTGGGAATTGACTGTGCGCCTGGCGCGCCACACCAAATTTGCCTTCATCGAAGACCCGCTCGTGATGACGCGGCTGATGGACGATAGCATCACCCATCGCCGGCTCGACAGCGTGCATACGATCCAGGTGGTGATGGAAAAGCATCGCGATCTGCTGGGCCGCAGTGACAAACTCCATGCCGCCAAGGAGTTCCAGATCGCGCGGGTCTATCAGCGCGGCGGGCAGTACCGGCAGGCCATGCCCCACCTGCGCAAGGCGATCAGCAAGAGCCCGGCTGACCTGCGCTGCTGGGCTGCGCTTGCGATCTCTGCCGCGCGCTCGGTTTTCCAGGCGGGGTGATCGTGGAGGTCAGTTGCGCCGCGTTGATCCTGGCCCTGGCCAATCCTGCCGGGGGCGGAAGCTATACCCTCACCAGTGATTGTCCCAGCCGGCAAGGCGGACCGGCGCTGGTGATCCGCCAAGTCTTCCGAAAAACGGTAACCATCCAGGCCCATGGCCGGGTCATCAAGGGCATGCTCATCGATGGCGGCGGCAACATTGCCTGGAACGGCGGCCGGATCGAAGCGCCAGCCGGAAGCGGCGAGGATCCCAAGCAAAGCGGTGCCCAATATTATGGCGTCCAGATCAAGGGCCAATCCCGCAGCATTGCGTTCGATGGGGTAGGTTTCACCAACGCCCGCAAGGCAATTGTGTTCAGCGGGCCGGCACAGGGTCTTACCGTCCGGAATTCGCGCTGCGATGGCAATGTCGAGGACTGCCTGATTGCTTCGGGCGGCCAGGACATCGTCTTCACCCATAACGTCGCCGGCCCGTTTGTGACCAAGCCCAGCCTCTGCGTGGTCGGCGCGTTCACCTTTGACCGCCTGCCCAAGCGCGATTGCCTTGCCCGCAGCGGGGAGTGGCGCAGTGGCTGGCACAGCGATGTCCTGCAATTGCGCAATGGCGTGTCCAATGTGCTGGTGGCCGATAACGTGATCAACACCACCGGTCAGGGCCTGACCCAGATGGACAAGCCGACCGATGCGCCGATCCGGGCGGTGCGGTTCACCAACAACCGCATCCTGGCCGGACGCCACGGCCTGACCCTCGGGCGCTGCGTAGATTGCCTGATCGATCAGAACGAGCTCAAGACTTCAATGGGCCACCTCAAATGGAAGGCAGTGATCATTCCGGGCCAGGCCAGAGCCTGCGGCAACACCGTGCCCAGTGGCGGTGCCGGACGGGAAAGTTGCCGATCGGTCAGCGCCACTCGCCCGTCCTGAGCCGCAGATAGGCAAGTTGCTAACCAATGCGGAGTTAGTGCCGACGGCAGGCCATTCGCACTGGCGCCCGCAGCAGAGTTAACCTAGCAAAAAACCGCAGTCCGGTGTAGCGTTGCCCGTCGCCGAGGAAGAAACCATGGAATCGATCTTCGACTGGATCACTGTCCTCGTCTTCTGCGGGCTGGCCGTGCTCTATCTGCAACGTTCTGCTGCGCCGGAACCGCATGACAAGGTCTGGCATTATCTTCCGCCGGCACTTGGCTGCATGGCAGTCAATTACGCTGGAGACGAAGGCTATCCCATTCCCGCCGTCGCCATCCTGGTCGCGGTGCTGGCCTACATTCACTACGTGCTCAAGCCGCTCTCGCGCCCCGAATAGGTGGCGGCGGCGCCCTTCATCACAAGTACTGGAACACTATGAGCTGGATCAGAAAGTTTCTTGGGCTCGGCCAAAAAAACGATGAAACCTATGACGACGATGGCCTGACCGCCATGGTCGTATCTGGCCCGGCCGCGCCGGCGGCAGCGAAGGGCGGCCTGCCCCGCTTCTCCGGCCTGGCGAATGAAATCGAGGCTGATCGCGCCCAGGCCCGCGAACTGTCGGTCGGCCATCGCCTGGGCAAGGCCTATCCCGTTTCGCAGCCCGTGTCCGACCTGCGCCAGTTTGCCGGTCGCCGCGATCTGCTGACCAGCGTGATCCGCTCAATCGAAGAGCGGCGGATGCACGTGGTGCTGTATGGTGATCGCGGGATCGGCAAAACCTCGCTGCTGCACATCATTACGCTGCTGGCCAAGGACGCCCGTTACCTCGTGCGCTATTCATCGTGCAGTGCCTCAAGCGATCTGGACAGCACCTTCCGGGCGATCGCCGAGGATATCCCCCTGCTCTACCACGAAAAGGGCGATCCGACATCAACCCAGGTCGAAGCGGGCAAGTCGCTGGCTGACCTGCTCGATACCAGTCGCCTGACCCCCGCGACGCTCAGCGAAGTGTTCGACGGGGTTTCGGGTACGCGGGTGCTGATCATCCTCGATGAATTTGACCGGACCGAGAGCCAGGATTTCCGCCGTGAAGTGGCCGAATTGATCAAGAACCTGTCGGATCGCAGTTCAAAGGTGCAGATCCTGATCGGCGGCGTTGCTGAAAACCTGTCCGAACTGATCCGCCACATCCCCTCGATCCGCCGCAACCTGCTGGGCATCCCGGTCGGCAAGATGACCGATGCCGAACTGGGTGAGATCCTGACCAACGGCCAGGCGGTCAGCGGTCTGCCGATTGACACCATTGCCCACGCCAAGCTGATCGAAGCGGCGAATGGCTCACCCTATCTTGCCAACCTGATCGCCCACCAGGCCACCAGCCGCGCGATCGAACGCGACGGTAGATCTGTAACCTCGGCCGATCTCAAGGAAGCCCTGGCCACGATGGCGCGCGAACAGATGCTGCGCCTGCCTGAACGGGCGCAGCATCAGGTGGAAACGCTGCTTGCCGAAGTGCCGCATGAACAGTTGCGGGCTGCGGTGGCTCACGCCCTGGAATACTTCGGCCAGGTTCCGCTGAAGCGCTTTCCCGCGCTGAAGACCCATGCCAACGGCAAGGGCGGCCAGGATGGCCAGCTATACTTCGAAGACGACGGCGTGCCGCTGACCGTGTGGCTGCGGCTTGCCCAGCTCGGCAGCTGATCCGGCGCCTGGATCGCACGCAAAGGCAACCTGAAACGCAAAGGGCCGGGTCATCGACCCGGCCCCAGAAGCGGTTCTGGTGATCGTCAGATCAGGCGTAGCTGACCTTGACCGTCTGGCGACGGCGGCGCAGCTGCCAGCCCACCAGGCCAACACCGGCGATCATCAGCAACCAGGTCGCCGGTTCGGGAACCGCCGCAAAGGTGGTGATGTAAAGCGTTTGACCAGACAGGCCCGAAAGATTCAGCTGAACCTTGTCAGTCGGCGCCAGATTGTCCCACCGGAAGAATGCAGTGGCATTGCCCGGATCGCCATTGTCGCCATTGCCACCGCGGTGAACACCGATGATGGTCTTGCCTGAAAGAATTCCCGTAAAATCGATGATCCCGGCAGAATTGCCCGAGTCAATCTTCTGGATGATGGTCACCTTGTCCCAGTTGAAGCCAAGTTGCGCCAGCGCATACTTTGCCTGATTGGTGATCGGGCCACCTTCCGGCAGGAGGTTGCCAGACCACCAGCCCGAGCATGCCGTGGCGGTCGGCGATACCTGGCTGGCCAGGCACTGGACAGTCTTGGTCGGGGTTGGTGAAATTGCGGCGTGAGCCGGGGCGGCGGCCGCGAAAGTCGCGGCGGCGGCTAATGCTAGGGTAAAAGTCCGCTTCATTATCGTTACTCCAGTTCTTCCCTGCCCCGCATCGCCTCTGCCCCCCCACCAGGGAAGCGCGACCTTTTAGCAAAAAGCCGATTCGGAGTTAATACCTACTTAACTATGCGCCTCTGTGGTGGCAACCGATAATGATAGGGGTTGCCACTTATGTCCCAGAACGGATCGGTTTGCCGCCAAAGCGTTACCGACCATCTAGCCCGCCGCAAGCAAGGCCATGCGGCCGCTGGGGCCAAGCGCTGCGATCAGCTCCTGAAGGAACGCCTCGACCTGCCCGAAAACCGGCATTCCAACGTCAGACCGGACGGCAGAAGCCCGGACCAGCGCACCGTCCGGCACGATTCCTTCAAGCGCATTGGCAAACCGCATTTCGCGCTGCTCTGCCGCATTGCGCGGAAACCGCCGCCCCAGCCTGGTCCAATAGACGATGTCTTCTACCCGCCCTTCAGCCCGCGCGGTTAACGCGGCGACCGGAACCCGCAAGCCGCCCGCGGCCAGCACACCGGCGCGCGACGGGCCAACAGTGAAGCCGACAGCCGGATAGCAGGTCTCGGGCCGGTGCAGCTGCAGGGCGTCGCTCTGCCGGATTCCGTAGGCGATGCTAAGCATCATCGGCAGCGCTTCGCTGCCGGTCGGGAAATAGGTCCGCGCCAGTTGATCGCCATAGAGCCGGGTCGCCAGGCTGCCTTCGGAGCGCGGCACCACAACATCCCCATCCCCGCCGCGTGACCAGGATCCCAGCCGTTCCGGCACGATATCGGTGAGTTTCGCACCATCCGGCATCAGCACCAGCGGTGTCCGCGGCCGCAACCATTCCGCAGCGCCAAGCGCTCCGAGGCAGGCCAGGCCAGCCAGCAAGTCGCGGCGGTCCGTGATCATGCCGCCCGCCGCGGCATCCAGCGGGTCACGATCTGGTCCAGGGCCATGATCAGCATCAGGCCAAGGACAAACATGACCATGCCGGTCGTTGCGTGCATGAAGCCCTGCGCCGCTGCATCACCGGCAAAATAGGTGATCAGGATCAGTCCAACCACGCGAATGATGTTGGCCAGGATCGCAATGGGGATGACCGCCAGCAGCAGTACCCCGGCGTGGCGCAGCGAGGCCCGATGGGCGAGGAAAATGTAAAGCAGGCTGATCGCGGTCAGCCCGAACAGTGAATTCAGGCCGGCGCAAGCATCTTCCACCAACAACTGGTATTGGGCGACGTGAAGCACCACCCCTTCCCGCGCAACCGGAAGCCCAAGCACCCGCACAATCCCCTCGGCCGCCCAGCTGACCAGCACCTGCAAGGGGGCGGTCAACCTGGTCATGATCCAGCCGGGCGGCGGCAGACACAGCGCAAGGTAAAACAGCGGGAAGGCATGGCGCCGCAACGCAGCTACGCCGCTCAGCCGCACCACCATCGCAAGGAAGGCAAGGTAAAGCCCGAACCCTTCGACGCTGATAAAGTCATAGGCCCGGCCAAATGCATAGAACGCCAGTCCAACGGCCAGGAATGGCAGTGCCTTGCGCCAGGCTCCCTGTGAAGCGTCTGCCGATATGCGCAGGCCATCGTGATGGAGCAGCCACAGGCCAGTTGCCAGCACGATCGGGCCATGAGCCCCGGTGTCACTGGCCCAGGCATCGCCGGACATCGTGATGATTGTGGGAATGGCCAGAACCAGCAACCCCGCCAGCAGCGGCCACCACTGAGGCAGGATGAGACGCCGTCCGACCAGCGCCTCAGTAGTCATTGAGATAGGTTCCGATCGCCTCGGCCCCGTCTGCGGCCAGCTCGTCAAGCAAGGTTGCCACGTCCTTGACCAGGGTCAGGTCGCGCTTGGCCACGACGAGCGCGTAATGGGTCACGGCGCCGATCCGGCGCGCATCGGCCGATAGGCTGGACGGCGGGGTATCAACAATGGTCAGGTCGAAATCACGCAGGCACTGGGCAATCAGGCTGCGAAAGACCGAAGAACCAAGCCGATCTGCTGCCGCTATGCCTGCATTGCCGGCATAGAGCACCGATAGCGACGGCTGGACCCGCTTGATCACGCTTGCCAGCGGCAAGGTATCGTCGGCCAGACATTCACCCAGCCCGGCACCCGGCCCACCCTGTCCTTCGCTGGCAATGAAGTGATGAACCCCCGGCTCGCGCAAGTTGCCATCGATCAGCAGGGTGTTCACCCCGGACTGGGCCATGACATAGGCAAGATTGGCCGCCACGAAGCTGCATCCGGCCGCAGCGATGGGGGAACAGATCGCCAGCGCCCTGCGCCCGCGGTTGATATGCTGCGAAAGCAGGTTTGAGCGAAGTGCGCGAAAGCTCTCAGCCTGGATCGAGCCGGGCCTGGTTGCCGCCACGAGGTTCTCAGTCAGGACAAACGAGCGTTCGCGCGTGTCCGGGGTCATGTCGGGCTTGTCGCGCAAGGCGCCGGGCGCCAGGATGTAATCAGCATCAGCCATTGCCCAGTGCCTCGCTCGATCCGGATCTTGCGATCAGCCGCCGCAGCGAAAACCCGCTGCCATGCCGCGCTGGCACGGCCATTTCCCCCAGCACCGGCAGGTCGCCAAACTTCAGATCGGCCGCAGACCGAACCCGGCGCGCCAGCAATTCCGCCAGCAGCGCGGCTAGGATGCCCAGCAGCAGACCCAGGCCAAGCGAGCCGAAGATGATGAGCGGCCAGTTCGGGAATGAAGGCTTGTCAGGTGCCGTCGACGCGCCAAGCAGCGACAGCCCGCTTTCGATGGACTGTGACTGCTGCTCTAGCTCAGCCATGCGGGTGCTGGCTTTCTGATACTGGTCACGCAGCACGGCGACTTCAACCGACAGGCGCCGCGCCTCATCCGCCTTGCCGCGTTGGGCCAGAACCTTTTGCAACTGGGCGTTGTACTGCGCGCCGATCGACGGCCCGGTCGGGCCGGTCTGGATCACGGGAGATACCGCCGAACTGGCCAGGGCATCGCGTTGCCGCCTCATATCCTGCAGTTGCGGGTTGTTCGGACCGAGCGTGCGTTCAGCGGTGGAAATCGCGGCGTCGAGCTGGGCGATCTGCCCGGCGGCGGGGTTCGACGGCGCCACGGCAATGGCGGGCGCGCCCGGCTGGGTCGGCATCTGGGCCAGTGCGGAAAGGCGGCGCGCATCCTGATCAACGTTATCCGCATCGAGGACAATGCCGTTGGCGCGCTCAAACTCATTCTTGCGCTGTTCGGCCGCGGTCAGCTGTTCCTTCAGTTTGGACGCCTGGTTTCGAAACCACTCAGCATCGGAACCCGCATCTTCGCGGCGGAAAGCAATCGCCTGCTCGATGTAGGCGCGGCGGATTGCCTCGGCCACGGCCGAAGCCCCCTGCGGCGATGGCGCGGTGTAGGAAATATCGAGGATATTGCTGCCCTCGATCAGCTTGGCATTGGTGTTGTCGATGACAATCTGTGCCATCCACCGCCGGAAGTCGCGCAAATCGTCGGAGCGGCGATTGGCATAGCGCTCAGCCAATTCGGGCGAGCTGCTCCAGCCAAGAATATCAACGACCCGCCCCGCGATGCGGTAATCCCGGATCAGCTCGGTCTGCGTCTTGACATAGGCGCGCGCAAACTGGGAGGCGATGATCTCCCCGGTAACCGGATCGGGCTTCACCACGTTGAGCATGACGCGCGCGTGCGCTTCATAGCGCGGCGGCAGGATCATGCCGGCGATGATCGCCGCGAACAGGCTGGCGGCGGTGGCCAAAGCCACCAGTCCGCGCCGGGCCCACAGCAGCCTGAAGATCTGTTCTAAATTCATGAGAACCTGGATCCAATCCGATCAGAAGAAGCGTTCGCCGACGACCACCGTGTCACCGCCTTGCAGCACGGTATCCAGGGTTACGCGGACCTGGCGGCCATTGCGAAATACCGAGAGACGGTTGGACGAACCCCGTTCAGTCAGCCCGCCGCCGCGCGCCAGAGCCATGCGCAGCGTCATGCCGCGCTCGACCCGGTACGAACCGGGAGCGTTGACCTGGCCATAGATGTAGAAGTTGGGCGCAGCGCCGATGAACAGCTTGTCTCCCGGCTGCACCAGCGGATCATCCGCCGGCCCGCCGCGCGAGAGCAGTTCGATCGGCAGAATGATTTCCTCCCCGCTGACGCGGCGCAGCACCAGTTCATCGCTGGCGCTGGGGCGCGGGCCGCCAGCGCGGGCCAGAATTTCCGAAACGCGATAGGCCCGATCGACCGGGACCAGTCCCGGCGAGGCGAATTCCCCCAGCACCGTGACATAGCGGCTCGCAAAGCTGACCACCGTTACGCTGACGACCGGATCGACATAATAGCCGCCGTCGCGCAGCAGCTTGGAGACCCGTTCGCGCAACTGGATCACCGTCAGGTTAGAAGCCATGACAGAATGGAGGTATGGCAGCTGGACCGTGCCATCGACCTGGACCTGGACCCGCGGCTTGAATTCATCGCGCCCCAGCACGGCGATCTCCACCACATCGCCAACGCCGATGACATAGCCATCGTTCAGCGTCACCACCGGCGATGCCGGAGCAGCGGCGGTGGGCACGGGGGGCGGCATGGCGGTTTGCGCCGATGCCGGGACAACAAGCCACGCCAGCGCCGCCAGGGCAGCAAGAACGGTGGCCAGAACGCGATCGATGGGCCGCGCCTTCAACGTAAGAAAAGTCATCAAGTCCGTCTTTCCGAGGCTAGAGCTTCAACCGGCCGCGCACGCCGAAATAGCTGCTGCTGTAATCGTAGAGTGTCCCCGTTCCGTTGCGCTTCTCCTGCCCCCCTTCGAGCCCCAGTTCGAGCCGCCGGCTGGTGCGGTAAGTCATGCCGGCAAAGATGCGCCGAAAACTGTCCTGTTCCAGCAAGGGACCGAAATTGGCCTGGGCCCCCGGGTAGCTACGTTTGCTGAGGCTGGCGCCGCCATTGATGGTGACGCGTTCGGACAAGGCGAAGGTGGCCCGCGCCTGGTGCACGCGCTGCTTGCTGTAGAGCGCTTCACTTCGCAGCGAGGGACTGATCGAGCGCTCGGTCGAAGCATTGATCTGCAACCTTAGCCCAGGCTTGAACGTACCGCCGATCCGCCAGGTCGTACCGTTGAAGCCGGGCGCGCCGGCCCCATCGGGCTTGAGCCAGTTATAGGCCACCATGGCATCGGCGACGAGCAGCGTGCCGATGTCGCGCGAAAGCTGGAGCCGCACCTCGTCCATGCGATAGCCGGAAAGATTGGCCAGCGGCGTACCTTGCCGCTTGTTGTAATCGACATTCTCGCGCTCAAAGGTCAGCTTGGCCTTGCCCGCCACGGGATGGTCATAGGCGATCCCGCCGAAGACCCGGCTCGATTTGTAATCGGACAAGTCACGAACGGGGTTGGAATTGTCCCCGGTCGAGTATTGGTAACCCAGTGAGGGCCGCAATCCATAGACATAGCCGCAGCGCCCTTCGGCCCGGTAAACCTGGACCGTCTCGGTATTCTGGACGCTGTCGAGCCCCGGCAGGTTAACATAACCAATGCTTTCAAGATCGCTCTGGCGGCGGTCAATCCGGGCGGAAACATCGGCCAGACACGGCCCGACATTGACCCCGGCGGCCGCTTCCACGCCAATCCGCTCACGGTTGAGCTGGGTATTGCGGCGATAGAAATCGTAGCCGACGTTACCCGCGATCCGCAGCGTGTTGCGGCCCAGGCTGCGATTGACAGCAATATCCACGCCCACCGTCAGCCGTTCGTCTGAAAGCTCAAGCCCCCGCGCCGCTGCCGTTACCGGATCGGTCCGTGCAGCGTTGCCCAGATGCCGCAGGTCAAAATTGAGCCCGACTTCCTCGGAACTGCCCTGCTTGGGTTCTTGCGCATGCAATCCGGCAGGACAACAGAAACACAAGGCAATCAATCCGATACGGACCTGCCAAACCCGGCGGCGAGCGAAATGAGGTTCAATCATATAAGGGTTTACTACAGCATTCTGCAGGTGAACCCAAGCTTTCTTGCCGGAATGACTGTTTCTCATCTCACCGTCGCCCCATGATAATCCGCCGCAGACTGCCAAGGTAGTTGCGGATTGTTTCCAGAAGGTTTGCGGAACGGGCCGCTTGCCACACCTTTGTCCCAATCATTTCGGGCACCGGCTGCCGCAGCGTTCGCGCCGCAGCCGTTCGGGCCAGCACCAGCCGTTTGCGGCGGGCCTGGGCGGGTTGCATCAAATCGATCTCGGCAGGATCGAGCGGCGCCAGGGCAATCGCGCCCTCTGCCTGTGCCTGTTCAAGCAGTTCCCGGCCCGCTGTAGAGCGCCCGATCACCAGACTGCGGCCATCCTGCTCATCAAAGGCCGGATAGCCACTCTCACCGCCATACCACGCATCGGCTGCGGCAATATCTGCAACACCACCAATGGCATCCGGGCAGATCTTGCAGCGATACTGGAGCTGCGGACTAAGATAGCGTCCCCAGCTATCGGCATAGCGCATGGTGGCAACTGTCCCGTCATCAGCCCGAGCTTCAGCCAGGCCGGGCCAGCCATTGCCGCGATAGCGGAAGGCGGCCAGGCGCTGATCCGACAGGCCCATCGCGGCCAGGATCCGGTCCGTCCCGGCAAAGCTGGGAATCCCGCCACAGAAGAATGACAAGCGATAGGGAAAGACCCGGGCGACCCGGGGATCGCCCTCGCCCAGCGATACCAGCGCCGAAACATCGCAAGGCTTGCCGATAAACAGGAAGCGCTCGTTCCGCTCAAGCAGGCTTCCGACCACGGCAAGCGGGCTGGACGGCGCATAGCGCGAGCCAGCTCCCGCCAAGATGGCTTCTCGCGAACGCGATACCGTCGTCCGGTTGCGGGTCGGCTGCTCTGGATCGGCTATGATGTGGACGACCCCATCGACCAGTCCGTTCTCCAGCGCGGTAATCGCCAGGGCGCTCAGCACGCCGCCGGACGATCCCCTGAACCGCACGTCGGGATCAACGGCATGGCCGGTCTGGCAAGAGCCAATCAGCCCCCACGTCGGATCGACAGCCGCACCCCGCGGCCAGGGGGCAACGCGATTACCCGGACAGGACCGCGCAACCGCCGCTTCGGCCGTGGACTTCAGTTCAGCACCGCCGGGGGGGCGAAGGTAACCGGGGGCCGTCTCGTGGAGCGTGAAGCCGCCATCGGACAGGCCTGCGCACAGGCCGCAGCCCGTGCATAGGTCGCCGGCCTGGACGCGGGCGATGGTGGGCGAAAGCATCATCGCGAGCGCGCCTTTTGCAGCAACCGGCGCAGCGCTTCGCGATAGACGCCGCCCCGCGCGGCCGCCGCGGCGCGACTTGCATCAACCATCGGCTGCAATGACTGCCGGCCAGAAACGAAGCCAAGAATGGCGGCGACCACGCCATCAGCATCCAACCCGCGGACCGGGATGCCGGGATCATAGCCAATCCCGCCAAACAGCCCTGCAAATTTGCGACTGTAGGATACCGGGATCACCGGCACGCCGCTTGAAAGCGCAGCGACACAGGCATGCATCCGGGCCGCGACCACAAGGTCGAGGCTGCTGATGAATGACTTGGCAGCACTTGCGTCAGCAAAGTCCGGCACACGTTGAGCCTTGGGAGAGAGGGATATGACACGATCAACGGCCCAGCCGTCATCATCACGGGAATCTTGGTTGCCGGCCACGTGGGTGAACACCAAAACCTCGTTCCCCTCATCTGCGGTCAGGCGCGCGACGAGGCGCTCCATCGCGGCGAGATAATCATAAGTCAGGCCGAACCGATTTGTTCCCGATTGGGCCTGCTGCGCCAGCAGGCCCGAAACGTTGACACCGATCCGCATGCGGTGGGTGCCGCGCTCGTTCGAACGGTCAACGAACGGCAGTTCGAAAGCGACGTCGATGCCCTGCCCTACTGTTGCTGCTGGCGCGATCTGGCGAACCAGCGCAAGGCTTTCGCGATCCCGCGTGATCACTTCCGCGCAGCGTGGCAGGATCGCAGCAGCAAGCATTCGCACGGCGCGGTGCTCAAACGGACCAATGGTCTGCGGGGCAAGCAGCAGCGGAACACCGCGCGCGAGCAGCACCGCCTTGGTCAGCCAGAGAAAGCCGAACCGCTTGACGCCGTAGATATCGGTAAAGCTGTCGCCCGCGCCGATATCGATGGCGCAATCCAGTGTCCCCGCACAGCGCCAGAACGCCCTCGAGGTCAGCAGTGTTTTGCGGCGGACCGGGAAGAATGCGATGTCATCGTGCCGGGCCGCTGCGCCGGGACCCTCATCCATCCCGATTACAACCGGTTCAATCGCCAGTTCCAGCTTCGCGGCTTCCTCGCGCAGGATCGCCAGACTTGCCGAGGTAAGCGCATCGACCCCGAGATTGCCCGAAGCAAGCGAATGCCACAGCAATCCGACGCGCAAAGGGGCTCGGGGCATTACCTGGCTTCGGCCGGTGCCGCCTGCTTGGTACCATCCGCCATGGTGGCCGGCTTGGCCTTGGCCTCAAACTGTGGGTTGATCTGAACCTTGCGGCGCCCTTCGGCAATCACGCGAGAGAGCGCATTGTTGACCATTTCGCCGCTCCGCTGGCGCATCATGATCGTCCGGGCAGCAACGCGCGCCTGTTCGCCGGTAATCGGTTCCGTGCGGCTGGACACGATCCGCCCGATCTCTGCGGTCGAACCGTTGGGCATGACGAAAATGTCATTGCCTTCGGTCCCGACCAGCTGCTGGGCAAAACCGGGATCGAGCGTCACCGTATCGATATTGGTTACAGTGCGACGGTAAACGACCTTGTTGGCATCGAGGATCGCCTGTGCCGCCTCCATCGTCTTGACCTTCTTGATCTCCTCCAGCGCCGATGCCGGCAGGTTCGGGACAAAGAACTGTTCAACGCTAAGCAGGCGGCGATCGGTCACGCTGGTGGGAAAGCTGCGCAGGAATTCATCGATCTCGTTGTCTGAAACGCGCGGCACCCCGTCCGTGATCTTGCGCGCAAGGAGCTGCGCCAGGGCGGTTTCTTCTGCCTGGTTCTTCACGATCGCTGCCAGCGGGGTGGTATCAAGCTTCTGCTTGCGGGCCTCTGCGGCGAGGAGCTTGCGCGCGATGATCCGTTCCAGCGCCTGAGCCTGGGTGGCCTGATCGGTCGATCCGTCGCCCATTTCAGCCCGCAGTTCGGCCAGCGTCACCTCTTGCCCGTCAACCGTGGCAACCACCTGACCGGAGGGGGCATCACCCTTCGAACCGCACGCCGCCAGCAGCAGCGCGGTAAAGATCAAACCCTTTTGCATTGCTTTCATGATGCTTCACTCGCCTGAATAATGGTAATCACGTAATCTCTGTCAGCTAGAGAGGCCCGATGTCAATTTTGTAAATATATTTGCGTAGGCCATGGACCCTGTTCTAGTTCTCCAAACTTATGGGCCGCGAAGCCAAACAACCGGTTTAGAGCGAGCCTGGAAGTCCACATGCCCAAATTGAAGGAATTGCCGTCACAGCCACTGATCTGCCTTTCGGCAGCGGGTGGCGGCCATTTCCGTCAACTGCTTGATATTGAGCCCTTATGGTCGCGCTATCCCCATTTCATCGTGACCGAAAACACGGTTCTCACCCGCGCGCTGTCTAACCGGGAAGATATCGAAAACGTTCCGCACTTTGCCCTGGGGCAGGTGCGAATAGGCAAAGGCCTGGCGATGATCCGGGCGGCGTTTTCCAGCTGCATCACCTCGCTGGGCATCATTGCGCGGCGGCGGCCAGACATCGTGATCACCACCGGTTCCGGGTCCCAGTTCTTTATCCTGTTCTGGGCGCGGCTGTTCGGGGCCAAGATTGTCTTGATCGATAGCTTTGCCCGCTTTCATGCCCCCAGCAAATTCGCCCGCCTGGCGGGGTTCCTGGCCCATATCAAGATTACGCAATCGGCAGAGTCGGCGCGCAAATGGGCCGGCAGCCAAAGCTTTGATCCGCTGGAAATAGAGGCCGCGGCCACGCCGCCCAAAGAGCGGCTGCTGTTCGCAACCGTGGGCGCCACCCTGGCCTATCCGCGACTGGAAAGCGCCATCATCGAACTGAAGCGGGCCGGGAAGATCCCGGAGCGCGTGATCCTGCAAGTTGGCCGGACGATGGGGCAGCATGCCGCGGTTGAAGGCCTCGAGATTGTAGAGGCAGTCCCCTTCGGTGAATTGCAGGACCTGCTCGCGCGATCGGACCTGGTGGTCTGCCACGCTGGCACGGGCTCAATCCTGACCGCGCTGGCAAACAACTGCGCAGTCGTTGCCATGCCCCGCTCGATCCAGCACGGCGACCATTATGACAACCATCAGGAACAGATCGCCGGGGTCTTTGCCGAGCGCGGCCTGATCCAGACCGCGAGCGACAGCCAGTCCCTGCTCGCGGCGCTCACCCGCGCCCGAAAGGCCCCGCGCTATCGGGCACGGATGAACCACACGCGGCTAATGGCCTTCCTGGAGGAGCGGTTCGATCGGTGGTTCCCGAACCCCGCCGGCAAATCCCGCGCGAACCCGGATGTCCGGGCGCAGGGATCACCGCAGCTGGATGAAGCCTCTAGCGCATCGCGCTGAACGCGCGCCGCAGCTCGTCCACGAATGGACCCGGTTGCTCCCAGGCGGCAAAGTGCCCGCCGCGCTCCATATCACCCCAATGGACCAGTTTGCGGTAATTGCGCTCCGCCCATTTGCGCGGGGTTGGCAGGATCTCTCGCGGGAAGGCACTGGCCGCAACCGGAATGACGATTTCTTGCGGGGCGAAGCTGCCGAAGCTCTCCCAATAGAGCCGCGCCGATGACGCGCCATTAGCCGGCAGCCAATAGAGCATGATGTTATCAAGCACCTGATCCCGGCTCAGCGCATCCCAAGGTGATCCACCGTTGTCGGTCCAGGCCCAGATCTTTTCCAGAATCCAGCCGGCGAGCCCGACCGGGCTGTCAACCAGGCCATAGCCCACGGTTTGCGGCCGGGTCTGTTGCTGCTTGGAATAGCCCGAGTCCCAATCCTGAT
>JACCDH010013566.1_pt1 | contig 29360 bp, 13 predicted proteins | sample 7442481 | NCBI WGS metagenome assembly JACCDH01 (sample SAMN15323433, study PRJNA562643) | freshwater metagenome | isolation source: river surface water | place: USA:Blue River Watershed | collected 2017-08-15 | reverse complement strand
TCGAAATGCAATTCGTACTGCTAGACCTTGGTACAGGAAGAAATACGGACCCTTACCCCAAGAAGCAAGCTTAGATTTTTTTGAAGACCTATTGGGGTTTTATGTTCCCGAAAGGTTTGGTGTTGGACTGGTTGGAAATTCGCTGCGCTTAATTAGAAGTCAAATATTTGATGGGCGAGGGTACGCAGACTTAACCAATGCTGCTAGAGATGGTTGGACAACGGTTGTAAGACACAACAAACTCGATCTTGAGGGCATGGCTTTTGTTTTAAGACGAATAACTCTTGGGAATTAAGTTTTAACTTGATTTTCGATTTCGCTCAATGGGCAGTACTTCGACTTGAAGGCCGAGCAGCTTGACAAGCTATGCCATGCCATACAGCACCACAGCGGGGGATATGTGCACACCTGCGCCACCATTCAGTCTTGCTGGGATGGTGACCGATTGGATTTGGGCAGGTTGGGCATCAAGACACACAAGGGCTACTTGTCGAAGGGGAGGCAAAATTATTTCTCAGGCTTACAAGTTGACCAAGGATAAGCTTAAGTAATTTTTTCAGTAATAAAAGAAGTGATCGTTAGTTGTAACGACTGGGTTACTTCATTTCTTTTTATAGAACATAGCGGCAAACTCTTCAAATGTCTTAGCTTTTTCAGTAGGTTGAGCGACTTCTACTATTTCACTTGAAGTATTTGTTGATTTGTTTAGTTCGATTTTTGTTGGTGGAGTTTGAGGTGCGATATCCGACGGATGCTGCAAAACTCCATGACCAATATATCTACCTACATAGTAGAAAGAATTCAAAGCGCGACTATGAGCGACATATTCAAGCCGTGGGTCTTCTTGCAACATGCGGAAATCCATATCGGTCGTTGTTATCAATGCTGTTGTTTCAGCTTGTCCTCCCTTAGCTCCCCATATTGTTAGCAAACGAATTGTTGGAGTCCCTGATCCGACTAATTCGTTGGCAGCGTAATGCGAAATATCATAGCTTTCCAAATTGGCTGAAAAACTTTTTAGCGAACTATTTGTAACAAACATCAACAAAACATCTTTATTTGTTTGTTGCTTAATCTCTTCTATGAGAAATTTCAGAAAATAAGCAGAGTTTTGAAAAAAATAAACTTCTCCATTTAAGCCTTCGTCTTTGGGGTTCCATATTTTTTCTTTTCTAGAAGGATTTTGAAGTTGTAATTTCGATATCAAATTAGAAAGATGTTGGTGAACAACAGGTGGAATTCGGCCTGACTTGTTTAAAACTATCTCATGTCCTGAAGTTTCTAAAAAATGCTTTGCAGAAGCTCCAAAAGACTCACAAATAGCTTGATCATCATCGCCTGCAATATAAGTTTTTTCTGCTTTAGCTATCAGCGCGTCAGCTATATCCCACTGTGTTGGGCTTAAGTCTTGTGCTTCATCAATTAGCAGAAGTTTAAGTTCAGGCAATGACATCTTGTTAATGATTGCTTTATCAAGCATGTCCGCAAAATCGATTACGTCTAGATTCTTCTTGTATGTTTCGTATCTATTGTTGTATTCGATGCACAACTCAATCCCAGACTCAGACACGGGATAGCTGGTCATTTTGAATGGAAGTCCAAGCCATTTATTGATGGGCCATCTTTGAGTGCTTGGTAGGTTTTCTAAATACGATTTGAAAGTTTTTTTTAAGGATCGAGCAGTCGTAGCAGCATCAAGAACTGGGTGCTTAATTCTGACCACTTGAGAAGTTTCATCGCCTTCTCTCATAAACGGGCGTTCAATTTTTACTTCAGGGTCAAATTTTTTTGCTTGCTGTTCAGAAATAACAGTTACTTTTGTTCTGAGAGCATTATTTGCCAGGCTGTGTATTGTTTGGAAATATGGAAAGTCAACGTCAATGTCGAATTGAGGGAAATTAGTCACCATCCTGGACTTAGCTTCCTCAGTTGCTTTATTTGTGAATGAAAAAAAACCAATTTGATCAGGTTCAATACCCTTTGAAATGGCATCTTTAATTAATCGAAGAAGTTCAGTTGTTTTTCCTGTTCCTGGGGGACCATATATTTTTGTGACACGATATTCAACGGAGGTTTCTGAACCCTCTTTTTCTGAAATGTCGTCTTGTCCCAAAGCCTTAAGTGCTAGCGGATGTCCTTGACTAGCGGCTTTTTGATACCAAGATATCGCCTCAAGTAAATTTCTATTCGTTACTTTTCCTTCGTCATAGGCTTTACCTACCAAATACTGAAATTCAGAGTCACCACTTTGCGCATTTTTAATAAGATCTAATAAAGTCATTGCTTGCTCAATTCTTCGTTGAGTAAGTTGATTTGGATGTTAAGCTGCTCAGAGATACGGAGAATTTCACGTTGCTTGGTTTCAATTTCTTGACGAAGTTCTTTCTTGCTTTTAGGATCTTTGTCGAATAAATCTTTGATTCCCATAATTCAGTTAGCGTTCTATTACCGTCTTAAGCTTACCAAGCCTTGTTTTTGAAATTCACTTCTATAGATCTTATATATAACTTGTGTTCGTAGCAATTTTTAACTGCTGTGTTTGAGTTAAAACTCCAGCAGCGAATGTGTAGTTCGTTTCAGTTTTCTAATTTGAGCCTGGAGTTGGTGCAGTAGCCGTTTGATTTGCTGCTTCGCTCAATGGGCAATACTTCGACTTGAAGGCCGAGCAGATAAACAAGCTTGTCATGCCAAATAGCATCACAGCAGAGGAGGTGCGCAGACCTGCGCCATCATTCAGTCTTGTTTAATTGGTGATTGATTAGATTTGGGCAGGGTGAGCGTGAAGCCTCACAAGGACTATTTTCGGGCTTTGTTGAAGTCGAGGCTTACAAGCTGAGCTGGGGTTTGCCTGAGGTTCAAAAACAGGTATTCCCCTTTCCTCGATTATTTGTTTTCCAAAACATAGTCCTATCCATATTTGTACTTCTAGTAACTAGTTTAAGAAAACCTTTGAGGTTGTTTTCAAGCAATGGGTGCAAACAGGATTCAGGGTAAACCCGTCATCTTCACTTTGAGAAGTACTGATAGCTGGTTCAATTCTTTCAATTTTTTTGAGCTAGCCTTGAATGTAAAAACAACGCGCTAATATTGGAATTAACTGTTTAATGAGTGAGCATCAAAAATATTAATTTGATTAAAAATGAGGGAGTTTTTATGAATAGTTTGCTGCAAGATCCATCTTTTTTTCCACGTAACAATCAAAGTGCGATGGATGAAATCGTAAAGTTGAATCAAGAAGTTGAGCTAAATCAAAACGAAAATTTCGATGAATCTGAACAAAAAACAGATCATTTGCTTGAGAGATACGGACGGGATATCAGCGATGCACGCATAGATGACTTTGAGGAGTTTGGACCTGAGTCTATTGAGCCAATTGATGAAAATGAAGATTACGAATCTGTTCTGGGAGGAATCTCTGAAGGAGGATTCGAGGCGATAGCTTTTTACAAGTCGTTTCGCTTCGTGAATTCTTACCCGGCAAAAGGTCGCTGGGGAATTTTTTTCATCAAACCAATTGTCACGAATTTAATTCGCGAGGCAGCGTTTGAAACTGGACAATCCATTTCGGAAGCTTATGAAGCAATAACAAGGCTAGTCTATGTGCATGAACTCTATCACTACAAAGTAGATGCTTTTTGTCTTCAAAGGGAGTCTGTTTCCTCTTTGCCCTCATACATACCTTATCGCAACTATGTAGACAAACTCCCAATGAACGTTTGGTACGAGGAGGCAATTGCAAATTATTACGGACTCGGTGCTACAAATAATTCACTGCGAAGATATCAATGTCCACAGGCCTTAAAAGACTACTTATATGATTTAGTTGCAAATAGTCCTGGTGCGTATTCGTACGGTATAGATAAACGTAGCCAAAGTCATTTCAGGGAACTTTTGGCTGATCAAATAAATATGTCTACATACCCAGCGATCTTAAGAGTCAATAACGTATTTCAATCACCGTCTAAATTGGCATTGGAAACAATACTAATTGGCTTAAAAATGGAACCCTCTCGAGACAGAGCCTTGTGTGCATCACTTAGCCTAAATAAGTGCCCTGTTTATTGGATAACGCCACCAAAGAAATATGGAGCAGGTACACCATATTTGCAAAGTATTGCAGTTTCAGAAATTGAGAATCAATTTGTGTCGAAGTACTTAAAGGGTATGGAAGTTAGAAGAACAGATCATAAGTTTTACAAAATAGACAATGGTGCAGAAATTAAAATTCCAAACACTCATTCCAAGAATCTTAAACCTTGGGAATTCAAAAATATTATTTTCAAAGCCGGACTTACTTCGTCAAAATTCTTTGAAGAAAGACTTCGAACTAAGGTTTGGAGTAACGGTGTCCCAAGAAATCCAATGTTAAACCCCAGGGGCAATGTATGACATGCATTTTTACCATATCGGTAGCATTCAGAGGTCTGACTGACTACTGCAAGGTGCAGCTTATTTAAGTAATTTTTTCATCAACAAGCATAAATATATTGCCTCACGCAATTGGATTAAATTTATTTGCTCATTGAAACCTGAACTTTATATATTCATGTAGATTTGAAAATCATTTGGGATTAAATAGCCATGCAGACATTAGAACTAGATAGCATTTCTGATAAGACTAGCGGTATTCCGGACTGTTGGCACATTGATTCTGACGGCAGGTCTAACCCCGAGGTCTTTCAGAAGCATTTCGGACTGCCAAGAAGCATGCGTAACGACAAGAAAATCTTGGAAGTTGCACCATTACGGTCAAAGCGACTATTGCAATTTATCTGGTGTCTGCTGCACTACCGCAATCTGGGACTGCCGATCGTGCTTGTCGGTGATAAAAGTACCAGTCCCGAAGTGCATGCAATGGCGCGCTACGATGAAGGCTGGCACTTGCGCGATGAGCAAGAACTACTCGAAGTTGCTAAGCTTGAAGAAGATGACCTCATGACCAAGCTGACTGATTTGTTGGCCCAACGCCGACATAAATCTTTCAAACTTCACCAAGTAAAGGTGCAAGCCCTCTCTAATCGGGCAAACACAACTGTCGACCATGCTTATGAGGCAATGTGCAAATGCGCTATTGAGACTTGGCTCCGTGCTCGAAATGACTTGGCCAATTGGGATCAGCTCGACAATGCAGATAAGCAGCTTTTGGCTGAGGTCATCTTTTCTGGCTTCACTTTTTTTGGCAAGGCAGCTCTTGAAGATGTGGCTGCAATCGAGCCAAGGGTTTTTTCTTACTATCGGTCGTTCCTACAGCCATTATCTGCGCAATCTTTAATAGTTCTGCCAGGTGAGGCAAGCAAGTCTGCTCCATCCGACATCAATGTCATGGTCGAGAACAAAGAGCTCTCTACCCCGAGCTCCATGGTGAATGCATCTGCAGAAAATCCATCGGAACAATTCACAGCGAACATTACTGAATCTGAAAATGCATTCAATACCGTTTCGCTTCAGGTTAATACTGAATTATCTTCAGAAAAAAACAGATCTGCCGAGCAAGGGTGGCCGCAATCCTTGCATGAACTCTATTTAATAATTGGCGAAATCAGTCAGGATGCCCTAAAAACCTCAAATCCCAGGCCTGAGTCAGGCTATCGTATCCGCGACCTACTTGATCAGCACTTACAGCGCCTTGAAGATATTCAGTCTCGACTGTCTTCCAAAGAGGTGCATGCACTTATTGAAAGTTATTGCGACACCGTACTCAACATGGCAAAGGCGCTTGAGTTCGAGAGCAGTGACCAACGTGACCTTGTACCCGTTCTGCGCGCTGCCTGGAAAATCAATGTTATCTCTGCCTTGGATGATGGGCGTCCGCAGTCCTGGTTTGAAGCCAACCTAGCCGAGCGTCAGCAGCTACCAGAGTTGATGGAGCGTTTCCAGGGAGAGCAAGCACAAATTTCTGCTGCGACATTGGAAATTCAAGCGATTCGTGCACAACTTGCTCAGGCAAAGTTCACGACACGGGCATCGCTAAAGGCCAAAGAGACACACAGAAATAATGAGATAAACAGCGCTCAGCAGGCGCTTGAATTGATTCGAATTGAAGCAGCCCATTTTCTTGTTCCTGAAGGCCGTACGCTCGATGAACTGATGGAGGACGTTTCCCTGCTGGAGGAAATCAAAATCGAGGTTGAAGGGTTTAATCTTAAGGCAGTCCATGCCCTCCAGGCAGTGCTCTCCCGGCTTGAGCTGCAACATGACTCAGTTACAGCTCCCACCGAATTGCTTAGCATTCTAGAAAAGGGCGTTGTCAATGCGGAAACTCCTCCGATGTCAGGGGTTGTCTTGGTTGTCGATTCTGAAAATCAAGAAAATGCTGTTCAGCCGAAACCGATCGAGTCTGTGGGAATCGAAGATTCCGTAATTTCTTTTGACACAGCAAAGGAGGAGGGCCGTGTGGTCGAACCTCATACAGAGTCCAAGGGAACGCATGACTCCACAAAAATAGAAATTGATACTGCGCTGGAATCGATTTCAACACCCACCACACTTGGAGGTGAAAAGAGCCTCGCCGAAACAGAACTCATAGGTGTGGACGAAGCTTTAAAGCATTTGTACTGGGCGGAATCGAAGGAAGAGGCTCAGCATGCCTTCCGGATCGCGTATGAGCAATATTCTCAGGTGCCACGCTACATTCTTGAGGCCGTTGCGTTGCATTGGATTGAGTCTGGTCATTTGAATGTGGCCGCTCAAATCTTGAGGGATGCCAACGAATCCACGCTTCTGTCTGATCAAGTATTGGATGCGTCGCTTTTACGTTCTGCCTTTTATGGCATGAACCTTTGGCCAAAGGACCGTGAGGCATTGAGTTTCATCCAGAGAGACTTTAATTTATTAAACCACCGGGACCTTGAGGATCAGCTGGAACGCAAACCAACGGGAAAGCTTATTCCTTACTTATTAGTTTGTGCTACCTTGCAGCCAGCACTCTTTGCAGGTGGTGAAACTCAGGCGGCTACACTCTTAAAAACGGGAGCAGATCACTTTGATGACCACCTAAGTCGACTGATCACTCACACGGCGGACTTCTCACTGCGCGGTGGTCGTCTGGATCTGGAAGTGTTGCGCAACGAGCAGGCTGAAGAGGTGCACTTGGCAGCCGCAAAGTTGCGAGATCAGGTTGACACTTGGGTGGATCTTAACCAGCAGAGAACTAATCGTTGGATTGCTTTGCGATTGGCATTGCGCAATTGCATCAAACATCCGGTTCTTGCGAGTGCAATAGCAGCCATTAAGTTAGGCGAAACCGGCGACAGTGCTGCAGTGAGACTTTTCGTCAATACATACTCATCGCATACTGAAGCTCGCCAGCTACTAGATGACCTAGTAGTGGAGATACGCGCCGATGCGACTGTAAGCGAGCACATCGACAGCCAAGCTTACTCCACCTTCTGCCAGCAGATTGATAGTTTAGTTTCTATTGCTCAGGCTTGGTTGATCGAAGTGGCCCCCTCTGAGGTACGGCCAAAAGACGTCCAGGACTTTCTTCAGAAGTTCCATACGCTGCTTGAGAGATCGATCTACAACCTTGCAAACCACCCAGGTCACGCCGATTTGGAGCATCGCGCAGGCAGCGCCATTCTCCTTAAAATGCTGACCAAGCTGCAAACAGAGATCAAGAAGCCGTCCCACAATACTTGGCGCTTCGACCAGACAGATGGAAATTTCCGAATGCCCGAAACCCTTGCGCGTTTGGATATGGGCGATGTGGGTGTAGACCTACGCTTGGAATGGTTCGCAATGCGACTTACCTCTGCTAACTGGTTAGCCGACATGTTAGAAATGACCCGCCGTCACCAGGCGCATTGGGTTCGGCTTCTCCTTTTGCTCCAGATCCAAGAAATCAGTGGTCCCCGCGATGCAGAAATCGATAGTGCCAGCAACGATATCGCTGGAACGCGTGCCGAGCTTAGAAAGGCAATCGAACAGTTCCGCAACCTGTCTCTTCAAGCGATGTCGGTAGATATCATCAGCGAAGGAGAACACCTGTCAAATGTGGATATGGTGAAAGACTGGCTCAAGGAACTCTCTGATCGCAAGCCATACGTGGATGTCACGGATATTGATAAGGATGTGCAGCTTCGCATCATGTCTATGGAAAAGGTGCTCAATAGCAGCGCAGCGCAGCTCGATGAAGAGCTTAACCGTGAATTGCTGAGCATCCGCGTCAAGGTTGGAGCTGATGCTGTGCCGGATGGTTGGGATTCCCGAGCCCGGCATGCTCTGGAAAAGCGAAATCTATCGCTAGTGCGCGAGCTTATTAACCAGCTGAAAGAACACAGTGATCGCAACACGCGTTTGATTGAGACATCGCTTCTTGAAAACACTGAATTATTGGCCTTTTTGAACGTGGAAGAGTCTCTTTACAGTTTGCTTCACGAATATCCCAATCCTCGTGAAGCTGGTGATCGGGTCATAGGCGATCAACCGGGCTGCCTAGATTACTCAACACACAAGGCGGACTTTAAAGATGCAATCTCCACCTTGCTTGAGTGGCGAAGTAAAGGAAAGAATAAAAGGACAACCCTAGAAAAGCCTACTTATGAAGGCATTGTTGCAGTGCTGCAGTTCCTTGGATTTGACGTAGTTCAAAAGCTCGGCAAGACTGATGTACTAAGCAAATGTGAATACACACCGACAGGGGACTTCCGGCGTTTGAAAGTACGCATTTCGCGTCCGACCTTGCCCAAAGGCTTCCCACTTTTCGAGGGTGATATCGGTTCGGCCTTGCCCCTGAACATCATCTTCGTTCAGGGCAGCTGGAACCAAGCCGGTCTCAACGAGCTGATCGAGCGCCATGGTCTGCCAGATCGTGCCGTTTTGATGGTGGGGCATTCTTTGAGTCTCGAACAACGTCAAGCCTTCGCTGTCTTCTGCAGAGACCGCAAGTGCACCATATTTTTGGTGGACCCAGTAATCCTATCCTTTGTCGCAACCGCACGTCATCAGCAATTGATGCTTGAGACTTTTTTGCGTGTCAGTGCCTCATGGACTTTCTATAACCCATACACGAAGGGCGACGCCCGTTTGCCAGCTCCTCCTGAGATGCGATTTGGCAGAGAAAAAGACATCGCCTCCCTAGTTGAGCCCCGCGGAGCAGCGCTAGTTTATGGCGGCCGACAGCTCGGTAAAACCACATTGCTTAACGCTGCAGTTCAGGAGTTCAAGAAGCGTGACCCGCTACACAATCATGCTTACTACATGCCAATGGATGGCATTTTCCAGCACGTTGTGGAGCGCGGTATCAACGTTAAGAAACGCCTCTTTGAGCAATTGGTCCTCAAGCTCGTAGACGACAATGTTTTGGTCAATAACGTTGGCAACTCGCAAATGGATCCGGAAGATCGGTTGCGCCAAGAATTCCTGCGCCCCGGCACGACCAGAGTCCTTTTCTGCCTGGATGAAATAGATTCCGTCTTAAATAAGGATGCAGCGACAAATTTCGAACTCGTCCGCGCCTTGAAAGGACTTGTCAATGACCAGCACAATCGCTTTCGAGTTGTGTTGGCCGGCCTTAACAACGTCAATCGATTCCGTACTTATCCGAACGTTCCTTTGGAGCAATTAGGTAGTCCGCTCAATGTGGGGATCCTCCCATTCCAAGATGCACGCAACTTAATCCTGCAGCCTTTGACTGCACTGGGTTACAGTTTTGAGGAGCCAGAGCTTGTTGATCGCATTATGGCGTTCACCAACCGACATCCCAGTTTGTTGCATATCTTTTGCAGTGAGTTGGTTGAACAGCTGGGTCGTGATCACAATCGTCAGAACAGCTTGCGCCTCATCCGCCAAACAGATATTGAGTACATCGAAAATAACCCAGGGGTTCGTCGACTGTCGGGAGAGCGTTTTGATATGACGCTCAATTTGGATAAACGCTACACAGTTGCTGTTTACGGTCTCATTTATGCCTACGGAAAGGCTATCTCCCAATTCTCAGTTAGCCAGGCGCTGGAAGTAGCCCGCACCTTGGTCCCCGAAGAATTTAAACAAATGAGTGAGTCGGGCTTTGAAAGCCTACTGCAAGAGCTTGTAGGCCTTGGTGTGTTGAGAGAAGACGACAAAGCCAAACGTCAGTACGCTCTTCGCAACCAGTCTATCTTGCAACTTATTGGCTCTATGGATGATATCCAGCACAAGCTGCAGCAAGCCATCAATGGTCTCAAGGACCATGAACAGGATGTATTAACCTGCCATGCCACTGGATCGGAACTAAACCGCGTTCCTTCCCCTCTGTCTCTTCAGGACGAGCGCATTATCCTCTCTGCCAAGCCACCAGAGGGCGCGCCGAAATATTCGGTTTCCGTCATCCTGGGTACACCAGCACTCGGCATGTCCCTAAAAGACATGCAGGCTGGGTTCAACGCTATCAACGAGTTCCAGTCCGGTAGTGCGATGTCCAAATATGAAAATCAACTTATCAATGATGCAGCAACGATCGATCTGAAGCGCTTTTCGGAAATGATCCACATTGCTATTGACACATGGGCTGCTGCTAAACCGGCAGTTGTTCTGATTTCACTTGAGGGCTGCAGCTCGATCGACCGAATCATGGACCTGATTAGTATCGCGAACGAAAAAGCATCCAAGGCAAATCGGCTAAAGCACCCCTTGCGCTTGGTTTTCCTGCTTGATGCCAAAGCTATGTGGAGCTGGCATTCTCACTCTTGGCTTACCTCGACACCAAACGAAATCGGAGGACAAGTAAATCTGAGCCGTTGGACACGACACGCGTGTGAAAGTCTGTTGGAACAGCAGGGCATGTCCGTGACCCCTGAACAGGGGGAGATGCTGCGCGTGGCTACCGAAGGTTGGTATATACATCTAATGAATTTCATTGATGTTCGCAAGAAAAAAGAAAAGGCGCCGAGCTTCAATGATTTTTCCAAGATCTTTAAACCCCTAGCTGAGCTGCCGCCAAAGGATTTTGATAAGTTTGTCCAAATGTCTGGAATGAGCAGTTTGGACTGGTCGCTTCCGCTTGCAGGTAAGCTGAAAGATTTTGATTTGCTTAGCAATTTTTCTAAAGAAGATCTGCAGACGGCAATCGAGTTTATTAACGACGAAGACCCAGACTTCCCCATCATGATTGAGCAGGCGGATGCAGTAGTTCGGTGGTGGGCAGCGTTGCAGGTAATCGAGGTTAACACTAAGGAGAAGTCCAAAGTCGCTAATCGTGAAGGTCAAGTTACATACGGCTTCATTTCGTCTATTCAGCGCGCAATTAACGAACGCCAGAGGCAGTCTAGCTTCAAGGAATCACAGTTGTGAAGCCAGCTCTCGGATCCTCCGTGTCAATCCCAAAAGACTGGCTCGGAATGGTTGAGCATTCGTGGCCGGCAATCACAGCCTCCGAGTTGTTACAAGGAAGCGAAGCAGTTTGGAGCGATGAGGGCTTAGGTGTACCAAAGGAAGAGGAGGCAGTTGCATTTGCAGCTGTCGGACGACTATTACGTTTTAGTCAATCGGTCCACCTTAACTTGCCCATTTCATCCGAGCCAACACTACCACGCCTTGCTTTCTACCTGCATCGCCTGCGGCTCGATGCAGCCGGAGGCTTGGTGCGTTCACCATGGCTTAATCCGATAACGATCGAACATCGCAACGACTTAATTGTATTTGGACGGCCGCGACGTTTACTGCGAGATTTCAGCACTTCGGCAGTAATGCGCCCTTTTATTGTTGATGGAATTAAGCCCTTAGAGCAATCTGCTTATCAGCGAACCTTGTTGGTAAGCGGGCATGGAGACCTGCTTGAAATTCTGAATCTATTGTCAATTAATAGCAAGCCGTTTGCCATTGTGGTTCAGATGACGCCGGAGGGATGCGCTGAGAATTCTCTTAGCATAGTCAAAATATTGCCCGAATTCTTTCCCAACGTACCTGTCGTAGCCTTGGGCTATACCGGACAGGTGTTGTCTGAAGATATGCAGATGCACGCCTGGAATATGCGTTTGGGTGATGTTGACGCAGTAAGCAACGCTATGGGAGCGCATATGACCAACTCATCATCTATAGAGGTGGTAGCAGCGCGTGATCCTGTAATGGACGCATTTGTTAAAAAACTTGGCTTTTTAGTTTGGACATTAAAGGTAAAGTTGGAGGAAATAGGTGGAATTCCGCAAGAGCTTTCCGCTTTAATGGCAGTGGATCGATCTCTACGCTGTCTCAATGTCCCATTACCAGTGCAAGAACTAGGCATCTTGCGACACGTTCGAGGTGGCCGTTATCCAATTCGCCTCGTCGAGTCATGGTTGGAAATTGCTTCACGGTTAAAGGGGCGCCGTGGCGATATCCAAGAATTGCACTTACAGATCCTAGCGATGATCCGTAGCATGATTAGGGACCTTGAAGTCGCCAAGCCAGGGCGCAGCGAAGCAATAATTAAGCTGTGCGGAGATGCCTTGAACCGCAACCAGCATGTAAGTGTACTTGTGGGCGCCAAGCGGGATGCAGAGATCTTGCAGAACTATATTGAGCTTCGCTTAGGACCTGAATCAATCAATTTCATCAACGTAACACAGATGGATGGTGCAACGGCCAGGCCGCCCAACCAAGTTGATTTGGCAATTTATGCTGGTGTTCTCTATCCATCACGTATTCACTGGCTGGGTTTGAGTGCAACGAAAAAGGTAGTCCTGTGTCATCCTTTTGAGCAAGAACGCGTTTGTACCCAGATCGAAAACTGGTGGAGAAAGTATGCTTCGCCGAGCGCTCCAAACGGTGACAAAAAGAAATTGTGGGGGTTAGAGTGGCCTACCAAAGGATTTTTGCGGGATTCACTTATTGACAGTTCGTTTCACGACGTCAGCGTAACTTCATTCAGATTGCTTGAGATCGATGGTGAGTATCAGCGACAAGTGCGCATTGCACAAATTGAGACTGCCCGTGGGTTGGACGATTGGTTGAAAGCTCTTTTAGTTGAGCCTATGCCCTTACCACGTAACGATGAAATAGCACAGCATACCACTCGTGTAGTAGTTGTAGTGCATTTAGAAGGGCAATCCGAACCTGAGCGTTGGGCTGTTAATCATCAGGTATTAAGGCTCCAAGGCGAGGAATTGGAAGTGTGCACCGCTAAGGATCTGATGGTTGGAAATGAAATCCTGTTGCTGATCAGCAGCGAAGAGCGAGTTGCTACTCAACGCGACCTTTTCGATATGTTCGTGCAGAATAATCATGGACTTTCTCAGACCTTGCGTATCGCCGAAAAATGGCAGCAGTTCGTTGATGCGGGTATACAAAAGTACGAGACGGCAGCTGAGCTAAATCACTACCTCAGGAGTAAGCGCTTCGACGTAGCTAACAGCACTGTCCAGAATTGGGCTCATGGTGGAGTGATCGGTCCTCAAAAGCCGGAAGCCATCCGCTTGTTAGCAGAATTAGCCGGTGTTAATAGCCCAGAAAAAATGGCCAACATGGTGTCTAACGCTATTAACGTGATCAGGGGAGAACACCGCCGCATTGGTGCGGATCTTCGACGAGCCATAACTGTCTCGCGTAATCTTGATGTTTCTTCTGTGCAAATAGGGACACGTCGTTTTTCGCGCGATGTTTTCGATAACATGGTGCAGATCGCTCGAGTGGCACTCATTGATCGTCCATCGCTAGATAATTCTGCTTCAGGCCCGCTGCGATCTATCAGAGATTTGGCCATGGACTTTGCCTTACGTCATGGCTCTAAAGTGCTTTTCACTCCACGATGCGACCGCTCGATGAAAAGTTCGAATTACTCTGACCTTAACGCTTTTGCAAGAGTGCTCCAAATACTAGTAGATGGTTTTTATCCCATGTACGCCACAAAATCTAAGACACTCCAAGAGGTAGAAAACATGCTTCGTCAAATTCCAGCATCGTATGCCGGCGCTATGTCAGATATTACCAAAGGTAAGAGCGACCAAGCCTATTTCTCAATGTACGAAGGGGAACGTGTCGACATATCGCGACATATCAAACTCGGACGCGCATTCGATCCACGCTATACGCTGCGATTGCACTTCCATTGGGACTCAGAACGAGCAAAAATCGTGGTGCATCATGCTGGCGAACACTTACCAACTCTAACCAACTGACGCAATTCATAGAAATTTCTAGAACTGAATGGGGAGAGTAGCGAGATCATGGCACTGACTTACAAAGAAAAAATGAGTATCTCGCAACGCTTACTTGAAGCAATGCGGCTACGTTTGAGCGGCAAACAGACAGAACTGCTGCCGCCTGAGGGAGTAAACTCTCTCGAAGACCCGGCCGAAGTTTCATTGGTGGGAGGGTTAGCTCCGCGGCCGGATCCCGACTACCACCGTGAGCAGGCACCAAGCGCAATGGGCATGGTATTGATGGTTACACCCAATACACAGGGACAGGTAACGTTCAGTCTGCAAGGAAGATTCGATGTAACACATCGCTACATCCCCTCACTGCAAATTATGTTATCGCACATTCAGGTAGATGTAGACGGTGATAAGAGTCGTCAGAAGCTGCCTGAGTACTACAAACGATTTACAGTCACTTTCTCTGAGATCAATTTCACACTCGATGTAAATAACCTAAATATCTGGAAGGAGGCTGAGCTCAAATCGGTTCTGGGACACTTGCAGGAAGAATGGAAGAATGATCGAAAAATCTTCCGCCACTGTCAGGTAAATGACAAAGGCTGGGCAAGTCAGATCATTCCTTGGGCTCATGATCAATGTGCGAACGATGACGATCTGGCCAACTTAGTTGCAAAAAGTCTCTTTATTGACGATAGCATTCTTGAGCATGATGTTGTTATACGTACCCGTTTGCGTTCGCCACCTCCCAGCTTCGCTGGCAAAGGGCAATTCCTTCTTGAGATTTATCTGATAAACAATACAGACACAGCGTCTGGTCGTGCTTATTGTCTCAATAGGCCTTGTCTACTGGATGTAGTATTTGATGCTACTTTTCTATCCGGTCAGCAGATCGATGTACCTCATCGACTTCAGCCTGAGGACTATCGCTACCGACCAGAGGACGGGGTAGCAGGCTATGGTGTGACCTGTTCAGTTACAAAGGTCTCAGCGCAAAGGTTTCGAACCGATTCCATGCCGATTTTTGCGCAGGCGAGGGTTGATGCACCTACTCCAAAAGACGTTGCAATGGGCTTGTCTGCGAGCTTTCAATTGCTCAAGGAAAAGCCTATTGAAGTACTTGATGGTTTTGTGGTTGCTCTGAAGAACTACAACACCACCTGGAATGCTGTTGAGGCCGAGCTTAAGGCCACAGGCCAGATAGCCGAACTCAATGAGGTCCAGGCTGACCGCGAGGCCTACGATACCGAAGTTGCGCTGATCGAAGATGGCGTGGAGCTTCTTCGAAGGCATGAGGACCTTCGTCGATGCTTCAGTTGGATGAACGAGGTCATGGGCTTGGCAATCAGACTTCAGGGCAAGTCGTTTGATGGATGGCATCTCTTCCAGCTTGGCTTTATTCTTACCCAGGTCAGGGCGGTTTATGAGCGCCATTGCCTAGCGAATGAGCGACAGAAAGTAGCCGAAGTTGTAGATGTGCTCTGGTTTGCAACCGGAGGAGGTAAAACCGAAGCCTATTTAGGCATTATTGCTTTCGCGATGCTTTACGGCCGTGTGCGCGGACGTCTTTACGGAACAACTGCCTGGATGCGGTTTCCACTGCGCATGCTTTCTGCACAACAGTTCCAGCGACTATCCTACGTGGTGGCGCAAGCTGAGATTTTGCGCTGTCGAGAGGGCATCAATGGTCATCCATTTACTGTGGGCTATTACACTGGTAGTGGCACACCAAGTAACATTAGTCGTTCTGAGGTCAAGGGGGCTGCGGTCTGGCTGCCCGATCTCAAGCCTGAGCAGCTCAAGCGTTATCAGTTCATAACCGACTGCCCCTACTGCGGTAAGCAAGGCTCGGTAAATATGAAGCTTAATATTGACCGAGTGCGAATGCTGCACTGCTGCAATAACCCCGAGTGCTGGAGTAACACAGAGTCTACGACAGGCAGTTATGGGGAAGGAGTTGCTTCCGAAGTTGGTATCTACGTCAGTGATGAGGAATGCTATCGTTACCTTCCTACAGTACTTGTAGGAACTGTTGATAAGCTTGCCGTGATTGCACATAACGATCGGTTCGCGGGTTACCTAGGGGCGTTTAGGCATTTTTGTCCGGAACACGGCTTTACACCAGTGGCCAAGTGCAAGCACCAACGTATCCGCATAAATGTGCAGGGTGAATACGAGTCGATTGAATGCGGCAATAACTCCCGTACCAGCAAGATTCGAACCCTTCAGGTTTCTCCAATGATAGACCCAGGATTCTCTTTCCTTATCCAAGATGAGTTACATCTGTTGAGAGAATCGCTAGGAAACTTTGATGCCCATTATGAAACTCTACTTCAGACACTTCAGGTAGGGCATGGTGGCCAAGTCTCAAAAATTTTGGCAGCTACGGCCACAATCAAGGACTTCAAAAACCACATTTTGCACCTGTATATGCGAGTTGGAAGACGTTTTCCTGCGCCTGGTGCCAAGAGGGGGGAGTCCTTTTATGCTCGCATCACCCGGGATGGCGACGGTCCATTGACAAGACGCTGGTTTGCTGGTGTCCTTCCCTTGACTTTTAGCCGGGGTGGTACAGAACGCGCTGCAGCCGAAGTGGCTTCACGCTACCTTGACCAGATTGACGATTGGCTTAAGGGGCTTGCTCAGCAGAATGCTGCTGTCATGGCGGAGTTGGGGTTCCCCGCTTCGCGTTCCAATGAGGTACTTGATTATTTGGGAAAGTTTCTCAATACGGATCTTATTTATGCAAACCAGAAACGTCAAACTTCAGTAATACGGGAGCATCTGGAAAACGTTCATGCTCGCGATGGCAAGATACGAACCCATGTACTTCTGGATGGTCAAACTCCACTGGACGAGATTCTTGGGGCTATCCACTTGGTTGAAACAAAAGCGGCTAACCATCCAATGCGTCATATCGTGGCCACTAGTGTGGTCTCACACGGGGTGGACATTTCAGAGCTGAACTTTATGGTTTTGGATGGTTGGCCACGTTCGACTGCCGAATATATCCAGTCCTCGGCTCGAAGTGGGCGAGTCCAACCTGGTATTGTGATGTCGATTCTGAGCTCGGGAAAACTTTTCGAGTCGGGTGTCTTTCTTAATTTTGTGGACTATCACTTTTTCCTTGAAAAACTGGTGGACTCGGTCCCTATAAACCGCTTTGCCCCCAATGTTCTGCAGAGAACTTTGCCCGGAGTTTTCACTGCAGTGGTCTACAACTGGGCCAAGTTTCAACCAGGCTGGGGCGAGGGTCTCAATCGCAGTGCCAGTCAGCTTCATAGGGCGCTAAATGATGCTACAGGAATAGCACGTCAGAAGCTGCGCGACATGTTGATAAAAACTTTGGACATACCTCCTTCCTTGCAATTGGAATTTGACATCAGAGTGCTTGCGACCTTTAGGAAGCAACTAGAGGATGAGGTTAATCGGGGCTTGCACAGGCTGCAAAACCTTAATGCGGCCAATGCGGACATGGACCTTGGTACCGCATTGGAATCTATATATCAGTTTGGACCCATGCGCTCCTTCCGAGATATCGAAAATCAAATCGAGATTTCGCCAGTAGACACTAAGTCTGCGCATGTAATCAACGCGTTTGGAAGGTAACAATAATGACTGACCACATAGAACAGGAATTGATTCAAAACAGCCGAATTTTCTATGAGAACTACCTACCAGGTGCGATCACTCGTCTGCGGAACCAATCGCTAGCGCATGTGGTTGGTGTTGCCGACAAAGAGGATGCTTTGGAGGGCTTGGATCGTAACCAGCTCATAGATGCAGTGCGTAAGTTTCTCTTCGACTGGAAGAGCAATGGAGGCTCTGTTGACGCGCTTTTTGAGGAGGCCGCCGATCGCAATGACTTTCGGGTCCAGGCGCCAAGTGAAATCTATGTAACGCCTTTTCCACTGGTGATGCGTTGCAGTAAGTGCGGCGCCTTGGAAAATCACGATAAGCCGCGTCGGGCACCCGACCTGATTCTGGCCTCGGTTCATAGCCGTATCTCGGGAAATGGTGGCAATGCACACATTCGTTGCATTCGTAAGGGCTGCGGTGGCGTGATGTTACAGGTGCCATTTGTTGTGGTACATCGCTGTGGCCACATGAGCTCAATGAACGTCCCACCTTCAGCGCGCGGTTACAGCGCATTAGGCTTGCGATCGAATACTGGCATGTACCGGCAAAATATGTTCTTTGATCTTACGACCGACGAAAACGTTGCCGGAGCAAGCACTGAACTGTGCCCCACCTGCTCAGTCGGAGGTAGCAAACCCATTCCACCCATGCAAAAGGGCACACCTGTCGGGGGAGGCGATGTCTTCTTCCCTCAGGTTCTTCAGTTTGTGGCATTGTCTAAGGACCCTGGCCAGCTGGTTTCTAATGTGCAGACTGAGTTGGCACGCCTCGCCGAAGGCATGGGTCTGACCGGTCGAGTCAAGGATTTGGCCGAGGGAGTTGCCTTCGGATTGCTGGATTGCATAGACAGTGCGAACTTGCAAAGCCAATTGCTTCAAATAATGGAAGGTGGAGTTGTCACCCTAGAGGAGCAAGCCAAGATTCAGTCGCAGCGTGAGAAGCTAGAACAAGAAATCCTTGGCCTTGAGGCTTTAATTGCTCAAGGACATGACTTTGCTTCCATCCGAGACGCATCAAAGGAGCGGCTTTCCAAGCTCATCAATAAATCAGGTGCATCCGAAGGAACATTTCGATCAGTCCGTCAATTCATCGATCGCGATGATGTCCTGTTCGATCTTATTAAACAACGACGTACCATGGAGGCAGTGCTTCTGCGCCATGACGTAGGTCGTCAGGGGTTCGAGCAATCCATTGAAAATACCATCGACCCAATTGTCAAGGTAGGACGAACCAAAGATTGGCAAGAAGTCCAGAATACATTTGGAATTCAGGACATCTCCCACATTCCAGATTTGAAAGTGGTCCTTTCCGCACTTGGCTTCACTCGTGAGAAGCGGGAGCCTGAGCGAAATCCAGATGAAGTTGCTCTGAAACTTAACCCCTTCGAAGATCGTGTTCGATCCTCGGCTAAGGGTAAGGCCGTGCTTTATGCTCTCAGTGCTCAAACAGAGGCACTATGGATTAAGCTCGATTCACAAAAAATCTTATCGTGGTGTGTTAACAGTGCCGGTTGGGAAGCGCCTCCACCTGAAGCTTTAGTTTCTCGAGCTTCGGCTCAGGCCTATTTGATCCAGAAATGTCCTTTACTCACACAGCCCCCGGGGCAAGCTGCCGAGCTTACAAAGACATTAGGAGCTCAAATATCAGCGCCCTTCCATTTGCTGCACAGCATTAGTCATGCTCTTATGCTAACGGCGCGTCGTCACAGCGGATACGATAGTCAGTCGCTTACAGAATACTTGCTTCCGATGGATCTGTCCTTGTTAATTTACGTTACTTCAGTACAGAACTACACTGCAGGAGGCCTTTTGACATTATTCCAGCATTACCTTCGACGTTGGTTTGAAGACGCCTCCTTGCACGCCTTCAACTGTGCGTTTGACCCTATATGTAGCGATGTCGGCTCGGCTTGTCCAGGATGCATTCAGATCTCAAGAGGTTGTGAAACTTTCAACTCAGGAGTTTCACGCTCGTTTCTTCACGGCGGATTTATTGACAAAAACCAGAGTCTTTGGATTTCTCAAGGGTTCTGGCAGCCATGAGTAGAAATATGCGGGTTTTCCTAATTAATGGACTGGCCAAGCATATGAAATCCATGACTCCGGAGCAGGCCCGCATACTGGCCGACGAGCTGACTTCTTTAGTCAGCACTTGTCTCATAGGAAATCATCAAGGAAAATATTTGGCACCGTCCCCCCTCGAGCGTTTGTCCACTTTCCCCAAGGAAACATGGAATGAACTAACCGTAGGAGTCCCTTGGGAAGCATATGCTCATGCACATGGACTCTATGGAGAGCAAATCGTTAACGGAAGCACTCAAGCTTTATGCAGTGCACCAGCTCAATATGACCTTACCCTTGCTGAGCAAGCATTAAACTCAGGACTTTGGGGGGGCAGCCTCCTAGTAGCATTGGGCAAAATCCTTGAGGGTGTAAATGAGGAGTTAATTGTATTTTCACCGTATTGGCGTGCTGATGGCGTGAAATCGTTGCTCTCTGCAGCTGGTCGCCAGTTCTATGCTGGTGTGAATGTGACAATCTTTACGCAGCCCAAGTACTTGATGAAGCCTCCAGATATAGATGGCTTGTTATTTTTTATCAATACACTGGGTCAAACGGGGGCTAACGTGCAGGTGTTGGCGCCGTATGGAGATGAAGGTCTAACTCCTATTTTGCATGCCAAGCTAATAATTGCGGACGGAGTTACTGCCTACGTTGGCAGCGCTAATTTCACTAAATCTGGCCTTGATTATGGTATCGAAGCTGGTGTGTTGGTTGAAGGGCAGCCTGCAATTGCTTTTTCAGCTTGGTCAAAAGCTATTGCGGCCAACTGTATGCCTTGGTAGTTAAATTGCAGAGTAGCATAACTCGTTCAATGTCACCCGCTCACAAGGGGGATACAAGACCTTCTTGAATCTGCGCATGGCTTAATTGGTGTCTTTGTACTAGCAGTAGACTCGGATGCGGTTATCGCTTAGAAACTCCGTGCGCAGCTGGTCCATGAATTTACGATAGTCAAATCAGTTGCATAAAAATTCAATGTCCACGATGAGTTCGATTGGCCAGGTCAAAAACAGGATAACCTGTGCTACATTGGAAGAATGAAAATTGCTTTTCTAGTTAAAAATATAAGACAAGAGCTCGGCATGACTCAAGCTGAGTTTGCGCAACTACTTGGCCTATCAGGGTCCGGTGAAAGAACTATTCGTGGGTGGGAAAGTGGGGAACATATTCCTACTGATTCGCATCTTGAAGCAATAAAAAAATTAAAAATAAGGGCCCCATTTAAGTCAAACTTACGAACAGGCAAATTCAAATTTATAGATTTATTTGCTGGTATCGGAGGAATCCGTTTGCCGTTCCAAGAGTTGGGTGGCGAGTGTGTTTTTTCCTCTGAATGGGATAAATTTTCGCAAAGAACTTATGCTGCTAATTTTGGTCACTTACCCCAAGGCGACATAACACAAATAAAAGCATCTGACATCCCTGATCATGACATTCTGCTGGGGGGTTTTCCGTGTCAAGCATTTTCGCAAGCAGGCTTAAAAAAAGGGTTTAGTGATTCAAGAGGCACCATGTTCTTTGAGATTCAAAGAATATTGGCAGAGAAGAGGCCTAAAGCTTTTTTGCTAGAGAATGTAAAGCAACTTCAGGGACACGATAAGGGGCGTACCCTTGCACAAATTTTAGAAATTCTTCAAGGAACTAGCGAGCAAGTTGTACCAGAAACTGTACAAATGTCTGAAGAGTCACGAAAGGCACTTTCAGCAAAATTGCAGTATCAAGTTTTTTATAAAGTATTGCGAGCCCGAGATTTTGGAGTTCCTCAAAACAGAGAGCGAATTTTTATTGTCGGATTTGATAGGAAGCATTTTGGTCAAGATATTGATTTTCACGATATCTTTAGTTGGCCATCTCCACCAGAAACGCCGACCAGACTGGGAGATATTCTAGAAGACGCTAACAAAGTAGATGCGAAATACACGATATCAGACAAACTTTGGCAGGGTCACTTGAGAAGGAAATCAGAGCACATTGAAAAAGGAAATGGGTTTGGATTTTCAATATTTAATTCCAATAGTCCTTATACCAGCACGTTGAGTGCTCGCTACTATAAAGATGGCAGTGAGATACTCATTGATCAAGCTGAACTTAACAAGAATCCTAGAAAACTCACTCCAAAAGAATGCGCAAGGTTGCAAGGATTTCCACAGAACTTTATTACTGATGCTGTTTCTGATGGCCAAGCCTACAAACAATTTGGAAATTCAGTCTGTGTGCCAGTAATACGAGCGGTATCAAAACAAATTATTTCCGCAATTGATGAAGCTAATTTGATTAATAAGCTTTAATCGAGCAAAAGTCGAAATGCAAAAGAGTTTAAATAGAGACGATTTTTTGCAGTAAGAAATTTGTTTCGACTAGAGCTTCTTCAAACGAAATAAGTTTGAAAAAACCAGCATCAGTCCAGATGTTTTTTTCTTTTTTTATAAAAAGATGGATAGGGCCGTTGTCAGAAATTCTCAATTTCATGTTGCTGACTAGCTTTAGGTAGTGTTTCCGAGTTGGAATTGAGAAGATAACTTTATCGTCACTAACAAATTTATTCTGCATAGGAGAGCAAATAATGGAAGCAATCCTCTCATCAATAAAGTTAACAGCTTGTTGTGTTTTGTGGACTTTAAGTACTTCAGCCCAAGAGATTGTTTGATTTGTTGTCATACATTAGCGTAATGTAGTTAGAGACAATAACCTAACGTTAAATTGCGGGTAAATCTTCATTGAAAATTCTACGAGTTAGATTTTGATGGGTTAGCTTAAAAAGTTTTAAAAATCAGTCATTTATTGATCAATGTGTTGTCCCACCGATTTGGAGTCAGATAAGCTTGCGGCAGCTCTAAGATTCACAGAAACACGATATCGGAATTGTTCCAGTTTGATTTTTAAATCAGGATCAAATATCTTCATTTCCTCTTTAGATAGTGCTAACAGAAGTAAATTAAATTGCAACTTAGGATCAAGCATCGATGCTGGATGATTCTTTGCGAGTTCCACACCAATTGCCCCCCCTTGTTGCATCGTAGGTTCCCAGAAATTTCCATTGGTATATTCAACAGGTGTGATAGTGCCAATTGATGGAATTGTGATTACTTCTGTTTGTCCTTGAGAGGCGTTTTTAGGGTTTGCCAAAGGGAAAAACTCAAACTTAAATTTCAAGTAATCGTTGAATAACCCTGAAAATGCATCCGAGAATCCTGATCTATAGACGTTAAGTTTGTCTACTACGATATTGCCGAACATATCGCCATTCGACCGACTCAATAGTTCACTTACTTTTGGAAAATGTTGATCAATATGACTCTTAACAACATCAGGGTAGTAGAGGCGATCGTATTTTTTTCCTTTGTGGTTTAGACACTCTAAGAAATCTTGAAGTGATAATTCAAATGCTCCGAGGCCACTTAGTGCACTTATGTCATGCTCAAATGTTTTAAATTTTGGTATGGATTGACAGCCACGCCAAATATTTTCAAGTTCGCTTTGATATTTGATTCGTGAATTCGGATTAGGGAAAAATTCAAATAATTTTTCATTTGGACTTTGAAGGTCATGTAGCGCTAATGCCGTTGCACTAAGAAGATGATGAACATAATCAATTAAGAATAATTCAGCAGTAAAAAAAAGGCGCTTAACTAAGATGCTCGGAATTGGCTTTGTTTGACACCAGTATATTTCTCCATCTGGTCGAAATGATGAATCGCCTTCACTACAGTAAGCAACAAAATCCGTGAATGAGTATCTTTCAATCATTGTTCATACCCTTAAGTTGGTGTTTAAGTTCAGCGGGCTTCAATGGAGGATTTTTCGAGTGGAGCATTGCATGACAGTTGGGGCATACGGGCACTAAATCAGTCCTAGGATCGATTAACTTTTTGCCAGTATCTGCTAATCGCTCTACGTGATGAATGTGAATAAATCCTTTTCCTAAGGTGCCATATGCCAATTCAAAATTAAAGTTGCAAACAACGCAGTTTACGCCGTGTTGTTGGATGGCAATTTTCCTAAGCAACGGCGAGCGCTCGTATTTTTTTTGAATGGCGAAATACCCTTCGCCTTCCTCTTGTTTTATATTTTCAAATGCGCTTATTGCTATAAGTTCAGTTAGGTTGAATGTGTCAGTTAGGGTTGAAATTAGTGCAGATTTATCATGTACAGAAAAAATTCTGCTTGCTATTTCAATTTGACTCACGTTTTCAAAATGCTCCTGTACCTGTTCAAGTCTTAGAAGCTGAACATCATTCCAGAAAAGAACTTCTAAAGTAGAAGTCGTGTCAATTCTTGAACTAAAAGCTTCTATAAGGCATTGCCACATACCATCCGCTAAATTAAATTTTTTATAAATTCGCGAATGGATACGGGCCTCTGATAATTCGATATCAAAAGTGACATTAACCGATTCAACTTTGTAAGTTTGTACAGAACTGTTGCCAGAAATTAGTTGAAATCTGCTAGCGCTTAACTTTCGCGATTTTTCCAAAAAAATAGGTATCAATTTACTCAACATTGGGGAGTTCATTTGCTAAAAATCTAAGTGAACTGGAAAGACTAAACCTAAGTTCTTCGAAATTTCTTTTGGCTTGATCTGAAACAGAAGCCAACTCAGCGTTGGCTAAAGCCCAAAATAGAGAATCCATGGCTTGGATCAATACGGGAGTTATTTCTGTTGATTGGTAAAAGCGGCGATAAAATTCATGCCCTTCATTGAGGACTACTACAGTACTTTTATCTTCGGCTATGTCTATCTCCCATAGCATGTCACCTTGTAAGGATTGGCTTGTCGTTACTAAAACATCAGTGCCGTGCACGACTGCTGCTCTGTTAATTTCTACTTCACCAAATCTATTTTTAATTCTAATTAACGAAGTCTCTCTATCAAAGTTCAATACTTCAACTTTTCCTGTATTTTCTTTTTGTAGTTCGATAGCGCGTGAAGAGCTCTCATGGTTAACCTTTGCAGGTGATTCGTTTTCTCCAGCGCTAGTAGGGGTTTGATTGTTAGTTCTGTACCTGCTTTGTGCTTGGTTGCGCCATGGGGCTAGAGCTTCCTTTAAAGTACTCCTGATTTTTAGCGGAAAGTTGACTTTACTTTTCCGAATGTCAATTTCGAAGTAGTCGTCTAATTCATTATCAAAATTCAGCTCAACACGAAGCAGGTTAGTGTGTGAATCTTGTGAAAAAAGACGATGAGGCCATCCTCCGCCAATGATCAGCCTATCTTCTCGATAAATGTAAAAACCTTGATTGTCATTGCTAAATCGAACTGTCCTAAGCTCCTCTTCCGACATCTTATTTTTGTTAGGTAAGACATATCCGTTAAGTTCAAATTTTGCACTTTTCCCGCCAGCAAGTAAAACCTTGTGTAAGTTCCTCTCAATTAAAACTCTATCTGGTTCTTGTGGTGAATTCAGAAATTTTCCAGTAGGATCCCAGCCAATAATCAATTCGCTATTTATAAAAATTCTTACATCAGGAGTGTTTAATTTTTCGTTTTGATAATCTTTAAAATATTCTCGACCAATAAGAAATTTCCCAAAAGTTGCAGATAAATGATCACGAATTTCTGTTATCAGATGTTTTATTGCTTCAGTACCCAAATCACTCCCAGAGTTGGTTACCAATCGATCAACGTCCTCCCAAATAACAACTGTCCCTGACCCGTTTGTTGAAATTTGATTAAGTTTTTCAATTTGCGACGCATATTCGGAAAGCGAAGGCGTAAGTAACAGCCATTTGTCTTGTTCCTTTATTGCATTTATGTCCCAGCATTTGACATTGGTTAGGTTGTCTCTCTTTGAGATGACCGTTAACTTTCTACAAAAAGCTGTGGAGGCTGTTTTTAGACCCATTCCAAATTTACCAAGTGACTTAGGCGATGGTCTTTTTTCTGAACCATATTTCATCGCATTGATTAGACCCTGTTCGTCCATGCCCAAGCCATTGTCATAAAAAGCAACCGTAACCTCGTTGCCGAATACGCTTTCTTGGATATCAACTTCAATCCTATTTGCTTCGGCTGCTATGGAGTTATCTACGATGTCTGCAAAAGCTGCCTGATATGTGTAACCTGTATCTCTTAAAGACTCAACTAGTCTGCTTGGACTTGGTGCAAGTTCAATTTCATGGTTATTGCTCATTTTGTTTAGCTTCTTTCGTCTCTATTAAAAGATCAAAGATCATTTGATCTTCTGATACATATTCATTTGTAGCTTTGATTAAATTTGATGCTACTTCTTGTTTTAAAAAAATACGATTATGAATTGTTTCTTCAATACTGTTTGCATAGTAAAGGTAGTAGATGTTTACGCTTTTTACTTGTCCATTTCTATAAGCCCTTGCTGATGCTTGTGCTTCAAGTGCTGGGTTCCATTGCCGACTGTAATGAACAACGTGATTTGCACTTGTAATATTCAAACCCATTCCAGCAGTTACAGGGTTAAGGAAGAGAAATGCAGGGCCAGTTGTGTTGGAAAAGGAATCGATTACTTTTTGTCGCTCCTCAACTGGCACGGTTCCATCTATCTTGTAAGTTGCCCATCCATAGCTCGATTTAAAGACTGATTTGAAGGTGTCGATCAGAGCAATGTGATTAGCAAAAATAATTGCTTTTTCCTTGTTGCTAGCCACTTGACTAAGCAGTGAATCTAAATATTCAAATTTTGATGATGCTTCTCGCAACTCATCAAATGATGCGCTTTGGATGTCGTTTGAGCAGAGTAAAGGATGTGCGGAATATTTTCGGAAATCTGAAATTAACGAGAAAGCTTGATTTTGATTTAACTTTGAATTCTTTATCGAAGTTTCTAACTTTGCATAGTTGGCCTGCTCATCGTAGCCCATTGTTAAGGCCTTATATATGTCAAGTTTTGGGGGCAATTCCGTGAGTACTTCTTCTTTCATTCTCCGTAAGAGAATTGGTTTTAGAGCATCTTCAACTTCTTGTAAATCTTCTTTTGCTAGTTTGGCAATTCCATTTTTTACGTATCGAGCTGAGAATTTATCTCTGGTTCCAAGGAAGTCTTTCCAAATTACATTGGTAATGGACCATAAGTCCATCATTGAATTCTCAAAAGGTGTTCCAGTTACGGCGATAGCGGAACTAAAGTTCAATTGATTCAACGCTTGAGTTCTTAATGAATCTGGGTTCTTCAATAAGCTGGCTTCATCAAACACTGCTAGATCAAAATGGAGATGCTTAAATAGTCCTAAGTCGTTTGCTACGGTGGAATAGGTAGTAATTACAATTTTTTCCCCGCGAAGGCTTTGACTGAAGCCTGATCGAACTGAACCCCAATGTATATAAGGTTTAATTCCTGTTGTAAATTTTGTGAACTCAATAGTCCAATTCGCTATTAATGAGTTCGGCACTACTATCAAAACAGATTCTATGGTTCCTTCTTGAATGCCTTTGGCAATCAAAGCGATTACTTGAGCTGTTTTTCCTAAACCCATATCGTCAGCTAGAAGTGCCCCTTTTCTTATTGCATATCGTCTAGTCAACCATGCGAGTCCAAACTTTTGATATGGGTACAGGCGTATAGTCAAAGAGACGGTTGGGTCACCAGTTTTTGATTTGGAGTGATGCAGCGATAACTTTTCTAATTCATTTTCACTCAAGCCTCTGCTTCCTGCTTGACCCAGTGCTATCAACTGTGCAGCAAAATTTGTCATGTCGTGAACTACTCTCAACTCTTCCACTGTTTCCGAATTGAAAAAGTATAAATTGCTATCAACAATACAGTACTGAGATTTAATAATTGCTTGAACAGCTTCCGCAGGTAAACGCTTACCTTTTAAAAGTACCCCAATTGAGTAGTCATTTTCTAGTGAATATGAAACTGTCTGAAAGCTTTGAAAAGCATTCAATTTAACCTCAGCGCTACTATTGAAAATTCTGAGCAACTCCATGACTTCGCGATTGGTCGTCGGGGCACTAAAATTTCCATTTATTGCAAACAAAAAAGCATCGACTTTAACGACCACTGGAATCTCCTAGTTCAAGAGGCTTGTATTGCATGTGCATAGTGTTTGAATTTTGCGGGTCATCGAAAGCCAGATCAACTTAACTTAACTTGAAGACACTAGTCAACTAATAGTAATACTTTTTAAAAGAATTTCTCAATAAAATGATTAGATTGTTTGTAGTAATGTAAATTTCCTCCTTTATTATTCTTTAACCCTGAGTGATCTAGATATTGAAGAATATAGATTCACTTTTCTTTTTGTTTAGGCGAACAACTTTTAAATTTGATCTACCCCATTCCATCCATACAGTTATCTTTTCATCTAAGTAATTAGTGCATCCATTGATACTTATTCAAGGTAAATTTTCAGGAATGACTCTATTGAAATTTTTAACAAAATCTAGGTTCAAATTAGCGGTTGAATGCCCCACCAAGCTCTTCTACGCCAGCAAACCGCATCTCTACCGAAACCTCAAGCAAGAAGACAGCTTCCTGGCCATGCTGGCAGATGGGGGCTACCAAGTGGGCGAGTTGGCCAAGTGTTTCTATCCCGCTGGCATTGAAATTTCTTCCCTCAACAGCGCAGAAGCCGAAGCGCAAACCCAAGCCTTGTTAAAGCAAGACCAAGTGGTGTTGTTTGAGCCTGCCATTCGCTTCAACGACTATTTGGTGCGAGTCGACATTTTGGTCAAAGACGGCAATCACTTTCAACTCATTGAGGTCAAGGCTAAGTCTTACAACTCAAGCGCCCCAGAAATTGTGGGTGCCCGTGGCGACTTGCTGTCCGATATGCGCCCCTACATTGAGGACGTGGCCTTTCAAGCGTTTGTGCTGCGGTCTTTGTTGCCACAGGCCACAGTCAAATGTTTTTTGATGATGCCCGACAAGTCGGTGCGGGCGCCTGTGAGTGGCTTGAATCAGTTGTTCAAGATAGAGCGAGCCAATGGTCGCTCTAAGGTAACGGCCAGTGCGCAGGCGCTGCAAGAGGTGCAAGCTGCAGGCGTGAAAGCTTTGCTGGCCTTGGTGCCGGTGGACGAGTATGTGCACATGGTGATGCAGGACGGGGTGAAGAGCCTAGGCGTGAAGGAGCCGCTGCCCGATTTGGCGGCCAGGTGGGCTGCTGCCTACAAGGCGGACCAGAAGATCGAGCCCAGGCCGGGCAGTCAGTGTGGCAAGTGTGAATTTAAAACCCGCCCGGGCGATACGCTGCAAAGTGGCTTCTATGAGTGTTGGGGCAAGGCTTATGGCTTGTCGCCTTCGCAAATTGATGAGGGCACGGTGCTGGACATTTATTATTTGAATGCCACGGTCAAGGACAGGTTGATTCGTGATGCGCGGGTTCGCTTGCGTCCTGAAGTGGTGGGTACGGATGCCATCAAGGTGAAGGACGAGGGCCCGCACCTCAGTCTGTCGGAGCGGCAGTGGATGCAAGTGAACGGCATTCCCGCCGCAGAGAACCTGGGGGGCATTTGGTTGGCCGATGGGGTGATGCGGGAGGCGATGCGCACTTGGCAGTATCCGTATCACTTCATCGATTTTGAAACCAGCACGGTGGCCATTCCGTTTCATGCGGGCATGCGGCCTTATGAGGCGGTGGCGTTTCAGTTTTCTCACCACGTGATGCAGGCCGATGGTTCTGTGGCGCATGTGGG
>JACCDH010680459.1_pt1 | contig 29362 bp, 27 predicted proteins | sample 7442481 | NCBI WGS metagenome assembly JACCDH01 (sample SAMN15323433, study PRJNA562643) | freshwater metagenome | isolation source: river surface water | place: USA:Blue River Watershed | collected 2017-08-15 | reverse complement strand
GGAGCTAATTGGTTAGGAACAGCTTTGTTAGAGGAGGCAGTAACTCTAAGAGAAAATGGAATCAAAGTTCCAATTATTGCCTGGCTAACTCCTTGTGGCGAAGATTTTAAGTCTGCAATAAATTTAAATATTGATTTATCAATCTCATCTCTTGAAGTTCTAAATGAAATAATCGATTCAGGTGCTCAGCTAGGAAAAAAACCTAGATTACATATAGAGATAGATACTGGCATGAGTAGGGGTGGTGTTGGAGATGATTGGGATAGTTTTGTAGGTGAAGTCAGTAAATTGGTAAAAGAAGACAAAATTAGCTTGGTTGGAGTTTGGTCACATTTTGCAAGAGCAGATGAACCTTTAGAAAAAATGAATTCGCAACAACTATCAATTTTCACTGATCGAGTAACTAAACTGATTAACTCCGGTATAAAACCTGAGTTTTTACATATTGCAAATTCAGCAGCAGCTTTAACATTTAAGGATTCACATAAGAATATTATTCGATGGGGTATTGGATTATATGGATTAAGTCCAGATGTAAATTACATGGGTGACTCTATTTCAATTGGTTTAAAACCTGCTATGAAGCTAAAAGCAAAGTTAAATCTTGTAAAAAAAGTTAAAGCTGGATCTACAGTCGGCTACGGTGCAACAGCAGTCGTTAAACAAGATACAAAGTTAGGAGTTGTGACTTTAGGATATGCAGATGGCATTCCAAGAAATGCGAACAATTTGGCTGGAGTTTTTGTCTGCGGTAAGCGGGCGCCATTAATAGGACGGGTTTCTATGGACCAATTTGTAGTTGACCTTGGCATTGAATCCTTAGCAAAAACTGGGGATGAAGTGATCGTTTTTGGTGCGGGTAATGATGGTGAGTACACAATTGATGAGTGGGCCAAGGCTTGCGGAACTATAAATTATGAGATTGTTACCCGAATTGGTCCTCGTGTGCCTAGAATCTACACTCGTGAGTGAGAACAATTTACTGGCGATCAAATCTTTATCAGTCAGTTTCGGTGGCTTAAAAGCCCTATCAAATGTTGATTTGAATTTGAATAAAAATGAGGTAGTTGGATTAATTGGACCAAATGGTGCCGGAAAGACAACTCTATTTAATGCCTTATCTGGATTAGCAGATGTTGAGTCTGGCGAGCTAGAAATTAATGGAAAAAAGCATGCCTGGCCAAAACCTCATGAATTAGTAAACCTTGGAATTTCACGAACTCTTCAAGGTGTGGGGTTATTTCCGGAGTTATCTGTTTTAGAAAACGTAATGATTGGGGCAAACAAAACTGCTAGAAGTGGCTTAATTTCCTCAGCTTTAGGTTTAAGTAGCAAAGATGAGACAAAGTTAAAGCAAAAGGCACTAAGTGCGTTAGAAAGAGTTTATGCATCTGGGATTGCAGACCAAAGAGCTGACTCTCTGGCATACCCTGTTACTAAGCGAGTAGCTATTGCAAGAGCTTTAGTAAGTGAGCCAAAAATTTTATTACTTGATGAACCAGCCGGTGGACTTGGAGCTCAAGATATTGAATGGATGAATATTTTGATTCACAATCTAGCAACCCAGTGCTCGGTAATTTTAGTAGAGCACCATATGGATGTGGTTATGTCTGTCTGTGATCGCTTGTATGTTTTAAATTTTGGTCAAGTGATCTCATCTGGTGAAGTAGAAGAGGTAAGACGTGATCCTGCAGTAGTTGCGGCCTATCTAGGAGTAAACAATTGAGTCTTATTGTTTCTAATTTAACAATTGATCATGGCGCAATTCGAGCCATAAATAATGTTTCGTTTCAGGTCCCAACTGGGCAACTAACTGCAATTATTGGCGCAAACGGTGCTGGTAAAACGACATTGCTTAGAACCTTATCCGGTTTAAAAGAGAGTAAGTCAGGATCGGCAACTTGGAATGGCACATCAATTCTTGGTAGAAAATCTGAAGATTTGGCTAGGTCAGGAATAATGCATGTATCGGATGGAAAATCAGTTATTGCAGAGTTAACTGTGAAGGAGAATTTGGCTCTAGCAGGTCTTTGGCGAAAAGATAAAAAAGATGTTGCAAAAGCTACGGATGAGGTTATTGAATTATTCCCAATTTTAGGCCAAAGACTTTCGCAAACATCCGGCTCTTTATCAGGTGGAGAACGGCAGATGTTGGCTATTGGTCGCGCATTGGTTGCAAGACCAAAACTTTTATTACTTGATGAACCTTCCCTAGGTTTGGCACCACTAATTGTTGAACAGATATTTCAAACTATTAAGTCTTTAGTAGCAAAAATGAATTTAACAGTGGTCTTAGTAGAACAAAATGCCATGGGGGCATTAAAGATTGCAGATGAAGGCGTAGTTCTTAATTTAGGTACGGCAGTTGCTAGCGATTCTGCTAAAAACTTACTAAACGATCCGGCAGTTAGAACTGCCTACTTGGGGTTCTAGATGCTTGAATTTGTCACTGCGATATTAACCTCGCTATCTACTGGAGCTATCTATGCTCTTATGTCCACGGCATTAGTTTTAGTTTGGCGATCTACTCGAGTCATAAATTTTGCTCAAGCAGGCCAAGCAGTATTAACCACATATATTGGTTATGAAATTACTACTAGGTCTGGCTCTTACTGGATTGGATTTATTGCAGCAGTGCTAAGCGGGGCATTAATCGGTGCCGGTATAGATAGATTTTTTATGCGACCAATATTTAAGCGAGTTAAATCTGGCCCAATCGTAATGATTGCACCTGTTGTTGCCACGCTTGGATTATTGGGAATTATTCAGGCCATCGTTGGATTTATTTGGGGATTAAATTATCTAACAATTGCTGCCCCAGTTTCCACTGAGGGCATTAAAGTCTTTGGCTCTGTAATTGCATTTAGCCCATTTAATTTGATGGTCTTAATATCAGTTACCTTAAGCATGATTTTACTAACTATTTTGTTTCAGAAAACTAATTTAGGTCTTGCTCTTCGAGCATCGGCCTACTCGCCAGAGATTGCAAAACTTTCAGGAATTAAAGTTGAAGCCATTAGAACTATCGGCTGGGCATTGGCTGGTGCAGCTGGAGGTTTAGCAGGAATGCTTTATGTACCAGGATCTTATCTGTATCCAAATTCAATGGAGGTCTTACTTGTATTTGGATTTATCGCTGCTGTAATTGGTGGCTTAGATAGTTTATTTGGTGCAGTAGCTGGTGCAATGATTTTAGGCTTTGCTATTAATTTTTCAACTACTTACATAAGTTATAAATTAGTATTCCCAACTGCATTTGTAATATTGATATTGGTGCTTTTAATAAAACCAGGTGGAGTATTTTCAAGCAAAAAAGGTAGGAAAGATTAATGGTAAAGCTCTCACCTAACCGTAAGCGATTGTTCGCTTTTATTTTACTTGGATGGGTACTACTTTTAATTTCTGATCGAGTAGGTGAATTACGTCAGTACCAAGGCTCATTCGTTGCCATGTACGCCTTGGCAATAGCCTCAATTATTTTACTAACCGGTTACTCAGGTCAGTTATCACTTGGCCACAGTGCTTTAATGGCAGTTGGAGCTTATGCCGGTGCGCTTTCAATAAATAATTTAAAACTACATCCTGCAATTGCACTTGTAGTTGCCGCACTCGTTGCTGGTGTTTTTGGATTATTTTTAGGATTTGTAGTTGCAAGATTAAGTGGTCCGTATTTAGCAGGCACCACATTAGCTCTAGCTGTTTCACTTCCAACAATTGCAAATCAATTTCCAATTTTAGGTGGTGAACAAGGCATAGTTTTTGATATCGGAACTCCACCACAAAGATTTGGTGAAGAGTTTTCACAATATAAATGGTTTTTTTGGATTAGCAGCCTTGCGGCATTAATTTCTATCTGGATGCTCTCAAACTTGTTGGCATCAAGGTATGGCAGAGTTTTTCGGGCTCTCAGAGATAACTCAGTTGCTGCTCAACTTTCAGGGATAAATGTTGGGCGTCTAAAGGCGGTTGCATTTGCCATTAGCTCAGGTATAGCAGGACTTGCAGGGGGCCTATTGGTGATGCTGATAAGTGGTGTTTCACCCAGCGCCTTCCCGCTTAGCCTCTCATTTGCTTTGCTTACCGGTGCGGTTGTTACTGGCGTGTATAACCTAAAAGGTGTGATGCTAGGGGGGTTGGTTTTGGTGGCTATACCTGAAATCGCCGAATCGGTAGTATCGCGCATAGGAGGTTCAGAGGGATTCACTACAACCTTGCCTGGTTTTATGGTGAGCGCACTACTTATTTTGGCGGTGCTCTTTACACCAAATGGACCCGGACAATTACTACATCACCACAAGAAAAAGCATTAAATTCAAAGCAAGATAACTAGATAGGGAAGGAAATAAATGATCAGAAATACTCGCATGAAACGACTTTCAATCGTTTCAGCGGTAGCAACAGTAGGAGCGTTGGTTTTCAGCACGCTTCCTGCACAAGCTGCTACCCCAGGTGTTAGCGCAAGAGAAATTAAGCTGGGTTACTCCGGCCCACTAACTGGTTCTGCCGGTTTAGTTTACGGAAAATTACCAGGAGCTATGAAGGCTTACTTCGATCACATTAACGCTAATGGCGGAGTTTATGGTCGTAAAATCAAGTTAGTTTCAAGAGATGATAAGTATTTACCTACTCTTGCAGCAACTCAAACTACAAATTTAATTTTAAATGACAGAGTCTTTGCATTAGTTGGAGCTCTAGGAACTGCAACTCATAGCAAGGCTTATGTTGCAGCTCAACTTGCTAAGAATAATGTTCCAGATTTGTTTGTGAACACTGGCTTTAGTGGATTTGCTAACAAAGCTAAATATCCAACCACCTTCACAATTCTTCCAAGTTATGCCATGGAAGCAAAGATTATGGCTAAGTTCATTAAGGACACACCAACACTTGCTCCACAAGCATCATTCTTGATCGCTCAAGATGATGAATTTGGTGTTGATGGCGTTAATGGATTTGCATTAGCAGGACACAAATTTACTGCTCCTCCTACCTTGTACCCACAGGGTGCATTAACACCAGCACTTGCAGAGGGTGCACTTACAAGATTAAGTGCAGTTCCTGGCAAGCCAGTACTTGTACTATTTGGAACCACTGATTCAACTGCCACGATTCTAAAGGCAGCTGAGAAGTTATCTCTAACTAACAAGTTCACGTGGATTGCTGGTTCAGTCGGTGGCGATGCCAACACATTACTTGCTCTCGGTGTAAAGCCAGCGACAATTAATGGCGCACTTGCAGCATCATTCTTCCCAGATGCTAAAGATACAACTGATCCATATGTAAGTGAGTTTATAAAAATCAATACCAAGTACAACAAGGGTGTCTCATTCGACAACGTAGTACTTCAAGGTATGAACTCAGCGATGTTAACTGTCCAGGCACTTCGTGCAGCTGGAAAGAATCTAACTCGTGCTGGCTTAATTCGCGCCATTGAAACCAAGGGTGCAAACTTTGCAAGCGCAGGACTTGTGCCATTGAACTACTCAGCAACTAGCCGAGTAGGTTATAACGGTTACTGGTTTGGTCAGTTAAATGAAAAGGGTGAGCTAAAGCCATTTGGTGGAAAGCTTTCAATTTATACAACTGATTCAACATCTAATACAGCACCAACTGCTTCCTCATATGAGCGTAAGCCAGTTCCTAAGAATGGGGTACCAACAAACTCATGAAAAATCTAAACCTTAGAAAGAGCTTGGTAGCTCTATCAACTTCAGCACTTATTGCTGCACTAGCAGTGGCGATTCCGTCAACAGCAAGTGCTGCTGGACCAACTTGTAGTGAGGTTGCCGCGGCGGTTAAGTACAGCGCTCGCAATACACAACTTTGTTCTGGTGTGGATCAATTTGGCGCAAAGTATGAGATTGCAATGCCAAAGAAGTTCAATGGAACTTTAATTGTCTACTCACATGGCATTCGTTACAACGTTAACCTGCCACCACTGCCAGTAATTGCACCAAGAGGTTCAGTTATTGATGACTCACCAGCAATTGCACCGTCAGCAGAGGTAGCAGCTGCATTGTTAAAGCAAGGCTTTGCCCTTGCTGGTTCAGGTGTTCAGACACAAGGCTGGAACGCTTCTGAGCAAGCTCTAGCAAATGTAATTCTGATCGATACTGCGTATGCAAAATTTCCAAAGATTGATCGAGTAGCTGCTTGGGGTAACTCTCTTGGCGGACTTTCAACTCAATTAATGGCTGAGCAAAACCCTGGCTTAGTGGAAGCTGTTGCTCCACTATGTCTTGCTGATTCTGCTTTGGCAGAAATTACAATGGCTGGCGATTTCTTGTGGGGATTGAAGACTTTATTTGATCCTTCAATTAAGGCAGTTGGCTACTCAGCTGGTGAAGCAGGTTATAGAGAAATGCTTGGCGATTTAGGTAAAGTCCTTGGCGTTCTTGGATCTTTGCAGGCTGCAATTGCTGCAAATCCAACTGCACCAGCATGGCCTGCAACCTCAACTGCGCCAGCAACACTAAAGGGAATTCCAGTACGAAGTGCAGTACTGCTTCTTGGATTAATCTCAGGTGTTTCAACTCAATCTAAAACTTATGATGCATCAAGCGGTCCAAAGGGTCCACTTGAGACAACATTTGGATTAGCAATTAGTCCAGCACTAGCAGTACTTGAGAATGGTGCTCAAGCTGCAGTCCTAGCAGTAATTGCAAATTACGATTTAGAGTTAAGAGGTGGTGGAATTGTCTTTGATAACTCAACTACTAATTACTCAGCTCGTTTGGGAGATGATGGCGATGTATATGCCGCTGCGTTATCTGGAAAAACTGCGACCGCAGGAATGTTGGGTTATTTAAATGCACTAAACCCAGCTGCTCCTCGAGTTAAGGCAGATGCAGCAGCTGTAGCACGCATCAAGGCAATCGGAGAGATACAGGGAACAATCACTGTTCCAACCATTACCTTAACTGCAACTGCAGATCACATCACTCCTCCAGGTGCAACGCAACATCTCATTAATCAATACAACGCAGCGATTGCAAGTGGAAACAGCAAGAAGGGTCTTCTAGTAAATATCTGGAATAAGCCTTCTGATGAGTACACAAAATTCGATTCAGCAGGACGACCAATTACTCCTGCAGTCGACCCAAGCGGAACAGGACACTGTAACTTCACAACTAATCAGTATTTGATGGTTGCGAAATTGTTAACAGATTCAGCGAAGTCTGGAAAGGCGCCATCAGCTAAAACTGTGGCAGCTGCAATTAGAAAAGACAAGAACTTATTTGTGGATCCAAATTACACGGCTCCATTGCTTAAGTATCGTCAATAACTAATTAAGTAAAAGGGGCCTCAGTTTCTGAGGCCCCTTTTTTTATCTATAAACTACTCTTAATCATGAAAATCGATATTGGTTCAATACAGCAGATGCAGGAACTTGGCACAAAAATTGGCCAGCAATTAAAAATGGGTGATGTAGTGGTCTTAACAGGTGAACTGGGATCAGGTAAAACTTTATTGACTCAAAGCATTGCTTCAGCTTTAGGCCATATCGATATTACCTCACCAACATTTGTAATAAGCAGAGTTCATAAAGGAATTCCAAATCTTGTTCACATTGATGCATATAGATTATTAGATCTGGGAGTGAGTGCATTTACTGATTTAGATTTAGAGGGCTACTTAGCATCAAGTGTTTTTATCATTGAGTGGGGAGCTAGTTTTGTTTCGGTCATAACAGATGAGTACCTTGAAATTAAAATTGAACTTGGCGATTTAGAAAACCAAAGAATTGTTGAAATTGATCCTGTAGGTAAACGATGGAATGAATTTAAAGTATGAGCATAACGTTAGCAATTGACACCTCTACTTCTAGAACCTCTGTGGCGTTGATTAAGAATAATGAAGTCTTGTTTAATAAATTCCACGATGATCCAATAGCTCATGGTGAAGTCTTGCCCAAACTAGTTGCTCAAGCATTAGGGATCGAAACAGAAATTGATTTAGTTGTTGTTGGTATGGGACCTGGTCCATTCACAGGACTTAGGTCAGGTATTGCATTTGCGCAAAGTTTTTCATTTGGTCGCGGAATTAAATGGATTGGGGTTTGCTCACTAGATGCCATGGCAGCTGGAATTAAGGAAAGTGATTTTTTAGTTTCAACTGATGCCAGAAGGAAAGAAAGATTTTGGGCTCGGTACATAGGCTCAGTCAGAGATGGTCAACCTCAAGTAAGCAACATAAATGAGTTACTAAAACTTAATTTACCCATATTTAGCGAAGGTGATTATTTTCCTGATCCAGTTCAACTTGCAAAATTAGCTAAACTTAATGATTCAATCACAAAACCAATTTACATCAGAAAACCTGATGCATATCCAGTTCCTAAGAATATAAAGTTTAGAATAATGACAAATCTTGACTTGATTTCTGCTAGTGCTATTGAAAAACAGGTATATGGAAAAAGCGCATGGAGTCTTAATCAATTTAAAGAAGAGTTTTCAAAGGTGCCAAAAAGTGCACAATACTTAGTTGCAGAATTAGATGGTGAAGTTATTGGATACGCCGGAATAGTTTTTAATGCAGATGTTGCAGACATTCACACCATAACAGTCATTGATTCGCAGCGAAGGAAAGGCGTCGGCCGTGAGTTGCTAAAGCGAATGATTGATTGGGCCCGAAGTAAAAAAGCCGATGCGGTCATGCTAGAAATGCGCTTAGGAAATGATGAAGCTAGACCGCTTTATGAGCAAATGGGGTTTGTAGAAGTTTCAAAGCGGGAAAATTATTACGCACCTGGAGTGACTGCTGTTGTTATGCGCAAGGAATTAAAATGAGTCCAATTGTCCTTGGTATTGAAACTTCATGTGATGAAACTGCAGTTGGAATTGTTAATGGTAGAAACCTATTAGCAAACGTTATTTCATCGAGTGTTGAAGAACATGTCAGATTTGGTGGCGTAGTTCCTGAAGTGGCTAGCAGAGCGCATCTTGAATCTATGCAGCAGGTAATTAATCAGGCATTGTTGGATGCAAAAATTAAGATATCTGATGTTGATGCCATAGCAGTTACGGCTGGACCTGGATTGATTGGCGCGTTGCTAGTTGGAGTAAGTAGCGCCTCTGGTTTAGCATTAGCATTAAATAAACCGCTCTATGGGGTTAATCATTTAAATGCACATATTGCAGTTGATACTTTAGACTCTCAAGAAGAATTCAGACCTAGTATTGGTTTACTAGTAAGTGGCGGACATTCATCAATTCTACAAATTAATAATTTAGTAACAGATGTAATTGTGAAGGGTTCAACAATTGATGATGCTGCAGGTGAAGCTTTTGATAAAGTGGCAAGAATTATGGATCTAGGATTTCCAGGAGGTCCATTGATTGATCAACAATCAAAATCTGGAAATAGGGATTTAATTAATTTTCCAAGAGGTTTAACCCAAGGAAATGAAATTGAAAAGCACAAGTTTGATTTTTCTTTCTCAGGATTAAAGACGGCTGTTGCTAGATATCTAGCGCAAACTCCTAACCACAAGAAGGCAGATGTAGCAGCTTCATTTCAAGAAGCGGTAGTTGATGTTTTAATCAGTAAATCATTACTTGCTTGTAAAGAGTCAGGTATCGATAATTTAGTGATTGCAGGTGGAGTGGCAGCAAATAGTCGACTCCGAGAGCTGGCTAGACAAAGATGTGAAAGTGCCAAAGTTAGACTTCGAATACCGCCGGCCTCTCTTTGCACAGATAACGGAGCCATGGTGGCCGCACTTGGCTCATTAGCTATTACGCAGGGTGTTAGGCCATCTGCAATCGGTGTATCGGCTGACTCCGCCGCCGGGGTTAATCAGATCATTTGGGCGTAAATACCCTGCCAAGTTGCTCCTAAAGGCCTAGCCCCTTAAAGTTGGCTTTAGCACTCTAAGCCTCCGTGTGCTAAATAGGCCCTGAGGCAACATGAGTAAAAAATTTATCAAGACAAGCAACTATGAAGGAGTATGAGTATGGCAATTTCAATCAAGCCCCTAGAAGATCGCATTGTCGTGAAGGCAAATGAAGCAGAACAAAAGACTGCGTCTGGGTTAGTTATTCCAGATACTGCCAAAGAGAAGCCGCAAGAAGGAACTGTTATGGCAGTTGGCCCTGGCCGTTTTGAAAATGGCAATCGCATTCCTCTAGATATTAAAGAGGGTGATGTAGTTCTTTATTCAAAATATGGTGGTACTGAGGTTAAGTACAACAATGAAGAGTACCTAGTACTTTCTTCTCGTGATGTACTAGCAATTATTGCGAAGAAGTAAATATGAGTAAATCACTTCAATTTGATGAAGCAGCTCGACGTGCAATGGAGCGTGGAGTAAACATCCTTGCTGACACAGTCAAAGTAACTCTAGGGCCTAAGGGTCGTAATGTTGTTATTGCAAAAAGCTATGGCGCTCCATTAATCACAAATGATGGTGTGACTATTGCAAAAGAGATTGAATTATCTGATCCAGCTGAAAACATGGGTGCTCAACTTGTTAAGCAGGTTGCGGAAAAGACCAATGATGTAGCTGGAGATGGAACTACTACTGCGACAGTTTTAGCACAAGCGATGGTTAAAGAAGGTCTTCGTAACTTAGCTGCTGGAGCTCAGCCAATGGAGCTTAAGTATGGAATTGAGCAAGCAGTTTCTGCAATCACAGAGGCGTTAAGAAAAAATTCAACTGCCGTAAGTGGAAAGTCACAAATTGCAGATGTTGCGACTATTTCAGCCCAAGATAAAGCAATTGGTGATTTAATTGCTGAAGCCATGGATAAAGTTGGAAAAGATGGCGTTATAACTGTTGAAGAGTCATCAACAACTGGACTTGAGCTTGAATTCACAGAAGGAATGCAATTTGATAAAGGTTATATTTCTCCTTACTTTGTAACCGATGCAGATCGCATGGAAACCATTTTAGAAGATGCATATATCCTGATTTCAGGTCAGAAAATTTCTGCGTTGAGTGAAGTATTACCAGTTCTTGAGAAGGTCGCTCAGGCAAGTAAGCCACTTTTGATTATTGCTGAAGATGTAGAGGGTGAAGCCCTTTCTACTTTGGTGGTAAACCGTATGCGTGGAACCTTTGCATCAGCTGCTGTTAAAGCACCTGGTTTTGGTGATCGTCGAAAGGCTATGTTGCAAGATATTGCGATTTTAACTGGCGGTCAGGTTATTTCAGCAGAGGTAGGCCTAAAGCTAGAACAGATTGATATTTCTATGCTTGGAAAAGCTCGCCGGGTTGTAATCTCAAAAGACAACACAACTATTGTTGATGGATCTGGCAATAAGAATGATGTTGCTGCTCGTGTTACTGAAATTAGACGAGAGATTGAAAATACTGATTCAGATTGGGATCGCGAAAAACTACAGGAGCGAGTTGCAAAACTTGCTGGTGGAGTTTGTGTTATCAAGGTTGGTGCACATACCGAAGTTGAATTAAAGGAGAAAAAGCATCGCTTAGAGGATGCGATTTCAGCAACTCGCGCAGCAGTAGAAGAAGGAATTGTTGTTGGAGGTGGAGCAGCATTAGTACATGCCGCAACTGCTCTCGATAATGATTTAGGCTTTGAAGGAGATCGTGCTGTAGGCGTTCGTCTAGTTCGTAAAGCATGTGATGAGCCTCTTCGCTGGATTGCTGAAAATGCTGGTCAAGAGGGTTATGTTGTAGTTTCTAAAGTAAGGGCAATGAAACCTAATGAAGGTTTTAATGCCTATTCAGAAACTTATACTGATCTTGTAAAAGAGGGTGTAATTGATCCAGTTAAAGTAACCAGATCTGCATTGGCTAACGCAGCCTCTATCGCAGCAATGTTTATTACAACTGAAGCTTTAGTCTTTGAAACTCCAGAAGAGAAAAAGGATGAAGCTGCAGGACATGGGCACTCACATGGACCAGGTGGGCACTCACACTAAGTAGATTAAGTTAAGTAGGTTCTAGAGGTCTTAGTTCTAAAAGTAGGATTAATCGAATAACATCATTCGGTGAAAACTACCACGCTAGCCGTTGATTGCGGTGGCACTGGAATTAAGGCCTCTATTTTTAGTGAAAAAGGAAAACTTCTTTTTGATTTTCCTTATCTAAAAACTCCATACCCATTATCGCCAAATTTGTTAATTAAAATAATTAAAGGATTTTTAACTACAGATTTCAAAGTAAACCGCATAACTGTTGGACTGCCTGGAATGATACGGCAAGGCAAAGTGATTGTAATTCCACATTATATTAATAAAAATGGCCCTAGGAGTTTGCCAGATCCAAAATTAAAGCAGGAATGGTTTGGATTAGATTTAGAAAACAAACTTAAAATGCAATTAAAGATTCCAGTTTTAGTACTAAATGATGCCGAGGTACATGCTGCTGCTGTAATTACGGGAGTCGGTTTAGAGACCGTTTTAACTTTTGGCACAGGACTAGGAAGTGCAATTTTTATGAATGGAAAACTAAGTCCTCATCTTGAAATATCGCACGCAACGATTCGATATGGAAAATCTATTGATTCTTGGATAGGTGAGAGTACAAGGCGGCGATTAGGAAATCGGTTATGGTCTAGGAGAGTAAAGACCCTTATTGAAGAGCTATATCCAATGATAATTTGGGACAAGTTATATATTGGTGGTGGAAATGCACAACGCATATCCAAATCTACTCTTCAATCTTTTGATTATAAGGTGAAGCTGATTCCAAACTCAGCCGGGGTTGCAGGTGGAGTTAAAGCCTGGAATCTATTGGCTTAGATTTCATTCAATTGCTTTAAACAGATACGATTGGTTATATGTCTGATATTGAAATAGGCCCCGGTAAGCGCGCACGAGCGGCATATTCTTTTGATGATATTGCGATAGTGCCATCTAGAAGAACTCGTGATCCTCAAGAAGTATCAATTTCATGGCAAATAGATGCATATAAGTTTGATCTACCTTTTTTAGCAGCTCCAATGGATTCAGTAGTTTCACCAGAAACTGCAATTTCAATTGGAAAGGCTGGTGGTCTTGGCGTTTTAAATCTTGAGGGTATTTGGACTAGATATGAAGATGCCGAAAAACAATTATCTGATATGGCAAAACTTTCTGATGAAAAAGCTATAAAAAAAATGCAAGAAATTTATTCAGCTCCAATTCAACCAACACTTATTAAAGAAAGAATTGCTCAAATTCGTTCAGCTGGTGTCACAGTTGCTGGGGCACTTTCTCCACAACGGACTGCTGAGTTTCATAAAGCGGTAATCGATGCAGGAGTTGATATTTTTGTAATTCGCGGAACTACTGTTTCTGCAGAGCATGTCTCTGAAAACTCAACACCTTTAAATCTAAAGAAATTTATTTATGAATTAGATGTTCCGGTAATTGTTGGTGGCTGCGCAACTGCGCAGGGCGCCTTACATTTAATGAGATCAGGCGCAGCTGGAGTTTTAGTCGGATTTGGTGGTGGATCAGCACACACCACAAAAACAGTTCTAGGAATTTCAGTTCCTATGGCATCTGCTGTTGCAGAGGTAGCTTCAGCTAGACGTGATTATTTGGATGAATCTGGCGGCAGATATGTACATGTAATCGCAGATGGTTCTGTTGGATCAAGTGGGGAAATTGCAAAAGCAATTGCATGTGGTGCAGATGCCATAATGATGGGGTCACCACTTGCAAAGGCAGCTGAAGCCCCAGGAAAAGGTTGGCACTGGGGATTAGAAGCTCATCATGCTCAATTACCAAGGGGCAATCGAGTAAAGGTTGGAACAGTTGGCTCGTTAAGTGAAGTACTAACAGGTCCATCAAACACCTCAGATGGTTCTATGAATTTATTTGGTGCACTTAGAAGATCAATGGCAACCTGTGGCTATTCTGATTTAAAAGAGTTCCAAAGAGTAGAAGTCGTCGTTAAACCTTAATAATCTGAGAAAGTACTTAAAGTTGGATAGTAATTATCAATAACAGTCCCAATTTTTTGGGTATTACAAACTTATTGATTAAACTAAATCCTATGTTTAAAACAAAAATAACTATCTTCTCCTTAACTATTTTTGTTTTATCGTTATTTCCAATTACGAACGCAACAGCTGCTCCAAGTAATAAGCCTTTTAAGTTGAATTGTAAGAGCACTAAAGCAAAAGGACATACAGTAAAAAATGTAACACCACCTGAGGTAAAAGCTCCATTTAAAAACAGAATTATTAACTTGTCCACCAATTGTGGCGAGATTGTGATTGAAGCATTTGGTGTAAATGCTCCAGTCACGGTAACTGCAATGACTGCGCTAGCTAAAGGTGGATTTTTTGACCAAACACTTTGCCATAGATTAACCACTGAAGGTATATATGTATTGCAGTGCGGTGATCCAACTGCAACAGGTAGGGGTGGGCCTAATTTCTTCTATAATGATGAAAATTTACCGCAAGCAACTGACGATAACTATCCTGCCGGAACAGTTGCAATGGCTAACTCTGGTGCTAACACAAACGGCAGTCAATTTTTTATTGTTTATGAAGATACATCACTATCGCCAAACTACACAATTTGGGGAAAAGTTGTAAGAGGTCTAGAAATTGTTAAGGCGATCGCAAAAGATGGTGTGGTTGATGGAAAAACCGATGGATTGCCTAAACGCAAAATTGCAATTGAAAGAGTTAAAGTTCGCTAATTAGTATTAACGATTTTAAATATTTCAGCCACTGATCCTTTAGGTAGATTATTCGCCTCAGCATTTTTTTCGCCCCACTCTCGAACCATTTTTTCTAAGTTCTCATTATGAGCAGTCTGGCTAACATGACTATGCAGTGCCTTCATTTTTTTATCAAAAGTCGAAGTTATATCTACAAAATGATCTGGACTTGCAGATGACATCACCCAAACTTCTCTAACCCGCCAAGGTTCTAGCCCTTCAATCTTAAGTAAATCTTCAAATGCAAAGGGATTTCTAGAGTCTGGATAAACTGCTTGGATTGCGGCCTCACCGGCAGCCATATGATCGGGGTGAGAGGCAAATAATCTATCCCAATTTCTTTCAGGAGATTGGATAACCATTCGATCTGGTTTTGTGATTCTAATTTGTCTAACAATATCTTTTCTTAGCTCTATAGTCGGCACAAGCCATCCATCTCGATAATTCAAAAAAGTTATATCGCTTACACCAACAGCTAAACCTGCTTGTCTTTGCTCATGTTGTCTAATTTTTGGCATATCTTCACGGGGAACATTTGGATCTTCTCCACCTTGATCGCCATTTGTACAAATGCAGTATGAAACTTGGATACCTTTGGCGGTCCATTGGGCAATTGTTCCAGCTGCACCAAAATCACAATCATCAGGGTGTGCAGTAACTACTAATACGCGCTTGATTTCACTGTCATCTAATGGCTTCATTGGAGACAAGATTACCGCAGCAAATCTACTTGTCTTACCCACCGATAGACTTAGCAATATGTCTGCACTTACACAGGGTTTAAACCCAAATCAACTAGCTGCGGTTAAAAATGAAGGCTCACCACTGCTGGTTGTAGCCGGTGCTGGCTCTGGAAAAACTAGAGTTTTAACTCGAAGAATTGCCTACTTATTGGCTGAACGAAATGTTGCACCGTATGAAGTGTTAGCAATTACTTTCACGAATAAGGCAGCTGGAGAAATGAAAGAGCGGGTAGCTGAACTTGTTGGAGAGCGTGCAAAAGTTATGTGGGTTTCAACTTTTCATTCTGCATGTGTTCGAATTTTAAGAAAAGAGGCTGCATTACTAGGATATACAAATTCGTTTACAATTTATGATCAAAGTGACTCTCTCAGACTAGTCACATTAGTTATGCGTGATTTAAACCTGGATGAAAAACGTTATGCACCAAGAGCTATAGCATCACTCATTTCTCAAGCAAAAAATGAGTTGATGGGACCTGCGGATTATTTAAATCAGGCTAAAGATCAGTTTCAAGAAATAGTTGCACAAGTCTTTAATGTGTATCAAAAGCGGTTATCAGGAGCTAATTCCATGGATTTTGATGATCTAATTTCAAAAACTGTTGAGGTGCTACAAAGATTTCCTGAGGTTAAAGCTAAATATCGATCTAGGTTTAGACATGTTCTAGTCGATGAGTATCAGGATACAAATCATGCGCAATATGTATTAATTAAAGAGCTTGTTGGGTCAGAGAAAGAGGGATTTCCGCCAGCTGAATTATGTGTTGTTGGTGATGCTGATCAATCTATATATGCATTTCGGGGTGCAAATATAAGAAATATTTTACAATTTGAAGTTGATTACTCGAATGCTAAAACAATTTTGCTAGAACAAAATTATCGATCAACTCAAAATATCTTAAGCGCTGCAAATGCGGTAATTTCAAATAATGAAGGTAGAAAGGAAAAAAACCTTTGGTCTGATGCGGGAAGTGGTCCGTTAATTACTGGTTACGTAGCTGAAAGTGAGCATGATGAAGCAGATTTTGTAGTGCGACAAATTGCAAGGCTTCGTGATCTAGAAAAATCTAAGCCAGGTGATACCGCCATTTTTTATAGAACAAATGCCCAATCTCGCGTATTTGAAGAGGTATTTATGCGAATTGGTATTCCATATAAAGTTGTTGGTGGGGTTAGGTTTTATGAACGTAAAGAGATTAAGGATCTGTTGGCCTATTTGAGGGTTGTAGTCAACCCAGAGGATGAAATATCAATGCGCAGAATTATAAATACTCCAAAGAGGGGAATTGGTGATCGTGCATTAGATCAGATAGATCTTTACTCCAAGAATAACGGATTATCTTTTTGGCAATCCTTGTGTGAAGTAGATAAAAATCAAGAGATAACTGCTAAGTCATCAGCTTCACTTATTGAATTTGTGAAATTTGTTAAATCGATGCAAACTTTAGTTGAGGCAAAAACTAGACCATCAGTGATTACGCAAGCAGTGTTAGAACAGTCCGGTCTATTGGCAGAGTTAGAAGAAAGTAAAGATCCGCAAGATGAGGTAAGGGTAGAGAATTTAGAGGAGTTAGTAGCTGTTGCTACAGAATATGAAGAAGGTGAAGTTGAAGAAGGTGAAGAAATATCATTAACTGGATTTTTAGAGGATGTTTCATTAGTTGCAGATGCAGATCAAATTCCAGACGGAGAAGATCATGGTGGGGTTGTAACAATGATGACACTACACACCGCCAAAGGCTTGGAGTTTCCAACAGTATTTTTAACAGGAATGGAAGAAGGAATTTTCCCTCATTCTCGTACCTTAGATGACCCTGAAGAGTTACAGGAAGAAAGACGCCTTGCCTATGTTGGATTGACTAGAGCCAGAGAAAATCTGTTTATAACTAGAGCTGAGTACCGATCTGCTTGGGGTGCACCTAACTATAACGCTGCCTCAAGATTTATTAGTGAAATTCCAGATAATGTTATTGAATGGAATCAAGCAGAAGAAAAATCTTTTAATGCAAAATCCGCAATTAGAAGAAATTTTACCGCTCCAAAAGCCACTGGAAAAGTGAGCAATACAATGCAACTAGCTGTGGGTGAGCGAGTATCACATGACACATTTGGTTTGGGCACCGTAATTGAGGTGAGCGGTGAAGGAGATAGAGCCGAAGCCACCATTGATTTTGGCTCATTTGGGCCAAAGCGGCTGCTATTGCGTTATGCACCAGTTGAGAAATTATAAATTTTTGAAGTAGTTCATTACTATTACGACCTTGCAGTAGTTAATTGATCGGGGAAAAATATTGGATCTTTTTGAGTATCAAGCACGGGATCTTTTTGAATTTCATAAAATTCCAGTATTAGCTGGAGCAGTGGCAAGTACCCCACAAGAAGCCGAAGCTGCTGCTTTAAAAATTGGTGGCAAAGTTGTCGTAAAGGCGCAAGTAAAAATAGGTGGTCGTGGTAAAGCTGGTGGCGTTAAATTGGCAGAAAACCCAGCCGATACTAAAGAAAAAGCAAGTGCAATTTTAGGAATGGATATAAAAGGGCATATTGTAAAAAAAGTTATGATTGCTCAGGCAGCTCCAATTGAATCTGAATACTACCTCGCAATTTTGCTAGATAGAGCTAATCGAAATTTTCTAGTGATGGCATCAGTGGCTGGTGGAATGGAGATAGAAGAGGTAGCTCACAAGACTCCTGAAAAATTAGCTCGAGTGGGAATTGATCCAAATATAGGAATAGATAATGCAAAAGCTATTGATATTGTTAAAAGGGGTCAGTTTCCAGCAGATGTAGTGGATCAAGTTGCTGATGTGTTAATTAAGCTTTGGGATGCATTTGTTAAAGAAGATGCAACTTTGATGGAGATTAATCCACTTGTTAAAACTGCAGATGGAAAAATTATTGCCTTAGACGGCAAAGTTACATTAGATGATAATTCAAGTTTTAGACATCTAGAACATGAAAAACTAGTTGATCATTCTGCTACAAATCCTTTAGAAGCTCTAGCAAAAGAAAAAGATCTGAATTACGTGAAGTTAGATGGGCAGGTAGGCATTATCGGAAATGGTGCCGGCCTAGTAATGAGCACTTTGGATGTAGTTGCATATGCAGGCGAAAAATACGGTGTAAAGCCAGCAAATTTCCTAGATATTGGCGGGGGCGCATCTGCTGAAGTTATGGCAAATGGTTTATCAATAATATTAGGCGATAATGATGTTAGAAGTGTGTTTGTAAATGTATTTGGTGGTATTACTGCTTGCGATGCGGTTGCAAATGGAATAGTTCAAGCATTAGAAATTTTAGGATCGAAAGCTACCAAACCAATAGTTGTTCGCTTAGATGGAAATAATGTTGAGCTAGGCAGAAAAATTCTTAATGATGCAAATCATCCATTGGTACAACAACTTGAAACCATGGATGGTGCCGCGGCAAAAGCTGCAGAGTTGGCGGCAAAATAATGGCCATTTTTGTTAATGAAAATACAAAGGTAATTGTTCAAGGAATGACTGGCTCAGAAGGAACTAAGCACACAAAACGAATGTTGAAAGCTGGAACAAGAATCGTTGGCGGAGTAACTCCTGGTAAAGGTGGACAAACTTCGGATATGGATGGAGTTTTAATCCCAGTATTTAATTCAGTAAAAGAGGCCATGGATGCAACGGGTGCGAATGCATCAGTAGTTTTTGTTCCACCAAAATTTGCCAAATCTGCGGTGATGGATGCAATTGATGCCCAAATTCCTCTAGTAGTAGTAATAACTGAAGGAATTCCAGTTCATGATGTTGCTGCTTTTTATGCGCGATCTGTTAGCAGTGGTAAGACTCAAATTCTTGGACCAAACTGTCCAGGAATCATTAGTCCGGGGAAAACTAATCTTGGAATTATTCCATCCGATATCACAGGTGCAGGTCAGATTGGGCTGGTATCTAAATCAGGCACACTTACTTACCAAATGATGTATGAATTAAGAGATTTTGGTTTCACTACTGCTGTAGGAATTGGTGGCGACCCAATAATTGGCACAACCCATATTGATTGCCTTCGTGCATTCCAAGATGATCCTGAAACAAAGGCGATAGTGATGATTGGTGAAATCGGTGGCGATGCTGAGGAAAGAGCAGCACAATTTATTAAAGAGTATGTAACCAAACCAGTTGTTGGTTATGTTGCTGGATTTACTGCACCTGAAGGCAAGACTATGGGTCATGCTGGCGCAATTGTCTCCGGATCCTCAGGCACAGCTTCTGCTAAAAAAGAAGCACTAGAAGCAGTCGGTGTTGCGGTTGGTAAAACACCAAGTGAAACCGCTAACTTGATGCGCAAGATATTGAATGGGTAAATCGCAGATAGGAAAATAATGGTTGCACGTCGACTTTATGTAACGTTGCAACAAGTAATTCGATCAATCTTAATTGTTCTATTCCCACTTGCCTTTATAACTCTATTTGCCTGGGCCACAGCAGGAAGTACATATGGAACAACCTCTGACCCAATGAGGGCGGCAGTATGGCTTTGGTTGGGTGCGCATCTAGCTCCATTTAACATTGTGAGTAATGAAGTGACTGGTTATCTCTCATATTTACCTATCGGGGCAGCGCTACTTCCGATACTTGCAATAAAAAATGGCTATCACCGAACTTTGCAAACAATTGGAAATAAGAAAATTACTCGGTCTTATTTTATATTAGTTTACTTTGTACTTTATATAGTTCTAGCATTCTTAGCTAGTAATTCTCAAGTTCAAATTGATTGGGTTAGAGGACTAGTAACACCTCTAATTTTACTTTTAATAGCAACTTCAGTAAATAAGTTTGAAAGCTTAATAAAGCTACAGTGGAGTTTGTTTATCTTTCTTCTAGGAATAAGCGGACTGGTTTTTACACTTTCTTTAGTTTTAAATTTTTCCACTGCAAAAAATCTATCGATAATCATCCAGCCAGGAATACTTGGTGGCATTCTTTTAGTGATATTACAAATTTTATATTTGCCAAATCTATTTTTTGCAACCTTTAGCTACCTAATTGGGTCTGGATTTTCGCTAGGTCAACAAACAAATATTTCGCCAATAACTTTTGATTTGCAAGAAATTCCAGCAATTCCGGCTTTGGCAGCGCTACCAAATGGAAAACTTCCTTGGCTGTTGGTTTTTACAATTCTAATTCCAATTTACGGTTGGATTAATCTAAGTTTAATCAACAAAGTCAAATTAGATTCAAAAAGTGTAAATCAGTTAAAGATCAGATTTATCTTTATTTCTGTCTCGTTTTTGGCATTAATATCAATTCTTAGCTCAGGGTCTTTGCTTACTGAGAATATGTCACCAGTTGGTGTAAATCCATTACTAATTTCTGCAGTAATTGCACTCCACCTACTTTTAGTTATGCTGATTATGTATCTTTACCCATTCATATTTAAGAAAAAAGTAAAGCAAGGGTAGGCTTGAGAAATGAGTGCGATAATCATTAATGGTAAAAAATCGGCTCTGGCTGTAAAAAATCAGATTGCCAGTGAAATTAAGCGCACGAACAAGGTTTTAGGACTTGGGACAATATTAGTTGGTGATGATCCAGGCTCTGTTGCGTACGTTGAGGGTAAACATAGAGATTGTGCAGAAGTTGGAATAAATTCAATCAAAGTTAATTTATCGGCAACGGCTTCACAAAGTGAGATAGTAAATGCCGTAAATGAGTTGAATAAGAATTCAAAGTGCACAGGTTTCATTGTTCAACTGCCGCTACCTAAATCAGTCGATGTTCAAAAGGTATTGGCCCAAATCGATCCAAAAAAAGATGCCGATGGATTACATCCAACTAATTTAGGAAATTTAGTATTGGCTAAAAATTCAGTAATTCCATGTACTCCAAAGGCCATACTTTCTCTGCTAAATGAGTACAAGATAAATTTAGTTGGCGCAAAAGTATTAATAATTGGTCGAGGTACAACTGTTGGCAGACCTTTATCAATTTTACTTTCACAAAAAGAAAGTAATGCAACAGTTACATTAGCTCATACTGGCACAAAGAATTTATCAGAGTTGCTTTTAGGTTCCGACATAGTTATTGCTGCAATTGGTAGTCCTCATTTTTTAAAGCCTGAAATGATTAAATCTGGCGTTGTAGTTATTGATGTTGGAATCACAAGAACTGCCCATGGACTAGTTGGAGACGTCGATCCAAAAGTTTCAGATAAAGCCGCAGTATTTTCTCCAATGCCAGGAGGCGTAGGACCAATGACTCGAGCCATGCTTTTAAGCAACTTAATGGAATTGTCCAACCAATGAAAGATAGTTTTACATTAGATCAAATAAGAAGATTTTCCTTGGTCGTAGTATTAATTGGGCTAATTATTGGGATGACAGGTGCAGTTAGATCTGGTTCTATTGTTTTATCATTAGGTGCAAGTGCCTTTGTACTGGCTAGGTATACACAGCAAAAAGTTAAGCGAAATATTGAACTTCTACTTCCAATTATGATCTGTGTCATGCTTTTTATCTTGGCATTTTCTTTACCTAACGCCCGATAGATACTCGATTTAGTGGTAACGGCTTTCATCAGTAATATTGGGACATACCCTGAGAGGATTAAATGAGTAGATCTGGGAAAGTGACTGTTGTCGGAGCAGGATTTTATGGTTCAACCACCGCTCTTAGACTTGCAGAATATGATGTATTTGAAACAGTAGTCCTAACCGATATTGTTGAAGGAAAGCCTGAAGGATTAGCTTTAGATATTAATCAATCAAGATCGATAGAGAAATTTGAAACGAAATTAATCGGTGCAACAACTACCAGCGAAGGCGGCGGGTATGAAAAAACTGCTAACTCTGATGTAGTTGTAATTACTGCAGGATTGCCTCGGAAACCTGGAATGAGCCGAATGGATTTAATTGGCGTCAATGCTGGAATTGTCAGAGGAGTCGCTGAGAACATTGCTAAACATTCACCAAATGCGGTAGTAATTGTGGTTTCTAATCCTCTAGATGAGATGACAGCACTTGCTCAACTTGCAACTAAATTTCCATATAACCGAGTAATGGGTCAGGCTGGAATGTTGGATACTGCAAGATTTACTAACTTTGTTGCCGAAAAATGCAACGTAGAAGTATCGGCTGTTAAAACTCTAACTTTAGGCTCTCATGGCGAAACAATGGTGCCAGTACCAAGTCAGTGCACAGTTAATGGAAAAGCTTTAGTAGAGGTTTTGTCTCAACAAGAAATTGCAGAACTAGTGGATAAAACTCGAAATGGCGGAGCAGAGATTGTTGCGTTACTTAAAACTGGATCTGCCTACTACGCTCCATCTGCTGCTGCAGCCAGAATGGCTAAAGCTGTAATTACAAATTCAAATGAGGTAATGCCAGTTTGTGCTTGGGTTAACGGCGAATATGGAATTACTGGAGTTTATCTTGGCGTTGAAGCTCAAATTGGAAAAAGCGGAGTTAATAAAGTAATTGAAACAAAGTTAACAAATGATGAGCTTTCATCACTTAAGGTTGCGGCTGAAGCTGTTCGAAGTAAACAAGCAGATGTTAAAGATCTATAAGGGCGGAGTCTGAAGTGAATAAGATCAAAGTTGAAGGTACTGTTGTAGAGCTAGATGGCGATGAAATGACCAGAATTATCTGGCAATTCATTAAAGATTCATTAATCCTTCCTTACCTTGATGTGAATCTTGAGTACTACGACTTAGGGATTGAATATCGAGATAAAACTGATGATCAAGTCACTATTGATTCCGCTCATGCAATTCAAAAGCATGGTGTGGGGGTAAAGTGCGCAACTATTACTCCAGATGAGGCTCGGGTCGAGGAGTTTAAATTAAAGAAAATGTGGAAGTCCCCTAATGGGACTATTCGCAATATTTTGGGTGGCGTTATATTTCGTGAACCAATTATTATTAAAAATGTTCCCCGCTTGATTCCGCATTGGACTAAACCAATTGTGATTGGTCGCCATGCATTTGGTGATCAATACCGAGCAACTGATTTTAAAGTACCAGGCCCAGGTAAGTTAACAGTTACATTTACTCCTACCGATGGCTCAAAGCCAATGGAATTTAATGTTTTTGATTTCCCATCTTCAGGTGTGGCTATGGCGATGTATAACCTAGATGACTCAATTAGAGATTTTGCCAGAGCTTCATTTAATTATGGGTTAATACGTAAATATCCAGTATTTCTCTCTACTAAAAATACAATTCTTAAAGCATATGATGGTCGATTTAAAGATATCTTTGCCGAAGTTTTTGAAAAAGAATTCAAAGCCGATTTTGATAAAAATAATCTAGAGTATGACCACAGATTAATTGACGACATGGTTGCAACCTCACTTCGCTGGGAGGGTGGATACATCTGGGCATGTAAAAATTATGATGGCGATGTTCAATCTGACACTGTGGCACAAGGTTATGGCTCACTTGGATTAATGACATCAGTTCTTATGACACCGGATGGAAAAACGGTTGAAGCCGAAGCAGCACACGGAACGGTGACTCGTCACTACCGTGACCACCAAGCTGGTAAGGCTACGTCGACAAATCCAATCGCTTCAATATTTGCTTGGACTCAAGGGTTAGCACATCGTGCAAAACTAGATAACTCTCCAAAGGTTGCTGAGTTTTCAAAGACTTTAGAAAAGGTTTGTATCCAAACTGTTGAAAGTGGCAAGATGACAAAAGATTTAGCACTTTTAATTAGCAAGGATGCACCTTGGTTAAACACTCAAGAGTTTTTAGCTGCAATTGATGAAAATCTTAAAAAAGCAATGGCTTAAAATTCAAAAGAAAAACCCCACTCAAATTGAGTGGGGTTTTTTACTTTAACCTTAGTTAATTCGTTTACCAGTAGTTGCATCAAACAAATGAACAGCATCTGGATTGACGCCAACTGTTACTGTTTGACCAGCCTTCGGTGGAGTCTTTGGATCCCAACGAATAATTACCTGACCTAATTCTTCGGTGGTATTTGCAAACTTTAGAGATTTATCTACTGGCTTTCCATAAACAAATGCATCAGCACCTAATTCTTCAACAACCTCAACTGCAACATCAAAACCAGTTGAAGCTGGTGTAAATCCTTCTGGTCTAATTCCTACAGTTACAGAAGGAGAGGAGGTAGTAGTTGAGATTGCAAGATTTCCAAGCATTGCCTTACCACCAGAGACTGGTGCAGTTAGTAGATTCATTGCAGGTGAACCAATAAAACCGGCAACAAAAACATTTTGTGGCTTGTCATAAAGATTTCGTGGGGTATCAACTTGTTGTAGTAGACCATCTTTTAGAACTGCAACCCGATCACCCATTGTCATAGCCTCAACCTGATCATGAGTCACATAAACAGTTGTAATACCTAATCTGCGTTGCAGTGCTGCGATTTGTGTACGAGTTGCAACTCTAAGTTTGGCATCTAAGTTTGATAATGGTTCATCCATTAAGAAGACCTGAGGTTCACGAACAATTGCTCGACCCATAGCCACGCGCTGACGTTGTCCACCGGAAAGTGCCTTTGGTTTACGATCTAAGTAATCTTCTAAATCTAATAATTTTGCAGCTTCTCTAACTCTGCGATCGCGTTCTTCTTTTGCTACGCCAGCAATTTTTAAAGCAAAACCCATATTTTCAGCAACTGACATGTGTGGGTAAAGTGCATATGATTGAAAAACCATTGCTATGTCGCGATCTTTCGGTGCAACATTTGTTACATCTTTATCCCCGATATGAATTGTTCCAGTATCGATTTCTTCAAGTCCAGCTAGCATTCGAAGTGAAGTTGACTTACCACAACCAGATGGTCCAACTAAAACTAAAAATTCACCATCTTTAACAGTTAGATCTAATTTATCTACTGCTGGTTTTGTAGTTCCTGGATAGATTCGAGATGCTTGCGAAAATACAACTGATGCCATGATTTATTTCTCCCTCTTCCGGGTAGGTACGTACCCGACGATCCGTTGGATGAAGGTCTCACGGTTGTGAGAGTTGGCAAAGGCTACGACATAAAGGCCAGAAAGGGGAAGAGGGGCTTTAAAAGCGCTCAACTTAGCGCCTTACCCGCTAGCGCAGTTATCATTAAGTAATGGCTGAGGGTGCAATTCAAAGTATCGCTATCGTTTTAGGCTTAATTGCCGTGGGTGGAATATTTGTGGCGGCTGAGATCGCACTAATTTCAATGCGAGAGTCCCAGGTAAAGCAGATCGCCAATAAGGGCAAGCGTGGGGTAAGAGTCTCTAAATTGACTCAAAATCCAAATAGATTTTTAGCTGCCGTTCAGGTTGGAATTACCTTCTGTGGGTTTTTATCTGCCGCCTTGGGAGCAGAGCAGCTGGGTAGATATGTTATTCCAGAGCTAGAGAATATTGGTATCTCAACTCAAAGTAGTGAGATTTTGTCAATCGTGGGAATTACCTTAGTGATTGCATATATATCTTTAGTATTTGGTGAGTTAGTGCCAAAGCGATTGGCTCTATATAAGAGTGAGTCTATTGCGCTCGCAACTGCACCTGCAATTGATTTAGTTGCAACCGTATTTAGACCAATTATTTGGCTACTTTCGCGCTCTACAGATTTGATCATGAAGTTATTTGGAATCTCATCAAAGACAGAGCGAAATCAGATTTCTGAAGTTGAACTTATGGATTTAGTCAGCGGTCATGCTGATTTAACAAAAGAAGAGCGAGATATTGTTGAGGAAGTTTTTAATGCCAGCGATCGTTTAATTCATGAAATCATGGTGCCTAGAACTGAAGTAGATTTCCTTGACGCATCTCTACCTATATCTGAAGCAAGAAAAATTGCAGTTGAACTAGCTCACTCACGTTATCCAGTAGTACGTGGTAGTAGCGATGAAGTTATTGGATTCTTACACGTTCGCGATCTATTAAATCCGAAATTGGATGATGCTCAAATTACTATTATGGAGTTAATTAGAAATATTTTATTTCTGCCTGGTACAAAAGGAGTATTACCAGCGTTAACTGAGATGCAAACTAAGCGTCAACACATTGCTATTGTTTTGGATGAATACGGTGGTACCGATGGAATTGTGACGTTGGAAGATTTAGTTGAGTGTTTAATTGGCGAAATTCATGATGAGTATGATCCGCATGAATCTGATAATACATTTGAAAAACGAACCGGCGATATTGAATTGGACGGATTGATATCACTCGAAGAGTTGCAGGAAATCTCGGGTATAACTCTTCCAGACGGTCCATATGAAACAGTGAGTGGTTTTGCTATGCATTATTTGGGACGAATTGCGCAGGTTAACGATGTGATAAGAATTAATGGAGCACGCTTTACAATTATCAGTATGAATGGAAAACGAGTTGGACAAATTTTGCTTGCTAGAGATGATGCGTAATGAGTAAGAAACGAGTTCTATCTGGCATACAACCAACTCACGACTCCTTCCACTTAGGAAATTATTTAGGTGCTCTAAAGCAATGGGTTGATCTTCAGTCTGATAATGATGCGTATTACTGTGTAGTTGATCTACATGCCTTAACCGTTGAAACTGATCCAAAGCTACTGCAGAAAAGAACTTTGTTATCAGCTGCCCAACTAATTGCAATTGGAATTGATCCAAATAAGTCAACACTTTTTGTTCAATCTCATGTGCCCGCACATAACCAGTTAGCTTGGGTGTTTGAATGTATTACTGGTTTTGGCGAAGCAAGTCGTATGACTCAATTTAAAGATAAATCACAAAAAGGTGGAGCCGAGAGAACAAATGTTGGGTTGTTTACATATCCAATTTTGCAAGCAGCCGACATTTTGCTCTATCAGCCAGATTTTGTACCAGTGGGAGAAGATCAGCGTCAACATGTAGAATTAACTAGAGATATAGCTGAAAGATTCAATAAAAAATTTGGAAAAGTTTTCAATATCCCTCAGGCACAGATAATAAAATCACTGGCAAAAATTAATGATTTACAAGATCCAACAGCAAAGATGAGTAAGTCAGCAGCGAGCATGGCTGGCGTCATTGAGTTATTAGATACGCCTGAAGCAACTATGAAAAAATTTAAATCCTCAGTCACAGACGATGGCAAAGAGATTAAATTTGATGAGAAGGCAAAACCTGGTATTTCTAACCTACTAACAATCCATTCAGCCTTATCTGGAAAATCAATTGAAAGTCTAGAAAACCAATTTTCCGGAAAGGGTTATGGCGAATTTAAAACAGAGGTAGCTGAGATTGTGATTTCTAATCTAGAACCAATTACTAAGCGTACAAATGAACTTATGTCAGATAAGGCTGAGCTGATTAAAATTTTGGAAATTGGTGCCCAACAGGCCAATCAAGTTGCATCTGAAACATTGAAAGCGGCTTACTCTGCTATCGGCTTAATCTAGGTGAAAAAAACGCTTCTAACTGATTAAACTCTTAACTCTTGATTTAGAGTTTATGTGATTCTAAACAAATCGTAATCTGCCAGTTAGGGCGTTGCCTTATTGAAAACCACCCTTACCGATAGGGTCTGCCTACAACCAACCCCCAGTCTTTTTGGGAACTAGTCCTTGGGAGGGATTTTGAAAAAATCATTTAAATTCGTAGTAGCCGTTGCGGCTACTTCGCTTGTGGCATCTGTTGCAGTAACACCTGCAGCGCAGGGTGCAACTAAGCAAAAAGTTTGTGTAGCCCTAGATACTGCTGGTATTAATGACAAGTCATTTAACCAGAGCTCATACGAAGGCGCAAAGATGGCACTTAGCAGAGGTTTTGCATCTTCAATTAAATATGCACCAGCAAAATCAAATGCTGACTACGCACCAAATATTGCTAAATTCATCGCTGAAAAATGCACCATGATTATTGGAGTTGGATTCCTATTAGGTGATGCTATTGCTGCAGCTGCAAAAGCTAACCCAAATGTGAAGTTTGGCTTTGTTGATGGTTGGGGCTTAGGCAATAACGTTAAAGCTATTACCTACAAGACTGATGAGAACTCATTCATCGTTGGATACATGGCCGCTGCTATGAGTAAGACTGGCAAGGTTGGAACTTATGGTGGATTACCAATTCCGACTGTAACGATATTTATGGAAGGTTATGCAAACGGAGTAGCTCACTACAATCTAATCAAGAACAAGAATGTTCAGGTATTAGGTTGGAATACTGAGACTAAGACCGGAACTTTCCTAGGTGGTTTTGATGACACTACCAAAGCACTTCAGACATCAATTTCATTAGAGCAACAGGGTGCAGACTTTATTTTCCCAGTTGCCGGTGGAATGCAAGCAACTACTGCTGCAAACAGCCAAAAGACTAAGAAATCTAGTGTCATTTGGGTAGATGCAAAGGTAATGAATACTGGAAGACAGTACGCAAATGTAACTCCAGTATCAGTTGTTAAAGGTTTGGCAGAGGGTGTATTTGCAACTATCAAGGAAGCTCATGATGGTAAATTCTCAAGTAAGCCATATGTTGGAACCATGGCAAACAAGGGAGTTTCAATTGCACTTACTCCTGCATGGAACAACAAGATCCCAGCTAAACTTAAAGCTGAAATTAATCAGCTTTCAAGGGATATTGCAGCAGGAAGAATTCTTGCTCTAGATCCAATCGAGTAATAAATTCGTAAATAACTGGGTAGGTTAGAAATTAACCTACCCAGTTTTTAATTTTGATTAGTTAGAGGAAATATGTCAATAGAGTTAAAAGGAATTACCAAGAGGTTTGGTGGTTTGATTGCTAATGACTCAATTGATTTAAAAGTTGCTCGCGGTGAAATTCACGCAATTCTGGGTGAAAATGGCGCTGGTAAATCAACATTAATGAACATAGTTTATGGATTAGTAAAAGCAGACTCAGGGAAAATACTTGTTGAAGAAAAAGAAGTCACAATAAATGAGCCTGCTGATGCGCTTAAATATGGAATAGGAATGGTTCATCAGCATTTCATGCTGATCCCAGTATTTACCGTTGCAGAAAATATCGCCTTAGGACGTGAGCAAACTAAAAGTGGATTTTTAACATTAGAAGAGGTCAAGCAGAAGAT
>JACCDH011462174.1_pt1 | contig 29363 bp, 30 predicted proteins | sample 7442481 | NCBI WGS metagenome assembly JACCDH01 (sample SAMN15323433, study PRJNA562643) | freshwater metagenome | isolation source: river surface water | place: USA:Blue River Watershed | collected 2017-08-15 | reverse complement strand
GTTGCGGTATTGGCTGTAATCGTTTTTATAGATGTATTGGTTAAGTTTAAAAATGGATTGGATCACATGGCGTTGCAGCCATTGCCTATTGGCCCGGGTTTGTCTTGAACGACGCGGTGAAGGCCATGCCGCCGGAAATGATGCCCGAAAATCTGCGCACAATGTTGACGATGTGGGAATCGCCCGAATTCTCGGGTCTGGTCATCGACGCACTTTACCGTGATCCGAACCTGATGGCGCTTTCGGGGCGGGCCCTGATCGGCGCTGAACTGGCCGAAGGCTATGGGATCAGGGATCTGGATGGCAAGCAGCCCCTGTCCTACCGCGCCACCATGGGCGCGCCGCATGCGCCCTTTACGCCAGCAGGAGGACACGCCGCATGATCGAAGCAATTCTTGTCGTCATGACCAAGGCGCATCCCGGCCGCGAAGACGACCTGGACGACTGGTACACCAACATCCACATCCGCGATGCCCTGCGCTTTCGCGGGTCGATCTCCGCCCAACGGTTCAACCGCAGCGCGGACCAGCCAATGGACCTGCCCGCCAGTTTCGATTGGCAGTGCCTGGCCCTTTACGATGTGTTCGATGCCGAGCGCTTCTCTCGCGAACATTGGGAAAATGCGCTTACCAGCCGGATGATGGTGACCAACGCCATCGATGACGGCGTACTGGAGGATTACCACTATTACCCCCTCGCCTTCCGCGACAACGATCCGCAGACACCGCACGATGGCGGCGTCGTGCTGGAGCAACTTAACGCAGCACAGGGACAGGAACAGGCGTTTCAAAGCTGGTATGTCGACACCTACCTGCCAGCAGCAGCGCGGCGCCCCGGGGTGAAGTCCGCCGGCTTTCTGATGTTCCGTACCTACGGCCAGATGATCCCGACCCAGCCAACACACAATTACGTCGGCATCTACAAAGTGAATGACAGCGAAGCTTGGCAAGCCTGGCAAAACACGCCGTTGCTGGCGGATGCGCCATGCGTCGATCTGCGGTCAGTCCGCGTGACGCATTGGGACCATCTCACGGACAAGCTCACCAAGGATGCGGTCCAGTACCCGACCGCGACCGGCCTCGCCGCCGAAGAGCAGGCTCGCCTGCGCATGGGCGACAAGGTGCTGACCGGCGGTACGGAGAAGCTCGGCGCGGCGTGAAAGCCGGCTCAGCCTGCCGTAATGCCATTATCCGCGGTATAGCACGCCCCATGGACGGAACGCGCGCGGTCGGATGCGAGGAACAGCAAGGGCTCGAGGATGTCCGCGATTTCCGAAGGCGGCCTGATCCCCATGTAGCGCCCGACCAGATCCATTTCCAAGCCATCGGGAATCTTCAACCCCGTGGCCATCGGCGTGAGCATGCCGCCAGGTGCCAGCGCATTGATCCGCACGGGCTGGTGCATGAATTCCATCGCGAGGGACCGGGTGAGGCTGAGCAGCGCAGCCTTGGTTGCACCATAGGGCGCCATGTAGGCCTGTCCGAGGAAGGCCGCGGTTGAAACCACGTTGATCACATTGCCATGCGCCTCGACAAGGTGTGGCATTGCAGCTTGTATCATGAACAACGGCGCGCTCAGATTGGCAGAAAGCAGCCGGTCCCAATCCTGAACCGATATTTCGGCAAGCGGGTGCATCCGCAACATCCCCGCTACGTTGCACAGCACGTCCAGTCTTCCGAACGCCTCGACAGCCCGGCCAACCGCTGCAGCGCAATTGGCCGGGTCCCCCAAATCGACCGCCAGGCTGACACAGGAGCCGCCCGCCTGTTCGATCAAATTCGCGGTCTCGGCCAGGCCTTCACCGTTGAGATCGACCAGACACAGTTTTGCGCCTTCTGCCCCAAACCGGATGCTGGCCGCTTGGCCAAGCCCCGATGCTGCGCCGGTGACCAGCACAACCTTGCCGTCGAACTCGCCCTTGCTCATGATTGTCCCCTTGCGGCGGATTCGACGACCGGCGAGACCGCGCGATAGAGCTGGATAGCCATGTCTTCCATCGAGAAGGCATCGCTCATCGCCAGTTCGCCCGCTTCAACCAGTGCCGTCAGGCGTGCGATCGCCGCCAACGGATCTTCCGTATCCATGGTGTAAATCGCCATATAGCGCTGACGCGGCGCGCCTTCCGCGGCCACGTCCAAGAGCCGGAAACGCTGGGCAGAGACGAAACCGGACACAGCGGTAACGTCAGCCAGGTGTTGGTTGGTGTACCAGTCATTGTACTCATCTTCACGACCAGCAACCGGATTGCTGTAAACAACATAGGCAAATTGCGGCATTGGCTTTCCTTCCCAGCCGATCGATCCGGCGGCCCCGGTGCCGGGGGTAGATCCTTACCAGACCAGCGGCAGCGTGACCGGCTGGATCATTCCCAGGTGGTATTCGACCTCGTGGCCGGGCTCGACAGCGAATTGCGGAATCCGGTTGGTAAACTCTTCAATGGCAATGCGCATTTCACGCCTCGCAAGGTGCATGCCGACACACATGTGCGGACCAAAACCGAATGACACATGGCGTGGATTGCGATCGATGCGAACCTCGCCCGGCTGAGGAAATTCTTCCGGATCGCGGCCGGCCAGCGTGGTATGCACGGCCACCTTGTCTCCCGGCATCATCTTCACGCCGCCGAATTCAGTTTCCCTGGTGCAGGTGCGGAAGGTCGTGACGGCCGCATAGGCGCGCATCATCTCGTCGATGGCATGGGGAATCTGCTTCGGGTTTTCGCGCAGGAATTGCTGGTCCGCCGGATTGCGCGCGAGGTGCAGGAAGTGCAGACCCATATTGGTCGAAACGGTATCGAGTCCGCCGATGAACAGGTTGAATGCAAAGCCGACCAGCTCGTCCTCATTGAGCTTGCGCCCCTCCACCTCGACACCAAGCGCATAGCTGATGATGTCATCGCGCGGATTCTTGCGGCGATCCTCAATCTGTTCGCGCAGGAAACCGACAACGTTGCGCGTCGCCTCGGCCATCTTCCACATATCCATTTCGTGCAGCAGGCCGGTCTCCCATTCGAGGAATTGCTTGGTGTTGCTGAGCGGGAAATCCATCAGCTCAAGGAAGACCTTGATCGGGAATTCAAAGGCGAACTCCGACATGAATTCACACGAGCCACGCTGGCGAAAAGCTTCGATATACTCGACCGCATAGGTGCGAATCCTGCCTTCCAGCTTGGCCATGGCCGTTGGCGTGAACAGCGGGTTGATGAAGGAGCGGTACTTGGCGTGGTGCGGCGGATCGATTTCAACCGGCAGGTTGGTCCAGGTGTCGCCGATCATTTTGGAATAGGGGGAAAAATCCTTGCTGGAGAAGGTATCGGTATCGAAATAGACCTTCCGCAGATCTTCCACACGCCGCACGATCCATGCCGGAGTGCCGCCGGGATAGGCATGGGGGGCATAGAAAATGGGCGGCCCTTCATGAACTGCGGTTGCCCAGTCGGCGAACGGATCCTCGCGGGTCGTCATGCCGAACACATAAGGAAACGGACGCACCAGAGACGCTGGCACGTGATCGGGAATGACGGGCTCGGGAAACTGGACCTGCATCGCTGTTCTCCTCCGGAATCTGATCGCAACGCATCTTGCGCTTTCATTGCATGCCAATATTGGCTAATATGAATACCAACAAGTAGGATGATTATTCACAGGTTAGTATCATAAATATGACTATAGACGATGCCCGGGATGTTTCCCCTGAAGAATATGCGGATCTGCGCAAGGCGCTGATGCTGATCGCCGGAAAGTGGAAACTCGAAATCCTGTGGCGACTGTATCATCGCACCCACCGTTTCGGCGAACTGATGAAGGCAATCCCGGGCGTCACGCAGCACATGCTCACCCGCCAATTGCGCGAACTGGAAGCCGATGGGCTGGTGACGCGCACTGTGTTTGCAGAAGTCCCGCCGCGCGTCGACTACAGCATGACCGCCGCCACCAAGGCGCTCGAGCCGACCATCCAGGCCCTGATGCTGTGGTGGCAAGAACATGGCAAAGTCGCGCAAGCGAGAAACCCAGAAGACGGATAGCCACACAATCATGTCTGGCTACCAGCGGCGGCGCATTTGCACGCCGCGCCGCCGTGCCCTTACCTGCTCGTCACGCGCCTTGGGCGAGACATTCGGCGTATCCGGCGGCAGGTTCGCCCGCAGATCGGTCTGTTCGACCAGCTTCAGCGCGGGCGCGGGGCCGCTGCTGGCTTCCGTCCAGCGCAGCATGATCGCCCCTTCGCTATTGCCGCCCGTGTCAAGCCAGTTCGGCACGCCAGGATCGTCCACGGCAATGACCGCGCGGAACTTGCCGTCAGCGTCAATTCGCGCCTGGCCGCCATTCAGGCTCGATTGCCGGTTCATCCAGTCCACGCTGTTCCACATCATGTCGGATAACTGGATATTCCAGTAGCGCACCGTCTCCGGCAATTCGGTTTCCAGCAGCAGCACCTGCCCTGGCTCGAGCTTGAACAGCCCCTGATAATAATGCTGCCCCTGCACGCCGCCCCGGCCGGCCCAATCATCATGCTCAAGCGCGTTCCACAGTCCCTTGTCGCGCTGGGATTTGATGAAGCCAAGCGCCATGCCGGATAGCCGTCTAGGATAGGCGGCGAGCGCGTCCAGCCGTTCGGCGATTTCAGCTGCTGACCAGCGGCGCGGCGAATGGGCCTTGTCGATCCGCTCGATCGCGATACGGGCCTCCTGCCCTTCGCCCCACGTGTAGCTCGCCTGCCGCAAGGAGAGCGAGCGCGCGGACGGATCGAGCCGATGCCAATCGCCCGCCCAGCCAGCCGGCCTTTCCGCGCTCAGCAGCAGCGAGAAACGGCCCTGCGCGTCAAGCTGCAAGCTATCGAAATCGAGCGTGCCAAGCGACGGCCCCAACGGCTCCATCACGCCCAGGCCGCCCGCCACGATATCCAGCAGCAAGAACAGCCCGTCGCCGCGCTGTCCGGAAATCACATAAGTACCGCCACCATCGATCGACGCCGCTCCGTAAATGAAATCCGGGTTGGTACCGACGCCATTGAGGTGCGTGTTTAAGGCTGGTACAAAGTCCGGCAGGTCGGGATCGGCGAATGCGGTGAACCAGCCGGAAGCGAGCGTCAGGAAGAACAGCCGCTCCGCCTCTGCCGCCCGTTGCGGATCATCGGGATCGGCAAGCAAGGCCAGCAGGTCGGACGTGCTGCCGAAGCTGGCGATCCGCTCTGCCCAATTGCTCACAGATATTCGCCGTAGGCCGAGATATAGTCGGCGTAGACGCTTTCCACCTGCTCGCGCGTCAATCCGTAATCGGCGAGTTCGTATTTGTGTTGGCCGTGCTTGTCCGATGGATTGGCCGCCCACCAGGCGCTGACAGCGCGCTCGGTCTCGCCCGAAAAATCCATTCCGGCATGGTCGTAGATGCCCCGCACTGCCGCTGCGGGATTGGCCACGATATCCTTGAAGCGCAGATCATGCACTTTGACATGCGGATTCGCCGTGCGCCAAGCCATCGATCGCACCTGCCCATCGTGCCACAGATCGAGCAATTCCTGCCCAAGCGCCGCGCGATCGATCTGCGTGAAACTGACGCACCGGATCACCTCGATCAGGCGGGAGATGGAAGCCATCACCGTCACCGGATCACGGTGCGGCTGCACCAGTACGGCATCGGGATAGACCGACATCAGTTCGCGCAGGTGATAGGCATGTTCCTGCACCTTCAGCACCCAGCGCCGTCGCGGATTCTTCCACGCCAGATGCTGGAGCCACATCTTGTGTACACGGTAACCGAAGGTCGTATCGGCATCGCGGTACCAAGCGTAATAGCCGGGCAGGCGAAACAGCATCGTCGGGTTAATCCCCTGAAACGCGGTTTCCAGCATCATCCCGCATTCCTGGGGCACGCGCGCGCCGATCGGGTGCGCTTTCAGCACATCTGCCCAGGCGCCGGTGAAATTGGCCGCGACATAAGCGTCGAAGCCAGCGGCACGCGGATCGGTGGCGAAAGTGGCCGCGTCCGGCGGAGGCGAAGGTGCCGCGACCTCCCATTGCAAGGGTGTCCGCACGTTGGGGTCTGTGCCGATCAGGGCGTGGAGAATCGAAGTGCCGCACCGTGGCAGGCCAAGGATGAAGACTGGTCGATCTATTACCACATCGGCAATTTCGGGAAATTTGGCACGATCCGCGACAATCGCCGCCAGCCGGGCCAGATTGTCCTGAAACTGTGCAACAGCGCGCGATCTGCCATCGTCCGAGAGGCCGGTTTCAGCCTCCAGCGCGACAAGAGCCGCTCTCAAGCCCGGCAACGTCCCGGCAGCCATCTCTCCGGTCAGGCCCGCCTGCGCGAGCATCTGTTCTGCTGTCAACATGGCAGCGAAGCTAGGACTGCGCGTCTGCGTCTCACCCGTCTTGCGATAGGCGAAATCGGGCGCGCCAAGAGCAGGGTAAGATGCACGGAATTCGGTAAGGGACAGGGTTTGTCACAGGCATATGATTACATCGTCGTTGGCGCGGGCTCATCGGGCTGTGTCCTTGCCAATAGGCTGTCGGCTGATCCAACGACACGCGTTCTCCTGATTGAAAGCGGGCCGGATGACAAAAGCCCCTTCATCAAAATGCCGCGTGGCATCGGCAAGCTCCTCGCGCCGGGCAATGCACATGTCTATGCCTATCCCGTCACGCCAGCCGGGAACCAGACGGAAGAAATCTGGCTGAAAGGACGCACCGTCGGCGGCTCCAGTTCGATCAACGGCATGGTCTATATGCGCGGCAGCCCGCAGGACTTCGATGATTGGGAAAAGGCAGGCTGCACCGGTTGGGGGTGGGACAGGATCGGCAAGGCCTATGTCGCGCTGGAAGATCACGTGCTGGGCGCGGCCGAATGGCGCGGCGTCGGCGGGCCGCTCAAGATCTCGCAACACGCTGCGCACAATCCCCTGTGCGATGCCATTCTGGGCGCGGCTGGCGAAATGGGCGTGCCCACGGTCAAGGACGTCAATCACGTCGATGTCGTTGCCGATCAGGGCATGGGCTATCAGGTGCTGACGACGTTCAAGGGCCAGCGCTTCTCCGCCGCGCGAGCTTTCCTTGAGCCGGTGCGCAATCGGCCCAATCTCGATATCCTGACCGGTGCTCAGGTGCATCGTGTCCTGTTCGATGGCACGCGCGCGTCAGGCGTTCGGCTGGCAGATCGCACCATCGCCTGCATGGGTGAAATCATCCTGAGCGCCGGCGCGGTGGAAAGTCCCAAGCTGCTCGAACTGTCCGGAATTGGCGATAGCGCGCGGCTTGCCGCATTGGGCATCGATACGCTGGTTCACAGTCCACTGGTTGGCGAAAACCTGCGCGAGCATCGCTATGTCGCCATGGATTGGAAAGTGAAGCGCGGCAGCTCCAACCAGAAGCTGCAAGGGCTTGGCCTGGTGGCGTCTGCCTTACGCTACTTCCTGAACAGTTCCGGTCCCATGACTGATGCCGCGCACGAGGTGGGCGGCTTTATCAAAACGAGGCCCACGCTCGACCGGCCCGACGCCCAGATTGGTTCAATGTTGGTCACCATGTCGATCGGTGCTGACGGTGCGCCGGTGTTGGATCGCTTCCCCGGCATGCGCGTTCTGGGCTATTTTACGCGACCCGAAAGCCGGGGCTGGACGCATATCACGTCGGCTGATCCCACCACCCCTCCCGCAATCAACGCCAATCATTTTGCCCAAGAAATTGACCGCCAGACGGCACTGGATCTGTTCAAATGGCTGCGCCGACTGGGACAGCAACCCGCGCTGGCCGACTGGATCGTTGCGGAGACCGGCAAGGGCGCAGCCTTTCAGACAGACGAGGAGATCGCGGCGAACCTGCTCACCCTCGGCGGCACCGCGTTCCATATCGCGGGCACGGCCGCGATGGGCGCGGATCCTGGCAGTGTGCTCGATCCGCAATTGCGCGTACGCGGCGTGGAAGGGCTGCGCGTGTGTGACACCTCGATCATGCCCACACTCGTATCGGGCAACACCAACGCCCCCGCCATGGCAGTCGCTTTGAACGCAACAGACATCATTCTTTCAAGCAAGGCGGCCGCATGACCACGCCCTTCACCCACATCGACACGCTCTACATCAATGGCGCCAGGGTCGCCCCCGAAGCCGGAACCGAGGCCGTAATCAACCCCGCCACGCAAGAAATCATTGGCCACGCACCCGTGGCGAGCACCGCTCAGGTGAATGCCGCCATCGCCGCCGCGCGCCAGGCGTTTGACACTGGTCCCTGGCCGCAAATGACGCTCGATGAACGCGGCGACGTCTTGGACAAGATGGTCGGGGCACTGACAGCGCGACACGCCGATATTGTCGCGCTGATCGTCGCCGAAGTCGGCTGCGCCCAAGGCATTACCCACATGATGCAGGTTGCCAACCCGATCAGTCACCTCGCGTCCACCATAAAATATGGGCGCCGTGACGATAGTGAACGCCTGCCCCTCGATATCACTCCCAACATGTTTGCGCCGGACGGCCCGATGAATATTGGCGGGACCACAGTTGTGCGTGAGCCCTTTGGCGTGGTCAGCGCAATCACCGGTTATAATTTCCCCTTCCTGCTCAATCTCGCCAAAATAGGACCCGCGCTGATGGCGGGCTGCACGATGATCCTCAAGCCATCGCAATTCACCCCCTATTCGGCATTGCTGTTCGGCGAGATTTGTGACGAGATCGGTCTGCCCAAGGGCGTTCTGAATATCGTCACCGGGAGCATTGCAGAGGGGCAATTGCTCTGCACTGATGAACGTGTCGATATGGTCACCTTCACCGGCTCCGAAGGGGTGGGGGCAGCGATCATGGCGCAGGCCGCGCCAACGCTGAAGAAGGTCCATCTGGAACTTGGCGGCAAGTCCGCCATGATCGTACGCCATGATGCAGACGTTCAGCGCGCCGCTGCAATGGCTGTGGGTTTCCTCTCGGTCAATGCAGGCCAGGGCTGCGCGATACCTACGCGGCTGCTGGTACATAACAGCATCCGCCCCGCCTTTGTCGCCACGGCCACTGCCATAGCTGCACAGATCAAGATCGGCGATACGTCCGATCCGAGCGTAACGATGGGGCCGCTCATCCGCGAGAGCCAGCGCGCCAAGGTTGAGGGTTATATCGCGCTCGGCAAAGCTGCGGGAGCCACACTCGTCTGCGGTGGTGGGCGGCCGGCCGGACTGGAACGGGGTTTCTTCACTGAGCTGACCCTGTTCGACAATGTCACCAACGACATGGCGATTGCGCAAGATGAAATCTTTGGCCCCATCGGTTGCATCATCGGTTTCGACAGCGACGAGGAAGCTGTGAAAATCGCCAATGACTCGCGCTACGGATTGGCTGGTGCCATCGAAACGGCAGACGCCGCTGCGGGATACGCGATGGCGCTCAAGATCCGTACCGGCAGCATCGCCCTCAATGGCGGCACCGGCACGATGAGCTTTGCCCCGATCGGTGGCTACAAACGCTCTGGCATCGGGCGGGAATATGGCCCCAACTGGTTGCGCGAATATCAGCATGAGAAATCGGTCTTCTATCCTATTGGCCACTAAGCCAATTTGGAGGAGTCAACGGCCATGCACGAACCAATCGTAATTGAGGGCGACATGGACCGCGCCGTCCATGATTGGCTCATAGCTAATCTGGGCAAGGTCGTCGGTTTCCGCCGTCACGCACGCTGGCGCATCGGTTGGGACGCAGAGATTGAAGCTGACGGCGAACGCGCCCCGTTCTATATTCGCGGGCCACGCGGTGACACTTACGAGTCACCGATTGATATGGCACAAGAGGCGGCGATCCACCGGGCCTATCTCGCAAACGGCATTCCCGCACCAAAGCCGATCGCCGTGATTGATAAGCCCTGCTCGCTCGTGCTTGAACGTCTACCCGGTACGATTAATACCGCGACCATTCCGGACCCCGCCATCCGGCAAGGCGTACGCGAAGAGTTCATCGCAATCATCGCGCGCCAGCACCAGATTCCGTTGGAAGCGTTTGTCGAGGTCGGGCTCGATATTCCGGTGGGGGCAGATGCGATCTCACGCAATCTCTATGCGGCATCCGAAGCGATTTTCGATCGGCTGATCGGCAGACCCTGGCCGCTGATGCGATTTGTTGGCGGATGGCTGAAGCGGCATGTGCCGCAGGACCGCACCCACGCGGCATTCATCAATGGTGATGCAGGGCAATTCATTTTCGACGGAGACCACATCACGGGCCTGATCGACTTTGAAATGTCGGCATTTGGTGATCCGGCGGCGGAACTGGCCGGCATGCGGCTGCGCGACACGTCTGAGCCGTTAGGTGATTTATCCACTCTCTATGACCATTACGAAAGGCTCAGCGGAGACCGCATCACAAAATCACTGATCGAATATCACACGGCGGGGTTTTGCGGCGTCAATGGCTTCATGCTCTGGCCGCTGGCCTTCTCGTCCACCCGTGAGCAGGATTACATCACTTATCTGCAGTTCGCGGTGGCCACATCGCGCTGGTGCGTAAAGGCGATGGCCGAACATGCCGGGATCGGCCTGACGGAACCGCCGGTGCCAGAGGCCTGCCCGATGGGTTTCGAACAGGCTGGCGCCCATCTGGTCCGCCAGATTGAAACTCTCCCAGCAGATGATGAAAATGTCGCCTATGATCGCGATTCCGCCGCCGCCTTGGCACAGTATCAACACCGCTGGCTTACCTATGGCCCGTCCGTACTTGCAAGCGATTTGGCTGATTGCGAAGCGCTGACCGGAACCCGCGCGACAGGTCAGAACGACATGATGAAGCTGGTGGAGGCCTATGTGCTGCAAGCCGATGCAGCAGATGATGCCCGCCTGATCCAGCACTTCCACAACTGGTTGCGACGACAGGATTACCTTCTGACCGGATGCGGCGCGGCATCAAACTTTGTCAGTTTGGACTTGCAGACCATTCCAGAACGGTAGCAGACCCCTATAACTCCTGTGCCACTCCAAGTACGCTTTGCGCAAAGCACTCGATGCTCGCCTCGCGCTGCGCCGGCTCGCCAATACCCCAGGCCAGATCGACCACGCCCACGCCGCAATCGCGGATGGCTTCCATTTTGCCCTGCAGCGTTTTGGGCCCGCCGACGAAATAGGGTTCCAGCACCAAAGGCACCACGGGAGGCCCGCCCATAGTTTTCTGCTGAATTTGGGCTTGTTCATCCGCTTTGACGCCGAAGTAGGCACCCATATCGTCAAGGGCCTTGGCATCACTTTCGGCTGCATAGGCTATGCCGCGATAGATGACATGCTGCGGCCCAGGTTGCCACCCCTCCTTTTCAGCCTCTGCAAGGTAGAGCCTCACCCAAGCCCGCACTGCATCGGGTGGGGCAAATGAGAAGGCGATGCCCATGCGGCGCTTAGCGGCAAAGCGGACGGATTCGTCGCTGTTGCCTGATCCAAAAATCGGTGGATGGGGCATCTGCACAGGTTTGGGCCAGACCGATACAGTGCTGAACCGATAGTGCTCCCCCGACCAGGAAAACGGCTCATCAGCTCTCCAGGCCTTGATGATCAGTTCGATCCCCTCCTGCGTCATCGCACGGGTGGCGGCGGCATCTGTATCATAGGTCTGGTGCTCATTGGGGGTGCCGCGCAGAAACAGCACGACCAAGCGCCCGCCGCTGAGCATATCGACCATCGCCAGTTCCTCGGCCAGGCGGACGGGGTTGGAGAGCGGGACCAACGGCCCGAGCAAAGCAATCTTGGCGCGGCTCGTCGCTTGTGCAAGCGCGCCTGCCATCACGCATGGGTTGGGCGTCATGATGTAAGGCGCATAATGATGGTCGGACACGCTGACCCAGTCAAAGCCGAGCGCATCGGCCTTCCTCGCCATCGCCAAGCTGTGGTCGAACGAGGCCTGCGCAACATCGCGTCTGCAATAGCGGGATTCGGCGGGCCAAATCTCCAATCCCGGCGCCGGCCCGTCATATCCCACCATGCACAGGCTCGAGACCAGCATATCACTCTCCCATTTCTCACTGCAGGCAGGATCGCCGGCCATGCAGGCAAAGCGCCTATCCAAAGAAGGGCGAGGCGTTAGGCAAGCCGCGTACAGTTTCCCACACACAAGGAAGGCAGAGCCCGATGAACCATATGTCGGCGATGGGATCAGGTCTGAGCGCGCAGGATGAGCGCGACATTTCGGCGGTGTTGATCGCGTACGGCACATCGATCGACCAGCGCGACTGGAGCCGGTTTCGCGGCTGTTTTTCAGAAGACTGCGAGGCGGATTACGGCAGCTTTGGCAAATGGCAAGGCGCGGTTGCGATCACTGCCTTTATGAAGCAGGCGCACGCCGAACTAGGCCCGACGCTGCACCGCATTACCAACATTGAAATCCGCAATGAGGATGGCCGGATCAGCGCGCGCGCCTATGTAGATGCGCTGCTGATGCCGATGAATGCAGGTGGCCCAATTCACCGGGGCATTGGCTATTATGACGATCAGTTCGTCCGGACCGGCAGCGGCTGGAAGATTGCGCGGCGAGTCTTTACGCCGGTATTGTGCGATTGAGGGAAATAAAATGAGCAGCCTTTCGGGAAAAACCGCCATCGTGACCGGTGCCTCTGCGGGGATTGGCGAGGCAACCGCGCGAACATTGGCCAAAGCAGGCGCGCGGGTAATGCTCGTAGCCCGGCGGGCCGATCGGTTGGAATCGCTGGCGGCAGATATTGGCGGCGGCGCGTGCTTCGTCGCGCTCGATCTGGCGCAGATGCCCGCTGCGCAGGCATTGTTGGACGCAGCCACCGCAGAGCTCGGATCCGTCGATATCCTGATCAACAATGCTGGCATCTTGCGCACCAGTCACGTCGACAGCTTTGATCTGGCAGAACTCGATCCGATGATTGCAATCAACTATAGCGCGGTGATCCGCACCAGCATTCTGTTCGCGCGCCATATGAAGGCGAATGGAAGCGGGCAGATCATTAATCTCACCAGCATCGGCGCAAGCCTGACAGCCGCGGGAGCGGGCATTTATGGTGGACTGAAAATGGCGCTCGACCGCTTCACCGATGTGTTGCGCATTGAACTGGCCGGCACCGGCGTTCGGGTCGGACAGGTGGCACCGGGCACCACGACCACGGAAATATTCGACGACATGAAGGCCAAGGGCCAGACCGGCTGGGACGAATACATCCCACCTATGGTGGGCGACGACATTGCCCGCGCCATCCTGTTCATGTGCGAACAGACCGGCAATGCCAACGCCGCACGGGTGCATATCTACGCAACGTCCGAGGCCTTCTAACCTGCCCTGGCCGCTTCGATGCGGACCGGGATTGCGCCCATCCTGGGCTGCCCGAAAACGGGATCGAATGCGGCGTTGGCATCGATGAGTCGCGAGGTGCATCCACCCTGCCCCAATGGATCGTCTGCTTCGTCTGGGTTGGTTCCGAAACAATGCGACATGGACAGCGTGCCCGGCCGCAGGCGTGGATCGGCTTCTGCCACACCCCGGATTTCGCCGTGTTCGGACCGGATCCGAACAATGTCTCCCGATGCCAGCCCAAGCTGCGACAGGTCAGCGGGATTGAGAAAGGCCGGATTGTGCGTGCGACGCGCGGCCAGCTTCGGGTTGGTCCGACCGATGGAATTCATCATCTCGTTGCTGCGTCGGGGAATAAGAAGCAGCGGATAGTCGGCGCTCGGCAGGGTTGTATCGCCACGGTTCCGAAAGACGGCGGCCAGTTCAGTCATCATCGTCGCATCCCCCAGTTCGAGCTTGGCGGTGCAATCGGCGGCGCGCGGCAAGACCGTCAGGTGCAGTTCGTCGAACAGTTTGCCGTGCCGGTGTTGCTTGACCTCTGCGAGCGGGACGCGAGAACCCGCGCACATCGCTTCGAACATCTCTTCGGTCGTCGGGCGTCGCTCCAGCGGCAGCGGAAAGGCGACTGGGGCCTTGTCCCAATGCTGCCCAGTGCCCGCAGCATTGCCGAAATAGGTGATCTGCTTGCCCAGCCGTTTGGCCAGTTCGTAGAAAAACTCCCAGCTTTCGATCGTGTCCGAACCCGTCGGCGGCTCCACCACCGCAGGAGCGTACTGGGCAAAGGGAACCTCGTAGCCGCCAGTCCAGATGCCGTAATACTTCATTGATTCGGAAAACTGGGAACAGGCCGGCGTTTCCAGCACCATTTTGTCGGGAATCACATAATCGGCCATGCGTGCAGTGTTGGACATTTCGACATCGATGCAGACGAGCAGATCGAGCGAAGCGAGCGCCCGACCGGAGCGATTCTGGTCAGGCAGCGAGACAGCCGGGTTGCTGCCCCCGCAGATCAGCGCACGCACCTGCCCCGGCCCAGGCGTCAGGATCTGATCGGGTAGCGTTCCGGTTGGCGCTCCCACAATCGTTTCTGGCAGTGCGTTGATCCGGCTGGTCTTGCTATAGTCCCACGGTTGGTAAGGTGCATGCGGTTGCGCGTGGATCGGCACGTCAGGCAGCAGCACGTGTGGCTGACCATGCGGCTCACCTGCCCGCACCCAGCGCCCACACAGCGTGTTGATGCAAAGCGCGAGATATTCGCACAGCGTGCCGTGGAGCGGGAAATGCGCGCCGGTAGCGGTGACGACGCAGCCGCTGTCCGCTGCCGCAAAGGTACGCGCAGCCAGCACCACATCGTCGGCACTGATCCCCGCGACCGAGGCGACATGATCGGGCGTGAATGGTGCGACTGCGGCCTTGAGTGCAGCAAGGCCGGTGGCGTTGTCAGCCACGAATGCCTGGTCAAAAAGCCGCTCGTTCAGGATCACGCACAGAATGCCCGCCAGTATGCTGGCATCCTGTCCGGGCTGCGGCGCAATGTGGAGGAACGCGTGGGTCGCAGATTCGGTTGCGCGCGGATCGATGACGATCAGCTTCATCCCGTCCCTGACCGCCTGCTTCACGGTCTGCCCAGGATTGACCATCAGGCCTTGCTTCGAAATCACCGGATTGGTGCCGACCATGATCCAGGACTTGGCCGATGCGAAGGGCTGCGGGCCGGGTATCCAGCGCCCATGCAGTGCCTGGGCGATCACCTTGCCCGCCTGATCGATGGTCTGAACCGAAAAGAAGCGGTCCGGAAACGTGCCCATGGCCTGAATGAACATTGCGCCGATCACGGGATTGATCGGATTGGTGAGATTGCCATTGCCGGGATAGACGGCAATCGCTTCGGCACCGTGCACTGCGGTGATCGCTTCGATCCGCCCAGCAATCTCGTCGATCGCTTGCGCCATCGGGATTTCGGCGTAGCTGCCATCGGGCATGCGTTTGCGCGGATGGAGCACGCGGGTAGGCGAGGCATGCGCCTCGGGCATCGCACGCCCCTTGGGGCAGGTATAGCCCCCATAAAGAGGTGCCCGGCGGTCCCCGGTCACCTTGGTCGCCCGGCCATTCTCGACCGTCACCTCGATAGGACAGCCTGCCCAGCAGACCTTGCAAATGCCAAAGCGCGTTTCGGTCTGCATGGCGTCTCCTTCAGAAGCCGATCTGGGCCTTCATCGTCTTTGCATCGACGGGGTAGGATATCATCTCGAGGAAGCTGTACCACTTGCCGCCGATGCGCCGCATGCAATCGCTCTGGCGCAGTGCGACCTTTCGCGTGGTGCCGTCTTTCAGGGTAAGCGTGATATGCTGGGTGTCGATCTGTACACCGAACGATCCGTCAGAATCGACTGCGAAAAGTGGCATCGACAGGCTGATCCCAGAGTAGCTGCCCATGATCGGGGCATAGAATGCCCCGATTTCCTTCTTGCCGATCACTGCCTTCGGACTGAACGCATCATAAAGCAGCGTATCGTCACCCGGGCCGTAATAGGCCATCAATTTTTCCAGGCCAACGGACGCACCGCCCACTTCCATGTATTCCCGGATCTGCTGCTTGGCTTTTTCCGGCGTGGTTGAAACGGGTTGAAACGGTTTGGCCGACCAGGAGAGCGTGCGCGGCTGAATTGGCGCGATGGGCAATGCCGAAAGCGTCGCCGGGTCGACCGCGAAGGACAGATGCTGCTGCACCATGCGCCATTTGCCCCCCACCTTCTTCAGCGCGTCCAGAACGCGGATGTTCATCCTGGTTCGCGTGCCGTCCTTCAGCACGGTCTCATAGGATATCTGGCTGGCCGCACAGCCGAACTGGCCATTGGTGGCAATCGTCATTTCCGGGGTAGTCTTGCTGACCGATTTGACCGCGGCGAGCTGCGGCCCAAACCCGGCGCGGATTTCTGCCTTGCCCTGGAACACCCCCGGCGAGAACAGATCGAGCACCACCGCGTCATCCGCGTAATGCTGCAATACCTTGTCTATATCGAGTTCGGTGGCCAGCGCCTCTTCCACCTGCTTGATCGCGGCCACGTCCGGCTTCGCGTTGAATGTCGGCTGCCGCGCGGACTTCGCGCCCAATGACGCAGGGACGGTCAGCAATGCAGCGATTGCCATCGAGCGACTGGGTTTCATGATCTGACCTTTGTGCGTGATGCAGCACCCTTAACCGTGCCCGGCGATCGGCCTGCCTACCAAAAGGCGGGCAGGCCACTGCCCCGGCAAGTCTAGGCTCTGGCCACGCCTGTGACGGGAGAAGCCGAATGACCAAAGGAAGCGTACGTCTGTTCGCCGTCGGCGACCTCCAACTGATGACCCGTGAACCGCCGGCCGACCTGTTCGACGCGGTGACGCCGGTGCTGTCCGCCGCAGACATTACCTTCGGCAATTGCGAATGGCCCTATGCCGAGGAAGCCGGCGATACGCACCCGGTCGAGGCTCACATCAACGATGATTTCGACGGCGGAGACCTGTTCGTCCCCGGCGCACCCGAAGGCATCGCGATGATGGGGGCCGCCGGATTCAATGTGATGTCCGTCGCCAACAACCACACCATGCACGGGGGGTACCGCGCCTTTCTGCGCACCATAAAGCTGTTGGAAGAGGCGGGCATAGCGCCGGTCGGGGGCGGCGATACGATCACCAGTGCCCGCCAGCCCGCAATCATCACGCGCGGTGGGCACCGGATCGGCTTCCTTGCCTGCACGTCCGGCTTTCTGCCCGGCGCCCACGCCGGGCGGCGCACCCCCGGCATTGTGCCGCTGCGACGCCATACCTACGCGGAAAATAACAGCTGGCATGATTGGGGCACCGAGCCGAAAACGCGGACCCTGGTCAATCGCGACGACCTGGCGGCGATGATCGACAGTATCATGCAGTTGAAGGCGCAAGTCGATGTGGTGGTGCTCAGTTGCCACTGGGGCATCCTGGAACACGAGTCCGCAATTGCCGATTATCAGCGCGAAGCAGCACGAGCCTTTATTGACGCCGGGGTCGATCTGATCGTCAGCCAGGGGCCTCTCCCGATCAAGGGTTTCGAAGTCTATCGCGGCAAGGCGATCCTCTATTGCATGGGCAAATTTTCGATGGTTTCTCCCTGGTCGCGTGCCGAAACGCCATCCGGCATATCCTCACCGATGCTCGATGAAACCAGCCGCGGGCTGGCCGCGTCCGTAACGATCAGCGACGGCGTGATTTCTGGGGTGCAACTCGTGCCGGTCTATCTTGGCAGCAGCGGCCGGCCGCAGATCGTGCGACCCGGCGAGCCGCACTTCGACGCCATTCTCGGCGTGGTGGCGGAACGCACCGCCGCCGCCGGATTGAATGGCATCATGGATGTGCAAGGCCGGATTGCGCTGGGCTGAGCGATGCAGGATTTTACCCGCAAGATCGCCGCTTGGCTGACCGCGCAACTGCCAGGTTCACCGCCGGTCGAAGTCATCGAGGCCAGCGAGCCGGCCCAAGGCTTCTCCAGCAGGACGGTCCTGTTCACCGCGCGGTGGCCGGTCGGTGGCCAGTTGCGAGAACGCCCGCTCGTCGCGCGTATCCAGCGGGATGTCGCAGTGCCGATGCTGGCCGATGTCTTTCACCAGCACCGGGTGATGACCGCGATCGCTGCCAACTCGTCGGTCAAGGTGCCCGGCATCGCCTTTGCCGAGCACGATCCCGCCGTTCTCGGCGCGCCATTCTTCATCATGGAACGGCTTTATGGCCGGGTGCCCCCCGATTTTCCAAGCTATCAGCTACAGGGCTGGTTAGCCGAACTTCCAGAGGCAAAGCGGACAAGGTGCTGGTGGAATGGCATCGAGGAAATGGCGCGGCTCCACCGGATCGATTGGCGCTGCTTCCCCTTTTTGTCTGGTGGAACCCAGACGCCGCCCGATGCTGTGTTCTACCTCGACCGATTCGTCGGAACCTGGTTCGACTGGGCGCGCAATGGCCGGTCTTTCCCGGTGATCGAGGATGCGCTGGCCTTTCTCAAGGCCCACGCGCCGCCGGCCACGACCTCAGGCCTGGTGTGGAATGATGCCCGCCTTGGCAACACGATGTTCGCGACCGAAGGCATCGGCGTTGTCTCGTTGCTTGATTTCGAAGTCGCCACGCTGGGGCCGCCGGAAATCGACCTGGCGCACTGGGTCTATCTTGACGAAGTGTTCAGCGAGAATTTCGGCGTTCCACGCATTACCGGCCTGCCGCGCGGTGCAGAGGCGGTCGCCGGGTTTGAGCAAATCTATGGCCGCCCCATGCCGCAGTTCAGCTACTTTATGGCGGTCGCAGCGCTGAAGATACTTATCCTGTCGGTGCGCAGCTACGCCAATGACAAGCATATGGGTACTCCGGCAGCTCTGCCTGATTTTCTGGTCGACCGGCTGGCCTGGTATCTGGCCGAGTTCAAGGCCGGGCGCTGACAATCCTAATAATAGACCTCCATCCGCCCGCCATCGACCAGCATATACTGGCCAGTGATATAGCTGGCGCGGGCCGAACACAGAAACGCGCAAAGGCTTGCCACTTCATCGGGATTGCCGAAGCGCTTCATCGGAATCCGGTCGATCAGCCCCGCCATGAACTGATCGTAACCTTGGTTCACCGCCGCAGCGCATTCACGGAAGAACGCCTCATACTGCGCGCCGGTATCGATGAACCCTGGTGGCACGGTGTTGACGGTGATTCCGAACGCCGCCAATTCGTCGGCAAGTGTCCGGCTCAGGCCAAGTGCAGACGGGCGCAGCGTATTAGCGAGCACATAGTCGAAGCCCAGGGTCGCGCGCCGCCCCGGCAGGCGGCCATGGCCCGATCCGACCGTGACGATACGCCCCCATCTGCGCTCCTTCATCGCCGGCACCACCGCACGGGCGAAATGCGCAAATGCCCTGACGACATTGTCGTACGTCGTCTGGAAATCCTCGTCGGTCATCGCGTCGAACCGGCCTGGCGGCGGCCCGACGGGAGAAAAAATCGCGATATCGGGCGCATCGAACAATGTCGCCGCTTCGGCCACCATTCGGGGATAGCTGTCCATCACTGTCAGATCGGCGCTGACAGCGCCGGCTTCGCCGCCTTCAGCCCGGATCGCCGCGACCGTTTCATCCAGCCCTGCCTGCCCGCGCGCGACGACCACGACGCGGCAGCCGTTGCGACCAAGTTCCTCGGCGATGGCGCGGCCGATGCCATGTGTACCGCCAGTCACCAGCGCCGTCTTGCCCGCGATGCCCAGATCCATGCTGCTCTCCCCGGTTGCTTGATTCGAGAGGGCTATCGAAGCCGGTTCGGCACACCTGCCGCTCGTCAGGTGCGCCGGGCCCCCTCTAGCGCATTCATGGCGCGACACGCACTGCTACCGCCGTGCGACGGACTTGCAGGAGAGGAACATGAGCATCGAAACCAACAAGGCCGTGGTTCGCCGCTGGTTTGACGCTGTCAACCGCGGGGACGAGGCCGAGATCTTGAGTCTGACTGCTGAGGATTTCGTGTTCCAGACCATGGCGCGCCAGCCCGAATGGTTGCTCTACACCTGGAACCGCGAGCAGTTTTCCAAGGTACCGTCATCGATGTCGGCCGTGCTCACCGCGCCGATCCAGCTCCAGATCGTGGCCATGACCGCCGAGGGAGAGCGGGTTGCGGTAGAGGCCGAGACCGATTCGGAACTGCTCAACGGGCGCCGCTACAACAATGCCTATCACTTTGTGTTCAAGCTGCGCGATGGCAAGTTCATCGAGGTGCGCGAATACAGTTGCAGCCACCTCGCCCAAAGCTGCTTCGGCGCGGTCACTCCCGACGATCCGGCCGGTTCGCAAATGGCGTAGCGCTTGAACGGCGCGTTTCAGGCGATGCAGCCGACCGAGCCGCCATCGACGCGCAGCGCCGCGCCCGTGATGTAGGTCGCCCGCTCGGATACCAGGAAGCAGGCTGCATCGGCCAATTCCTCGACCCGGCCCATCCGCGCCAGCGGGATTGTGGCGCGCCACACTTCGGCAATAACCCGCTTTTCCAGCGCTGCTCCGGTTTCGGCGAAGCCGTGCGCGGCGGCGCTCTTGTCGATAGAGGCCTGCGTGTTGGGGGTCAGAACGGGTCCGGATACCAGCGTGTTTACAGTCACGCCGCAATCGCCGAGTTCGGCCGAAAGTGTCGCGGTCATCGAATGAAGCGCCAATTTGGCCGCCGCATATTCGGGATGCATGAGCATCGCGCGATAGGCTGCGCCGCTGCTGACGTTGAGCACGCGCCCCCAACCCCGATCGCGCATGGTCGGTACAATCGCCTGAATCAATTGCACGGCATAAAAGGTCGAGGTCTGGAACTGCCGCTGCCACGCATCAGCCGGAGCATCGAACCAGCGGTGCGGTTCCGATGCCGCCCCTGCACAGTTGATGAGGATATCGACCGCCCCGCTGGCCAACGCCTCGCGTGCCAGGCGTCCGACTTCGGCTGGATCGTCAAGCTCCGCGAGGATCATCATGGCCTTCCCGCCGTTTGCCGCAATTGCATCGCACACCCGCTGGGCGCTGTCGCGGCTGCGGCCATGGACGATGATATCCGCCCCCTCGCCCGCCAACGCTGTCGCGATGGCCGCGCCGATTCCGCTGCTTGAACCAGCGATCAGCGCCCGACGGCCGGAAATCCCGAGCTTCATGTGTTCGTCTCCGTAAAGTCACCGTCGCCCGGGAACCGCCGGGCCGTCGAAGCGGCGCGATGCCCGGTCAATCCAGCCGCCCATAAGCGCTGATATCGAACGGAAGGAAAGGCGCTCCTGCTTGCGCCTTCAGCACCCAGGCCGGGTCCATCAGCAAGGCGCGGCCCAGGGCCACCAGGTCATACTCACCAGCTTCGAAACGGCGCACGACTTCGGCCAGATTGTCGATTGCATTGGTGGGTTGCGCAAAGCTGGCGGCAAGTTCCTTATCGAATCCGATGCCCCCAACCGTCATGGTCGGCCGGCGAGAGAGGTTGCGAATCCAGCCCGCCAACCCCAGGTCTGAACCCGCAAAGGCAGGAACATTGAACACCCGGGTACTGACGTCGAATATGTCTACCCCGGCATCGGCCAGCGCGCCGACAATCTGGCCAAGTTCTTCGGGCGTCTCGGCCAGCCTGGCTTCATAATCCTGCAGTTTCCATTGCGAGATACGGAACAGGATCGGAAAATCGGGGCCGACAGTGGCACGCACAGCCTTTACCAGTTCGGCGGCAAAGCGGGTGCGGCGCAATGGGTCACCGCCCCAGGCATCATCGCGTGCATTGGTTCCGGCCCACAGGAAGCTGTCGATCAGATAGCCATGCCCACCGTGCAGCGCGATCCCATCGAAGCCGACCGCTACGGCATTGGCAGCGCTCCGCGCGAAGGCCGCGATCACTTCGGCGATTTCGGCTTCGGACATTTCGTTCGGACGCATGGACTTGGCATCCGGATGCGGCGGCGTGCCTTCCTGTCTGATGCCGCCCATGTGCCAAAGTTGCGGTATAATCTTGCCCCCTGCTGCATGAACGCTCTCCACCACCTGGCGCCACCCGGCGAGCGCAGCTTGACCATGCAAGTCGGGGATATTCTCTTCGCCCATGGTCCCATGTCCAATCGCGGAGGGATGATCCACGCCTACGCCTTCGGTAATAACCAGCCCGACCTTGGCCTTCGCCCGGCGCGCGTAATAGGCCGCGACGTCACTTCCCGGAACGCCCTCAGGTGAGAATTTGCGGGTCATCGGAGACATGACAAAACGATTGGCAAGCGTCAGCGATCCGCAGGTAAATTCGGTAAACAAGGTGGCCAGATCTTCGCGCATGGTGGACTCCGTCAGCTAATCAGCTGGTGTTAGCCTAGCGCTGCCCCGCCAAACCTTTCCCAAGGCAGGGGCCCCAAAACTGGTCGGGAGTCAAACCAAACCAATGCAGCAGTTGCGATAGATCAATTCATTATTCCTGCAATCCGCGCGAAAGTGACGTCGGCAATGCGGGGAGATAACCGTCATGGAATCAACGGATAACGCGCTGGCGGACATACTGGAGGAATCGCTCTATGCCGTGACGGCGAACGGCGAGGACATCACGCCGCGCTTTTTTGATCAGTTTTTCGCGCTGCATCCCGAACAGCGGGCCAACTTCTTCCATCCTAACATTACCTGCGGAGCCATGGTGACCGAGATTCTGCAAAGCCTGTTGGGATTGGCCACACGGGAAAGCTGGGTACCAACTTCAATCCAGAGCCTCGTTATCGCGCACAGAAGCTACGGCGACATCCCGCTGGCGTTATATGATGAAGCGCTTGACCTGTTGGTGGATACGCTTGCCATCGCCGCAGGGGAGCGCTGGACATCCGCTTATGACGCGGCGTGGCGGCAGCAATGCGCCGCACTGAAGGAAATGATCGCCCGCGCGCATTAGCGCGCGGGCCGAAGACAATCAGATTGCGACCAGCTTAATTGCGTTTTGCGGACAGGCGTCGGCCCCTTCGCGCGCGCTGTCTTCCAGCCCTTTTGGCACAATTTCGTTATCGACATAGACGATACCGTTTTCGTCCAGAAGGTACACTTCCGGGCAGATTTCCGCGCAAACGCCATAGCCGCAACAAGCGGGTTTGTTGATGATGACTTTCAGTGTGCCCTCTCCGGACATGCTGACCTCCGATTCCGTTTCTGCCACTCACTTACAGCTTGAACAGATTTCATTCAATATGTATAACGCGAATCAATCAAAAAATGAACTGAGAGGAGAAGCCGCCATGCTGCAAAAATCCAGCCTGACTTTGCGCGATGGGACCACACTCGACGATCTGATCATGCGCGATACCAACGAAGTGTCGCTGCGCGTTATGACCGACGATGAGCTTTACCATCACGAGATGGAGCGGATTTTCGCCAAGACGTGGTTGCTACTGGGGCATGAAAGCGAAATTCCGAAGGCGGGCGATTTCGTGGTCCGTGACATGGCGGAAGACAATGTGATCGTCGCGCGCGATGCGGATGGCAGCGTCAATGTCTCCCTGAACGTCTGCCCGCATCGCGGGATGCGCGTATGCCTGGGCGAGGCGGGCAACAAGCGCGTTCACCAATGCATTTACCACGGCTGGGCCTTCAAGCCGAACGGCGACTTCATCGGCGCCCCGATCGAGAAGGAAAAGATGCATGGCAACAATGTCGACAAGGCGACACTAGGCCTCAAGAAGGCCCGCGTCCATCTCTATGGCGGTTTGATCTTCGCAACCTGGAATCTCGAGGGCCCGTCGTTCGACGAGTATCTGGGCGACATCAAATACTATATGGATCAGCTGTTCTGCCGCACGGATAACGGTCTCGAGCTGCTCGGCCCGCCGCAGCGCTTCGTCTTGCCCTGCAATTGGAAGGTGCCGGGCGAGCAATCGGGATCTGACGGATTCCACACACTGACGCTTCACCGTTCCTTGATGGAAGGCGGCGTGATGGGCGGTACGGCTGAAACGATCTACGATCAGGCGCCGGGCATGTACGGCGTGGACGTCTCATGCGAGCAAGGCCATTCGCTCCGCTGTCTGGAAGCGGAGAAGACCTTCAAGATGTTTGCTGACATCCCCTTTGAAGGCAAGTCGACCGAGGAACGCCTTAACCTCCTGACGCCGCCGGGCGTGACCAAGGAGATGATCCCGGAGCTGTTCAGGAATCTGTCGGTCGATCAGGTCGAGCAGCTTGCAACTTTCCCGCCTCAGGTGGGCGGAATGTTCCCCAACGTGCTGCTCGCCTTCATCTTCGCGCCGCGCACCGATGGCGGCGCATCCGGCGCCCTGACGCTCCACACTTACATGCCGAAGGGGCCGGACCGGGTGGAGTTCGTGAATTACATATTCGCGGAAAAGGATGCACCCGAGCAGGTCAAGCGCGACATGCTGCAGAACGCCATCCAGGCGACCGGCACATCAGGCACCATCGAACAGGACGATGCCGACGTCTGGCCCGTCATCATGCGTAATGCGCGTGGCGGCGTCAGCAAGCATATCACGCTCAAATATCAGGCGCTCCACGGCGAGGAACGACCCGAAGGCTGGAAGGGAGGCGGAATGCTCTATCCCGGCTTTACCAAGGATGACACGCAGTGGAACTGGTGGCTCGCCTATCACAAGCTGATGAGCGAAGCCTGAGCGGCGCAAGGAGAGCAACAATGACGACAACGAACTCAACCGCTGCGCCTGATTCCACCACCATCCTGCGCGGGCTTTCATCCACGAAGCGCGTGCCGCTTGGTTCCGTGGTTTACAACACGCTGCTCGAAACTCTTTACGATGAAGCAGCCGCACTCGACGAACGCCGGTTCGACGATTGGGTCGCAATGCTGGAGGCCGATCTGGTCTACACTGCCCCCATCCGCCTGACGCGGACCGGGGCGAACCGTGACCGTGATGTGATGCGGACCATGTTCCATTTCGATGAAACCTATGGTTCGATCCTGATGCGCACCGGCCGCTTGCAGAAAAGCGCCTGGGCCGAAGATCCGCCATCGCGCTGCCGCCGGTTCGTAACCAATGTCCGGATTGGCGAATGCGATGCCGCAGGCGAGTATGAGGTGGTCAGCTACCTCTTCCTCGAACGCAGCCGTGGGGATAATCCCGAAAATGAACACATGACTGCTGAGCGCCGCGACGTCTGGCGGGACACCAATGGAGTATACAAACTGGCCCGGCGTGAGATCATCGTCGATCAGTCGGTGCTCGGCATGTCCAATTTTGCGGTGTTCCTGTAAGCAATATGGCCGATGCTTCCCCTCGGATTGTAGTGGTTGGTAGCGGGCTCGCCGGGTTTGGAGTCTTGCGTGAACTACGCAAGCTCTCGCCTGAGGCCAGGCTGACGATGGTGACGTTGGAAGACGGGCATTTCTATTCCAAGCCTGCGCTTTCCACTGCACTCGCCAAGGGAAAAACAGCTGAAACGCTGGTCACGTCAAACGCAGAGAAGATGATTGCCCAGCTGAAGCTCGATGCGCGTATCGGGCGGGAGGCTGAAGCAATTGATCGGACGGGCAATGCACTTTGCACGACTGGCGGCCCCATCCTTTACGATGCACTGGTCCTCGCCACCGGCGCCCTGCCCGTCCGCCCTGCCCTTGATGGGGACGCCGCGCACCGCCCCATCGCGGTAAACCAGCTCGATCACTATGACCGCTTCCGCAAGGAACTGCCCGATGGTGCGCGCGTGCTGATCATGGGCAGCGGTCTGGTCGGCACGGAGTTCGCGAATGACCTGGTGACGAGCGGCTACCGCCCTGTCGTGGTGGATATGCTGCCGCTGCCGCTCGGTCAGCTTGTGCCGCCCGCGGTGGGGGAGAAGGTTCGCGCCCGGCTGGCGGCAGAGGGCGTCGAATGGCATCTGGGACGGAAGATCGTTGCGATCGATTACAGCCAGCCCGGCCCCGGCTATGTCGCCACGCTCGATGACGGTACGCGGATCGAAGCCGATCTGGTTCTTTCTGCCGTTGGTTTGCGCCCAAACGTCACGTTGGCGAAAGACGCTGGCCTGGACGTGGGGCTTGGCATCAAGGTCAATCAATACGGCCAGACGAGTGATCCGGATATCTTTGCGATTGGGGATTGCGCCGAATACCGGCACGGGCTGTCCGCTTATGTCACCCCGATCATGGCGGCGGCGCGCGGGATCGCCCCTTCCGCGCTGGGAACACCAACCGAAATCCGGTTCCCGCCCCTTTCGGTGCAGGTAAAGACGACCCTGTTCCCGATCAACTTGCTGCCCCCTTCATCGTCCGTGACCGGCGAATGGCGGGTGCTCGAAGATGGACAGGACGGCGCCAGGCACATCTTCGTCGATACCGACAACGTCGTGCGCGGCTACGTGCTGACGCAGGACAAGTGCGAACAGCGCATGGAGATGGATAGAATGGTGGGAGAGACAGCATGAGCGGAATGCTCGCAGGAAAGACCGCAATCGTGACCGGCGGAGCCAAGGGCCTTGGCTACGGCATTTCGCGGGCGATGGCCAAGGAAGGCGCAGCCCTCCTGATCACCGGGCGCGACGGTGCCGCGACCGAACGCGTGGCCGCAGAAATCCGGACCGAATTCGGCACCCGGGCCATCGGCATGGCGGCCGACATGGGTGTGAAGGATCAGGTTGAGGCGATGGTGCAACGCGCTGTCGATGAATTCGGCGGACTTGATACGCTGGTGACCAACGCCTCGACGCTGTCTCCCAACGTGCTTCTCGAACACAAGACCGATGACATGTTGCGCGATACGCTCGCTATGGGCGTGTGGGGCACCTGGTGGGCGATGCGGGCAGCTTTCCCGCATATGCAGAAGCGCGGCGGCGGCTCGGTCGTCAATTTCTATTCGATCGATGCTGACACGGGCGCGTGGCTGCACAGCGATTACAACATCAACAAGATGGGCATCCTCGGCCTGACGCGCAGTGCCGCTGTCGAGTGGGGCCGCTTCAACATCCGCGTCAATGCGATCGCCCCCACCGGCCTCGGGCAGGTGTTCGCGCAACTGGTGAAGGATGTTCCCGGCTTTCTCGAAATGGCTACGGCGAACAATCCGCTCAAGCGCGCGGGCGATCCGGAAATGGATATCGGACCGGTTGTGGTCTTCCTCGCTTCGGAAATGTCGCGCTTCATCACGGGTGAAATGATCAATGTCGATGGCGGACAAAACCTGCCGGGTTACGTCAGCATTCCCCACAACCTCGAAGAGCTGGAAAAGGGCGCCGTATGAAGCTTGCCGTCGCTGAAATCGAGGCTGATCCGTCCCCGGATGTCGAGCTGTCACCCAGCGTAATCCGCATTTTGAGCGGTGCGCTGGATGCGATAGCCAGCCGGGGGGTGAAGCGGCTGTCGATGAGCGACATCATCGATGCCAGCGGCGTGTCCCGCGGGACCATGTATCGCTATTTCTCCAACAAGGATCAGGTGCTGGCCGCGGTTGCCGAATATGTCTGCGTCGGCTTCGAAAATGGCGTTCGCGAAGCCGGTGAAGGCATTGCCGATCCGATCGAGCGCTTCAAGGCGGTGATGCGCTTTTACTGCAGCTATACGGTCGAGAATTCACCAGGCCGGGTGTTCGAGGTCGAGCCGGCCTTTCATCTCGCTTTTTTCCGCAGCCGCTTCGCGCGCTACAAGCAGGCCGTGACGGACGCTTTGGAACCGACCTTCGATTATCTCGATGGAATCCTGGGGCAACCACTGAACCGCGATGCGTTCGTCGAAACCCTGGTCCGCACGCAGCTCAGCACGCTGATGGTGCCCGCCAGCGAGGAATGGAACAAGCTTTGGAACGAAACGGCGCAAAACGTCGAAAAATGGGCGCTGAAGATCGCCGCAACACGGAATTAGATCGAGGAAAGGAATGACGATGGCAACGTTCGCCAAGATCAGTAACGAAGAAACTTCGTCCTTCGCGGACAAGGCGACCGCCGATGCGATGGTCGCCAAAGCGAAGGAATTGCGGCCGTTGCTGATGGCCGAAGCGCCTGCCGGCGAAGCCCAGCGTTCGCCGACCAAGACGGTCGAGAAGGCGTTGTTCGACAATAACATCCTTTTCGCAATGCTGCCCAAGCGACTGGGCGGCGTCGGCCTGTCCTTCACCGATTTCTGCCGCATGCAGATCGAACTGGCCAAGGGCGATCCGTCGATCAGCTGGGTCGTGCAGATCATCAACGGCACCAGTTGGGTGACGAGTCTGGCGCCGGACAGCGTGCAGGATGCGGTGTTCGGCAACGGCCCGACGACGGTGTGCGGAGCCTACAACCCGCCGGGCAAGGCCCGCAAGGTGGATGGCGGCTGGATCATCAACGGCGCCTGGCCCTATACCTCGGGTTCACGTCAGTCGAAGTGGGCGCAGCAGGGTGTGGTGCTCGAAGGTTATGACGGACCCGTCGTGCCGGGGATCAGCATGTGCTACATTCCCTTTTCCGACCTGACGATCAAGGACGCCTGGTATGTCACCGGGATGCAGGGCACGGGATCAGACATCAGCATCGCTACCGATGTATTCATCCCCGAAGGGCAAATGGTTCTGATGGACGAGCGCGCCGGCCAGATTGACCGCACCAAGCGGCATTTCGGCGCGCCCTCGGACCTCCTGCCGGTTGTCCCCGTCGTTCGCACCACGGGTATCGCCCAATTGATCGGCGCGGTTGAAGCCATGCTGGAAATCGTCACGGCTGAATCGGTCAAGCCGGTTCTGACCACCCTGATTGGCCCACGCACGGGTTCCGGAGCCTATATGCGCGATCTTGGTGAAGCAGCGGCCATGCTCGATACGGCCAAGTTGATCCTGTTCCACCTTGTCAGTGAATTCGATGAGGTTGGGCTGACCGGAAAGGAGCTGACACTGGCAGACAAGGCTCGCCATCGCGCGCAGTGTGCGCAAATGGTCAAGCTGGTCCACGGCGCGTCGGAATCGCTGATGTTCCAGGCCGGGTCCTCGGCATTCATGCTCGACAAGCCCATCAGCCGTTACTGGAAGGACGTCTCGATGGGGCTGCGCCACATCCAGAACATTCCAACGATTGGTTATGAGATCTACGGTCGCAATCTGGCTGGCGGGGACATGATCTCGCCGCCCGGCGCCTATTGACCCCCGATCAGGCGCGCGCGGAAGAAGGCGATAATTTCGTCGCGCGCCTCGACGGTGGGCTGACCGGCCTCGTCGATCAGGTGCAGTGTCACGACGCTGTGCGGCGTCTTGAGCGGCGCATCCGGATTGGCGGCGCTATCGGGTAAAACCTTGCCGATGAAGTGGTCTCCCAAAGCCGCGTCAAAGGCAGCGAAGCGTTCCGCCCGGCAGAAGCTGTCGCCGTCGAACCGGTAGGCCAAGACCGTGAGGTCGTCCGATTCCATCCGCGCCTTCACCGCCGCGAGTTCATCGGGCGCAATGGCCAGTCCAGCAGGATTGTGCATCGGCAATGAAGGCTGCGCGAGCACGGGAGCCACCACCGCCTTCTCCAGCATCATCGACAGGGCAAAATTGCCCGTAAAGCACATGCCGATAGCGCCAACGCCTTTCCCGCCGCATTCCAGATGAGCTTGCGCTGCCAGCGCGCGCAGCCACTGGGTGACCGGGCTGGAGGCATTGCTGGCAAACGCGCGAAATT